>VFQP010002835.1_pt1 | contig 18673 bp, 23 predicted proteins | sample 3512351 | NCBI WGS metagenome assembly VFQP01 (sample SAMN10412372, study PRJNA504923) | tailings metagenome | isolation source: Relicate 1 Philex TSF1 revegetated site | place: Philippines: Tuba, Benguet | collected 2017-08-29
GCCGCCACCAGTCGGCCAGCCAGCGCGACCGCCGTGCCCGAACGCGCGCTCAAACTGCCGCCGCTGCCCGCACGGCAGTGCGCCGCCGCCAGGTGCGACGCCAGCGTGGCCAGCTGCTCCGCGGACGGCAGCCCCTCACCCTCCTCCTCCTCCTCCTCGTCGCCTTCGCTGCTCTCCCCCTGCTCCCCATCCCCTTGCCCACCCCCAGACACCACCTCGTCCAGCCGGATGAGCGCGTGCGACGGATGCGGCACCTGCCGCGCCGCCCCCGCGCCGCGCTGGGGAGCGGGAAGCAGCCAATCATGCACACCCTGCCGCCACCCCCGCCGCCCCGCCCCACCCCCCAGTGCCGCCGCGAGCGCCCGGGCCAGGTGCGCGTGGTGCGTCGGCAGCCGCAGCGCGCGCCCGCCCGCCTGCCACCAGGAGGCGCTGCCCGGCACCACCAGCCGCGCTGCGTGCTTACCCGACTGGTACCGCTGAGCCAGCAGGAGGTGCTCCAGCTCCGGCGCAGTGAGCAGCGCCGCGCCGCCGCCGCCGGGGACGCCGCGCCGCATTTCCGCAGCCTGCGCTCCTCGCGTGCGGGGGGCAGCGTGATCACGTCTGCGTGCCGCGTTCGATCGCTGCGGCCAGGCGCGTGTGCGCACCTGAGGGGCAGGCGGGTTGGCGGCGCCGGGGCGGGGCGCGTGCGCGGCGGGAGGCGCGGATTGCTGCGCCTGCTGCTGCAGCCGGCGCAGCACCACGTCCCCGTCGTACGTGGCGCGCACCAGCAGCGCCTGCCGGGCCCACGGCGCGGCGAGGGGAGGCGCCGCCGCGCCGCCCCCCACCAAGGCGCGGTGGAGAAGGCAGGGCCACAGGGGCAGCACTGCGAGCCCCTGGCAGCCAGCGCGAGCAAGCATCGCCACGCCAAGGGTCAGCACGCGGCCTTGCGTTCACGCACGCACCTTCGTGGAACACCTCTCTCCAGCGGGGAACGGGCACAGGACGATGCAGGGCGTGAGCGGCGTGAGGGGCCCGCTGCTCCCTGCTCACCTGCAGGTCTGGCACCCCGTTGGCTGCCGCCACGTGCGCAACGGCGAGGCTGGCCTGCCGCATGGCGGCGTCGCCCCGGTTGCCCCAGTATTGCCGCTCGGACGCCCACGTGGCGCGCGCCAGGGCGCCCTCGTCCGCGGCGCCGTGCGGCCGCGAGCTCAGGGCCGCCCGCTGCGCCCCGCACGCCTCCGCCAGCCTGCACAATTGTCGCGACGTGCCGAGAGCGCGGGGAGCAGCGCAGACCGCAACAGCTCAGCGAGTGACAAAGCGCCTTTCGGGTGCCCAGGACGGAGCAGGAGCACTTGTGGGTGGCAGAAAAGCAGCAAGTGAAGGCGCACCTGCAGTCGTGGGCCGTGGAGCCCCGGTCGCAGAGGCGCTGCACCAAGCCCCCGCTGCTTTGCACCAGGTCCAGGCACGCCGGGCGCCACCCCAGCACGCCCGCCGGCTGGTCCCCCCGGCCCCCCAGCGCGTCCCCCTCCCCACCCGCACCCCCGCCCTCGCCGCCGTCCAACCCTTGCGAGGCGGCAGCCCTGGGGTCAGATGCTTGATGGCTCGGCGCAGCGCCTGCCGGAAGCACCAGGAGCTGCGGCGCCTGCTGCTGCTGTGTCTGCTGCTGCTGCTGCTGCTGCTGCTGCTGCTGGGACTGGTGCAGCTGCGGCGGCTGGTTGAGGGCCATCTCCACAGCGCTGGGCCGCACGCGCAGCTGCAGGCAGTGCACGCACCCCGCCTCGCAGCCCCACGCCACCAGCACCTCTGCGCCCGCTCCCTCCTCCTCCTCCAACCGCGGCGGCGGCGGCGGCGAGGCGGCGGCGGCGGCGGGCGACCGCCAGCGCTGCGACGGGCCTGGTGCGTTCGGGGAGGGCAGCGTTCCGCCGCCGGGCGCGGCGGTGGCGGTGGAGGGAGGGCGCGGGGCCGGCAGGACGGGCGAGAGGGAGAGCCAGGCGGGCGGCGCGTGCGTGCAGGCGTGTGGCGCCTCGATGACCACGCTCTGGGGCCGCCGGAGGTCCACCAGCACCAGGCGCGACGAGGTGAGCGCTGCGTAGTATGGCAGCGTGGCGTGGGCGGCGCGGCGCGCATACGCCGCCACCGCCCGCGCTCCGCCGCCGCCGCCGGCGGGAGCGGGGGCGTCGCGGAGGGCCCAGGCCGGGTGGGAGGCGGGGAGGTCGACGTCCGAGGGGCGGAGCGGGCGGGCGAGCGCCAGGAAGTGCTGGGAGTGCGGCAGGGTGTGCAGGAGGACGGGGTCCGGGCAGGCGACGGGCGGCGGCGGGTGCGCGGCGGCGGGAGGGGGTGCTGCTCCGTGGTGGGAGGGGCGGATGTCGCAGCGCCAGAGGCAGCGTTGCGCCGCCACCAGCAGCGACCGAGGGTGCGGGCCTGCGCGTGGAGCGCACGAGGGCGTTGCGATGAGGTACCCTTGGACAAGGGTGGCCGGCTGGCTGGGTCACATCAAGGTCGCAGCACAGCTAGGCAAAGCCAAGCAAACAGAACAGCTCACCCCAGGCCAGGGCCATGCGTGGCGTGAACGGCGCGTCGCCGTCCCTAGCCCATCTGGTGTCCTGCCGCGCGCGCGCCGCCGCGGCGGCGTCGCCCTCGTCGCGCTGCGCGTCGCGCATCATCTGCCTCAGCCGGGCGCCAGGCACGAGCACGTGGCAGGCGAGCGGCAGCGGCGCCGCCAGCTCGCCCGCCTGGACCCCCATGCAGGGCGCCAGGCTGCACAGCGCCAGCGTGGCGTCCTCCAGCAGCAGCGCGCACTCTGGCAGCGAGGGGTGCAGCGCGCACTGCAGCACGGGCGAGGGCGCGTGCACGCTGCCGCGCCACTCGAGGCGCCACGCCGCCGCCCTGCGGGCGTGCACGTGAGGCGCAGCTGCGTGTCCCTGGAGCTCATGGGGATTTGAGCAGCGCCCCCCCTGGTCCCCCCCCCCCTTTTGGGCCGATGTAGCAGGTCCCTCCCCCCGGTCCCCCCCTTGCCCCCCGCACCTACCCCCTGCTGCCCAGCAAGCCCGCATCCGCTGCCCATCGGTCGTCCCCACCCGAGCAAAGACCCTGCTGCCCACGGAACCCACTCGTGCCGTGCCCCGTTCCTCCCACGGAGCCACGGAAAAGGGACGCACCCTGCGTGGGGGCGCCCGTCGCAGACCGCCACCAGCACGTCCACGCGCGCGTTGCAGCGCGCCAGCACCCACACGTGCCGTGGCCGCGCCGCCCCGGGCTCCCCTGCACACACGGCACCGCGCGTCGCGCGCGCACGTGCACGCACCGAGCACCTTGACAAGGCGTGCACACGGCTGGCGGTAGCCTCTTGCTGCAGTCCCACCGTGTCACGCCGCGCACCTCCGGGTGACGTGCACCAGGCGGGGGAGGCGTCTGGCCGCACCTCGAGCTGCAGCACCTCCTTGCCCAACGACAGGCGCACCGGCGCCTGCACGACGCACACGCGCGAGACCAAAGCGAGCGCCATCAGGTGCTCAGGCGCTTTTGCGCGGGTGTGCGGCGCAGGCAGGGGCGCTGCCCCTGGCTCCACGCACGTGTGCTGCTGGCGGCGGCGGCGGCGGCGCGTCCAGTGCTTCGACGTCCAGGCAGCGCATCACCACCTCCTCACCTGCTCGACAGCAGCAGCAGAGACGCATCAGCACGCCGCAGTAGGGTGGCGAACCCCACGAACAAGCGCAGTGTCGCCCTGGTGGCCGCCTTTGCCATCGCCACACCAGGCTGATGATCATGGCGCACCTATCTGCCCGCAGCAGCTGAAGACCAGCGCCACCTGCCCGCCGCTCCCTGGGGCGCCCACCGCTGGTGCCGTGCCTGCCGCCTGGGGCACCTGGGCGGGGCCTGGAGGGGGCCGCGGCAGGGCCGGTACGCTGCAGACGCACGCCGCTGTGCGGTTGCCTCTCACCGCCCTGGCGCGCAAGGCTGTGGCGTCGGACAGCTCCTCCAGCAGCAGCGGGAGCAGCAGCTCGTGCGGCGCGGCGGCGTCCGAGTGGCCGCCGCTGTAGGCGCGGAGCTGCTGGTGCGCCGCCGTCACGCGGCTGCGGCGAGCCAGTGCAGGTGCAGGCGGTGTGGTGTGGGGCTGGGTGGGCAGCACGTCTGCTCCCGTCGGTCCGTGCGTTTGCCTCGCGTGTGGGGGCGCCAGCACTCACTTGACGGGAGCGTTCAGCTCTGCCTGCGGCACCAAGTGCAGGTTCCTGGGCTGCGGCGAGAGCAGCACCACGTCACTTGCTTGCGGCGGGTCGCCGCCATCGTGCGCGTGCTGCGGATTGTCGCCGGGATCTGCGTCTGCTGCCGGCGAGGGCCCTGCCGCACGCCACTGGTGGCTGCTGCTGCCCTGCCGCTGCACCACAGGCGCCCATGCTGCCGCGCTGCTGCTGCTGCTGCTGCCGTCGCCTGCGGTGCCGACGAACAGGTGCGTGTGCGAGAGGCCTCCGAAGCTGCCGGGCTGCACCTGCGCCAACGACAGCAGCATCCAACTGTCGCCTTGCGAATCGCGCCGCGCTTCTCGCGCTCTCTTCTTCGCGCGCATGGCCGAGTCGGTTTTCGGGGGCCTGGGAAAAGGGCTGGTTGCACTGCGCCCGGGCGCGCAGACCAGCGAGGATGGTGTGGGGCGTGCTTGCCGCGGTGCTGCAGCCGGTGCTGGGCCTGGCTTCGTCCATCCAGGCCATCAAGATCAAGCCAAAGCCGGCGGTGTTGCCTGTTGGCCTCGCGCCCCACCCGGCCAGCACGCGGGAGCAGGTGGAGGCCGCAATCCAGCAGCTGGACCCGCAGAGCTGGGTCACGGCACCCGCCAGCAAGCGCGCGGCGCTGCTGGACCGCTGCATGCACAACCTGGTGGACGCGGCGCCAGAAGTGGCGCGCCTCTCGGTGCAGGCCAAGGGCGCCTACGGAGCCGGCCTGGGAGAGGAAATGTGAGGCACGCCGCCATCACATTGCACGCCTGCGGCTTTTGAGCCCTGCCCTGCGGGGAGGAGAAGTCGAATGGCTGTTGTGCGTGTGGGTGAGTTGTCCCGGCGCGGAGGATCGCCTAATCCTCGACGGGCCCCCCGACCGCCCCGCCGACACTTTGCATTGCAACACCCGCAGGATCGCAATGTTCCCCGTGGTGCTGGCGCTCAAGGAGTACTGCATCACGCTCAAGTGGGCCGGCAGGCAGCGGCCCGTGGCCGTGCGCAACGTGCCCGGCACCAACCAGCAGGCCGCTCAGGTGCGCGGCGCACGAGTCCCGCAACGACCCTGAAGCAACATCCGCGGCAGGGCACGACTGCGATGCATGTAACGCAGCTGGTGCGGCGCGCCAGAGAGGGCAACCAAGGATCACCACGTTCCTGCCCAGCCCGGCCCAGCCCTGCTCTGCCCTGCCGAGCTCGCTCCCTGCAGGTGTTCCCTTGGGGCATGCTGGCGGCGCTGCTGCCCGGCACCACGGCCGAGGTGTGGATGGAGCCGGGCAAGCCGGCCTCAGACATGGTGAGTCGGCTGGCAACGGCAGCGATGCGGGATGCCGCCCGGGTGCGCAGCGCTGCGCGGGTCGCGCGGGGGAGCAGCCGCCGGGCCACACGAGAGAACCTGCGTGGCCGCGTCACGTGGCGGTGGGCGCGTTGCAGGCGCTGCTGTACAAGCGCAAGGCCGCGGGCGAGCTGGGCGAGGGCGGCGTCTCGGCGGTGCTGGGTGAGCGCCTGGTGATGGCAGCCCACCGGCGCACGGCGATTGCGTGACGCACGACGCCGCCGTTCTCCGCGACTGACGCGGTGCTCGTGCAATCTGCGCTGGCTGCTGCCCTCCTGTGTGCGCAGGCGCTGGCAACCAGGTGGGTGGCGCGCGGTGTGCTGCACGTGGCATATCAATGGGATGCACGGCCTTGGGCATGTTTGGTTGGTCGTTGCGTGCCTTGACGCGCGCGTTGTCGCCCGCGCCAACGCTCATTCTGGGCGCAGTACGCGGTGGTGCTGCTGGACATTTTCCACAAGCTCATTGCGGACGACGAGGTGGTGTGCTGCAAGGTGCGCGCCGCCCACGCTTCCCTCTCTCACGCCACGCCTTACAAGGTGGCGCACGCCCTCGCGCCCACGTGGGCGGTGCATCCTGACTCGCTTACTGCTGCCTCTGATACATCTTGATGCGCAGATGTCCCCTGTGAACGAGTACGTGGGCCCCGTGTTTGAAAAGGCGCTGGCGCCGCTGGTGGAGGCCAACGCGCTGCGCTTCCTGTACGGCGGCCGCGAGGTGCGGCGCTCTTGCGGGGGCCCGCCGGCGCACGCGCTCATCTGGCACCTCCCTGCCTGGGCCCGCCTGCGTGTTCATGCATGCCACCTTGGGTCTGATGGCCCTGCCATCACCGCGCACGTCTGCACATGCGGCACCCTCTCCTCTTCCCTGCTCCCTCGTCCCTCGTGTCACAATGCAGGTGGGCGAGCAGCTGGTGTCGCACCCGCGCATCAAGAGCGTGCACCTGACGGGCTCGGCCGACACGTGCAACGCCATCATCTGGGGCTCGCCCTCGGCACCGGTCAGTGCGGGTGGTGCGCGCGGGTCGTCCCTGCGCCCGTGGGTCGCCGGCGCCAGCCCTCAGGCTGCTGGCCACCCCACGGCCCCCACGGCGCCTGCGGGGGCTTGTGACAGTGCTGTGAGCAGCTGCTGCTGCTGTCGCGACCCAGCAGCCCGCTTTCCACTCTCGTGCGTGCTTGCGCGTTCCAGCGGACGGGCACGCCGCCGCTGACCAAGGCCATCACGGCCGAGCTGGGCAACGTGACGCCCTTCATCGTGGCGCCCGGCGAGTGGAGCGACGCCGACCTGCGCTTCCACGCGCAAAGCGTGGTGACGGGACTGGTGCACAACGCCTCCCACAACTGCGTGGCCGGAGAGGTGAGAGCAACGCTTCCCTCCCCTCGCCCCCCGTCGCCAGCACGCACGTACGGTGCACCGGGCTACACATCGCCGCTGCCCGCCAGGGCCCTGGGGAGGCCGCAGGAGTGTGCCCTTGCCTGCATGCTCATCGGGCCCCAGCAGAGTGAGTGAGCGAGCACGTGTGCGCCGCCGCCTCCCTTCCCTGGACGTGCAGATCCTGGTGACGGACGCGGCGTGGCCGCAGCGCAAGCAGTTCCTGGAGGAGGTGAGGCGGCAGCTGGCCGCCGCGCCGCAGCGCTGCGCCTACTACCCCGGCTCCGACGCCAAGCGGGCGGCCTTCAACGCGCGCATGACCGGGCACAAGGTGCGGGCGGACAAGCTTAAGTGGTGTTTGGCGCACCGGTGGGGCGTGCCAGGGGGCTGCGCACGGCGGGACGAGAGGCGTCCCTCACAAACGGGTGCTGTGCAGCACGGCGCGCGGTGGGGTCGGGCCCTCGCATGCGTCACACACGGCGCGGCGCGGCTGTGGTGGTGCTTACTCTCGTGAGCGTGCATGCGCAGGTGCAGGAGCTGGGCGTGCCCGTGGCCGGCGGGCCCGGGGCGGTGGGCGCGGCCACGCCCTGGCTGCTGGTGGAGGGCCTGACGGCAGAGACGGCGCAGCTGCAGCAGGAGAACTGGTTCGGCGCGCTCCAGGAGGTGGCGCTGGACAGCAGCAGCGGCGGCGGCGGCGGCGCGTACGACGCGGCCCGCTTCCTGCAGCTGGCTGAGGTGCGGCTTGTGCTTGGAGGGCGGGGAAAGGGTGGGCGACGCGTTGCGGGGAGGCGGGACGCGCACGGCGTTTGCGGCAGCTGGTGGCCAAGCGCCGCGGCGCCCCTTGCGCTGCGCAGGAGTTTGTCAACGCCAAGGTCTGGGGCTCGCTGAGCATTGCCGTTTGGGTGCACCCGCGCACACAGAAGCAGGTGGGGGGTCGCGGTGGCTAGCAACGCTGCTGTCGTTTCGGCGCCTCGGCGTGCGGTGCTCACTTCCGCCGTGGACGCCCACGTGCTGGTACGTGGCTTGTGCAGCTGGGGCCGGCGTTCGACGCGTTCCTCTCCAAGCTGCGCTACGGGCACATTGCCATCAACGCGCCGGCGCTCATTGGCTTCGGAATCACGTCCTTGCCGTGGGGCGCGGCACCAGGTACGCCCGTCGCGCGTGAGCAAGCTGGTCGCTCGGCCCCACGCACAAGCAGCAAGTGTCAAGTGGTGGCTGCGTGTGGCGGTGTGTGTGCCTTCGCACTGCAGGCAACACGCTGCAGGACGTCGAGTCGGGCATTGGCTTTGTGCACAACACGTGGCTGTTTGAACACGCGGCCAAGGGCGTGGTGCACATGCCCTGGCGGCCCGTGCCCAAGCCCATGTACTTTGCCGACAACTACGCGACCGAGGCCATGGCGCCGCACCTGCTGCGCACGCTGGCGCGCCTCGACACGCCGCTGCGCGCCCTGCCCGAGGTCAACAAGCTCGTGGCCGCCGCCGTGCGCGGGTGATGTGATGCTGAGGGAGTGGTGCGTCCCGACCGAGTGCTTTCGTTCATTTCTGTCGCGAGCTGTCCGCGTGCTTTCAAAATGCGAGCGGAAGTACGGCACGGCACGGCGGGAAAAGCAGCAAGGAAAGCGCGCGCCCAGGCGAGCGTAAAGCGAGAGGAGGGCTTCTCACATCGTTTCCTTCGCCCTCCGGCTTCGCGTTGGCGCGCGGCAGCGACATGTTGACCAAGTGACCCTGCCCGCGCCTCGCTGCTCAGCAGAGAGAGATTCAGCGGCAGCACAAAGCGTAGCGCAGCGATGATGAACCTGAGCAAGCAGGTACGTCGCCGCGGCTCGCTTTGGCCTCCGCCGCCGTCCTCGATGAAGGCGTGTCCCGTGGCCCGGGACCATGGGATTTCCATCATCCAAAGGATGGAGTGCGCGGAGGAAGCAATGCACTGCCGCTGCGCATACGACGCGCGCAGTTTGGCTCGGCCAGGGCCCCGGTGGAGCAGTCTGAGAAGAGCTACACGAGCAGCAGCAGCCTGGGCGGCGCGGCCCCGAGCCGCGCGCAAGAGGCTGCGCCATGGTGGCGTCTGGACGTCATGCTGCCCAGCGACAACAGGTGCGGAGCATGCAAGCAGTGTGGAGGGAGGACGGGACGGCCGGGCGGCAGCACGACTCCGAGTTGTGCGCGTGCGCTGCGATGCCCACGCAGCCAGCTGCCCACCTATGCACGTGCAGCGCCACGGCACAGCTCGACCCCTGCTCCGGTGCGCCCGCGTGACTCCCACCGCAGGTACATCAACTGGTGGATGTTCACCGTCTTCTGCTCCTTCCTCACCGCAATCCTGGTGCCCTTCCACATCGCCTTCTCCGCCACGCCCGGGCTCGGGTGCGCCGCGCTCGCTGGTGGATCCGCTCGCACACGCTTCCCTGGCAACCAACGCCCACCACCACCATCACTGCTGACACCTCTGCGCGCCCGCAGCCCCGGCACCAACATGTTCTTCCTTGTCATGGAGGTGCTGCTGGACTCAATCTTCCTGCTGGACGTGCTCCTGCACCTCACGTCCGTGGCGACCTTTGCCGAGGACGGGCTGGTGGTCACCCAGCGCCGGGACATCGCCAAGGCGTACAGCAGGCGCATGCTGGTGCCCGACCTCCTCTTCGCCATCCCCTGGGACCAGTTTGTTCTCCTGGCCGCCGGGCTGGAGTCGTCCGACAGCAAAAAGGCGCTGCTGCTGTCCCTCCTGGGCTTCATCAAGCTGGTGAGCAGTTTGCTTCCATCCGAGCGGCGGCAGCCCCTGGGCGGCCTGGAGCAGCCACAAAATGGATGGCCCTCTGCACGTGGCGCCTGCGCGCAGGGACGCCTCTACCGCCTGGTGCACTGGTTCGCCTACCTGGGCCACAACATGCTGCTCAGCCAGCTGGTGCTCATGATGCTCAGGAACCAGACGTACCTCTTCCTGCTGCTGCACATCGCGGCGTGCCTGCTCTACTTCATCGCCAGGTGCGCCACGCCACGCAGTCGTTGTACCGACACGCACGACCTGTGCGGCCCCTGCATGCGTCAACCGCACACTCACACCCACACACGTGTGCGCTCAGGGTCAGCGACTTTGCCGTCGACGACAGCTGGGTCGGCAGGGCCAAGCACCGCTTTGAGGACCAGCCGACCTGGGTCAGGTGCGCCTTGCTTCCTAGCGTCTCGGGCTTTGCGCGCAGCTGCGGAACGTCATCCACACCATTGCAAGCGCTGCTGGGCTGCCGCGCAGATACGCCTACTCCTACTACTACTCCATCTCGACATACACGGGTGCGGCAGTGCTCCGGTTGCGGCGTGCGCACCTGTGGCAGCGCGCCGCTTGCCTCAACACATGCGTGGACATGACGTAACGCGCAGGCCTGGGAGACAGCGACTTTGGCACGTCGAGCGTGGCCGAGAGCGTCTTCATGATCCTCTACATGTCGCTCAACGTGGTGGTGGCCGCCTACATCCTCGGTGCGCTTGTCTCCACCACGTGCGGCTCACAGCACAAGCGCCGCACAGCTTGTCGACAAAACTGCGAGCGCCGCCGCGCCTGCAGGCACGGTGTCCATGCTCATGGTGCTGGCGGACAAGCGCTCCAAGGTCTACCGCGACCGCATGAGCAACCTGCAGCAGTTTGTGGAGAGCAACTCGGTCCCAGCGGTGCGCACACGGCTCAGGCGCTTGGTTGGGCGGACGGGCGATGGCGAAGCTCCCTCCCCCTCCACCTGACGACGACGCACCACTGCTGCTCCGGCCCACGACTTGCCGTTGCCCCCCCTGCAGGTGCTGGCCCATAGCATGAAGGAGCACCTGGAGCTGCACCACAACAGCGAGCATGCTGGCGAGGCTCGGGTCCTGAGCATGTATCCGATAGCCATCACGCGGCGCGTCAAACGGTGCGTTCACGGGTCGGTGCAGTCGTCAGCACTGTTTTTGCTGCACTCCTATGCATTCCCAGGCCACCAGCGCCACCATCTGTTGAATCGCTGTCACGCCAACTTGTCGACGTCATGTCAACTCGAGCCCGGCTCCCGGCGGGCAATCAGCGGCTCTCAGCGGCTCTCAGCGCGCTGTGTGCTCCCTGTGGAGGTCCTGACGCCGCCCAGCCTGCTCACACCCGCCCTGCCCCACCTGCAGGCACCTGTACCTGGCCACGGTCAAGAACTGCTACCTGTTCCGCGGGTGCCGCGCCAAGTTCCTGGACGCCGTGCTGTCGGTGGCGCACGTGGACGTCTTCCTGCCCCACGTGCAGGTGCTCGCGTGCGGCGACATTGTCAACGAGCTCATGCTGGTGGTGGAGGGGCAGCTGGCCACCACGCAGCCCAAGCGCGCCGTGGCAGCCCAGCCCGACCCCGAGGGGTCGCTGCACAGCGAGGACGGCTCACTGCACGCGGCGCACAAGGTCGAGAGGGGGTGAGCACCCATCCACCCGCCGCGGGCGCCGTGCAAGAGTCGCTAAGGCAGGGGTAACGCGTGCTCACTCACACCTTGGCACACCTGCGCCGCACCACACACCCGACAGGGGTAAGAGCTACGGCAACGCCGAGGCCCTGGCGCTCATGGCCATCACCAAGTCCATGATGGCGACGCCCGGCTCGCCGACGGGCAGCCAGATGGGCCTCGGAAGCCCCCTGCCCAGTGGCGGCGGCGGCGGCCACCGCACCTCGTCCACCGGGGACATGACGGCGGGCAAGGCCGCGCTCATGCGCTTCGCTCGCGCCTCGCTCACCAGCCACCTCGACCTTGCCGAGCGCGAGTCGGCGGGCGGCCGGCGCAGCGCCGGCGGCGCGCGCGCGCGCAACGCCGTGGTGCCCGTGTCGCCGACCGCCGCCCAGATCACCGCGCACAACAGCAAGGACGACACCAGCGCCGGGAAGCGCAAGGCCGGGATCTTTCCCGACGTGCCGTCGCCCACGCCCGGGGGCGCCGGAGGCACCATCAAGACGGCCGGCTCGGGGGAGGTCGACGCGCTCGGCGCCGTGTCGCAGTTCCTGCTGGCGCACGGCCAGAGCGGCGACCTGCTCCAGCGCCTGAGCGAATCTGGCGCGTCCGGCGGGCCCTGGCCCGAGACGCCCAGCCGGCGGCGGCTCATGGCGGCCGGCGGCGTGGCGCCCATGTCTCCGGCGGGGCCCAGCGCCGCCGACCTGGTGCGGCAGGAGAACCCGCTCAGCATGACGAGCGTGCACGGCAAGGCGGCGTTCGCGCAGGCGGCCAGCAACGGCACGCTCACGACGATGGAGCCCGGCGACTGCCTCGGCGAGCTGGCCTTCTTTGCCGGTGAGGAGGCGCAGGGAGGGGGAGAGCACAGCTGCTGGCCTGTGCGACGCATTGAGTTTGTCAGCGGCATCACTCGCTGCTCCGTCGTGCAGAGGTGCCCTCGTACGACGGCATGTGGACGAGCTGCGTGACGCGCCTGCTGGTGATTGACAAGGACAAGTACGAGCAGCTGGCGGCGGCGCACCCGCAGCAGACGCGCCACCTGCTGGAGAACCTCAAGCAGCGCATGGAGCAGGTGCACACCTGCGCGCGGGTAGCGCACCGCCCGCCGCCCGCGCACCCAGCGGTCGCCGTGGCACGCACGCGCGCTGCAGCAGTGACGTGTGCGCCCTGCCGCTGTGCGCCGTGTGCTGCCGCTTGTGCCGCAGAACGTGCAGCTGACGTGGGCCTCGGCGCTCGACACGGTGCCTGACATGTCCCCCGAGACGCTGAGCGAGCTGGCTGACTTCATCTTTGGCGACCGGCCCATGGTGGACATGCCGGTGGCGGTGCGGGGGCGCGTGCTGGCCTCCATGTCCAAGGCTCAGCGCGACAAGATCCGCACGGCCGAGGGCCAGGCCGCCACCGCCCGCCAGCTGTGCCTGCGTGTCGAGCAGATGCGCATCTACAACTTCCTGGCGGCGGCCGCCCAGAGCAACCAGGACCAGATCAAGACCATGATCTCTCAGGGCATCTCGCCCGACGCCTGCGACTACGACCGGCGCACGGGGCTCATGCTGGCGTGCCACGAGGGGTCCGAGGCGGTGGCGCGGCTGCTGCTGGAGAGCGGCGCCGACGCCATGGCCAAGGACAACTTTGGCAACACTGCGAGTGAGTGGTCGTCGCGGGCTGCGCCTGCAGGATGCCGAGCGCTCGCGTGGACGGCCAAAAGACGCAGCTGCGCACGCTCTGCGCCTGCACGCGGCGCGCAGTGTACGAGGCCGTCAAGATGGGGCACGACAACCTGATTGACCTGCTGCTCAAGTACAAGGCTTCCCTGGGCATCGACGGCCTCATGGTGCGCATGGTCGTTCGTTGGCGGGCGGGCGGTGCGGGATGGCGACCCGGGACGCAATCGACACGCCAAGGCTTTTGCCCTGCGCTGCACGTTGCTTGTGCAGATGGCGGCCCAGATGTGCACGTGCGTGTTTGAGGGCGACCTGGTGCGCCTCAAGCGCATCCTGCGCTCCGGGTGCGACGTCGACGCCGCCGACTACGACAAGCGGTGCGCGTTGCACATTGCGGCGTGCGAGGGCAACCTGACTGCGGTAAAGGTGCTGGTGGAGGAGGGCGGCGCCACGGTCGACTTCCAGGATCGCTGGTGAGCGCCGCGTTGGTTGTCGCTCTGGCGATCGCTCCCCGCTGTGGGCGCCCCGACATGACTGACCCGTCCGCCGCGCCCTTCGCAACCACAGGGGCGCGACGCCGTTGAGCGAGGCGCGGCGTGTGGGCGCGCAGCCCGTGGTCGAGTTCCTCGAGCCCATCATGGAGCTGGCGGCCCAGGGCCGGGTCAAGTGCATGCTGTACCCAGACGCGCCAACCTGGAAGGCGTACAAGCAGGCACAGGAGGCCGCCGCGGCCAAGGGGGCCAAGCTGGCGTGAGGAGGGCAGCCTCTGTGCACGCGTGGTCTCTGCTGCAGAGGTCCTTGCTTCACCTTGGCACACACCACGTGTGCAAGCTCCTCGTTTGCACTTGGTGCGCTTCGTCAGCAGCGGGAACACGGGATGCACCGCAGAGCTCCTACAACCCGCAACACGGGGCCCACCACCGCGCCAGTCACGCACGCAACGCCCCCGCAAGCAACTCCGTGCAGCCAGAGAAAGGACCACGAAGAGCGTGGGAGGGAGGAGAGGGAGGAGAGGGAGGGAGAAAGGGGATCGTCGTCAGTGTGTCGTCCGCAGCGTCACAACAAAAACCACGCCACCACGCATTCACGTTGGCCCTGCACACGCGCACGCGGACGCTCAAGAATGCAATCTCGCTCAGCAAAAAGGAGCTGGGAACCCACCCCCAAAGAAAGGGCCTGCACACGCAGTCAGGGTGCGCGCCCCCGGCAGTGCCACACGGTGCGCATGACGACGAAGACCGCGCCTGGCCGGCGCCTCCTCCTCTCCACAAGCATAGCAGTGGGCGGCGGCCGCGGCGCGCCAATAGCTACAGGCTCTCAAGGCCGTCAGGGAAAAGAAGGAGAGTAAATCGAAAGCGCGGCAGCTCTCCTAGCGGCACGGCGGCGCCGCATCATCACCACGCCCGGGTCATATCGGGCGCCGGCGATGATTGACCCGCACTGTGCCCCCCTGCGCCTGCGTCTCTGCAGCTGGAAAAAGCCACGCTCCACACGCATGCACTAGGCACCAGTAAGAGAGAGAGTGTTCCCTTCCCAACCAGCACCTTGGCCACTAGGGCGCACGCCGGCAGCAGCTCACAGGGGGGGCGCGCGCTCAGCGGCAGCCATTCTCCTCATCATGGCACCCCTTCCAGTGACATAGTGCGTGCGTGCGTTGAGAGGAACGCAGCTGAAGCGGATTCAATCCCCAAACAGGGTGGTGGCCAACGCGGCGAAACCATCACGGCTTCCATACAACTGGCAGGCGCCAGACTTCCTTTTCCCGCGGGCGTAGTTATGCAGGCCTCCGAGGAGTCGTCCTAGGAGGCGACGGTGACGCTGCTGCTGCTCTGGCGCGGGGGGGGGCCATGCACGCTGCGCCTGCCCACGGCGCTGGCCACCGAGCCGCCCGACCCCTCGGCCCCGGCCCCGGCGACGGCGGCGGGCGCGGCCAGCGCAAAGCCGGCGATGTTGCGCGAGCAAAAGGGGCAGGTGGGCGGCGCCTGCGCCTTGCGCGCCTCCAGCAGCACCACGCGCGTGCTGCAGCTGGCGCACATGCAGTGCGTGCACGACGTCATGTGCAGGATGGCCAGCCGCTCAAAGCACACGGCGCACGTCGACAGCGCCGCGTGGCCCATCTGCTCCGACGACGCGCAAGACGGGCGCCGCGTCAGGGCGGCCGCCGCCGCCGCCAGCTGCGCGGTGCTGCCGCCGCCAACGGCGTCGCCGTCGCCGCCGTCGCCGTCGTCGCCGCCCTCGTCCACCACGTACACGTCGAGGGTGCTGGCGGCGTCGTGGGCGGCCAGCGGCGGGCGCGTGGTGGGGGGCGGCGGGCGCGCGCCGAGGTCGCCGCGGGAGCGCGGCGACGGCGGCGGCAGCGGCGGCAGCTGGCCCGCGCTGGGCTGGCGCACGCCGCCGGGCGCGGGCGGCGGCAGCGGCGGCAGCTGCGAGGACGAGGTCCGCTGGCCCAGGCTGGAGCGCGGCGAGGCGGGCTGCTGCCCGCGTGACAGCTCGCGGCTGAGCCGCGTCGGGCCCGCCGCCGCGCGCGCGGTGGCGCTCGCGCCGATGGTGGCGCTGCTGCCTTCGGCGGCGAGGAGGCCGAGCGAGGGCGCCGAGGCCAGCGAGCGGCGGCTGGCGATGGCTGACACTTGGTCCTGCAGGTGCTGTAGCCAGACGGCGTGCGCCAGCTGCGCCAGCGTGGGCACGGCGTGCGTGGAGCCGTCCTCGCCCATGTCGGGCAGCTGCAGGCCGTACGTCTCCCACATGGAGTGCGTGTCGTCGCGCGAGACGAGCAGCAGCAGCTGCGCCGTGCTCCAGTGGCCGCGGTTGCCCGCCACCTGCGGTGCGGTGGTGGTGGGGAGAAGGAGAGGGCGGGTTGGTGGGCGCGCTTGCGGGCTGCAGGCAGCCCGCAGCAAGCTGTGAGGGGTGCCGACGATCGAGTGCAGCAGCCGATGTCGCGCACCATGTAGGGCTGGTGGCCCTCGATGTCCCTCAGCACGCGCGGGTCGGGGCGGCGCACGTCGGACGGCGCGTTCACGTACGCCTGCGAGGAGGCGAGCACAAAAGACACGAGGAGCCGCGCTAGAGAAAGGATTGCGCGCAACGTGGTTCCCTGGCCACACTGGCGTGCGCTTTGGCCCGGAACTGAGCGGGTGGTGCGCGCACACCCGCACCCCCGGGCAACTCCAGCGCGGTGAGCGAGCGAGCGCATGCTGGTGAGCTCACCTTGACGATGAGCTTGGCGATCTGGAAGTGGCCCATGGCCGCCGCGACGTGCAGCGGCGTGGAGCGCTCTGCGATGCCCTTGTACGGGCTGCTGCCGCCCGGCTTGTGGCTCAAGGCGCAGATGGAGGCGCCGGCGTCCAGCAGCACCTGCAGAGAACAACAATCAGGAGAGATCACGCAGCTCCTTGCAGAGTGTGCGGGGCGCCAGGGGAAGCTGGAGGAGCCGCTAGCCACCTCATCGTCGGGGGCGCGCCACGTGGGCGCGGCGCACCTTGACGCAGTCCTCGTCCGCCAGCGCCGCGGCCAGGTGCAGCGGCGTGAACCCGGCCTTGTCCCCCACGTCCAGCGCCCTGTTGGAGGTCCTCCGCGCCGCTGTGGGGGCCTGAGGGCCGGACCTGCCGTGCAGGGCCATCACGAGCAACTGGAGGCCCGGCGCGTCGCGGCGCGCGACCGCCTTGTGCAGGGCCGTCTCGCCGCGCTTGTCCTGCGCCAGCACGTCGGCGCCCAGCTGGAGGAGCTGCTCCACCATCGTTGCCGCGCCAGCTTCCACGGCGAGGTGGAGCGCCGTGCGGCCATTCCTGTCGCGCTGCTCCACGTCCTCTCCCATACGCGCCAGCTCCTGCACCACGGCCGTCCACGAGCGCCGCCAGGTGCCACAGCGTGCCATCCTGGAAGGTGGCGAACTTGAGCTGCAGGAGCAGGGAGGTGGCCCCCGACGACGACGAGGCCTTCCTGCTCTGCTTGCGGAGCAACCGCAGAGCCGCCGATTCGTTCGCGGTCCCTTGGTACTTGCTCTCTGTTAGTCCCATTTGCGAAGTCTGGATGCGCGAATGGCCGCACACTTGACGACCCGCGCCGTGCACTTTTCCCATCTATCCGCCCTGGCGGCTTGCGGTCCGAAGCGGAGCTCCAGCGTGACTCCCCCAGCGCTATCGTCGCCCAAAACTTTCTTCAAGATGAGCGTCAACAAGAAGCCGGCGTCGGGCGTGGACAACACGGCCCGTCGCACCTGGGACAAGGAGGAGTTCCGCCAAAAGGCCAAGGAGCGCGAGGAGCGGGAGGCAAAGGCAAGTCGCACGTTACATGTGGTGCCTCCAGAGGGTGCCTCCAGAGGGGCACTCGGCGGTGGGGCGCCTACGTGGGGCGCGGCCACGCCCCCCCTGCACGGTGGTGCCCACGCAGGGCGCTGCGCAGCAACGCATGCGTCCTCACGATGCCTGTGAGTCGCGGCGCGCAGGATGACAAGGAGGAGACGGCGTTGGACATCAAGAAGCGCAAGCGGCTGGAGCGCGACCCGCTGCACCAGGGCCTGATTGTGGAGCGCTCGCAGCTCAAGCAGCGCGACTACCAAATTGACCTGGCGGCCCGCCTGGGCAAGACGCAGGTGCGGGCGTGCGCTGCGCCGCGCGCGCGTGGGGCCGTGGCACGCAGCGCCATGCCACGCGGGTGCTTGTCAACGGTGGCGGCGCGCAGGTGGTGGGCCTCAACCAGCCGCTGAGCCAGCAGGCGGGCTACTACTGCTCCGTGTGCGACTGCATCCTGCGGGACTCCCAGTCGTACCTGGACCACATCAACGGCAAGTGGCACAACCGCGCGCTGGGCATGACCATGCGCGTGGAGAAGAGCACCGTGGACCAGGTATGAGTCGTTGTGCGTGTGTTTGCGGGCCTCGTTTGTGTGGCTGTGCCTGCCATGTTATCGCGCTGCTCGCGCTGTTGGCGCGATGCGCGCGGGGTGCTGCTTGCGCTGTGGCGCAGGTGCGCAAGAAGCTGGAGGAGGTCAAGCAGGCCAAGGAGGAGAAGGACCAGGAGGACTACATCCCCGACGGCGTGGACAGGCGCGCAATTGAGGGAGACGATGAGGGGCGGGCCTGCAGGTGCACTTTGAGACGTCCGCAGCGCAGTGCACTAACGCAGAGAGTGCGCGATTGTTGCGCCGCACGCTGTCACGGAGCGCAGGCGGTTGCTCGAGGCGGAGCAGGCAGAGGAGCGTGCACGAGAGGAGAAGAAGCAGCGCAAGCTGGTGAGGCTCTCACGCTTTTTGCCCAGTGCCCCCCCGAGCAGGTGCTGTTGAGGATGTGCCCACTCTAGAAGCTCTGCCCTGCGCTGCGCTTTGTGCGTGCGCAGGAGAAGAAGCAGCGGGAGCGCGAGCAGCAGCAGCAGCAGGAGGAGGAGGCCGACCCCGACATGATGGCGCTCATGGGCTTTGGAGGCTTCGGCGGCAGCAAAAAGTGAAGCAGAGTGCTGTCCCTGCTCTGCTCTCCTGTTGCAGGCAGTTGCGGCGCTGGTCATTGATCACTGAGCAGCCACCCACACGAAGGCCCCACACTCCACAGCAAGAGAACAGCACACGGCGACCAGCGCTGACGACTCGCGCGCGACACAAAGCGATGGCGCACGTCGGAGTTATCGGCGCCGCTGCTTCGGCGCTGCGCTGTCTGCGCCAGCACAAGTCGAAGGGAGCGCCAGC
>VFQP010002836.1_pt1 | contig 18669 bp, 15 predicted proteins | sample 3512351 | NCBI WGS metagenome assembly VFQP01 (sample SAMN10412372, study PRJNA504923) | tailings metagenome | isolation source: Relicate 1 Philex TSF1 revegetated site | place: Philippines: Tuba, Benguet | collected 2017-08-29
GCGGCGGCGATGGCGCTGCATGAGTGGACGAAAAATGTCCAACCTATACGCAGGTGCCGCCCGTGGACCTGGCGACCATCGCTCCCAAGGCCACCAAGGTCTCCCGCCCTTCCATCTTTGAGTACATCGGAGCCACTCCATCTGGGTTTGAGGATTTTGCCAACGAGGCGCTGTCCCTCATCAGCAGCGGCAAGCTCAAGGTGCGTGATGTTATGGGCGCGGGCGGCGATGTAGCGCACGCGGGTGCTGAGAGGCCCTGCTGCTGTTGCTGCATCATGAGCCTGCAAACGACTTGCCGCCGGTGTCCCGCTGCGCGGTGCAAGCAGGTGCAAGCGCCCACCGTGTACCAGCTGAGCGAGTCCTCCAAGGCGCACGAGGACTTGCAGGGCCGCAAGACCACGGGCAAGCTCGTCATCGCCATCCCCGAGTGAGTTCACGCGCCAAATCCTTTCGCTGCCTGCTGTTGTACATCATGACACGCGTGCTGCCCGCTCCCCGGCTCTGGGGTCTGTACACCAAGCGCTTCCCTGTGCCTTTCTCCTGCCCCTTCTCCTGCCGAGTCGTCGTCGTGCTGCCAAACACCGTTTACAAATTGTTCACTCCTTGAGGTACGACTCCATGAGGATGCGCAACTCTTCCCGCTGCCGGTCGAGCACCTCAATGTCCCGCTCCATGCGCGCCCGCTCGGCCAGCTTGCGGTGTCTCGCTGCAGCAGCGCACAGGCCAAAGCGCAGCTGCGTGAGCGGTGGCGCAGCACAACGCGTGCAGCAACCCTGCGCGCCCGCAAAATTGCTCACCCGTCTTGATCCAGCCGAGGCACAGCAGCCCTCCGCTGAGGTACCAGCACGCACTGCCAATCATGGCAAAGCCCGCCACCAGCCGGTACACCCCCAGCGACCTGCGGACGCACAACACCCCCGTGTGCTCGATGAGAGCCGTGCCCCACGCGGGAAGACAAAGCCTATGCCGCTGCTACCGCAGCAAGGCGCAAATCCTCACCTGTCAAAGTCCGAGGCCGACCCCGCGTTGCTGGCCAGCTCCAGCGTGAGCACCCCCAGGAAGCCCTGCGCACGGCGTGCGTTGTTGCGGCGCCGTGGCTGGCAGGTTCGCTCACCGCGCCCCGGCGGTGGGCGCACTGCCAGGAGGTGCAGCGCCTGCCTGCGCCCGCCTGCGCACCTGCATGAGCCCCCGGCCGATCCAGTTTTCCAGCGCGCGCACCCACGACAGCACCCACTCGCTCTCCGTCTCCACCAGCATGCAGAGCAGCGCCGTGAAGATGCCGTAGAGCCGCAGCACCTGCAGCTGGATGTGCGCCCCCGCTTCTCGTGTGTTGCCGACCTGCGCAGAGAGGTGGGCCGGCGCGTGGGGCCAGCCCGGCGTCAGGCCCCACCGTGCTTGGACAGCACCTCGGCGCCGTGTCTCGCCACCAGGCACTCACTATGTCCTTGCTCCGTGTGCTCAGCGCCATCGCCAGCGCCACCAGGCACAGCAACGCTGAGAGTCCCGCGATCGCGTTCACGGTGCGGCAGAAGCGCAGCAGACAGTCTGCGTATGGCGGAGCAGGGCGACGGCGGGCGCACACGCCGTTGGCCACAGGTGAAGGCAATTCACGCAGGGCCTGACGCCTGGGCGTTGCTGCCGCAGGTGCCCGTCGGCGCACGACGCAAGCAGGTCTGCCAGCGGCAGGAAGCCGCGGCTCACCTTGCCCTCTCCCACGAGAATCCCCGTGCATTGGTCCGCCGCCCTTGCTGCCTGATGCCTGACCGTCCTTTAGCCCCTTGCTGCTGCCGCTCGTGCTGGTGGCGCCTGGCGCTGCTGCCTCCACGTCCTGCGCCATGATGTCGCGCGTCGCCACCCGGTGCAGAGGAGCTGACGGCGGGGCAGCCAGCGTGCTGTTGGCACCGACGTCCTCACTGACTCCACGGCAAGCACTGCGCACCTTGCGCTTTGGAGCCTCGTGATAGCAACAAGGGCTTGCTTTGCCCTGGCCGATCAAGCGCAGCGTGAAGCGAGCAGCTTGATAGCGCCAACAAAACGACCCCACTGCCATCGCCGCGGCGCAGGCCAAGCCATCCGAGCTTGCGGCGGTGCGACGATGGCGCTGCGGCGCGCACGACCTGTTCCGCGCTGCTGAGGGATGCGCGAGGAGGAGGACCTTGACGGCGCATCAGATCATGCGCAGCCCATCGCCAAGCAGCTGCTGTCGTCGTCGGGCGCCACGCCGCTGAAGCGCGCCCGCGCGAACGACGATTCGGCTGCAGCGGGGGACCCCAGCGAGGCGCGCGCTGCCAAGCGCGCCAGCACCAACACCAGCAACGGGGGAGCGAGGGCCGAGCCGTCCCCGCCCGCCGCCTCGCTATGGAGGGCTCCCAGCGAGCCCAGGGGCGCCGTCCGCACAAAGATCCGCAAGGCGTTCGAGCTCTACACGGCGCTGGACCAGCACGCCGCAGCTGCGGCCTCTCAGCCACCAACAGCGTCCTCAGGAGATCAACATGCCGCGTCGGCGGCGGGCGCCTATGAGGCGCTGCTGGCCCTGGCCAAAGGTGCGCGCGCGTGCTGCGTGCCCGCTGGGGCCCGCTGTGTGCCTGCTGCTGCTGCTGCTGCCGCTGCTGCTGCGTGCCTGCGCACGGGCCGCCTGCGCGTGCGGCCTGAACGAGCGTGTTTCCTGCGCCGCGCCGATATGGCGTGCCCTGCTCTGCCCACGCGTGCTGGCGCAGATGAGGGCGGCGGCGCGCTGCTGCTGCGGCTGGCCTCCCGGCTGGCGCCGCGCTTCCTCAACCTCTTCCCGCACCTGACGGACGCCGCGGCCACCACGCTCATGTCGGCCTACCAGCACGCACAGCCCGCGGCGGCCGACGCCCCACCGGGCGAGCAGCCCCAGGGCGCTGGCCCTGCGCCTGTGGTGGCGGCAGAGGAGGAGGAGGTGGACAAGAACGGGTCGGCGGCAAGCGCCGCGCCCCTAGTGACGCTGCCGGCGCTGGCGCGTGGCGCGTGCGTGGACGCCCTGTCGGGCCTGGCCGTGGTGGTGGACGTGGCGTGCAAGAAGCTGCCGGACAAGGCCGTGCCAACCGTGCTGCGCATCACCGAGTTTGCCATACGGTGCGTTGACCACTGGCGCGGCCACCAGTCGCAGCGTTTGCCCAGAGGGTGTCCTGCCTACGCTGACACCTCGGCGCCCGTTCCTGCGCGTGTGCACACCCGCGCGCAGGCTCATCCAGGCGCAGCAGCAGCAGCAGCAGCAGCAGCAGCCCCAGGCGTCCGCGGGCCCTGCCTCACCCAACGGCCCCTCCAAGCCCCGCCCCCCCTTGCTCAACGGGCACGGCCCCACCACGGGCGCGCCTGACGCGTCGCCGCCCCAGCATGCCTCAGGCGGCGGCGGGCAGCAGGGCGAGGGGCACGCGGCGCAAGCCGATGCCCCGAGCCACCCGCAGCAGCAGCAGCAGCAGCAGCAGGCGCTGAGGCAGCTGGTGCGCGGCACCTTTGTGGCCTTCCCGCGCGTGGTCATCTCGGTGTGCCTGCAGGCGCTCAAAGCCCCCGACAAGGGCACGGTGCATGCGGCCATCTGGCTGCTCAAGCACGAGCTGCTGGGCCTGCCCCTGCCCCTTCCCTTGCCTACCTCCTCCACCGCCGCCTCCCCGCCCCCCGCCAGCGCCACGGCGCCGCTGCCGCCGCACGGCTCCCCACCAGACGCAGCAGCGGCGGGCGCGGCCAAGGCGGGGCTGGCGTCTCCCGCGCCTGACGCCAGGGACGGCATGCCCGGCGGCAGCGCCCCCCCGCCCGTGGGCCAGAGCCTGGCGGAGCGCGTGCTGGCCGACCTGCCCGACACGCAGCAGTGGCTCAGGCAGGCCATCAACGCCATCGCCAAGGGTGAGCGCACACACACACCGACACGCCCCTTGGTCCTGGTTGGGGTGCGGCCACCTGACCTGGCTGGGACCTCACTGTGTGTCCCTCCTTCCCCCCTGCCCCTGTCCCTGCGCCCACAGACAAAAAGGTGCAGGCCTCCTCGTCCTCCAAGGAGGTGGCGGCGCTGCTGCAGCTCCTCTCCAAGCTGGCAGCGCCCGCCTCACCCATGGTGCCGCCCCCCCCCCCCCCGCCCCCCCCCCCACCGCCCCCGCAGCCCCCCTCCTCCCCTCCCAGCAGCGGGCAGCCGCCGCTCCCGCCCTTGCCGCCGCCGGGCGAGGCGCCGCCGCCCCCGCCGCCGCCGCCCCCGCTCCCAGGCGCCGCCAGGGGCCGCGCGCAGGCCCCCGTCAGCAGCCCCACCCCGCCCCCGCCGCCCCTGCCCGGCGCCGCGCCGCTGCCCCCGCCGCCCGCCACCCAGGGCCGCCCCGCGCGCCCCGGCACCGGCTTCAGCAGCAGGCCTCCCTCGGCGCCCCCCCTGCCCACAGACATGCTGGTGGACGGAGGGCTGGGCCCACGCAGGACCTCAGGTGCGCCCCGTGTGCCACCTGGTGCGGTGCATCGCTTGCGTGTCCCGCTGCGTCACGCCCCCACCACGCGCGTGCGCCTCGTGCCCCCGCACCCGCAGAGCTGCTGCCGCCCCTCCCCTCCTCCACCTCGTACGACTTTGGGCCGGCGGGAGGCACCCCCCTGGCGCCCTCGGCCTCCACCCTGGCGGCGGCACCGGGCGCGCCTCCCCCACAGCAGCAGCAGCAGCAGCCCCCGCTGCCCAGCGCGCCGCCTCCCCTGGGCAGCTGGACGCCCCTGTGCGCCGTGGGCGGGCCCCTCACCGTGGCCGACTGCTGCCTGCACGTGAGCGGCCTGCCGCCCGCCCTGGCGGCGCAGGCGCTGGCGGCAGAGTGCGCAAAGTACGGCGCCGTGGAGAGCGTGCACCTGGGCCCGCACGCGCCGGCGGCGGCGGGCGCCGCGGGGCACCTGCCGCTGGGGGAGGCCTGGGTCGTGTTCCAGTCCGTCAGGTGCGGCGCGGTGCGGGCGTGTTCGCGTTGCGCCACCTAGCCTATGCACGCTCTCAGTCCAGCAGTGACCCAACCCAACTGTGTGTTGCTTCTTCCTTGTGGTCACCCCACACCACCTGGGACAGGGACGCCGCCATGTGCGCCGAGTCACTGCCCGGCCAGGCGCCCTGGGGCGGCCCGCGCGCGCTGCGGTGCGACTTCAGCCCTGGCCTGCCGCTCGAGTGCCCCGCCCGCGCGCGCCAGGGCCCCACCCGCCCCTCCAGCCACTACGTGTGGTGCGCCGGGCTGCACGCGCCAGAGGCGCTGGTGGCGGCCATCCAGGGCGCCGGGCTGCCCACGCCGCTGGCGCTGCTGCGCGTCGCCGGCAGCATGCCAGGTGAATGGGGTGGCCCTGGGCACTGGTTCTCCGGCGCTGGGCACGCAGCTGCTCCACACCTTTGACCGCTCCTTGACCCCTTGCTCTCTCGTGCGCAGGCTTTTTGCTCGACATGCCCTCCCCAGAGAGCTGCTGGCCCGTGGTGGACGTGCTGGCGGCGCGCCTCCTGCCGCCAAACACCCACCCCCCGGCGCCCGTGCCGCCCCCAAACCTGCTGCTGCTGCTGGCGCCGCCGCCCCCCGCCCAGGCGGCGGCGCCCCCCACCTCCTTCTCCCCCGCGCCCGGCGCCAGCACCCCCTTTGGCGCCGTCACGCCGCACGCCGGCAGCAGCTACCCGCCCAGCGCGCTGGGGGCCCTCCCCTTCACGCCGCACCAGCACCACCCCCCGCCCGGCCGCTCGCGCACCTTTTCCTCGGGGCCCCCCCTGGCGCACCAGGGCAGCGCCACGCCCCTGGGCGCGGGGGGCGTGCTCTCCCCCCTGGGCTCCACGCCCTCGTTGAGAGGGCCGCCCCCTCCCCCTCCGCTGCCTCAAGGGAGCTTGCCGCAGGGGAGCGCCCTGCTGCGCCACGGCAGCCAGGGGCCTGGCGCGGGGGGCGCGGGGGGCGGCGGGCCGGGGGCGGGTCCCGAGCCTGGCGTCAACCCCATGCTGCGCACGCTGTGGGTGGGCCAGGTGCACGAGAGCATCAGCGAGGAGCTGCTGCTGGGCTCCTTCCGGCGCTTTGGCGAGCTGGGCTCCTGGCGGCTGCTGCGCCAGTCGCACTGCGCCTTTTTGGACTTCATCACGCACGCGGCGGCGGCAGAGGCGCAGCGCGCCATGCACGGCGCCAAGCTGGGCGGCCACGTGAGAGGGGGGGGGGGGAGCGGTGGGCAGGGGGGAGGCGCTGCGAGCAGTCGAGTGCTGCGCGCTCGCTCACCCGCCCCGTCCCCAACCCGCCCCACGCGCGCAGGTCATTCGCGTGGAGTGGAAGCAGGAGCCAGGGCGCGGGGGCGGCGGAGGAGGGCCTGGGGGGGCTGGGGCGCCTCACACCGCCCCGGGGGGCACGCCAGGGCACCGGCCTGGGCCGGGCGGGGCGCCGGCGGCGGCGGCCACCTTGTTTGGGCAGCTGCACCCGCAGCAGCAGGGTCACGGCGCGCCCCCGCCCCCTCACGGCCTGCAGCGCCACCCCAGCTTCCTGTCGCCGCACATGTCTGCCACCACCCCCGGCGCCCTCGCCGGCGCGCCCTCCGCCGCCGGCACGCCCACCACGGCCGCCGCCGGAGGAGGAGGAGGAGACACGCCGCACGGCGGGGGCTTTGGCGGCGGGGCAGCGGCGCGGCACCCCTCTCTCCTGCACGCGCAGCCCAGCGGCAGCGGCGCCCCCCCCGAGGGCTCAGCGCCGCCCAGCGCCTGGCAGGGCGTGCTGGCCAAGTCTGGCGTGCCACAGTGCGCGGTGCGGTGCCTGCCTGCCGACCCCCTGCCGGCCACCTCTAGCCGCGCGGGCACCTTCCCCGAGCCGCAGGGCTGGCCCGGCACGCTGGACGTGCGCATGCGCGTGGACCTGCAGTACCTGCTGGGCACCGTGTGGGCGGGGGCGGCGGCGCACGTGCGCGCGGCGCGGCGCGTGGTGGTGTCGGCGCCGGCGGACGAGGGGCGGCTGCTCGAGTTTGTGCGCTACCTGGCGGACAAGGGGCGCGCCGGCGTCATCAAGCTGGGAGGCGCAGGGGGAGGGGGAGGAGCGGGCGGCCGCACGCTGTACCTGGCGCCGCCCTCGCCCTCGCTGGCGCAGGCGCTGGGCCTCACGTGGGACGCGCGGAGGGAGGCGGCCACGCTGTTTGCCGTGGTGGTGCCCACGCCGCAGACCCGGTAGAGGGGTCGCGCGCGTGTGTGTGCGCTCTCGTGCGCGTGGCAGAGCAGGATGACCCTCCCTTTGTTGCCCCTGGGCCGCCTGGCTTCTTTGACCCTGACCCTCTGACACGCTGTTTGATTGTTACGGACGTACAGCTGCGGCGTTGCCGGGCGCATGCACCAGATGACTGCTTCTGTGCCGGGGGGACTCCGATCGATGAGCCGCAACCAAAATGTCGGGGCAAGCGTCGCTGTTGGCGGAGCTGTTGCAGTGTGGCCATCAGAGCACGGAAGCGCAGGGCTCTAGACGCCAAGGACGCGGATCGCAAAGTACCTGCGTCGTCGCCACCACACGTGGAGGAGCGAAGGCAGCACGCGGGCGTCGGGCGAGGCAGGCCGCCTGCACGCATGAGAGCCCGTGCAGTCACTGCACGGCTACCTCACTCACTGGAGGCAGATGATGATGGCTGCGTATTCGCCCTTGAGCGTGCCGAGAGCCCACGCCGCCACGCTCGCCGCCACCGCCACCCAGGCCGCAAGGAAGAGCAACCGCTTCCGCGGCTCCGCTGGCAGGTTCAGCATGCCTTCAAGAGCCATGCGATACGGCCCTGCTGTCAGCTCGCTGCTTCTTGCTGCTCTCTCCTCCTGGCGCACGCCCAGCAGACGTCGGCGCGTTGACCGTGTGCTCCTGCTCAACTGCTAACACCGCTGGCAGCAGCGTGGCATGCTCACCCGTGTGCGTCGCGAGCGGACTGCAGCAGTATGCGCAGCCAACCCAGCTGCGCAGGGTCGCACACGAACGCTCAAACGTGGCGATCGACAGCCTCGCCGCATGTGTGTTGCACAGGCGGGGCGCAACACAGAAGACCACACCGAGGCTGGAGAAGACGGGGCAAAGACGGGGGAGAGGAGACCAGCAAGAGCTCTGAGCGCGCGTGCTGCCGCACACATTTCCGCAGCACGTCGAGAACCTGATGGGCCTGATGATGAACAGTCAGCCACCACCACCACAACCACACCCGGAGAGTGGGTAAGTGCAGGTCCCCAGTGCAAGAGGCGCACGGACTCGTCGGTGATCAATTCGCCGCCTCCAAGCCATCAGGGGTTGTTTGGCGCGCATGTGCACAAGCCGCGAGCAGCAAGAGAGGGAATGTCGTCCTGAGCCCGATCAGGAGGAGCAGCGGGGAGGAAGAGCGCGGGCAATGGGAGAGAGCAGCAAGAGCGGGTTGTGCGTGCGGCCACCGCCGCCAGAATCGGCCACCGTCAGCGCGTGCTGAGCCCCCTCTGGGTCAGCGCCAGCATGCCAGCGGGCGCGCGCGCGGGGGCGGGCCTTTCTGTCTAGGAGCCCATCCAGTAGGTGGGGTACCTGCGGCGGTGCGAGATGTTGTTGACGACCATGGCCACGGCCAGCATGATGACGCACGCCCACAGGATGGTCAGCACAAACTTGAAGCCGGCCCACGGCCCAATGACGGGCAGGGACGACGCAATCAGCGCCGTGGCGCCGCCTGCGCAAGCGGATTCCAGCGGGCGCAAGAGCAAGGCACGCGCCGCCATGGCCTGCAGTCCACCCCGCCCACAGCAGGCCCAGGCCTTTGGTGTTTTTGAGCGCGCGTGCAAGCAAAGGCCACCGTCGGCCCTCACCTGGCGGGTGCGTGGTGCGGGTCAGGAGCATGATGAGCAGCGCCGTGGCCATGCCAATGGCGGCAGACAGGGGCAGCAGGTTGGGGCCGGCCGACCAAAACATGTCGCGCACCACCACGCCGCACACGGCGCTCATCAGGTGGCCGCCTGCACAGTGAAGCGCGAGAGCACCGTCCGCGTGTCCGCCTGCTCCCCGTGCTGCGCCTCAAGAGGCCACGCGTCGCTGCCAACTCGTGCGCGCGCACGCATCGCTTGCTCACCGAGGAAGTGGCGTGGCTGCGCCAGCTTGGAGTCGGGCGTGCCAAACAGCAGCACGGCGCTGGCGCCAAAGGACGCCACCAGCACGGGCAGCTCCACGTGAGGCGACACGTACCTGGGGGACGTGGGCAGGGCAGGGCAAGGCTTGTGACGCACGGCACGACAAGACGCCACGCAGGCGCCCGTCGCCATCGCCCCAGTGGCTCGTGACTCACTGGTTGACGGCGGCAATGGCCAGGATGGACAAAAAGGCGCCGACCCAGGCCCAGGCCATGTGCTCCCACGTGTCGCGGGGCGGCGCCCGGTCGCCCACCCCGCGCCACTTGCGGAAAAAGTTGGCCAGCCAGGCGCGGAACGAGTGCGGCGCGTAGGGGCTGGCCGGCTGCTGCAGCGGGCCCGGGTGCAGCGTGTCAAACGTCACCACCACCGCCCCTCCCGCCCCACCCCCCGCCCCCGCGCCGGCCAGCGTGGGGTCTGGCGCCGTGTGCAGCGGGGGCAGGTGCGCGTCAGGGCTGGAGGCGTAGGGCCGCCCCGCGGCGCCCAGTGACGCGCTGGACGCCAGGCTGACGGCCTTGGCCAGCGCGTGGGCGGGAGGCGCCGGGGAGCCCACCAGCACGGGGTTGACGGTCTCAAAGGGCTCGGCCGCGCGCAGCGCGCCCGCGCCGCCCGCGTGGTGGTCGCCCCCGCCGTTCTGCAGCTCCTGGTACGCGGCGGCGCCCCGGTGCCTGCTGCCCTCCTCGCCGTTGAAGCGGGCGTACAGCGACTCGGAGGTGCCGCCGGTGACGCTCGCGCCGCGCGCCAGCGCCGCCGTCGCGCGTCCCACGCTCAGGTCCACCTGCGGCTGCTGCTGCTGCTGCTGCTGCTGCTGTTGGTGTTGGAGTTGGTGGTGCTGGCTGCCTTGCGTGTTGGCGCGCTGCACCAGCATGTTGGAGAGGCCGGCCAGCGAGGTGGCCACGTTGCCAAAGCGCCCTCCGTTGCGCACTGATGGGTTGCGGCTGCTCGAGGGCGTGGTGGAGGGGAGCAGCACCGACACCTCGGCCTCGTCCGCCAGCACAACATTGTGCTGGCGGCGGCCGCTGGCGTCCGCAGCCGCAAAGGGGGCAGCTCCTGTGGCGCCTGGAGGCTGAGGTGGCAGGCTGCTCGCGCTGGGCGGGAGCGGGGGCGAGGCCGGCCGCAACATCTGCTGCTCTGGCGCTGCGCTGGCGCACGCTTTCCGGCTGAACACAGCGCGCACGTGCACTCTGCGGCACTCTGCCTCTCCCTCCTCCCACCGCTGCGGGCCCCTCTCTCCTCTCCGACGCGTGGAACGCAGAACCTCAGAGCAGCTGCATTCGTGGAGTGGTCCCTTTGGCAGCGAATGGGGCGCGACCAAGCCCTGGACTCCATGCTGCGACTTCGCCCGCAACAGCGCGGAAGGGCAGCTGCAGCAGCGGCGCGCAGGTGCAGCAGGTGGGCAGCAGCGTCTCGCAAGCTTGGTGCAGGGAGGAGGAGCTCCAAGGAGGCGCACACCCAGCGCGGCAGATCTGAGACAGCTCGAAGGAGGAGGACGAGCAAGGCGGGCCACATGCAGGCGCAGCTGGGGTCATCCCGGGCGTGCGGCCGACGGGCTGCGTGCGTGCAGGTGCGCAGGACTTTCGCCAGGGCCCGCCAGGGTCGCAGCGATCGAGCTGCACCCAGGTGAACGCACGCACGCACGCACGCGCGTACGCTCGCAGGCTGTGTCACGGCCTCGCACGGGGCTCGTGGTGCGCGCCTCGGTGGCGGACGCCTTCCAAGAGGTGCGGCCCTACACGCTGCGCAAGGGCGACACGCTCGAGAGCATCGCCAAGAAGCGCGGTGCGTCCTGCAAGCGCCGCAGCTGCAGCTTGAGGGTGGCGGCAGCAACAGCCTTGCAGTGTGTGTGTGTGTGTGTGCGGCGCGGCCTCTGCGGCGCCGGCCGGCTCACAACACACGGCGGCGCGCCCCGCCCTGCCCTTCTGCGTGGGTGGCGTGCAGGCATGACGACGCAGCAGGTGCTGGGCGTGAACCCTGACCTGAACCCCGGCAAGCTCATCGAGGGCAGCACCATCCTGCTGCCGGCGGGCAAGTTGTCGGCGCGCGACCTCGAGATCTTGGCCGGCATTGGCACGGGCTACCGCCTCTACCCCGTGCGCGCGGGGGAGACCATCAGCGACATCATGAGCAAGCGCAAGATCGTCCTGTCGGAGATGCAGGCGCTCAACCCGGGCGTCAACCTCAACAAGGTCTCGGGTGCGTGCGGGGGAGGGCCGGCGGCAGGGGTTCAGCGTTCCTTTAGAAGCGGCATGCGTGGGGGGGTCACATTCCTCTCCTAGCGCTGAGGGTCCAACTCTTCCTGGCCTTGGTGCTTGTGTCCCTGGCGTGCGTGCGCGGTGGCGCAGCCAACCAGATCCTCAAGCTGCCGGCCAACAAGTTCACCGTGCGCGAGCGTGAGATGCTGGCGGGCATTGTGCCTTCGGAGTTCTTCCAGGCCACCAAGAACCCCTTTGTCATCGGCATCAGCGTCCGTGAGTGCCAGTGGGGGGCGCCCTGCGCGCGGACGGGGCTGCTGCACGGCCAGCCGTGGCTGCAGCCCGCAGCCTCATCATCACGCCGCTCTGCCTCATGCCCCCGCTTTGCGCTTTGCGCGCGCAGTGCTGGGCGTGTGCGGGTTCGTGCTGGCCTGGATGAAATTCTACAAGGACCCTGACTTTGCCGACGAGGACGAGGCCGAGGGCAAGCAGCAGGCGTGAGGGATGCGGACTCGCAGACGGCATGGAAGGGGCATGGTGAAGTCGTGGGAAGGGGCATGGTGAAGCGACACCCGCTGGGCAGGCGGGACAAGAGCACGTGCCCCTCGCATGTGCGGTTGGACTCGTGTGTGCGTTAGGACCAACCCGTAGGGAATGATGACAAGCAGGGCAGGGAGGCCTGCTCTGCCTATCTCGGTGTACATTGGAACGCGCTCGCGGAACACGTGGAACGACTTGCCGGCCCCGTTTGTCTCTCCATTCATGTTGTCGGCGGCGGTTTGTGCAACGAGGAGGAACCGGTGGAGCAGCGCCGTCAGTCGGCCAGGGCCACCAGCTTCTCCTTGAGGGCCAGGCACGCCTTCTGCACGGCCGTCCGCATGCGCCCGCCGCCAGAGGCCGTGCGCGCGGCGTGCGGCTCCAGCAGCACCAGCACGCTCCGCAGGATGGAGCGCAGGTAGCCCCGCACGTGCGCGCTGCCCGGGTCCAGCCCGCTGCTCTGGTCCAGGCCCTCCACGCGCGACGCCAGGTCCACCAGCTCCTGGGACGTGGCCTGGAACGACCCGTCGCCGCCGGGTGCTGCTGCTGGCGCCGGCAGCTCCTGCGACGCAGACGAGTGCCGGCGCCCCAGCAGCAACACCTGGTGGCCGCTGTCCGCGCCCGCCTCGCTGGCGTGGTGGGAGGCACCCTCCTCCCCGACGCCCGCGTTGGCCTCGCCGGCGCCCACCGCACTAGGCGGCGGCTGGGGCTCCTCCTGGTGCACAAGCAGGCGCTGCCTCTTGACGCCGCTGCTGGGCACGGCCACCGCAGCGCCGTTGGCTCCTGACGCTGTACCGCCGCCGCCGCCGCCGCCGCTTGAGCTGCGCTGTGGCTGGCCAGGCACGTCGCCCGCCAGCAGCCTCAGCGTGCGCGCCAGCAGGTACAGCACCAGCTCGCGCTGCCACGCCTGCCGACAACGCAGAAACACACACCAAGCCGTGCAGGCCGCCCATCACACGTCGCGCCGCGCCCACCTCTGGGGGCCGGCCGTGGCTGCACCCTGCTCAGCCACGTGCAACGCACCCCTTGCTCCCCAAAGGGCAGCTCGCCCAGGCAGTCGAGCAGCGCGTTGCTGTGCGCCAGGCCGCCGCCCGCCAGTGCCTTTACCGCGCTGTGGTCCAGCGCCTGCAGGGCCAGCAGCGTGCTCGCCAGCACCTGCGGCACGACGCAAGTACCACCTGTGTGAGGCCTGCGCGCGCGCGCCGTCCCCGCCGCTGATGGCTCTGGCCACCCACCCACCCGCCGCACCTGCTCGCCGGGAGAGCAGAGCAGCATCTGCACCACGTGCTGCGCCAGCGGCGCGTCCGCCAGCAGCGCGCAACGCACTGAGGAGGCGTCCTGCTCCGCGTCCTGCACGCCGCCTGCTCCCCAGCCGGCGCCGTCGCTGGCCCCCAAGGCGCCCAGCACCTCGATGACGCGCAGCGCCGCGTCCACCGATGCCTCGCTCATGGGCAGGGGGTCAGACACGCCCTCCAGCAGCCAGGGGAGCGCCTGCGAGCCGCCCGCCTCGCCTGCGGGAGCCGAACGCGGCCCCGCCGCAGCCGTGGGCGGCGCGTCCCCAGCTCCTGCGCCGTGCGCCACGGCCAGCCTGCTGCCGCCCTCGCGCGCCCCCCGCTGCTGCTGCTGCTGCTGGTGCTGCTGGTGCTGCTGGTCGTCGCGCAGGAAGGGCGTGCGCTGCGCCCCGCCGCGGTGGTGGTGGCGCACCATGACGCTGCCTGCCGCCGGCGCGGGGGGTGCAGGCGTGAAGTCTGCCCAAGCCGAGGACGCGGGCCGCGCGCCTTGCCCGCTGGGGCCCACCTGCGCAGGATGGCGCGATGAACACGTTTGGCGCCTTGAGGTCGACGCGTGCCTCAAGGCTTGCTTGCCCTCAGGCCAGGTGACCCCGACGCACCTGCTGCACGGCCTGCTGCAGCACCAGGCGCACCAGGTCCAGCAGCCCCGCCTGCACCAGGTGCCAGGCGCACGGGGAGGCCGGCGCTGCGGCACTGGGCGCTGCGTCACCCTCCTGCCGCCGCTGCATCCCGCGCTCCCCCTCCCCCTCCCCGCCCTCCTCCTCGTCGAGGTGCGGGCGCGTGGCCAGCAGGTGCGCGTGCAGCAGGGCCACGGCCAGGTCCAGAGCGCGCGCGTGGAGCACCGGGTTGCGCGTGCGCGCCGCCACCCAGCACATGCGCTGCGCCGCCTCGGCGCCGCCCAGCCGCTCCAGCCACGCCCGGCCGCCCTGCGCGCTTATCAGGAAGGAATCGCAAGACGTAAGGTGGACGCTGTCGGGCGTGCTGAAGGAGTGCTTGGGATGGTGTTAAACACCATAATGGCACTCACGGGTTTGCGCAGCGCGGTGCTGGCCAGCCTGCACAGCTCGGAGAGGGCGGCGCTGCTGCTGAGCGTGTGCAGCGCCGGCCCGCACACCAGGTCCACCAGGGACAGCCCGTGGTCAGGGGCGGCCAGGCGCGCCGCCAGGTCGTCGTGCGAGGTCAGGTTGGCCAGCAGGCCCAGGGCAACCTCCACGGGACGGGACGGGTCCACGCCCTGCGGCAGCTGCGACTGGCTGCTGGGGCCACCGGGCGGGGGTGCCGGCGAGGCCTGGTGGGCGGGCGCCTGCAGCGCGGGCACGGGGGTGTTGGGCCGCGGCGGGACCAGCGATGCCGCGCCGTCGGCCCCCGCCTGCAGTGGCTGGCAGCTCTTTAGCAGCTCGGCCGTCAGCAGTGCCTCCACCACCTGGTAGATCATGCCTGCGCTTGGATGGCGAGCGCGCTGTGCACGCTGCCGCCTGACGGCCGCCCAGGCATGGAGCGGCGAGTAGAAATGCGGCGGATGCATGGGTGCGTGCCAGCAATCGCCGCTTGCCTGCGTGGACCATGACCGCCGCCACGGTGTGGTTGACGGACAGATCCCACAGTAGCGCGCCCGCCTGCTCCCTCGCGTCCCATGCATCCTCCTGTTGCTGCGGGAGCAGCGTCCTTATCAGGGCGATGACCTGCGCTTCGTCAAGCGCTGTCTGCTCCTGCTGGGGCTGCTCCGACTGTGCTGCCTCAGCCAGCGCCGTCTGGGGCTGCTCCTGCTCTGCTGCCTCAGCCTGCTGAGGCAACAACAGGGTTAGGTGGGCAGGGTTAGGTGGGCGCTACCGCCTCTACCCCGTGCGCGCGGGGGAGACCATCAGCGACATCATGAGCAAGCGCAAGATCGTCCTGTCGGAGATGCAGGCGCTCAACCCGGGCGTCAACCTCAACAAGGTCTCGGGTGCGTGCGGGGGAGGGCCGGCGGCAGGGGTTCAGCGTTCCTTTAGAAGCGGCATGCGTGGGGGGGTCACATTCCTCTCCTAGCGCTGAGGGTCCAACTCTTCCTGGCCTTGGTGCTTGTGTCCCTGGCGTGCGTGCGCGGTGGCGCAGCCAACCAGATCCTCAAGCTGCCGGCCAACAAGTTCACCGTGCGCGAGCGTGAGATGCTGGCGGGCATTGTGCCTTCGGAGTTCTTCCAGGCCACCAAGAACCCCTTTGTCATCGGCATCAGCGTCCGTGAGTGCCAGTGGGGGGCGCCCTGCGCGCGGACGGGGCTGCTGCACGGCCAGCCGTGGCTGCAGCCCGCAGCCTCATCATCACGCCGCTCTGCCTCATGCCCCCGCTTTGCGCTTTGCGCGCGCAGTGCTGGGCGTGTGCGGGTTCGTGCTGGCCTGGATGAAATTCTACAAGGACCCTGACTTTGCCGACGAGGACGAGGCCGAGGGCAAGCAGCAGGCGTGAGGGATGCGGACTCGCAGACGGCATGGAAGGGGCATGGTGAAGTCGTGGGAAGGGGCATGGTGAAGCGACACCCGCTGGGCAGGCGGGACAAGAGCACGTGCCCCTCGCATGTGCGGTTGGACTCGTGTGTGCGTTAGGACCAACCCGTAGGGAATGATGACAAGCAGGGCAGGGAGGCCTGCTCTGCCTATCTCGGTGTACATTGGAACGCGCTCGCGGAACACGTGGAACGACTTGCCGGCCCCGTTTGTCTCTCCATTCATGTTGTCGGCGGCGGTTTGTGCAACGAGGAGGAACCGGTGGAGCAGCGCCGTCAGTCGGCCAGGGCCACCAGCTTCTCCTTGAGGGCCAGGCACGCCTTCTGCACGGCCGTCCGCATGCGCCCGCCGCCAGAGGCCGTGCGCGCGGCGTGCGGCTCCAGCAGCACCAGCACGCTCCGCAGGATGGAGCGCAGGTAGCCCCGCACGTGCGCGCTGCCCGGGTCCAGCCCGCTGCTCTGGTCCAGGCCCTCCACGCGCGACGCCAGGTCCACCAGCTCCTGGGACGTGGCCTGGAACGACCCGTCGCCGCCGGGTGCTGCTGCTGGCGCCGGCAGCTCCTGCGACGCAGACGAGTGCCGGCGCCCCAGCAGCAACACCTGGTGGCCGCTGTCCGCGCCCGCCTCGCTGGCGTGGTGGGAGGCACCCTCCTCCCCGACGCCCGCGTTGGCCTCGCCGGCGCCCACCGCACTAGGCGGCGGCTGGGGCTCCTCCTGGTGCACAAGCAGGCGCTGCCTCTTGACGCCGCTGCTGGGCACGGCCACCGCAGCGCCGTTGGCTCCTGACGCTGTACCGCCGCCGCCGCCGCCGCCGCTTGAGCTGCGCTGTGGCTGGCCAGGCACGTCGCCCGCCAGCAGCCTCAGCGTGCGCGCCAGCAGGTACAGCACCAGCTCGCGCTGCCACGCCTGCCGACAACGCAGAAACACACACCAAGCCGTGCAGGCCGCCCATCACACGTCGCGCCGCGCCCACCTCTGGGGGCCGGCCGTGGCTGCACCCTGCTCAGCCACGTGCAACGCACCCCTTGCTCCCCAAAGGGCAGCTCGCCCAGGCAGTCGAGCAGCGCGTTGCTGTGCGCCAGGCCGCCGCCCGCCAGTGCCTTTACCGCGCTGTGGTCCAGCGCCTGCAGGGCCAGCAGCGTGCTCGCCAGCACCTGCGGCACGACGCAAGTACCACCTGTGTGAGGCCTGCGCGCGCGCGCCGTCCCCGCCGCTGATGGCTCTGGCCACCCACCCACCCGCCGCACCTGCTCGCCGGGAGAGCAGAGCAGCATCTGCACCACGTGCTGCGCCAGCGGCGCGTCCGCCAGCAGCGCGCAACGCACTGAGGAGGCGTCCTGCTCCGCGTCCTGCACGCCGCCTGCTCCCCAGCCGGCGCCGTCGCTGGCCCCCAAGGCGCCCAGCACCTCGATGACGCGCAGCGCCGCGTCCACCGATGCCTCGCTCATGGGCAGGGGGTCAGACACGCCCTCCAGCAGCCAGGGGAGCGCCTGCGAGCCGCCCGCCTCGCCTGCGGGAGCCGAACGCGGCCCCGCCGCAGCCGTGGGCGGCGCGTCCCCAGCTCCTGCGCCGTGCGCCACGGCCAGCCTGCTGCCGCCCTCGCGCGCCCCCCGCTGCTGCTGCTGCTGCTGGTGCTGCTGGTGCTGCTGGTCGTCGCGCAGGAAGGGCGTGCGCTGCGCCCCGCCGCGGTGGTGGTGGCGCACCATGACGCTGCCTGCCGCCGGCGCGGGGGGTGCAGGCGTGAAGTCTGCCCAAGCCGAGGACGCGGGCCGCGCGCCTTGCCCGCTGGGGCCCACCTGCGCAGGATGGCGCGATGAACACGTTTGGCGCCTTGAGGTCGACGCGTGCCTCAAGGCTTGCTTGCCCTCAGGCCAGGTGACCCCGACGCACCTGCTGCACGGCCTGCTGCAGCACCAGGCGCACCAGGTCCAGCAGCCCCGCCTGCACCAGGTGCCAGGCGCACGGGGAGGCCGGCGCTGCGGCACTGGGCGCTGCGTCACCCTCCTGCCGCCGCTGCATCCCGCGCTCCCCCTCCCCCTCCCCGCCCTCCTCCTCGTCGAGGTGCGGGCGCGTGGCCAGCAGGTGCGCGTGCAGCAGGGCCACGGCCAGGTCCAGAGCGCGCGCGTGGAGCACCGGGTTGCGCGTGCGCGCCGCCACCCAGCACATGCGCTGCGCCGCCTCGGCGCCGCCCAGCCGCTCCAGCCACGCCCGGCCGCCCTGCGCGCTTATCAGGAAGGAATCGCAAGACGTAAGGTGGACGCTGTCGGGCGTGCTGAAGGAGTGCTTGGGATGGTGTTAAACACCATAATGGCACTCACGGGTTTGCGCAGCGCGGTGCTGGCCAGCCTGCACAGCTCGGAGAGGGCGGCGCTGCTGCTGAGCGTGTGCAGCGCCGGCCCGCACACCAGGTCCACCAGGGACAGCCCGTGGTCAGGGGCGGCCAGGCGCGCCGCCAGGTCGTCGTGCGAGGTCAGGTTGGCCAGCAGGCCCAGGGCAACCTCCACGGGACGGGACGGGTCCACGCCCTGCGGCAGCTGCGACTGGCTGCTGGGGCCACCGGGCGGGGGTGCCGGCGAGGCCTGGTGGGCGGGCGCCTGCAGCGCGGGCACGGGGGTGTTGGGCCGCGGCGGGACCAGCGATGCCGCGCCGTCGGCCCCCGCCTGCAGTGGCTGGCAGCTCTTTAGCAGCTCGGCCGTCAGCAGTGCCTCCACCACCTGGTAGATCATGCCTGCGCTTGGATGGCGAGCGCGCTGTGCACGCTGCCGCCTGACGGCCGCCCAGGCATGGAGCGGCGAGTAGAAATGCGGCGGATGCATGGGTGCGTGCCAGCAATCGCCGCTTGCCTGCGTGGACCATGACCGCCGCCACGGTGTGGTTGACGGACAGATCCCACAGTAGCGCGCCCGCCTGCTCCCTCGCGTCCCATGCATCCTCCTGTTGCTGCGGGAGCAGCGTCCTTATCAGGGCGATGACCTGCGCTTCGTCAAGCGCTGTCTGCTCCTGCTGGGGCTGCTCCGACTGTGCTGCCTCAGCCAGCGCCGTCTGGGGCTGCTCCTGCTCTGCTGCCTCAGCCTGCTGAGGCAACAACAG
>VFQP010002837.1_pt1 | contig 18668 bp, 16 predicted proteins | sample 3512351 | NCBI WGS metagenome assembly VFQP01 (sample SAMN10412372, study PRJNA504923) | tailings metagenome | isolation source: Relicate 1 Philex TSF1 revegetated site | place: Philippines: Tuba, Benguet | collected 2017-08-29
CCGCCGACCGTGACCTCGCCCGGATCGCCACCAAATGCGGCGATGTTCTCCTGAACCCACTCCAGCGCACGCAGGAGGTCGCGCACGGGCCGGTTCGCCTGGCTGGCATCCGTGCCGTCGACGTAGTGCCCCAACGCCCCCAGGCGATAGTTGACGGTGACGACCACGAGATTGCCGTCGCGCGCCAGACGCTCGCCGTCGTACCAGCCCGCCGAGCCGCCACCGGTGACAAAGCCGCCGCCGTGAATGAACACGAGTACGGGCAATCCACTGGCGTCGGCGGGTGCCCAGACGTTCAGCACGAAGGCGTCTTCGGATTGCGGATTGGCGCTGATGCTGTCCCCCATCACGGCAGCCAGTCGCGAGCGGAACTGCGGGAATACTGCCCCGGGCCCCGTCGCATCCAGCTCGCCGATCCACGGTGTCGGCGGCTTGATCTCCGAAACACGCCGCCGCGGGTCCACACGTTCCCCGAACGGCACGCCCTTGAACATGCATACGCCGTAGCGCAAGGCGCCGCGCAACTTGCCGCTCTTCACGGTGGCGACGGGAAATTCACCCTCTCTGTTCATGACTCGATCACTCCGGTTTCGCGCTGTGCGCGTGACAAAAAGAAGGCCAGCAGCGCGCAGGCCAGTACCGCCAGTGCGAGCCACGCGATAACCTGGTTCAGCGGCACGCCCGCCTGCACCACCCATCCCGTCGACCCGGCGCTGGCAAACGACCCCAGCCGTCCCAGTCCGCTCGCCCAGCCCACGCCCACGCTGCGCACGGCAGTCGGGTACGCCAGCGCCGATACCGCGCTGATGACGACAATCGGTCCGCCGATCAGAAAGCCGGCCATGAACACGCCAACGGCGTACAGGGGAAGCGACGCTGGAGACGCCACCCACAGCGGCATGGCCGCGCCCGCGAGCAGCGCCACAGATACGATCTTCAGCGGTGGCAGCCGCTGGATCACCCACGCGGCCACCACGGCCCCGGCCAGTCCGCCCGACTGGAAGAGCGACGCCGTCTTCGATGCCGCCGCCACCGTGACGCCGGCATTGCCGATCAAGGTCGGCAGCCAGCTTGCGATGACGTAGAACGTGCCCAGTATCAGGAAGGACAGCGTCCACAGCAGCACGGTTGCCCGGCGCAATCCGGCATCGAACAGCGCCAGTACGCCACGCTGCGCAACGCCGTGCCGCCCGGACGGCGTCTCGAAGCAGGCATCCTCGCGCACCGCAACGCCAAGCCGGCGCAATGCGTGGCGAACGCGATCCTGGTTGGCGCCGCGCTGAACCAGGAACCTCGGGGATTCCGGCACGACGGCAAGGACGACCGGCACCCAAAGCAGCGGCGCCAGTCCTCCGAGCACGAACATGCCCGACCATCCGATAGGCTCGATCAGGTGCCCGGTCAGGATGCCCGCGAGCGCGCTGCCCAGCAGGAAGCCGCAGAACACGCCTGTCAGGATCGCCGGCTTTTTCCCGGCCGGCAGAATCTCGGCCAGCAGCGCGGCCACGGCAGGCATGGCCGCGCCAACGCCCACGCCCGTCATCAGGCGCCATGCGGTCAACTGCTGCAAGGAACCGCTGAAGGCGGTGGCGATGGAAGCCGCGCCGAACAGCAGCGTGCCGGCAACCAACACGGGACGACGGCCTTTCGCATCCGCAATCCGGCCGCTTCCCATATAGCCGATCAGGAGTCCAAGCATGCCCGCGGCAATCGCGGTGGCAACCTGCGCGGGCGACCCGCCAAACCGCGCGGCGATCTGCGGGGCGAGGAATCCGATAATGGCGGCGTCGAAGCCTTCGAACGCGACGATCAGGAAGCAGACCAGGACGACGAGCGTCCGCCGGTGTCCTGCCGCCGGCGCGTCCAGGACGGCGCCTATGTCGCCGGACGTCGCGCCTGCTGCGTGTTGGGGACGCTGTGCTGACATCATGAGAACATCCCCCTTAGAATCGGTGCTCGACATATGCGCCGGCGATCATCTGCCTCGACGAGCCGGATTGCCCCGTGGCGCCGTTGATCCACGCTTTCGCATCCTGGCCGCCGGCCCATTGGTAGGCGGCCTGGACATACACGCGCGATCGCTTCGACAACGCGGCTTCCGCAACGAGCAGCAGTTGATGGGCGTACCGGTCCAGCAGGGTGGCGTTCCCCTTCATGTACTGGTAGTGCGCGGTGAGCGTGTAGCGCTCCGTGAACGACCACGACAGGCCGGCGCCGACGTTGTTGATGACGGCGCCTGTGTTGGCGTTCTCGCTGCGCGTGTAGGTGCCCGCCAGGGTCCACGGGTCGGATGTCCATTTGCTGCCGACGCCGAGGATGCGAATGTGCGCGTTGCTGGTGGGCGTGGAGCCGTCGCGGAAATCGGTATAGGCAACCGTCGCGCCAAACTTTCCCGACTCGTACAGCGCACCGAGGCTATAGGTGCTGCCGCTGTTCACGGAACCGGGACGCTCGCCGAACGCGTACATCGCGCCCACCTTCAGCGGCCCCAGTTGCTTGGTGTACTTGACGCCGTTGGCGGCCAGCTCGCCGTTGGTGCGGTCGTAGTCGAAGGACCCACTCGGTGCCGGGCCGATGTTGACCCCGCCGAAGTTCGTGAACGGGCCCTGGCTGGCGCCCCAGAGGCCACCGAACCACGCACCGCTGAAGCCGCCGGCCGTGAGGTACTCGAACATGAAGTCGCGCATCAGGCCAAGCGACACGTCGCCAAGCGGCCCGCGAATGCCGACGATGGCGTTGGCGTTGAAAAGCTGTCCCAGCAATTGCCCGGTATCGACGAGAAACCGGCCGGACAGCCGGAAGTACGCCGCCGTATCGCCGCCGAGGGACTCGGCGCCATTGAAGGCGAGATAACTTGGCCGATTGGGCGCTGTGTCCACGGCGTAGCGCGCGCCACCGGCGATATTGGACGTGTAGGTCGGTCCCGCGCCGACCAGTCCGCTGATCGTCAATCCATCCGCATGCGCGGCCATGCTTCCCAGCAGGCCCGCCGCCACTCCCATTCGTCCCGCGACACGTAATGCGCGGTCCAATGCGCGGCCGAAATTCCCGCCGCTCCGTGACACCAATTCCATGCTTCTCCTCCACCATTCTTATATGGCGTTGCGCTTCGCTCATGTGCCGAAGCCCAACGATTGCCTCTGTCCGCCTTGGCGAAACCAGATGCTTCGATGGTAGTGGGAGGTGTGGTGTATCAGATATGCGAGGTTGGAGAAGCCCTATGCGCGACTGTCATGTCTGGACTTCACTGGCCTGGACGGTTTCCTTGAGCGCCACGATGAATTCGCGCGATGCGCGCGTGCTGCTGCGATCCTTGCGCCAGATGGCCGCCAGCGGGCCGGTCGACAGGTTGAACGATATCGGCAGCAATACGACCTCGCCACGCGAGGCCAGATGCCGCGCGACGCTGGCAGGCAGTTGCCAGAGATACGCATCGGACTGCATGAGTTCGCGGCCAAGTTCCAGCGACAGCGCACCAATCAGGTTTGGCGGGCGTAGCCCCCGCTCCCGCAGCTCGCCGAGCAGTAAGGCCCGCATATGGCTGCCGGGCGGCGACGTCACCCACGGCACCGCCACGCAATCGTCCAGCGTCACCGGCGCGCCGGCCATCGGATGCGTTGGCGAACACACCAGCGCAACGCCGTCATCGAGCAGGTTCACCGTGCGATAGGTCTCGCCGTGCAGGCTGCGCGGATTCCGGCTGATCAGCAGATCGATGGCGCCGGCATCGAGCTTCTCGATCAGCGTCTCGTGGGACCCGATCTCCACCGTGATCATCACGTCAGGCATCGAACGACCGAACCGCAGGATCGCGTCGGCTATCGGCCATCTGGCGAACATCGAGAAGCATCCGATGGAAAGGGACCCAGCGCCCCCGGCGGAAACCGCCGCCAGGTCCGCCTCGGCCTTGCGCATGTCGCTCAGCAGCAGCGCCGCATGCCGGCACATGACGGTGCCGAGGGCGGTCTGCGTCATGCCCTTCGCGGTCCGTTCGAACAGTCGCCCGCCGACGATCTCCTCGACTTCCGCAACCGCGCGGGATAACCCGGACTGGGTCATGTGCATCTGATCGGCGGCGCGCGACAGATTGCCGAGATCCGATACCGACAGGATGACTTCGAGATGGCGTGCGCGCAGTTTCCCGTGGAATGGTGTCATGATCAGGCGGAGGTGGATGGTGCAGTCGCGCCGGGGCCGGCACGACTGCCATCACGATTGTCGTCCACATCCCGCCGGTCGTCGATGCGCCGGCTTGCAGGGCCACATGGCAAGAGAGGAGCCGCCTCGGCTCCTCTCCCTTCCGCCAGGGTGTGACCGGCCACACCACGTGACCGGCACCCAGTCAGGCGTGCGTCGTATCGTATCGGCTCGCCGGCACGGCTTCGCTGTCGCTGACGGCGTCCTGGAGCACGAAGTCGAAGCGCACATGAGTGAACGGCCCCGTGACGCCCAGCGACGCATAGGCGTCCGAGTGCGCGACCTTCTCCAGCGACACCACGAGCCCATCGCGCGTCGCAAACGCGAAATCGTCATCGAGGAAGGTGTCGCCCGGAATGTTGACCTGCGTGGTCAGCGCGCGCTTGCCGCCCCCCGACACCAGGAAGTGGATGTGCGCCGGACGATTGCCATGGCGGCCGAGCAGCGCGAACAGTTCCGACACCGGGCTGTTGGGCGGAATGGCATAGCCCGGCGGCAGGAAGCTGCGGAAGCGGTAGTTGCCTTTGGCATCCGTCTCGATGCGGCGCCGCAGGTTGTAGGCGGGTTGGTCCGGGTCGAAGTGCGAGTAGCGGCCCAGTTCGTTGCAGTGCCACACGTCCACCGAAGCATGCGGCACCGGCTTGCCGTCCAGGCCCAGCACGCGCCCTTCCATCACCAGCGTCTCGCCCTTGCCCTCGTTGCCTTCGTCGAGCCGCACCTCGCGCCGCGACGCCGGCGCGCCGGCCACGTAAAGCGGCCCTTCGATGGCACGCGGCGTGCCTTGCGCGCGCGCCGCAGCCTCGTCGGCCTCTTCTTCGAGGATATCGAGCAGGCGGTCGAAGCCCAGCCCGGCCGTCACCAGGCCGACCAGATCCGACTGGCCCAACCGGGTCAGCCACTTCATCGCCGACCAGAATTCGTTGGGCGTAACCTGGAAGGACTCGATGGTCTGGAACAGGTCGCTGACGATGCGCGCGGTGATGGCGCGCACGCGTTCGTCGCCCGCGCTGACCTGGCTGCCGTTGACCAGCGCCAGCAGTTGAGTTGGGGTGTATTCGGCCATGGTGGAGTCTCCTTAGATTTTGGAACTGGTGGGGTGTTGAGGAATACCGGGGGCGCCGCTGTCCGCGGTGTCGCCTGCGTCGAGAACCGACGCGGAGCGCGCGTGATGAATCATCAGCACGGCGCATGCCGCCACCGCGCCGGGTATCGCGATGGCAATGAAGTTCTGCGCCAGCGGCAGGCCCATCGACACCAGCACACCGATCACGATCGGGGCCAGGATCGCGCCGCCCCGTCCCACGCCGAGGGTCCAGCCCACCCCGGTGGCACGGATGCCGATCGGATAGAACTGGCCCGCATAGGCACAGCCGACAATTTGCGTACCGATGGTGGAGGCACCGGCCAGGGCGACCAGCCCATACAGCCACGCGGTGGGCGCGCCGTTGCCCAGCAGGGCAATCGACACCGCCGCCAGCACATACATGCCGCTCAGCACGTACTTGATATGCAGGCGGTCCGCCAGCCAGCCACCGCCGATGGCGCCCACCATGCCGCCGAAATTGAGCACCAGCACGAAGGTCAGCGCCGATCCGAGGCTGTAGCCCGCGCTGGCCATCAGCTTGGTCAGCCACGAACTCAACGCGTAGACCATGAACAGGCACATGAAGCACGACAGCCAGAACATCAGCGTGCTCAGCGCGCGCCCCTGTTGGAAGAGCTGGCGAATCGGCGCACTGGTGTTCGCATCGGCACCGGGCACGACGAAGCGATCATCGGCCTGCGGCTGGTAGGCCGGATCGATGCGTGCCGCCAGCCGCTTGAGTTCGTCGGTGCGGCCTTGACGAAGCAGGTACGGCACGGACTCCGGCGTCGACTTGAGGATCAGCGGTATCAGCAATACTGGCAGGCCCGCGGCGATGAACACCGACTGCCAGCCGTAGCTTTCGATCAGGCCCTTGCCCAACACCGCCGCCAGCATGCCGCCCACCGAATAGCCGCTGAACATCAGCGTCACCATCGTGCTGCGCACGCGGCGCGGCGCGTACTCGGTCATTTGTGCGATGACGTTCGGCATGACGCCCCCGATGCCCAGCCCGGCCAGGAAGCGCGCGGCGCCAAACAGCAATGGGTCCGTGCACAGTCCGGCAGCGGCCGTGAAGACGCTGAACAGCCCGATGCAGATGGCGATGGCCCAGCGCCGGCCGATCCGGTCCGCAATGGTGCCCAGCAGGATGTTGCCGAACATCATGCCGAACAACGCGGTGCTGACCAGGAAGCCCGCATGCGTAGGCGCAATGCCCATCTCCTTCATGATCGACGGCAGCGCGATGCCGGCGACGGCCAGGTCATAGCCGTCGAAGACGATGATCAGCGCGCACCATGCCAGGACGCCGTAGTGAAAGGGGTTGAGCCTGGCCTCTCCGGCCATGTGCTGGATATCGATCTGCCGCATGTCTCCTCCGTTTCTGAATGTCCGGACCGCAAGGCAACGCCGGCGGTCCGGAGGGGTCCCGCTATAGCTTTGCCAGTGACACGGCAGGGTCGGCCAGGTCCTGGGGGCGGACGGGCGTGCCCTTCTCGATCAGACGACGCGCGAACCGCAGGTCGCGCGCGGCATTGCCGCCCAGCGCGGCCATCAGCCGGTTGCCGTCGAGGTAAAAGAACACGAAGTTGCCGTTCGCGGGATCGCCACGCACCACCATCTGGTGGGAGACCAGCGGCACGCCGTAGATCTGCAGGTTCGTGTCGTGCTGGTCGGACCAAAACCAGGGCAGCGGGTCGTAGTGGACGTCGCGGCCCAGCGCGGCACGCGCGGCGGCGATCCCCTGCTCCTGGGCGTTCTGCCACGATTCCAGCCGCAGCTTGCGGCCGGCCCAGCTATTGCTGGCCACGGCCACGTCGCCGGCCGCGAAGATGTCGGGGTCCGACGTGCGGCAATGCGCATCGACCAGTACGCCGCCCTCGCAAGCCAGCCCGGCATCGCGTGCCAGTTCGTCATTGGGCACCAGGCCGATGCCCACCACCGCCACATCGCAGCCCAGCGCGCGTCCGTCGGACAGTTGTACGTCGATGCCACCTGACGCGCTGTCTGCAAAGCCCGCCACGCCCGCGCCCAGCAGGATGTCGACACCCTGTGCGGCATGGAGCGCCCGCAGGTGCGCGGACAGCGCCTCCGGCACGCTGCGCTCGCACAGCCGGCTCATCGTCTCGACCACGGTGACCGTGGCGCCACGCTTGCGCGCCGTGGCGGCCACTTCCAGCCCGATCCAGCCGCCGCCCACCACCACCACGCGCGCATCGCGCTGGAGCACGGGCCCGAGCCGCAGCGCGTCGTCAATGGTGCGCAGCGTATGGACGCCCGGCAGTCCGGCCCCGGGCACGTTCAGCGTGCGCGCCCGGCCGCCGGTGCAGAGGATCAGCTTGTCGTAGTGGATGGCCTCGCCATCGGCCAGCAGCACGTGCTTGGCCGCGCGATCCAGCCGCTCGGCTCGCGTGCTGCGCCGCCATTCGATCGACAGGTCGGCCAGGGTCGCTTCGTTCAGCAGATGGAGGGTTTCGGGCGCGCTGTCGCCGGACAACACGGCCTTGGAAAGTGGCGGGCGCTCGTAGGGCGGATGGGCCTCGTCGCCGATCAGCACGACGCGGCCGTCGAAGCCCTCGTCGCGCAGCGTGCGCGCTGCCCACGCGCCCGCCTGCCCGGCACCCATGATGACGATGGTGGTCGCATTGGTATGCATGACGATCCTCCGGCCGTCAGGATGCCGCCACCACGGGCGGCAGCACCTGGATATGCACGCGCCCGTCCGTCACGCGCACCGGGTAGGTCTGCACCGGCGTCGTGCACGGCGCCTTGCGCGGCTCGCCGGTGCGCAGGTCGAACAAGCCCTGGTGCAGCGGGCACTCGACGCAACCGTCTTCCACAAACCCTTCGGACAGCGGCACACGCTCATGCGTGCAGAGATCGTGCAGCGCGAACAGCTCGTCGCCGATACGAAATACGGCAATCGACAGGCCCACCGCTTCCACGGCGCGCGGTTCGTCTTCGATGAATTCGTCGGCCCCGCCGACGTCATGCCAATGACTCATGATGCATTGCTCCTAGATCGGCGTCGCCAGCAGGGTCTGGACCCGCGAGGTGTCGTAGACGACCCGCTTTTCCTTGAAGCGCCAGGCGCCGTCCTGCCGGACGACGGTGTCGCGGTAGACGCCGGCCTGGTAGACGACGGAGTCGCCCACCGCGCCCGTGTTGACGACGATGTAGCTCGATACCGTGCGCACTTCGTCGTCCGTCGCCGACTCGATGACCAGCCCGCCCAGAGCATGGCGATAGCCGTGCGCCTCGTAGATGTTGGCGTGGCGCAGCGCGACGATGCGGTCGCGCATCATCTTCTGGTTACGGCAGTGGATGATGGGCGCGGGCAGGCCGCGGTCCGCGTTTTCGCGCGAGATGATGGTGTACGTGCCATCCTCGGTGAAGAAGGCGGGCCAGGTTTCGAGCAGGTCGTTGTCTATCGCGTGCACGTAGCGGTTCTGCAATGCACTCAGTTCGACCCATAGCTGCAGGTTGTTCTCCATCTCAGTACCCCATTGCGCGCTGATAGCCGGCCCAGAAACGCCGGATCAGGTTTTCCGTGATGTTGCTGTTGGTCTGCTCGGGCGCGTCCAGCCCCATGCCCATGTACGACGTCTTGTCGCCGTCGCGGACCGTGCCGCGCTGCACCAGTTCGGTGGCCTCCGTGTCCTCCATCGAGATATAGCCGGCCGGCCCCACAAGGTTGGCCTGGAGCAGGCGCAGTTCGCGCAGCTCGGGCGTGTCGTCCTCGTAGCCAAAGAAGTGGAACACCAGCTCGAAGTTGTTCGGCCCCTTGGGCAGCAACTGGCGCGCCACCAGCGTGTTGTGGATCTGTTGGATGACCAGTTGCGGGAAGATCGGCTGGATATGGTTGGTGCAGTCTTCCTCGAACTCCGACACCTGGCCCAGCACGTACGGGTCTTCCAGCGCGAAGCCGTCCTGCATCGAGCGGATCTTCTGGTCCGTGTAGGCCGTGGCGGTGTTGGTATCCACCTTCGGCTTGGTCACCGTGATCAGGCTATGCATCCCGTGCGCGGCATCGGGAATCGAGCGCGCGCTCATGCCGACACGGAAGATGTTGAAGGTGGTGTGGAAAAGGTGCAGCAGGCTCGCGTGGTACGGGTCCTTGACGTTCTCGAAGTACAGCTTCCAGTTCGACTTCGAGTATTGCCGCGTACATCCGAGGTAGACGATGGGCTTGTGGAACACGCGGTCCACCCACGGCCGCATCTCGGGGCCGATATAGTCGGCCAGTGGCGGCGCCTCGTCGCTGAACGTCGCGAACAGCAGGCCGCGGTACTCCGCCACGCGCAGCTTCTGCAGCCCGTGCTCCGCCGGATCGAATGCCTTGGCCATGCCGCTCAGCGTGACCGTGCCCTGCTTTTGCCCGCGACGGAACGGCACGCCCTGCAGGTCGCCCTCGCACGAGTAGTTCCACTGGTGGTAGACGCAGGTATGCGACGCGGCATTGCCATGCTTCTCGCGGCAGACCATGGCGCCACGGTGCGCGCAGCGGTTGACCCAGCACGCGAAGCCGTTCGCGGTACGCGTCACCACCACGGGCGTATCGCCCACGAAGGTGCTCTTGAAATCGTTGAGGTTCGGAACCTCGCAGGCCAGGGCCACGAAGCTCCAGTGCGGTCCGCGATAGATGCGCGCCTGCTCGCGGTCGTAGACCTCCTGCGAGCTGAAGACACTGTAGGGAACACACGAGCCATCGGGCTGCGGGAACGAGACCTGCCGGCTGCTGGCGCGCTCGGCCAATTGGGGGGAATCTGACATGGCGTCTCCGTGGGGGCTTCCTGTAGGAATGGACCGAGTGTAAGAAGCCGATGCCCGCGCCACTATCCGGAATCGGTGGACTTGAGCCCCGCGCCGGTCCGTTTCTGGCAGGCGCCGCGCGGACTATCCGGAAATGGCAGGACATGGCACGGCGGTTATCCGCTTCCGGCACGCATGGCGCCCCGCCCGCGTCGTCCGCTATTCATGCCGAGGACTGTTGTGGCAAGATGAGCCGCATGAAAAAGGGGTGATCGACCCCTGCGTACACCCTGGCGGCTGCCAGCAATGCCAGGGTGATGGCGCAACCGATACGGCCGCCAGGCCGGAATACGGGGATAACGACATGCCGCTTTCACCACGGACCCCCGCGCTTGCCACGCTCTACCGCAATCCGCTGTTCCAGTCGGATGTGCGCGTGGAGGCGCACGACTTCGTCGCCCGCGAACTGACCGACCATGTGCTCCGATGGAAATCCGGAGCGCCGGACGCGGCAATGTTCAAGGGCGAAATCGACCAGTTGAAGGTCTACGCACTGCGCTATGGACCCGAGGTCGAGGTCACTGCACGCCCGTTCGAGGACTTTTCGCTGGTGCATACCTCGCTTGGCGCCGGCGCCGAGATCGAGTGCGATGGCCAGCGGCTGTTTGTGGCCGAGGGCCGTACCGCCGTGCTTTCGCCCAAGACGCGCATCCGCCTGCGCTGGAGCCCTGGCAACCAGCAGATGATCGTCCGCGTGCCGAACCGCCTCCTGCAGGAGGCCGCCGGCGTCGATGCCGACGCGCCCGCGCTGCTGCCCTCCGGCTTACTGCTGCCCCGCGCGCTGGAACCGCAATGGGACCTCATCGCGCACTCGTTGTTGAACCTGCTGACGCCGTCCGACCATTCGGCCATCCATGCGGACTGGGTGCGCCATTTGGAACGCACGCTCGCGCTCTTCCTGCTCCTGCACCAACCTGGGGATGCCTCGCGGCTTCCGGTGCCATTGCAGGCCGCTGCCCCCGAGCCCGCCACGCGCGGCACGCGCCAGATCGACGCGGTGGTGGCCTATATCGAATCCCACCTGAGCGCCCCGGTCTCGCTGGAAGACCTGGCCCGCGCCGCCGGCATCAGCGGCCGCACGCTCAACGACCTGTGCCACCGCCATTTCGGCATCTCGCCGATGGAACTGCTGCGTAACGCCCGCCTCGATGCGGTACGTTGCCGCCTGCTGCTGGACCCGGCCGCGAGCGTCACCGAGACCGCGCTGGAGTTCGGCTTCGGCCACCTGGGCCGCTTTGCCGGCTATTACGCGGCGCGCTTCGAGGAACTGCCGCGCGCCACCCAGAAGCGCCACGCATAGCGGCGGGCTCGGCTGCACCACTGCCGCAGCCATGATAATAGTGACTGCCAGGAGATTCGATGAAGGCCGACACCAGCGCCCCGCTGTCCATGCCCGTGCCATGTGGCGTCGCATCTGTGTGAGGCGAGGGAATGAAACGTGCCAGATGAAAGCGAGCAGAATCTCAAACCATCAATTGGCAGTTTGTCTTTCTACACCGCATTCGTGTGGAGATCTTGAGGGACGGTAAGCCCCAGACAATAGAATGAGGCAAATCCCCGCAGTTTTTGCGAACCGTTCTCGGATCTTCATCGACCTGCATCGCTCGACACTTCGCCAGGAACAGGGCAGCTCAGGTCTCGTCGGCAGTGAGAGACCCCTGCACCAGCGCCACCCAACAGGCAGCACCCAGCGGTATCAACGCATCGTTGAAGTCATAGCCATCGTTGTGTACCGAGCAGCCGACCCACTGTCCGGTGCCGTTGCCGAGCACGAAGTAGCAGCCCGGCACTCTCTCCAACATCCATGCGAAATCTTCGCTGCCCATTTGCGTCGATGGCGGAACTTGAATGACGTTGTCCGCCCCTAGCACGCTCACCACCGCCGCACGAGCGATCGCCGCCTCGGTCGGCGTATTGCAGATGGCCGGTACAAGTCGCTGATACTCAATCTCTGCGCTCACGCCGCAAGATGCTGCCTGGTGCGTCACCACTTCGCGGATGCGCTGCTCGAGCAGCGCCCGCACAGCGGGCACAGTAGCCCGCACAGTCAATTTGAGCGTGGCAAACTCCGGGATGATGTTGTAAGTCGTACCCGCTTCAATCTGCCCGACGCTAATCACACCGGCATCTACCGGCGCCACGTTGCGTGACACGATTCCCTGCAACGCCACGACGGTCAATGCCAACGCGAGAGTGGGATCGGCCGCGCGGTGCGGAATGGCGCCATGACCACCTTTGCCCCGGAAGGTCACCGTCACACGGTCCGATGACCCGCCCTGGGGGCCAGGTTGCACGACGGCCATGCCCACCGGCAGACCCGGCGCGTTGTGATAGGCATAGATGGCATCGCACGGAAATCGGTCAAACAGACCATCTTCCATCATCGACAGCGCGCCCGTCATGCCTTCTTCGTCAGGCTGGAAGATCAGATTCAGCGTGCCATCAAAATGTCGCGTGGTCGCCAGGTATTCTGCCGCCGCCAAGAGTGTGGCCGTATGACCGTCGTGACCACACGCATGCATCTGGCCCGGTATCTGGCTGGCATAGGACAGGCCCGTTCGTTCTTGAAGCGGCAGGGCATCCATATCGGCGCGCAGGCCGATACTTCGCCTGCCTTGGCCGACTTTCAACTGCGCGACGATGCCGTGCCCGCCAATGCCGGTATGGACATCGTAGCCCCATTCGCGCAATAAGTTGGCGACGATACCGGCCGTGCGCGGCACGTTGGCACCCAGTTCGGGGTGGGCATGAATGTCGTGACGCAGCTGGGCGAATCGTTCGGCGGTCGCCGCCAGCGCCCTGGATACTTGAAGAGAGGAGGGGCCAGCCACGCGTTCTTGAATGTCCTGATTCATGGTGTCATCATTCGCGGTTGGGATGGGTTGGGAATAGCAGCAAGGCGGTAAAGCTGATAGCGACCGCGCAGAAAAGGTAACCTGCGGGCGCCATGCGGCTTCCTGTGGTGGCAATCAGCCATGTGACGATCAGCGGCGCAAAGCCACCAAAGACGGTCACCCCCACGCTGTACATGATCGACATGCCCGTCGCGCGGTGATGACGCGGAAGCGCCTCCATCATCATCGCAGCGCCCGCGCCGCTGCCCACCGATCCGATAGTCACCGACAGCGCGATGCAGCACAGCGTCAGCGTCAGCCCTGGCCCTGACGAGAGGAGCGCGAAGTTCGGAATCAGCACGCACATTGAGACGATGCTGTTGCACACCAGCAGCGGCTTGCGCTGCGGAAGCCGGTCTGCCAGGCGCCCGAACAATGGCGCCATGATCAACATGGTTGCACCCGCCACACATGCCGCAAGAAACGCAGTCACCTGCGGCATATGCAAAGTGTTGACGAGGTACGTCGGCATGTAGAACACCATGATGTACATCGACGAGGTGCTGCTGGTCATCAGAAGGATGCCGAGGAGGAGGGTGCGGCCATGTTCGCGTATCACGGCGCGTAGGCTTGCATTCTCTCGCGTCTCGGTATGGGTTTCTTCGAGGTGACGACGAATGTAGATTCCAATCGGGGCAATCAGCAGACCAATGATGAACGGTACCCGCCAGCCCCACGACTGCAGCGCCTCGGTACTCAGCGACGCCGAAACGGCTGCGCCCATGAGGGCGCCGAGCAACGCAGCGGCGCCCTGCGTCGCGGCCTGCCAGCTTACGAGGAAGCAGCGCCGCCCTTGATTGGCTGACTCCATCAGCAATGCCGAGGCCGCGCCGACCTCTCCGCCCGCCGACAGGCCCTGCAGCAGCCGCCCCACGACCACCAGCACTGTGGCAGTGACGCCGATGCTCGCGTACGAGGGTGTGAAGGCGATCAGCGCCGTGCCCACCGTCATCAACGCAATGGTAAGCGTCAGCGCGGCTTTGCGGCCGCGCCGATCTGCCATGCCACCGATCAACACGGCCCCCAACGGTCGCATCACAAAGCCAACACCAAACGTGGCGAATGACAGTAGCAGCGAAGCCATCGGACTGCTCGTCGGAAAGAACAATCGCCCGATAATGGCCGCGAAGAAGCTATAGACGGTGAAGTCATAGGTTTCGAGGCCATTGCCGATAGCAGCGGCCACGACGGCGCGGTGCTTGCGCGCGCCGGTTGGCTCAGCGCAGGACGTGGGGGGACCCGCTGTGGCATCGCTGCCCAGCGCAAGACTGGCGTCGTTCATGAAGCTCCTCGTGGTATGGCGTCCGAGCGGTCGCCAAGTGCGCCGCCTTTTTGTTGTCGTTATGTGCTGGTTTGGACGATGTTAGGAGCGAGGACGCCGCAAAGCACGCCGCTTTTTTTCATGGGTATAAACTTTGGTAATCGCGGCGTGCATCCGGGGAAGTTACGAGGACCGTGGAAAGTCGGCACGCAGCGCCGCGAGCAAGGCATCGTGCAGGCGGGAGGCAGCAAAAGTCAGTGTGTGGCGATCGCGAGCCACAAGGGAAATTGTGCGGTCTGGCACCGGTTCGGCGATGTCGAGAAAGTCCATCGTCTCAACCAGGAAACGGCTACGACGCGACTCCTCGGAGAGCAACAGCAGAACGTCGTCTAGCCGGCTCATCTCAAGCGCCAGGGTCATCGAGTTGCATTCGACCACGCGCGCTGGCAACGGCAGGCCATTGCCGGTGAAGAGCCGGTGCAGAGGACTATGGGGATCGGAAAGAGGATCGAGCACCATCCAGTCTGCATCGAGAAGATTGTTCAGGGATCGCACGGCGCGCAGGGCATGGCCCTTGCGCCCGCCAATGAGCGTCGGCACTCGGCAGGCCTCGGTACAGTCAAGTCCTCGATCGACGGGCAGCGACTGCGAGGTGAGCGCGAAGTCGAGTGTGCCTTCGCGAAGCTGCTCCAGCAACTGCGCAGGGCGCATTTCGTGAACCCGAAGCCGCGCGCGTGGGTATTCGCGTCGGAACGCGGTCAGACAAGCACCGACTGAGCGCAGCAGGGCTGTAACCGGGGTCACGCCGACGACGATGTCACTCGCCACGACCCCCTGCATGTCTTCGAGATCCTGGCGCGCCCGCCGCACGTTTTCGCCGATCAACCTCGCGTGCATCACGAGCCGCTGGCCAGGCGGGGTGAGTTGCACGCCTTTGCTGGTGCGCACGAAGAGTGTCGCGCCAACACTGGCCTCCAGTTCCTTGATGGCCTTGCTCAACGCCGGTTGGGTGACATGCAACGCGCGTGAGGCCTCTTGGATGCTGCCACTTTCGGCAACGGCGGCCAAAGCGCGTAATTGATGGAGCTTCATGGTGAGTTCCAGACTCCGCCAGCCGGAAGCGGAAAGCAGGCATTTTAGACCTCAGTCGTCCGAACGCTCAATGGTAGGCACTCCCGCAGCACTCCGAAGGACGGCGCATCTCCAGCACGCTGCCGCAACCGGCAGGTGTCAGCGCCGCACTAAACGAGCTGCCGCGGTTGGAACAACTCCACTGCTCAAGTGACTTTGCTTAGTCCAGGGAGACATTGAGGGAGGGCTCGGACACCTCGCTAGCGCCAACGCACTCTGTCTGAAGCCCTATCCAACGGTGGCGTACGCCACCGTCTTGGGTGTGCGAACGATGACCTCAGGCTCCTCGCCCACAATGACCGTGTCATCCAGGCGAAAGCCGCCCAGTCCATAGACGTACAAGCCCGGCTCGGACGAATAGACCTCCCCGGCCAGCAATGGCCGCGTATTGAACGCCATGTCTTCGGGGTACTCGTGCAGCATGAGCCCCACTGCGTGGCCTGTCCTGTGGAAAACGAACTCCCCGCATCCCGCTGCTTCGATCACGGACTGGGCGGCGGCATCCATATCGCAGACACGCCGGCCCACCACGGCAGCGGCGACCGCAGCGTCCGTCGCTTGTGCTGCCACGCGATAGAACCTCGCCTGCTCGTCGGTGGGTTGACCACAAAACCAGGTGCGCTCATTCTCGACATAGAGCCCGTTCAACCGGGGCAGCACAAGGTTGACGATCGTGTCGCCCTTTGCAATGCGCGCGCCGCACGATGCGCCATCGCCATGCGGGGAAGCAGAGGCGGCGCCGGTCAGCGTCCAGCATTTCAGGATCTCGAAGTCCTCGCCGGGGAAGCGCCGGGCCGCTTCTTCCACCATAAGCGCGGCCATGGCATGGTCGAGTTCCTGCACCAGACGGCCGGGGCGAATGTTCTCCCTGTAACGGTCCTGGACCCAGTCTGTCAGGCCGGCCAGCGCGCGCATGTTCTGGAGTTCCTCGCCATGCTTGACCCACCGGAGGCTGCGCATCTCGGCCGCCGCCGGGCGCAGCATCATCTCGGGAAGGTGACGCTGTGCCCCCAAGAGTATGGGATGCTGGACGTCGACGGCAATGCGCGACATCGCCAGCCCTTTCTGGCTCAGCAAGGCCGCCACCACTTCTGGCAACTGCGATGGCAACGGAAGGCGATTCGACACGCGCGGGTGCTCGGCATAGTAGGTCACGTCCGAGAGCCAGACCGTGCCTTTTTCCGTCGCGAACCGCATATGGTTGGTGGAGAGTTCGTTCATCACCGCAAACGTGTCGCCATTGCGCGGCACGACCACGAAGACCGGCCGCTCCCAAGGCCAGACATCCAGCTGGAAGTTCGTCGCGTACTGGAAGAAGTCGGGCGTCCCGAATACCAGGGCATCCACTCGCAGGCGGTCCATCAGGCGTCGCATCGCTGTGAGACGGTACTCGTGTACAGCGCGGGTGAGGTGAGGCATGACGTGTCCTAGAGAGAGATGTTGAGACGGCGAATGATCGGACCCCACGCGTCGGCATCGCGCTTCATGTAGCGTTCGACTTCCGAAGGCGGCCCCTTGATGGCATCCAGGAACTGGAAGCCCAACTTGTCCTTGAACTGCGGATCGTCCAGGACATGGTTGATATCCACGTTGATCTGCTGGACCACGCGAGGCGGCGTGCCCGCGCGTGCGACGATGGCATACCAGCCAGGGACGTCGAGGTCGTAGCCCAGCTCCTTGAACGTGGGTACCGTCGGCAGCGCAGCCAGACGCCGTTCACCGGTGACCGCCAGGGGCAGCAGCTTCTTGCCCGCGATGAACGGCTGCACACCCGCCACAACGTTCATCATCACGGGCGTCTGTCCATTCATCAGGCTGGTCGATCCTCCTGTGCCGTTAAAGGGCACGTGCTGCATCTTGATACCCGTGCGCTCTGCCACCAGTTCCATGGCGAGATGGGTGGAGTTGCCGATGCCCCCCGACGCAAAGCTGATCTCTCCGGGTTGCGCCTTGGCCATGCGCACGAAATCCTGGAACGTCTGTACCTGCAAGGACGGTGCCGCGACGAAGACGAACGGCGAATTGGCGAGCATGGCCACGCCGGTCAGGTCCTTGGTCGGCGAGTACGGCAGCTTCGGATAGAGGAACGGATTGAAGCTCAGATTGGACACGCCAGCAAAGAACAGCGTGTGGCCATCGGCCGGCTGCCCCAGTACGTACGAGATCGCCAACGTGCCATTGGCGCCCGGCTTGTTCTCCACGACAACGGGTTGCTTCCACGCCTGCCCAAGCTTCTCGGCCAGCGCGCGCGCCAACACATCATTGCCCGTCCCGCCCGCCTGCGGCACCACTAGCCGGACAGGCTTGCTCGGGAAGCCCTGCGCGCCTGCGGTGGCCGACAGCACCAGTGACACTGCCGCCGCCGTCCATCTCCAAAACTTTTTCACGTTCATCTCGCACCCTGAAATCATCTGTTCTCCGCTACCCATAGCGATGATGACCGCAATGTACCACATGGTACACGACAGGACGAAACTGGGGTTTACGCCAGTGCGCGAGGGCGATATTCGATGAGGGTGCTGCGGGGTCAGGCGGGGCTAACCGCCCTGCTTCGCCTTTGCCGGCACGGCCATCTTGCTGGCGAAATACTTGAGCGCGGCCGTGGTGCCCTTGCGGTCTCCCGTCGTGATCAGATCGAGCAGCAAGCCGCGAATCGTCGCCACTTCAACGCGTGCGAACAGCCGCGCCTCTTCCTTGCTGATGTGCATGGCCTGCTGCAAGCGTTCGGCAATTACAGCGGTCCAACTACCAATGACATCGTCAAGAAAGCCGCTGAAACGTTCGCGATCACGGATCGCTCGTCCATATATTTCGAAGAGCAACTGCATGATGGGCAGGTAGCTCGCCGCGGAATAGCGATCCCATGCCGCGACCAAGGCAGCTTCTGGATCGAGTCCCTCCACATGCAATTGCTCCCGTGCCTGCTGTTCGGCGTGCCGTACTCGAAATAACAACGCCTGCCAGAATCCGTCGGCGGAACCGAAATAGTAGATGAGCATCCGGTGACTTGTTCCCAGTGCGTCCGCCACACTGCGCAAGGACAGATCGCCGAGTCCGTTCTCGAGAACATGGGCGGTTGCCGCATCGAGCAATTGAAGGGCCTGCTCGCTAGTGGAGCGGTCGGGTGGCATGGCTTTGGTTTTTGGCATCCTTCGCTTCGAAGTCGGAAAATGCTGGGAAATGAGGAAATGTACCACGCTGTACACAGGCGGAAATTCTGTCGGCTGTCCGGCCAGTCTCGGCCATGGGTACCAATTCCCCAATGTCCGAGTACGAGCGGTTGTGGTCC
>VFQP010002838.1_pt1 | contig 18662 bp, 22 predicted proteins | sample 3512351 | NCBI WGS metagenome assembly VFQP01 (sample SAMN10412372, study PRJNA504923) | tailings metagenome | isolation source: Relicate 1 Philex TSF1 revegetated site | place: Philippines: Tuba, Benguet | collected 2017-08-29
TGCGTGCGTGCGTGCGTGCGTGCGTGCGTGCGTGCGTGCGTGCGTGCGTGCGTGCTGGGATTTGCATCTTTTGGGGCACCTCGGTGGGGCCAGGGCGGTGTCCAGGGCGCTTCTGCTTCACGATGCGGCGGCCCGCCGCTGCGGCAGGGGGCGCTTGCAGCCGAGGCATCCTGCCTGCAGGGCGATGCAGCCGGGTGGTGGTGGGGAAGCGTTCGCTGCCCTGCTCGTACGGCGAGCTGCGCTGTTCGCTCTCTTTCGCAGCGCCTCCTTGCCCGAGCGCGCGCAAATGCAGGTGCTGCTCAGCGCGCTTTTGCACAGGTGTACGTCGAGCCCTGGCCCCCGAGCCCGCCCGCCACGGGCACCCTCGCCCCGCGCACGGCGCCCGCCCACGGCGCTGCAATCGGCGTGCCGCTGGCCACGCCACGCCCGCCCGAGCGCCTCGGCGCCGTGGACGCGCTCAACCTGGCCGTGCCCGGTGAGCAGCCCTACGGCGCCCTCTGCACCGTTGCACTTCACGCCTGACCCGTGCTCGGCTACGGCTCACGGCTCAGCCGAGCACTGATGCCAGTTCTCTCAGAGCTTGAAGACTGACTGCCAGTGTGCGCGACGTGTCGTTGTGGCGGGGGCCCGCTGTCCCGCAGGCCCAGGCAGCACGCCTCCCGAGCTCAAGCACGAGTTTGCCCTGTGGAAGGCCGCTAAGAAGGAGGAGGACAGGTGCGCAGGGCCCGAGTGCAAGCGAGCAAAGGGAGCTGCGGCGCCCTGGCGCCTCTGCTGCGCGCAGCTTTGCCCCCGTGCTCGCGCCTCTCTGTCACTCTCGGCGTGGCGGTGCTTGTTTTTTGGGCGCAGCAAGACCAAGGGCCTGCAGCGCCTGGAGGAGATGCGCGCGCTGGCCTCCTCCTTCCCGGCCTCCACCTCCTCCTCCTCCGCCGCCTCCTCGGCGTTCACGCACAGCGTCAACCACAGCAGCAACGAGCACGCTCCCCTCCCGAGCGCCGCGGCGCCCAAACCGCCCCCAGCTCCGCCCTCCCCCCTGGCCGGCGCTCCACCCGCCGGCGCTGGCGGCGCCGCAGCCGTGCCTCCGCCTCCGCCTCTGCCCTCGTCATCGTCGTCGTCGTCGGTGCTGGTGGTGGTGATGCGGCGCGTGGGTGCCGTGCTGCTGGAGCACGCCAGCGACCTGGTGGGGCCCACCTCGCTCAGCCACAAGGCCAACGAGTTCGTGCCCAAGGTACGTGTTTGCTCTCTCGCGTGCTTCCCGCACACTGGCCTGCAGCTCAGCCACACTGAGCTGAGATGGCGCCACGCTTGCGTGCGGGCGCTCGTGGTTTGCTTGGGCGCGTTGTCTTGGTGTGCGCCAAGCGGACCGGAGGGCCAGCGGGCGTGGCGCTCCTCACCCACGCAAGGCCAGGGATTCGTACCGCGGCGTGGGCCCTGCTGCAATGCTTCATTGGTGCCCGCAGTACCTCCGGCGGCTGTTCGACTCGTTCCCCGAGGTGTTTTGCGCCTGCCCCACGCCGCTGCTGGCGCTCTTCCCGCCAGACGCACGTGCGTTCCTGCGCGGCAGCGCACGCCCCTGACGCTCTTCCCGTCCTCGCGCACGGCACGCCGCAGCCTTGCCCCGCCGCTTCTTGCGGCCGTCGCGTGATTGCCGTCTGCACCGCTGCGCCCGGCGCCGTGCCCGCGCAGATGGCAGCAGCACCGTCCCCTCGCACGTGCGCAGCTGCGCCGTCGCGCGCGCGCCGCGCGCCGCCAGCCCGCTGGCGCAGGCGATGCAGCAGGCCTCGTCGCCGCCGCCCCAGGACCGCACGGCGGCGGCGGCGGCACACGTCTACCTGCCCGCCGCCGGGCTGTGGCCCTCGCTGGGCGCGGCCTACTTGGGCAACGTGGTGGAGCCGCTGCCCAGCGGGCAAGCGCACGGCGCCTGGGACATGCGCAGGTGCGTGCAGGGTGCGCGGCCGCGCGCGTCAGTCGCCGCCGTTCTCGTCGAGAGTGGGACCGCCGTCGAAACGATTGCTGCTCGAACAGGAGAGCACAGGTCCGCCGTTCCTTCTGCTTTTGCGCCTGCAGGCAGCTGTCGCAGCTGCTGGTGCTGGAGGAGGAGGCCATGGAGCAGGAGGTGCGCCGCCACGTGTGCCGCAACGCGCGGCTGCGCGTGGCGGTGCCCCGCGCCGCGCCCGCCGCGCCGCAGGGCAGTGGAGGAGGAGGAGGGGGCCCCGTGTGGTACGACCTCCTGGAGGTGCCGCCAGCGCTGCTGCCGGCCGCCGCGCGCAACGGCCACGTGCTGGCGCTGGGGCCGCCGCCGCCCCGCGCCGCCGCCGCCGCCGCCGCCGCGGTGCCGGCCACGGCCCAGCAAGACCCCCCGGTGCGTGTCCTTGCGTCCTCAATAGGAGATAGGAGATGCTGTCACCTTTATTGCGGCGTTTGGATCTTCTTGGAGGTCCCTCAGAGCGCTGTTTTTTTCGCAAGCGTCGTGTGCGCTGGGGATGCCTTGTGGGCGCCAGAGGTCGCGGGCGCAGCGTCTGTCTTGCTGCCCCGCGCCTGCAACGTGAGCGCAGCACCAGCAGCAGGGCGAGCGGCATTTGTACCGCGGTCCGCTGCCCTCGGCGCTGTCGTCCTTCACCTGCGGCTACCAGCAGCTGCAGTGCGACACGGTGGCGGCGCCGGGGGCGCCCTCGGCCGCTGGCGCGCCCGTCGCCACCGACCCCACCGCGCCCTGGCGCCTCCCGGCCAACCTGGTGAGAGAGAGGAGGTGGCCAGGCTCGTTGCGAGGCGGGGCACGCCATGGCCGTGCTCTTGCTTCTCCCACCTGGGGCCGATCTGCGCCGTGCAAACGCCTGACTGCTGATGCCGCTCTCGCCCAATGGTGGCGCAGGGCGGGCTGTGGCCGTCCCCGCAGCTCGAGGCGGGGCCCACGCTGGCCAGCACGCTCTTCCGCGTCAAGAAGGCGGGCCTGCCTGAAGCAGCGCACCGCGACTGGATGCTCGTGTTTGAGGTGGCGGGCCTGCCAGAGGGCCGGCCGCGCGTCTCCCTCGGCGACGTGGTGTTCCTGCGGTGAGAGGCAGCGCGCACGCTGCGAGGGGCCGCGCCAGCGATGACGGCAGCGCGCGCGGACGAGGTTTGAACGGCGTGCTTCGCGCGCTGCGCAGGATGGCCGACTACCTGTCGCTCGAGTTCGCCTGCCACATCGCCTGGTGAGCGCGGAGCAATCGCGCTGGACGCACTTCAGTCCCGCGCGTCCCCATGCGTGCCAGGAGAACAGGATACAGACTCTCGTTTCGCGACGAGCGCACCCGTGTCCTGGGCGCGTAGGTACGACGGCGAGCTGCTCTTCCTGCTGCCCCCCGCCTCGCTGTGGGCCGTGATGGCGCACCGGCTGCAGCAGGAGGCCGCGCACCTGCTGCGCCTGCCGCCCGCCGCCCTCCCGCCGTCTCCGCTCAACACTCCACGGGTGAGCTCCACGCCTCACCTATCCCCCGCCTGCCACACCGGCGCGTGGCACTCGCTCTGGCTCTGGCTCGCTCACTTTGGCAGCCGGCGCAAAGGTGGGCGTGCATTCACTGGTCCTGCCGGCGTGCGCAGGCGTCTCCCTCCTATGATGACCCCCTCCGGCTCCAGAGCCCCCGCCCGCAGCCACCCGCCCAGAGCGCGCCCGCCCCGCCGCCCAGCAGCGGCGGCAACGCCGCGCCCGCCCCGCGGCTGCGCGCCCCGCTGTGCCACCTCCGCTTCACGTTCGACCGCAGCACCATCACGGTGAGACCCCCGCGCACCTCTGCATGCGCATCGCACGGCATTGCTGCCTTCGCCCACTGTCTCCAAGTTGCGCCGCTGTGCGAAGTGGCGCCGCCACGCGCCTGGCAACCAACACGCGCCTGTCGCCGCTGCCCCGCCCGTGCCCGTGCCCGCACGCGCTCCTCACAGCGCATGCACGAGGCGCTGGGCGCGCTCCTGGCGCCGCACCGCCCCGTGCCCTACCCGCCGCCGCTCTCCGACGCCCGCACCGGCCACCTGGGCCAGCCGCTGCTCTCCCGCGTCGCCGCCCCGCCACCGCCCGCCGCAGACCAGCCGCAGCAGGGTTTGCCGTCGCTGCCCGAGGGCAACGGCTTTGTGCTGGCGCCGGCCGTGCCGGCGGCAGACGGGTGGTGGCGCAGCGGCGGGTCAGCCTGGGGCGGGCACGTGGGCGCCGGGCGGGTGCTGGGCTCGCCGGCGGTCTGGCGCATGCTCGAGCCGTTTCTGACGTCGCCGGACCCCGCCGAGGTGCCGCCTGGCCTGCTGCCCGTGGTGAGGCGTGCGCTCGCTGCTTCTGCCCGTGTGCCCAGCGCTCCTGGGGAGGAACCGTCTTGCTCGCTGCGGGCGCTGTTTGGCGCGTCCAGGGCGGAAAGGGCGGAAAGGAGGCGTGCAGAGGATGCCAAGCGAATCACGGTGGTGTGCGCGGCGTTGCTGCTTGTGCAGGGCGAGGGCGCCGTGCAGCTGCCGCACGCCGTGGACTTTGAGCTGAGCCTGGCCACCACCTCGCGCCACCGAGCCGGTGAGGGAACGATCCCGCAGCGGGCGGGTCACACGTCAAGGGCTCTTCGCAGGCCGACTTCATCGTCACGACATTGGCTGCTCAAACGGATGAAATCTGCAGGCGTGGGCGCGGCGCACAAGGGCGCAAACACGGTGCTCGGCGCCACGTCCGCCGCCGCCGCCAGGCCCTCGCCGCCCACCTCACCCACTCCCGCACCCGCCGCCGCCGCCGCCGCCGCCGCCGCCGCCGCCGCCGCCGCCGCCCCAGCGCCACCCCACGCAGCGCCGCCCACCTCGCCGCTACGGGTGTCCTCAGGCGGAGGCGGCCACGTGCCGCGGCAGCCTGAGAGTGCAGCGGCAGCGGGGGCGGCGGCGGCCCAGGAGGAGCAGGAGGACGAAGAGCTGGCGCGGCTGACGCGCCACGTGGCGGACAACGTGCAGGGCCCGACGCGCATCAACCCGGAGCAGTCGCTGGCCGTGGCGTGGATGCTGCGCGACGCGCGCGCGTGGGCGCCGGGCGCCGCGCGCGCGCAGCGCGCGCAGGACCCCGGCGACGTCTACTCGCAGAACCTCCCCCGTGTGCTCTTTGGACCTCCAGGTGAGGCCCAAAGATCTTGCTGCAGTGTGTCGGTGCTCGGCGCACCGATCGCCAGTGGAGCTGCTGCGCGTGCACCGGTGGTGAGGACCACTTTCAAGAGAGTGCACGTGAATCCGCCGATGGATGTGTCGGGTTGCGCGCGTGTGTGCCCGCAGGCACTGGCAAGACGGTGACGCTGGTGGAGGCGGCGCTGCAGCTGCTGCGCTGGGACAAGGCCGCGCGCGCATGCCCCGCCGACGCGCCGCGCCTGCTGCTCACGGCGCCGCAGGCGAGCGAGCGCTGCGGCCCGCCCCACATCCATCACGACGGCTCAGTGCTCGCCACGCGGCGGCAGTGACTCTGCCACTCGCTGCCTGCCTGTTGCCTGCCCCGACCGCCGGCCGCAGAACTTCAGCGCCGACAGCATCTGCGAACGGCTCATCCGCGCTGGCATGGGCCGCTCGGTGCTGCTGCGCCTCAACGACCCGCGCCGCAGGATTGTAGAGGTGCGCCGCGCCCCTTCCACCGCCACCTCACGGCACGGCACGCAGCCGCACACGCGCCTGCTGCGCGGTCCCACGGCAGCGCTGGCCGTGTCTGCGCCGCTCTGAAGGAAAAAGGGTGTGGGGCGAGGCCAGCCGAGGAGCCACGCGCTGCATGCACACGCACACGTGGATTGCACGCGTGCAGGCGGTGCCCAGCACGCTGGACGTGTGCTGCGTCGACGAGCGGCTGAGGAGCTTTGTGCTGCCCTCGCCCGAGGAGGTGGCCAAGAAGAAGGTGAGGCCACCACCTCCCGGCGTTGCTACCAGCCCGCGACACGCAGCCCGCCGCGCGACGTCGCCCGCCACGTCGGCCCAGCGCCGTGCGCCTGTTGGGGGCCAGCGCGCGCTGCGCTGTGCTGACTAGGTGCCGCGCGCGCGCGCGCTCTTTTCTCGCGCGTGTGCAGGTGGTGGTGTGCTCGTGCGCTGGCGCCGGGCTGCTGCACGAGGGCCAGCTGTCGCGCTCCGAGATGTTTGACGTGGTCATGGTGGACGAGGCGGGCCAGGCGCTGCTACCCGAGGCGCTCATCCCGCTCACGCTGGCCAAGCCGCTGGGACGCTCGCTGCTGTGCGGTGCGCGCTTGGGCTGGGGAGCAGGGGGGGAGGGGGGGCGCCGCCGTGGCAGCATCCTGCGGGCCGCTGCCTTGCTGTGCGGTGCGCGCTGCGGAAGAAGGGGGGGGGGGGCGCCGGCGGCGTTTGGGGCCGCTCGCTGCTGTGCGGTGCGTGCTGGGAAGGAAGAAGAAGAAGAGGGAGGCGCCGACAGCACCAGGGTGCGCCAGGGTGCTCCGCAGGGGCCGCATGGAGCACCCGGCGTGCTTGCTGCCGTGTGGGGCCTGTTGAGCGCCGTGGTTCGCAACGCACACCTTCACCTGCGCCGTGCCCGCTCTGGTGGTGGTGGTGCTCCGCAGGTGACCCGCAGCAGCTGGGCCCCGTGACGCGCAGCGGCCAGGCCAGCGCGCAGGGCCTGGCCACCTCGCTGCTCGAGCTGCTGGTCCGATGCGCGCAGTACTGCGCCAACAGGCGCCTGCGCCCGCCGGTGCAGGTGCGTTGGCCCCCCTTGCGTGTGACGTGATGGACAGTCGCAGCTCCCATCCATATCGCTCGCCGATTGGGGCCTCGTTGCCGCAGCCCAGTCGCGTCACGCGCCGCAGGCCTGCACTCTTTCGGCCGGAGTCTGGCGACCGCGGGGGTGCGCTGTCGCTGCTCCCGGGCAGCGTTCGTCGTTTTGCTCAGGGTTGTTGCTCCCTTGCTTGTGTGGGCGTGTGCTCTTCTCCAGGTCGTGCACCTCCTGCGCAACTACCGCCAGCATGGCCGGCTGCTGGAGCTGCCTTCGCGCCTCTTCTACGGGGTGAGCCAGGGCCACTGCTGTTGGGACCCTGGCAGGCCACAAGCCACCCTTTGCCTGCCTCACCTCGCCACCGTCCTTTTCCTCGATTCAGAGCCAGTCCTCTTGCCAGCTGTGGCGATGGGCCTCGGCGCTGGGAGGCAACCGCCCGCTCATGTGCGAGGTGGACGCGTGCTGCGCGTGCTGCGCTCGCAGGGCCGCCTCCAAGCCTGGGCCGACCCCACCACCACCCAGCCGCCCGCCTGGGCCGCGCTGCAGCTGCAGCCAGGAGAGGGCGCTGCCTCTGACAACGACGCCGGCACCGCCACTGCCGCAGCCGACGAGGTGGACTCTGCGCTGCAGGGCATGGCCAACATGCTCTTCTACGGCGTGCGCGGCGTGCAGGTGCGGCGCCCCGCGCTTCTTGCTCCTTGTCCCTTTCCTCCCGCTCGATTCGAAGCCAAGGGAGCGCCTGGACGCTTGCCCAAGCGCACCGTGCGCCACTCTTCCATCTTGTTTGCACGTTTGCAGGTCCAGGAGGTGGGCTCGCCGTCCTTCTACAACCCGATTGAGGCGTCGGCGCTGGCGGACCTGGTGCAGAGCCTGCTGGAGAGCACGCACACGGTGCGCGGCTCATCCGGAGGCGCAGACGCTACGGGGAGCGCAGGCCGGGCGGGGCGGGCACGCGCGCCACGTGCGCGCGACGCGCACGCGTGCTGACGTCGGCCCTCTGCTCGCTTGCTCTGGAGACGAAACGCGCGGCGCCCTGATGCTGGCTGGCGGCGCGCATGTGAACCTCCGCGCGCAGGGCCCTCAAGGGCGGCTCGTGCAGAGCGTCCTCCAGGCGGACGTGGGCGTGCTGTGCACCTACCGGCGGCAGGTAAGTCGCTGCTGCTCGCCGGCCACGCGCAGGGCCTGCCTGCCTCTCCCGTCCGCTGCTGCGGTGCGGCCACGCCGAACCGCCTGCAGAGCCGTTTGTGTCGCGCTGGTGCGCCGCCCCGCGTGGGCCGCAGGTGCGCCAGGTGCGCGCGCTGCTGCGCGAGCGGGGCCTCCACTCAGTCAACGTCGGCACGGTGGACGACTTCCAAGGGCAGGTGCGCCGCCTTTCCTTCCGTCGCGCCCACGGGATGCGCCGCCGCGGCGGCGCGGCCTGCGCACCCACAAGCCCCTGCCGCTGCGACGCGCCGGGCGCCGCAACCGCGGCCCAGTTGTTGCGGAATGAGAACCGAGTTTGGCGCGGACGTGGCGCGTTGCACGGCGGTGGCGCTGCCCGCAGGAGGCGCGCGTGGTCTTCATCAGCACGGTGCTGACCGACCCCGACTCGCTGCCGCCGGGCGGCGCGTGGGGCATGGGCGCGCTGAGCCAGGGCCAGGCGGCGCGGCAGGCCGAGTCGGCCACGTCGCTGTGGGGCAACCCGGCGCGCTTCAACGTGGCCATCACGCGCTGCAAGGTGCGCGGGGCGCGCCGTGAACGCCAGGGATTGTGTTTGCGTCTTGGGAGGGTGATGCCCGCTGCTGAGGGGGCGCTCTGGCGTGGGCAATGTGCGAGCGCAACGCGTCGCACACACCTGGGGGTGCGCGCGGCGGCGTGCGGGACATTGACGCGGACGGCGGGCGCCGTTGCTTTGCCTGCGGACCCGCAGGCGCTGCTCGTGGTGGTGGGCCACCCGTTTGTGATGGTCAAGGACGCGTGCTGGCGGGAGCTGCTGCGGCACTGCGCCGCCCGCGGCACGTACCTCGGCGCGGGCAGCGTGCAGCTGAGCCGCATCCTGCGGCAGTCTCTCGACGGCTCGGGCGCAGCTGGGCCGTGGGCTGGCGGTGGCTTGGAGGACGAGAAGGAGGAGGAGGGCGAGGAGGAGGACTGCGTGGAGGACGACAAGGAGGACGACATGCAGGTGGGGCGGTGTGTGTGTGTGTGTGGGTGTGCATCTTGCATCAACAGAACGGGCCACCGCCAGTGTCATGCAGGAAGGATCAGCAAAGAGGCAGGGGGTGAGGAGGGCGCCGTGGCTGCTTGGCGGCGGAAGCGTGCGGGGCCCTGGCTCTGACGCGCGGTGGGGGACTGCGCATACTGCGTCGCAGGCCGCCATGGAGTTCATCAGCAGCCACGCGATGCTGGGCCTTGGCGCCATATCCGAGGTGGGCCGCTACGCTGCGCGGCGGTTTGTGCGTCACGCTCGGAGCCCTGCTGTCTGCGTGCTGCGCTGAGGGCCGTCTGTCTGGTGGCATGCGCGTGCTCTTCTCTGCCCTTGCAGCTGTACCCGGAGACCCTGGACGAGCACTACGAAGCCACTGCTTTCGACGACCGGCCGTTCAGAGTTGCCATCTAGGCGTCCCCCCCCACCACCGAAAGCGTACTGTGCATCGAAGCCTGCACCTCCTGCACCTCAGGCCTCGTCTTGCCATGATTCCCTGCTCAACCTCCTCTTAGAAACTCGTGCTGCGGCTCTCAGTCTCGTCTCTGCAAATGCCGACGGTGCGCAAACGGTGTGGCCAGCGGCACGCGTCCAATCACGCAAAACAATGACGGGTCTCTGCACCGCGACTGACGAACAACAACAGCGGACGGGGCGCCAAACGCAACCACCACTGGCCAGTATGGCGAACCACCACCAAAGCAAGAATGTACACGCGTGCGGGCGAGGACCGGCGCAATACAGGTCCGTCGCGCCCACGCGGGATTCCGGTGATAGCGCAGCGACAAGCACAAGCACACGCACGCGCACAGCAAGCAAATTGCCAGAGTTGCTTCCTCCCTGCCCGCAAGCTACAAACTAGGACCGCTCCAGCACCTGCAGCAACCTCGCGCCCGCCGCGTCCGCCGGTTGTTCTGAAGGCGACGCGTCAAACTCGGCGGCGCCCTGCTCCATCTGCTGCAGCAAACGGTCCAGCACCTCCTCCTCGCCGGCCCCCGCGCCCAGCCGCCCCGCCGCCGCCCCCGCCGCCGGCGCGCCGCCAGGCGGCGCCGCCACGGCAGCGGGCGACACAAACGCCAGCACGCCCGCAGGGGCGCTCGCGGCTGCTGCCGCCGCCGCCGGCTGCTGCTGCGGTGCCGGGGCCGGCGGCTGACGGCTCGGCTGCGCCGCGTCGTGCGGCGGCGCCAGGATGAGGGGGGCGGGCCGGGTGTCCGGGGACGTGGTTGCCTGGAGCTGCGGCGGGGCGGGGAGCGCGACGATGGCCTTTGGCGCTCGGCGGAGCAGCGCCTCGCCCACGTCCACTGGGGAGGCGGCGTTGAGCGGCCAGGGGAGCGACACGCGGGGGAGCAGCGAGGCGAGGGCGCTGGCGGGCCGTAGCTGCTGCGCCAGTGACGCCGGAGGGGCGGGCGAGGACAGCGGCAACGCGCTGGCCGCGCCGGGGGACGCGGCGACGGCTGCTGCTGGCGGGGCGAGTGCGGGCGCGCTGGCGCCTCTGCTGACCGCGGAGGTGGGGGTGTCGGTGTCGCCTGGCTGCAGCGGGGTGGGCAGCTGCTGCGGCGGCGCTGGCGCGGAAACGAGGGCGGCGGGCGGGGGGTCGGGCAGCGGCGGCAGGTCCTGCGCCACCACTTGCACCAGCGCCAGGAGGACGGCGGCGGCGCCGGCGCCCAGCAGCAGCGAGGGGAGCAGCAGCAGCGCCGTCATGACGAGGATGCCTGCGGGACACACACGCAGCCGTGGACGGACGCAGATTCAGCACGCTGCTGGCCAGCGCGCTGGTGCCGCGCCACTGCCGTGCTTTCTTCACCTGCGCTGGTGATTGCGGGGTGCTCGGAGACCCAGCCGTACGTGCCGACAAGCGCGGCGCTGGTGGTTTCCGGGTGCGAGGCGGCCAGGTATCCGACCAGCAGCACCGTGGCAGGCACCACCACCACCTTGATGCCCTCCTGCAGCAATGTGCACAGGCACGAGGGGATGCGGTGAGCGTGCGCGGTGAGCGGCCCCGGCGAAGGAGCCTCCTCAGCGCACACACACCTTGATGACGCGGGGGATGAGCCAGAGCGCGGCGAGGGCCAGGGCCGCGGAGACGGCGGGGTTGGAGAGCAGCAGGCCCACGGCGTCGACCTGCTGCACGCCTGGCGCCGCTTGGGCGGCCGCGGCGTTGGCTGGCCAGCTGCAGCTGGGCACGCTGGCCGCCACGATGGCCACCGCCATCAGGAGCATAGGAGGCTGCGACTCCAGCTCATCGCCGCTGCGCAGCTCCTCCTGCGCAGCTGGAGGTTGGCGCGGCGACTTGTGGTGGTCCGGCGAGCAGCGGCATCGCACCGCCCTGCAGCTGGGCCAAGAAGGCACTGCGCGCTGAGCGGCGAGATGCCACGGGTGTGTGGCTGCTCGAGCCCTGCAGCCGCTCGCTCGCTGCCTTTGGGCACCGTGCGCCGCGAGAGTCGGGCGCATGAACGAGGAATCACGGCGTCTGTCAAGCTGCGGGTGCCTCCGCAGCCACAACGAACACGGCGCCGCTGCAGCGTGCGTGCGAGCCACGCAGCCGGCGTCCTGCTGTGTGGACGGTTTCTCGCATGAACAGTGTCCACGCTTGGCGCCTTGCCAACGCTGCCTGGCCCGCGCGCTTTAGTCGCACCTGCGCGTGTAGGAAGAGGCGCGCTGGCGCCAGGCTAGCGAGTGAGGAGCTCTCCAGGGGCTCTCCAGGATGCAGGAAGAGGACCTCGAGGCGTTGGACAAGGAGGAGGCTGCAATTGAGGACGACGACGAGCAGGAGGAGCAGCACGACGCGCCGGCTGTCGCGACCGATGGCGACGCGAGCGGCGCGTTCCCCCTCCACCGTGCGTGTGCGAGGGGCCGAGAAGAAGCTCCACCCGCGCATGTCGCTGCAGCACAGCGCTCACTATCAGCAACAGCGTGATTGGCTTGACAGGCCGTGCGGGGGCAGTGTGGCATCCGGCGGCAGCTGCAGATGGCGCGCACGGTGCACCCGCCGCACGCTCCTGCAGGCGCGGCGTGGGAGGGCGACCTCGCGGCAGTCAAGCGCCTGCTGGACAAGGGCCTCGGCGCGCAGGAGCTCAAAGCGCTGGACCTGCACGGGAACACAGTGCGGCACGCACGTGCCCCCCTGCGGGATGGCCTCGTCCCCTCGCCTTGAGCAGCAGCTGTTGCCGTGCTGTTGCGCAGGCGCTGCACCTCGCGGTGCGCCAGGGCCACACCGAGGTGGTCCAGGCGTTGCTGGAGGCCGGCCTGCCCGCCCGCACGCGCAACGCCGCGCGGTGGGAGGCGCTGCACGAGGCCTTGCAGGTGCCGGAAACGCCGCATTGCCGTCAGCACGCCACGGCCGCCAACGCCTCGGGCAGCTCCTTTCATGCTGCCTGGACGGGTGCCGCTGCGCCCCCCCCCCCCCCCCGCGAGCATGCACAGGCCAACGACAAGGCGCTGGCGCACCTGCTGGCCGAGTCGGAGCGGCAGCAGCTCAAGAGCAAGGTCAAGCAGCGGCGCGCGGCGCTCATGGAGCAGCTGGCGCGCCTGCCCGACTTCTCCATGCAGTTGAAGTGCGGCGGTTGGTCGGGGAGGGTGGCGGCTCAGGAGCACGGTGGGCCAAACAGTCGACGCGTGGCGCATGGCGTGGCTGGGTGCTGGTGCGTGCGCACACAGGTGGGAGCTCGTGTCGAGCGTGCCGGGCGTGTCGCTGCTCCTTCGCCGCTACGCGCCCAACGACACCTACACCATCACCAAGCAGGTGATCACGATGGCGCCACATGCAGCGCTAGTGCACGCGCCACGCTTAGCGCGGGCGCTCCTCTGCGCGAGACTGCACACGCCAGGGACGGTGGTGGTGTGCGGCCTGGGCTGGAGGAGGAGGAGCAAACAGGCCGCGAGCGCCTTTTGCGTCGTGCAGGGCGCGAGCCTGCGTGTGGACGGCACGCTCATGGGCATCAACGAGGAGGCGACCATGACGGGCGGGGGGCTCATCCCCGAGTGGCAGCGCGGCGCCTTTTCCCTCATCTACGAGTGTGAGCCTCCCTTTGGCTGGCCGTGTGCGCCCTGCTGATGCTCGCGCGCAAGACGCGCCACAAACGGCGCGGTGGCTCAATGTACACGTGTGGCGCGCAGGCGTGCTGGGCGGCGGCGGCGGCGACGGCAAGGCGGGCGGGCCGGCGGCGACGGCGGCGCAGCAGCAGCAGGACACGCGCGTGCTTTTCATCAACCACACCAAGAAGGAGTGGATGGACCTCAAGGGTGCGCACACCTTGCTATGACCTGGCTTGCAGACGTCTGCCGTGATGGAGCGGTGCATGGTGATTGACGCTTTTGCCTTGCGGCCGGTTGCGGCGTGGCGTGGCGTTCCTGCCCGCGTGTGTACAGCGCTGCACAAGCAGATCAGCAGCGACCAAAAGGGCGCGGTGCTCGCCGAGGTGGACTCGCAGCTGGTGGCGGCGCACGGCAACAGCGGCATGCTGGAGGGGCACTCGGTCAAGAGCCGCGACTTCCGGTGCGCTCGCCGCGCCGCACACCACACGTGTCTCGTGCCTCGCGCCGCCCAGCCTCTGCTGCTTGCTTCCTGGCGAGAGCATGGGTCATGGGGCGGTGGGTGCGCAGGCCTGAGAGCGCGCCCGCGGCGCCGGGGAACGTGCCACCAATCGCGCACAGGTTTGATCAGGTCAAGAGTTGGCTCAGCAGGCACCTCACCGAGGGCATCGACGGGTGGCAGGCCAAGGTCTACGGTGAGCCCCCCCGCCCGCCCGGCCCTGCACACGCCACGCCACGCCTCACGCCCTCGCACCGTCCGCGGCCGTGCGCAACTGGCCTCACTGCTCGCGTTAGCGACGGCTGGTGTGTGGCGCGCGCGCTCTCTCCTCGTCCTGCAGACGCCAGCGTGTCGCTGGTCAAGGTCAAGCGCTTCAAGCTGCCCAGCCCGCTGCCCCGCGGCGCGCCCTGGGCCGCCTACGTGGCGCACACGCCGCCCAGGGACATGACGCTCGAGGCGAGTGGGTTTGGTTTGGTTCGGTAATTAGGCCGCGCTGACGTGGCGCGCAGCCCGGGGTGATGAGCAAAGGTCAACTCGACACGGTGCTCCCGAGGTGTGGCTGCGCCGCCTGCTGCCCTCCCCCCCCAGCCCAGCCTGCTCTACCGCACAGCTCTGCATGAACACTCGGACGCTTCGTGCGCCGCAGGTGCCCACCAACCCCATGTCCTCGGCCGTGGGCTCATCCGTCAACAAGACCGAGGCGCGCGACGCCGTCTTCGCCCTCCGCGACGCCGCCGTGCTGGAGGCCAAGCGCCTGCGCGCCCTGGCAAACGCCGCCGCCGCCGCCGCCGCGCGCCCCTCCCTCCCCAGCGACGCCACCTCGGCGCCCGCGCCGCCGCCGCAACCTGCCACCGCAGGCGAGCCCACCTCTTCCTCCTCCATGCCCTCCGTCACCGCCGGTGCCCTCGTCGCCAACGCAGCGCCCGCAGACGCGCCCGGCGGGGCACCGGCCCTGCCGGCGGCGGCGGCCCGCCTGCAGGGCGGCGGCGCGCAGCGCAGCGCCCGCACCTCCACGGAGGCCAGGGCGTCCTCCGACGCGACGGGCCTCACTGGGCCGCTGCCGCCGCCGGTGGACGCTGCGCGGGCCGCAGCGGCCAGCGATCCGCAGGGCGCGCAAGAGGCGCCGCAAGAGGCGGGCGCTGCGGACGCAGCGGCGGCCCCGCCGCCGGGCGCGGCAGCAGAGACGGCGGCGGCCGTCCCCGCCAGCAGCACCAGCACCGCCGGCACCGTCATCGGCGCGTGGCATGGCGACCGCGAGCCGGACGCTGCCTCCGACACGGCGTGCAGCGCGCTCCCTGCCACCGCTGCTACGGCCCCCGGTGGCCACGGCCACGCCCTACTCCCAGGGCCGGACGCTCGCGCATCCGACAAGGGCGCGCCGGTGGTGCTGCTGTCCGCGTCCGGCAAGGCCCCGTTGCCGCCGGGCCGGGCCGCAGACCCGCCGTTGGCGTCTGGGGCCGCTGTCGAGGCGGCGCAAGGGCGGGGAGACTCGGCGCCCTCCCCGCCGGCGCAACCGTCACGGTGGTGCCGCCACAAGCGCTGCCACTCTGCCACCGCCGCGCCCGCGCCTGCTGGCACCGCTCCAGTGGGCGCGCCGCGGCGCTACTCCTTCACGCTGGGCCTGCTGCACCGGCAGTCGCACCAGGGCGGGCCGGGCGGCGCCCACGGGGCGGCAGACGCCGGCAAGACGCTCCTGCCTGGCGTGGCCGACGCTGCTGCCGGCGGCGTTGGCGCGGCGGACGGGGCGGGCGCGCTGAGCAGGGACGCTGCGCTCCCATCAACTGGGGAGGACGGCATGGAGCCGCAGCGGCAGCAGGACAAGGCGGCGGCGGAGGAGGAGGAGCGGCAGCGGCTGCAGACGCCGACGGCGGTGCCGGCGCCGCCGTCGTTCAAGCCGGCTAAGCGCGTGTCGGGCCGCTGCTGGATGGCCGAGGTGAGGGGCCCGGCCGCGGGGCGCGCTGCCCACGCGCCGTGCGCCCTGCTCTGGCGCCGCGGAGCAGCATTGGCAGCCCGCAAGCGCCGCTCGCTTTTGCCGTCCTGTTCCCATTCGGCGCCAGGCTGCCTAACTAGTCCAGTCACCCAGCGCGCTCGCATCGCAAAGCCCACTTTTTGTTTCTTGAGGTGCTGAGAGGCGCAGGTGCTGTCTGGTGGCGCTTGAGGGGGTGCTGCTGCGACCTGCGTGCGTGCAGGACTTTCCCCTGTCGCTGCACCAGCTGCTGCCGCTGCTCGAGGCCATCTCCACCGCCAACAAGCACATCGGCAAGGTGTGCATGCGCTCGTGCTCCCAGTCCCGGCGGCGGTGGCGGCGCAGCGCCCCCACGCTCAGGCGCAAGCCCTGTGGCGGTGCGCAGCTTTGGTGCTGCCCTCGCCTCATGCCGCGCTCGTGCTGTGCTGTGCTGCGCTGCGCTGCGCTGTGCGGTCCTGTGTGTGCAGGCGGCGGCGTTCCTGAGCAAGTACGGCGACCGCCACGAGTTCCCCATCAAGGTGAGGGCTTAGGGTTCAGCTTAGGGTCAGCGCAGCCTCGCCTCGCCTGGCGCGCGCGCTTGTGGGAAGCCGGTGTTGCGCCTGGGCCGTGGGCGAGCGGAGCCGCCTGCAGCGCACCGCAGCGCGCGCCCATGGGGGTGCGTGCGGTCCCGAGTCCACGCGTCTGCTCACACCTCTTCACCGCACGCACATCCGCCCCGCAGGTGCAGCTGCCGCTGCTCTTCACGCTCAGCATCGTGCTCAGCTTCAAAAAGTTCAAGCTGCTGCCGCCCGCCGCCATGCCCACCGCCGCGCCGGCCCCCGCGCCCACCACCGCCGACGCAAGCGCCAGCGGCGCCGCGGCCATAACCAAGAAGCCCAAGAAGCAGGGCCTCTGGAGCAGCCTCGTCGGCGGGTCGAGCGCCGCCTGCAAGCAGCACCACGCCGCGGCGGCGGCGGCGGCCGCCGCGGGCGCGGGCGCGGGGGCGGCGGCGGGGGCGGGCGCGGTGGCGGGCGGCGGCGTCCCGGTGGACTTCTTTGCGGTGCCCGAGGGTTACACGCAGGTGCAGGCGGACGCGTCGCACACGGCGGCGCTGTTTTGAGGTGTTGTGCACTTCAAGCGTTTGCAAGGTGACCACCACGCCGAGCGCCGGGTGCTCAGTGGCCACCGAGTTCGTTAGCTAGCTAGCGCCATCGGCCTTGGCCATTCCTGCCAGCTTTGACGACACAGCCTTTGGTTTTTGGGATCGCTGTTGTGTCGCCCCACCTTGCTCAGTTGGTGCTTGCGGCGGGCGCTCGTCTCCAAAGGCTTTTTTGACACCCAGGTTCTTGTTCAACCCTTCTTTTGGGGGGGCTGGCCGCGTATGCCTCCGTTGCAAACCTCGACTGAGGAGACGAGAGCCCCAGACGTTTCGCCACCTCCTTGCAAACAGGGCGCCCCAGGGCAGGTGCAACAAAAAGCGAGGGAAGTCCGGACGGTCAAGGCCCAGGTGGAGAAAAACACAAAAACAGCAAACGCGCCGACGGAGCGGAGCACAACGTGGATGTGGCAGTGCCAGGCCTGCCTCTGCCCACTCGATGCCAGCCCGCCCCTCCCCGTCCTCGACCCCTTGCACGTCTGCCTTCTTCTCCTGACACGGGGCTCCGGGAGCCCACGGGCCGACACCGCTGGCCGCTGGCCCGCCCGCCCTCCAGGCGACGGGACCGCGACGGGTGAGCGGGCCGGGACGGCGCCAGCCCATGCACGGCGCCCCCGCTGGCCATGCGCGTGCCTGTCTTGGTGCGTTCAAGCGCGGTCTCATCCTCGGTTGGGGGCGTGTTCACCCTGCCGGGCCCCCCTGCCTTGCGTGGCGTGGCGCCTGGCCGCGCGCCGCGGCGGAGGCGTTGACGGCGCACAGCCACCCACACGCAGAACTGCTTTCCCTGCTTGCATCATCTTTTTCGCAATCTGAGAGGGAGGGGAGGAGAGGAAACGGTTGGTACGCTTGCCCAGGACGTGCAGGCATGGTTCATCAGCGCAACTTTCATGGGCACCGCCAACCAACCAATCGCCGCACCAAAACCCGGGGGAACCTCGGTGATGGGGTAGGCTGGGCACAAACTTGACCAGAGGAGCGCGCAGGCGACCTCAGGTTCAGGTATCCACACTGCAGGCCTTCCCCTCTGGTGCCGCAGGGCGGAGGAGGGGGATCGGACGACAGGAGGGGGCGCGTGGAGCTGTGGGCCGTGCAGCAGCGCATGCCGCGCCACGCCGCGCTGTTGTTCTCAGCCCACGGGCGCGTCGCTCCCCACCAGGCTGGCCATGGCCTGGCTTGGCTCTCCTCACACGGGCCCCAAGAAGGACGGCGGGTGGGGCGGCACCGCACGGCGGCGGGTTAGCCGCTCGCATGGACGCCCGTCGCTCCCCTCCACTCCACTCCACTCCACGCTCAGCAAGGTGGTGAGAAAAGGAAGGTCCGGGCAAGCCTGGAGACTGGCCCGGCGCAGCAAACCGGGCACAGAGGCGGGCTCTGGCGGGCGAGCGACTCCGGCCCCAGGGCGGGATGAGCAGGCGTACGTACGGACAGAGCGAGACGTCAGGGGCAAGCAGGCAATGCGGCGCCCCGCCCTCGCGCTCCCGCGCTTCCTTTATGGCGGTGCTGCCTCTCGCGCACGCGCCGCCCCGCCGCGGGGGCGGCGGGCGGCCAAGGTGGCAGGGACGCAAGGGACGCGGGCGCGCCGAGGGCAGGCACCCGACGCGCACCGCCCCCTCACAATGTGCATCAGGCACGCCGGTCGCGCACTGGCACAAGGGGAGCAAACAGCACCTCTGCGCAGCGGCGCGGCGCCAAGCAGTCCCAACGAGGAGATCCCAGGGTAGAACAGTGGGGAGAAAACCTGTCGACACACGGCCCCCCAAGCGCCATCTGCGCTAGCTCGCTCTCCTCTTCCTTGCGCCACCAGTGTCCAGGCATCGCACTCTGCCGTCACGCCCCACCGCCAGCCTGCCTTGCTCGCTCCCCACTGGGGCCCACGCACAGCCCACGACGCGCGGGCTGGCTTCGCGGCGACACCCCGCCCTCCCATGCCCAGCGCACGCGTGCGCGCAGGCACTGCCGCCACCCGGCCAAGGCGCGCCCAACTGGCTCCGCCCGCCGCCTCCGTCATGCCGCGGACATTTTGGTTTTGCGAAAGGAGAGGAGGGGCCAGTGCGCGCGGCTCTGGAGCTGCCACCGCCGCCGCGCCACCGTCAGGGGCCCTGGGCGAGGCGCGACAGGGCGCCACCGGCGCCGTGTGCCGCACGCCCTTCCTTGCCCGCGCTTCCCCAT
>VFQP010002839.1_pt1 | contig 18645 bp, 20 predicted proteins | sample 3512351 | NCBI WGS metagenome assembly VFQP01 (sample SAMN10412372, study PRJNA504923) | tailings metagenome | isolation source: Relicate 1 Philex TSF1 revegetated site | place: Philippines: Tuba, Benguet | collected 2017-08-29
GGGGGGGGGGGTGGTGGTGGTGGTGGTGGTGGTGCGTTCACTTTGACAACGTTGCCACTCACCCGACGGACTTGCCTCCCGAGCCCACCACGCAGTTGTCCGTGAAGAGGTCCTTCTTGATGGTCTGCAGCACGCGCAGCGCCTCCTTGGCGCCGTCCGCCACCTGCGGCGCCGTGCGGCACCGAAACACGCACGCGCGCGCGCGCCGTGAGCGACGCCGGCACGGCCGGGAGCACTGTCGGCACGCAGGCGTTGGCGCCACCCCGGTTCACGTCTGCCCCGTTTCAACCGGGCAAACCTGCGCCCTGGTTTGCCCGCAGGGCGATAACAGAGCGAGGAATCACACAGCTGGTGGCGGCAGCAGAGCCGAGGTCAGCAAGGCGGTACCGTCAAAGCCTCCGCCATGCATGAGGGTTTGCGCACCTCGCCGACGTGGTCCCAGGGCGTGAACATGGCCTCCATGCCCGAGTGCACGTTGACCCACACGTGCGGCTTGAACGCCTCGGCGATGCTCCGCACGATTTGCGACTCGGGCTCGCTGCGGCGGGCACAGCGCGCACAGCACGGGCGCAGCACGGGCATGCCTGGCATCCCGGCAAGCCCTGCCGGCAAACAGCACGGCTGATGGCCTCCCCTCGCTTGGTACGCCTGATGCTCTGCGCCGGCGCGTCGCAACGCCACGTGGCGCTGCGCTGCCGCCGCTGCCCGTCCTCCTGCCTCCTCCTGCACGCACCTGAACGGCTTCTCGCCGGGGTTTTCCTCGTGCGGGTCGTAGTCGGGCTCCTTCTTGCCCCAGTCCACCTCCCAGTTGCGGTTGGGGTCCACACCGCGCCCGTTCTTGCGCTCGCACAGCTTGCCCTCCTCCACCAGCTCACGCCCGCGCTCGTTCTCCAGCGGCAAGATCTGCACGCGCACACCACACCGGGGCGCACACGTGTGTGTCGCGGGGCGCGCGTGGGCGTTCCTGGCGCGCAGCAAAGGGGCGAGCGCGGGCTCTGCCGCGCACCTTGAAGGCCACGCGGCGCAGCAGCTGCAGCAGCCGGTCTGCGCGCTCGCCGCCGCCCACCAGCGGCCGCACGCGCCGCTCCGGGTCGGCCAGCGCCTGCAGCAGCCGCACGCCCAGCTCGCTGCTCACGTACTCGCGCGCGTGCTCGCCAAAGTCCTGCGCTCGTGTGGTAAGGAGCGACGTCGCAGACCTTGTCCGCTTAACCCGCCCCATGGCAAGGTTTAGTAAGTCGATGAGAAGCGCACAGCGCAGGCTTTGAGGGGGCGGGCGGGCCGGCGAGGGCCTCACCATGTATATGCGCGCCTTGCCCGCTGCCTCCTCGCCCGTGGCGAACCCCCCGGGCTCCACGTCCACCACCTGCAGGCGCGCACAGAGGGGCGCAGCGCATTTGCGCAGCGCAAGCGCCGGTCAGGGTGGGGAACGCGCACACCACCTTGGGCAAGCGGGAAAGCGCTCCTGGTCCTGCTGCGAGCGGGCCGCACACCTGCATGCTGACATTGTACGCGCCGTCCGCCGCCTGCCTCACGTGCATCTGCGGACGCGACCGGCGAGGCACGCGGCGAGGTGCGTGTCTGGAGCGCTGCGTCGAGGGGACGCGAATCCTGCGGCCCGCGACGCACCGTCCCTCACCTTCATGGTGCTGGGGTTGGCCTGCACGATCTCCTCCACCTTTTTGAGCAAAGCGTCCCTGCTCCAAGGTTGAGCACGTTCAAGGGCGCGTTTGAGGCGCGAGCGCTCAGGTGTCCTGCCCACGGGGTACAGACGCCGAGCCACAGAGGCGCCTGCATCACGCCCTGCATGCTCACTTGTGAAGGTAGACATTGTAGTCAGGTTGGAGCACGGGCTGGGCCAGCAGGGCACGGCCGGCGCTCGCCCCGAGGCGCGCCGCCGCCCCCAACTTGGTGGCTGCTGCAGGAAGGGACAGGCCCAGCTGGATCACGAAGAGCAGGCCCAGCACCGCCATTGTGCGTGGCGCCAGCGCTGCTCCCTGGCTGGCAGGGGTTGCTCCCCACTGGCCCGCTCCTTGGCGAAGGCAGAGCACCCCGCCCGCGCGCTCCCACGCGCGGCGCGCGTGCGAGTCTTGTCGCCTGAGGGTGCTCGCTGTCTGCGAAGTGGTCCGAGGTGTTGCTGCAGTCGTTGAGGTGCTACAGCTCGCCACCCAGCAGGAGCACTGGCTGAACACTGACTGCTGCCACAGCTGCTCACTACTCTGGCTGCCACTACAGTGAAGCTTCTGCTGCCCGTGCGCGACGGCCTGGACCCTCATGCCGTGTGTGGCGTGCGCGACCGCTTGGTCCAAGTGCGGGTCAAGGCCTGCGTGCCACTGATCCTCTCCTCATCTGCAGTGCTGCACGCCCTCTTCCACTGACGGGCAACTTGTGGCAGCCCACCGCACGGCCGCCATCGTGCAGGCGTGGACAGCAAGCCTGACCCAGCTTGCTGCACTTGATCCTTGCACTTGTTGACTTGGTGCTGTTGCCTTGCTTCTGTGCTGGTTGGGCTGCATGCCGCACGCCGCGCCTGCGCCCCGTGCGCTGTCGAGGGCCAGCTACCCTTGGCCTGGGCGCAGGCAAAGCGAGGGCCAGGACACTCGCGATCGCTGCAGCTTGCGCGCACTGGGCACTGCTGCAGCGCGCCCCAGCTTTGGCGCTCCTTTTGGAGAGCCGGCCGTCACCCACCCCAGCAGGACCCCCAAGAGGCCACCCCTGAGGCTGTGCTCCTGGAGCCGTGATCTCCACCGAGATGGAGACGTGCGTGACGCCGCCGAGCTGCGGCCGGCTGCGTGGCGCTGCGACCTCGGAGCTTGCGAGTCCCGGCCTGGGGGGTGTCGAAGTGCACCCCCGACTTGAACTCCATCGGCGCACGCGTGGCCCTCGCCGCGCAGGCTGGTGGACACGGCGACGGGCGCGGCAGTGCTGCCGGAGCTGCTGCAGGAGGTCAAGGAGGTGCTGGACCTGGTCTACCCAGGCCAGGGCAGCACAAACGTGCGCGGGGCGCCCAGGGGGAGGGACGCCTCCCTGCTCAGGGGCGCTGCAGCGACGGCGCTGCAGCGAACCGCAGCGAGCAGCGACGCGCTACCGCGCAGCCAAGCACGGCCCAGGCCTGCCGCCGTTGCCGCGGCGGTGGGCGCCGCGCCGCTGCCTGCGTCTGCCACGACAGCAACGGCCGCCCCAACAGCGCCCCGCATGGGCTCGCCGACGCTTCGCAGCTCGCGACGCACCAGCGCCGCCAGCCGCAGCTCGCAGCGCTGCGCTCTCACGCCCCCGGCGCCGGCCGCCAGATCAAACGTCAACCGCGGTGGGGACCCTGCCCCCCCAGCCGAGCAGCATGGGCCGCGACAGGGCCGATGCTATGATACGCAGCAGGAGCCCATGCGTGGGGTGCCCCCGCTGGGCGCTCAGGGGTGGCGGCCGGGCGAGTCCAGCGTGCACGTGCACACGCGCAGGAGCACCCACCTCGCTCCGCCCCGTCCTGCTACCTCACGTTCCCCTGCGCAGGCGGAGGCGCTGGTGCTGCTGGACCAGAGCCCGCCGGCGCTCACTGTGCAGCTCTTCCCCCGCCCCGGCTTCATGTGCCCCGCGCCCGAGCACGTCTCAGTCGTCTACACGGGCTGCCACTCGCTGCACAGCAACCAGTGGACCTTCCAAAAGGTGCGCGCGGCGCACGCCGCTGCCAGGGTGCCACGCATGCATCCGCCGCCCATCCGCTTCCACCCCTGGCGTCAGCGCCCCGACCGCCCCGGCGTGCGTCCGCCCTGAGTGGCACGAAACAAGACCCCCACCCAGCGCAAAAGCACACTGCCTGGACAACAATACGGCCTCAATTCGCAAGCCGCCTGAACGGGCCGCACCGTGGCAAAGCTTGCGCCTCGCCGCTGATCCTCCCTGCTTGACGCGGGCGGTGCCCCTTTCCGCGGTGATGTGCGCACACCCCGTCCGACCCGCGTGCCCCCATGCAGGGCTACCGCGCCACGTGCGCGTGCGGCCACGTGCTGGACGCCTCGAGCCAGCAGGAGCTCATGGCGCTTGCCGACGCGCACATAGAGAGCGTGGACGAGGCGGTGGCGGCGGCAGAGGAGGGGGAGGGTGGCGACGACGCGCCGCCCAGCGCCGAGCAGCAGGCGGCGTGCCGCGCGCGCTGCGGCGCCTGGGCCAGGCTGCCACGCGACGCACTGGGTGGTGCCGCCTGCGAGGACAAGCCCAAGGCGCTGGCCGGGCTCATCGCCGCCGGCGTCGCCGGTGCGCCTCGCCACCCGCCTTTTTTTTTCGCCTTGTTCGTTACACGGTGCCGCGGCGCTGCAGCCCGCTCGTGGACCCTTGCGGATTCGATGCGGCCGCCTTCGATGCGGCCGCCACTGTGGAGACGGATTAGACTACAAAATGGCAGCGCGCGAATGACGAATCTGTACGTGTGCGCCTGTACTCCTGTGGCGGTGCGGCGGCGCAGGGTACTCTGACGGCAAGCTGTACGACCTGGGCCTGGGCGCCGAGCTCTCCTCCTCGCTGGACGAGGTGGCCAAGGCCGTGCTGGAGGACGAGTCGCTCTTTGCCGCCACCGCCTTTGTGCGGCCCGTGCGGCCGCCCGAGGCCGCAGGCGCCGCGCCAGGTGCGCGCAGCCACCACGCCCCCTTGCACACAGAGAGAGAGGCGCTTGCACAGATGCAGCAGCAAACCGCCAGTGGGCGCCAGGTGCGCGCAGCCACCACGCCCCCTCAACACAGACAGGGAGGACAGCGCTCGCACAGACGCTTGCGGAAACCGCCACAGAGGCGAAACCCAGGGACGGCCAGGGCGGTCCTCCTTGCGTTAACGGCGCTTGAGCGCTCCCTTCGTGACGACGCCGGGGGCCTGCGTGCTGCCTTCGTGCTGCCTGCAGGCGCCGCCACGCCGGCGTGGATCCGCGCCACGGCCGACGTTCCGCTGACACAGTGGTGCCTCTCTCAGCCCTGGTACCTGCAGTACGTGGTGTCGCGCGACGTCCCGGGCGTGAACGGCGCCGACATGTGCCTGCCGGCGCGCCGCGCGGCGTCGAGGGTCCGATCGGGGTTTGCCGCCATGGAGGAGTTTGACGCGCTGCCGTACGAGGAGCAGAGCACCGCCACGCCGCCCTCGGTGCGCCGCGGGTGCCGCTTTTTCCGCCCTTGGCAGGGGGCGGGGGGGACGGAAGGCAGGAGTTTGCGCCGCCCTCGGTGCGCCGCAGGTACCGCTTTTCCGCCCTTGGCAGGGGGCCGGGGGGACGGGAGGCAGGAGTGCGCTGCCGATAGCCGGGCGGCGGCGGGGGAGGCAGGGCAGGCACTCGCAGGCAGCTATTCGCAGTGTGCCAGCGAGGTGCACGACGCTGGCCCGCGAGTGTCGATGCGTGTGCGCGTGTGCGGCGGCGCACGTCATGGACGTGCCAGAGCTGGCTGCGCGAGAGGTCAAGCTTAACACGCACCCTGCATGTGTGCGGTGGTGGCGTGGCGGGCGGCGCCTGCAGGTGACGGCTGGCGAGGTGTCGACGGAGCTGGCGGCGCTGCTCAAGCGCACGGGCGACTTCCGCACGCCCGAGCAGTTTTGCCGGCGGCTGGGCGTGACGCTCAAGCAGCTGACCGACCTGGTCAACCTCAAGGAGGTGAGGGGGACTTGCTTTTTTTTGTTTCAAGCGTCGTTGGTGGTAGAGGGTCTTGTCGACCTCAAGGAGGGGAGGGAGCAAGGGCGCGGCGCGTGCGATCGCGTGCTGGGTGCCTCGCGTGCCTGGGTGCGTCGCGCGAGCGGGGCGCGGGCAGCACGATGCTGACCAGCGCGTTGCCGCTTGGGTGGCCCCGCATACGCCCGCAGGTGGGCTCTCTGGCCATTGACATGTGCTGCCGCTGCGGCGTCTTTGTGCTGGACAGCCAGCCGGCCGTGGCGTGCGAGCACTGTGTGGACGTGTATCACCTGCAGTGCCAGGGGCTCAAGGCCGTGCCCGAGGGAGAGTGGGTGAGTGGGCAATGAGACCTGGGGGGAACCTGCAGTGCCAGGGGCTCAAGGCCGTGCCCGAGGGAGAGTGGGTGAGTGGGCCGTGGGATGGTGCGCAGGGATGCGCCACTGCAGTGCCAGGGGCTCAAGGCCGTGCGTCAAGGAGAGTGTGCGCGAGCGCCGAGTGTTCAACTGCCCCTTTGTGGAACGGGCGGCCCCAACGCACACGCGAACGTGCACGCGCGCGCGCATGCCCATGCAGGTCTGCCCCGGCTGCACCCTCGCCAGCGGCGCCACGGGCCGCGCCGCCGCATCGGCCCTCGCCCTCGCCCGCAACCGCTCGGCCGGCCGCCAAGCCGCCGCCACGCCCGCCGCCCGCGCCCGCTCCAACCCCGCCGCCGCCGGCGCTGGCGCCGGCGGCGGCGGCTCGGGAGGCCGCAAGAACGCCCGCGGCGCGCCGCTCCCTGCCCTGGCCTCCCCGCCCGGCCGCGCCGCCGCTGCCGCCGCCGCGCCCCCGCCCCGCCCGCCGCCGGCGCCCCGCCCCCCGCCGCCCGCCGCCGGCGGCCGCGGCGACTCCCCCTCCGACTCCGACCCCATGGACGACTACGACGACGGGGACGACGGCGACGACGACGGCCGCCCCAGCCACGGCGCCAAGCGCAGCCGCTCCGTCGGCGCCGGCGGCGGCGGCGGCGGCGGCCGCGAGCGCAAGAACGTGGTCCGCTCGCGCTACACCATTTTCCGCGTGGACGCCAGCGAGGCCGGGCACTACGTGACGGGCGTGCCCGGGCTGCCCAACCCGACGGCGGACGGGCGGTCGCTGGCGCTGCGCATGGCGGCGGGCTTGCTGGGCAAGGGCCTGGCGCCGGCGAGCAAGAAGTGGCGGCCGGACGTGATGCTGCACTGCAACATGCTGGCGGGCATCCACTGCGAGTACCACCTGGTGAGGGTTTGGTGAGGGTTTGGAGCGGGAGGTTGGGATGAACAGGGCGGGAAGGAGGAGCGCTAGCTATATCTGCCCTGCTGCCTTTAGCCCCTGGGTGCGGTGAAAGGCTGCCCCTCGCCGCCGCCATCGCCCGTCGACGCCACGCCCCAAGCCCTGACCCCAAGCCCTCACGCATGTCGCGGGCCCGCAGGTGGCGGACGCCGACGTGCAGCGCGTGGTGCTGTCCGAGGCCACGCTGGCTCACGGCGGCATCAAGTGCCACCGCTGCCGCAAGTGTACGCCGACGCCAGGCAGCGCGCCGCCCGCCCCGCCGCCACCCGCCGCCGCCGCCCCGGCCGCTCCGCCGCAGGTGCGCGGGGGCGCTCGCTCTCTTTCCCAACCCCTCGCGGAGCGCAAAGCAGCGACGCGATTGGTGCACGCGCTCGTTGCGCCGCTGCGCAAAAGGTGCCGGCCCTCCCCCTCGTACGTCGCTGTGGCCCGCAGGGCGCCGAGGGCGGGCCGCAGCCCATGGACGAGGACGGCGTGCCGCAGCCGCCGCCCCCGCAGCCCGCCGCCTCCGGTGCGCCCCGCCCCGCCCTCCCCCACCGCCACCGCCCTTCCCACACGGCAGCCCGCCCTGCCGCCGCCGCGACTGACGCCCGCGACTGACCGCGCTGTGCGCGGCTGCTCCGTGGCGCGCAGGCGGCCCCCCGCAGCCGCCGCCGGCAAAGGCGCCGGCCGGCGGCAAGCCCCTGTCGCACAAGGCCGAGGCCTCCAAGGAGGTGGTGCCCAACCGCATGCAAAACTGCGGGCAGGTGCGCCACGCCCGCCCGCCCGCCGCCGCCCCACCGCTCTCCCCTTCCTCTCTGTTTGTGCTGCCCACGCCGGTTGCCGCCCTGTTGCGGCTTTGCCGCTGCCGCCGCCCTCACGGCAGCTGAGCGCGATTCGCTGACCTCGTGGGCCCGCAGAACGCAGCGGCGGCAGCGCGGCTCGTTCCACCGTGCGCGCGACGCAACGCAACGCCCCGCCTGCTGTGTGTGCATGTGTGCGTGCGCCCCCCACCCCCCACCCCCCGCCCGCCCCGCAGGTCTTCAGGCACATCCACGAGTACGAGCAGCACCTGCGCGCGGCGCCCACGGCGTGCGCGCCCAGCCACATCTGGCTGCCCAAGCACCGCCTCTACCTCCAGGCAAGCTACAGCGCCCCGGCCCCCCACTAATCCCGCTTCCCTGTACCCCCTGTCTATTCGTGTGTGACGAACGCCAGCGACGCTTGCTCGACGCCGCGCCTCACGCCGGCGCAACCTCACTGCGCAAAACGCGACGCCAGAAACAAACGATGACGACGGCGCGCATGCGCGCGCGCGTGCGCGCAGGGCGTGCCGGGCGTGTTCAAGGGGCTGGTCGAGCTGTCGCGAAGCGACGCGCAGCGGCACCCCGTCTGCGCCGAGTCGCTCGCCGCCGTCACCGCGCAGCGCGAGCAGGTGCGCCGCGTTTGCACCTGTTTGGACGCCTCGGCGGCTTCGCTCTCCTGCCGCGTCTCCCTCGTCAGCCGTTCCTGCCGCGCCGTCGACCCACGCCTGCCCCCCGCCCTCTTGCTGGCGCACCGCATCGCCACCGCAGGCGCGCGCCAAGGCCATGGAGGAGGCTGGACTGGACCCCAACGACGCCGCCGCCGCCGAGAGCTTCGACGGCTACGAATCCGACGACGACTGGCAGTCGGTGGTTCCGGCGCCCAGTGGCCGCTCGCGGCCGCGCCCCCGCGCGCGCTCGGGCGGGTTCGGCCCCCGCAAGGACTCGCTGCCGCCGCAGCTGGGCGGCGGCCCGCCGCAGCCGCCGCCGCGCCCGCCCAAGCGCGAGCAGCCGCCCGCCTTCCCCGGCTTTGACCTCGAGTCGATCGAGCGGGAGCGGCGGAGGGTCAAAGCCCTAATGGCCATGCGGCTGTCGGAGGCAAAGACGCTGGGGCAGCTGCTGCCGACCAGCGTGGCGTCGCCGCCGGCGGCGGGCGGCGACGCCGACGGGACGGCGGTCGTGACGGCCAACGGCGGCGGCGCGGCGGCGGCGGCGGCGGCGGCGGCCAACGGGCACGCTGCGCACGGCAACGGCGCGGCGGCGGCGGCGGCGGCAGCAACGCAGCAGCAGCCAGAGGCGTCGGCGGCAGGTGCGCTGAGTTGGGAAGGTGGCCTTTACTCAGCAGGCTGGTGCCGCCGGCTGGTGTCTGACAATGGTGGAACTGATGGTGGTGGTGGTGGTGGCGAACGGCTCGCAGGCGGCAGCGGCCCGGCGCCGTCCAGCTCCACCGCCGGCGGCGGCGCCGTGCTGGGCGGCGGCGGCGTGGTGATGCAGCTGGTGCAGGTGGCGGGCGCCGGGCACCGCCCCACCGACCAGTACATCCTGGTGCCTAAGCAGGCCGTCGACGCGCTGCTGGTGCCGCCGGCGGCCAAGTCAGGCAGCGACGCGGCGGCGGGCGGGGCGGACGTGGAGGAAGGCGGCGTGCTGCTGGCGGTGGAGGTGCCGGGCAGCGGCGGCGTGCCGCTGGTGCCGGCGGCGCTGCTGCCGCACCTCATGGCCAAGGGCGGCAAGGCGGTGGCGCCCGTGGTGCCGCAGGTGCGCGGACGCGGGAGCGCTCGCTTTCGGGTTGGCTCAGGACGCCGCACTCGCTCCGTGCGGCCCACCTCACTCGCCGTCCTCGCTGGCCCGCTCCTCGTCCCATGGCACTCGATAAGCGTGCGCCTGACAGCTACCCATGCCCAGTGCGTCCCTCTCCCTCTCCTTCCCGCTTCACCTCACCCCTGGCTCGCCTGTTCCCTCCCCCGCCACGCCACTCCTGCCCGCCTCGCAGGGCGTGCCCAGCGCGTCCCAGGTGCGCGCCATCAAGGTGCTGAGGAGGCTCAGCACGCTCAGGGAAGCGGCCGACGCCGCGGCAAAGGTGAGGAGGCGCCAGCGACGGGAGCGACGCACCGCCCTCCTGGGCCGCGCCAAGCTTTTGCCCCCCTTTCCCTACCTTGCATGATTGCGCGTCGCCCGTAGAGGCGGGGCTCTTCGCGCAAAGAGCAGCAGTCGCCCAGCGCAGCGCGACGTTTGCGCATCGTGGTGGGTTGCATGGCTCTGCTTGGACTGCTGCCGCAGGTGGCGCGTGCGACGGCCGAGGAGGAGCTGGGCGCCGCCATCGCGGCCGTCAACGCGGCGGCGCTGGCGCTGACGCTGCCGGTGGTTGAGGGCGAGGCCGAGGAGGAGGTGCGGGCGCGGCAGCAGCAGCGGCGGCAAGAGGTGCAGGCGGCGCTTGAGACCAAGAAGCACCAGGTGCGCATTCCAGGAATGTGGAACTCCTGCTTTGGTTCAGGGCAGCGATGAACCAGCTTTCCTGGTGCCTCAACCGTCATCTTGCTGCTCATGTGCAAGCTGCTCATGTGCAAGCGTGGGCCGCTGCGCTCAGCACCCGCGGCATGGCGCCACACGCACGCCTCCCGCCTGCCTCTGCCGACCCACGCACACACGCACACACGTGTGGCCGTAGGTGGACGTGCAGCCGAACTCCACCTTCCCACCTCATTACGCCCTCACGATTGCTTGGCCCCCCCCCTTGCTCCAGGCATGCAGGTGGAGGTGCAGCTGCGCCACACTCCACCTTCCCACCTCGTCACGCCCTCGCGATTGCTTGCTTGACTCCGCACACGCAGGTGGAGGTGCAGCTGCAGGCGCTGGCGGGCACCAACCAGGCGCTGGCGGTGCTGCGCGCCTGCCGCCAGGGCTGCGACCAGGTCCGCGACGCCGCCGTGCAGTACGAGTGCCTGGGCTTCGTCGAGGACGTTGCGGGGCAGCTGGAGAAGGTGGTGGAGGCCGTGGTGGCCGCCGCCGAGGCCGCCGTGAGCGCAAGCGGCAGCAGCAGCATCGCCGTCGGCGGCGGGGACGCAGCGTCGGCGCTGGCGACCGGTGTGATGGAGCAGCTGGAGCAGGCGCTGGCCAAGGTGCGGTTTCCTGCCCTGGTGCCTGGGCGGCACCAGCATCCCAAAGCCCCTAGTACTTGGTACAATCGCTTGTGTGCGTGTTCGCACATGGCGGTCGCGTCGTCCACTGGGTGTCTCATTCGCAGGTGCCCGCGATCCAAAAGGACGCTGAGGAGCTGCTGGGGCAGCTGGGCAAGTGGGCGGCGCTGGCGCAGCAGCAGCAGCAGCAGCAGCAGGTGGCGTAGCGGGCCCTCATGCGCGGCGCGCGTTTGTGACGTGGTGGCTGGAGGGGGCTGGGCGCGCGTGGGCGCCGGCGCCATGCGACTGGGCTGCTTGCGGAGGATGCGGCGTGGAGAGGGCGGAGGGTGCCGGCGGCTGGGCTCTGGTTGATGCGACGGGCCGGGGGGAACCCTGTTGGGACGGCGTGAGGACGGCTGGACGTGGTGGCATGCGTTGGGACGACGTGGCATGCTGTGGGCAAAGGCTTGTGGCCGCTGTGGGTGGGTTGGTAGCGCTCGCGCGAGCGCCGGCGACGCAAGTGAGCAACGCGGCGTGCGGTGCGTCGACGCCGCTGTTGTGTGTGGGGTGTGCGGCTTGCGCGGGGTCGGCCTGTCCTGCGTGCTTGCTTGGGGGTTGGCTGGCTTCACGGTGCTGTGGGCTGCCAAAGCGCTTGCAGTGGAGTCACCGTGTCCGGGCAGTGTAGCAGTGTCCGCGAACCGTCGCAGGAGCGGCAGGGCAAGTGTGTGGCTGGCCAGCGCCAGCAGCGGATTCCGCGCGTCACGGCAGCTTGTACGTGAGCACCTGCTTGCCTGACCAGGCCGCGCCCGGCGCCAGCGTCACCGGCCCGCTGCCCGCCACGGCCGGCTCAATGCACAGCATCTCCTGCGCATCAGCGCCACGCACCACGGACCATACGTCAATGCACTGCGCCCACCACGGAGACAAGCAGCAGCAGCAGGCCGTCCAGGGCCAGTGGCAAAGCAAGCAGGCACCTTGTACTCTTCGTCGCCAAAGTCAGCCATGGCGGCCGCCTTGTCCACCCAGGGGTTCCACACCACGGCGTCGGGGAAGTTGACGCGCGTCACGTCCACCTCGCGCCCCGACGCGCCGTCGACGATCTGCGTGCAAGGCGGTGGGTGGCGCTGCTGGCCAGCTGCGCGCTGCGGCCTGCGCCACACCAGGACGCCCTGCTCTCAGTGTGCAGGCCTGACGCTCCTCCCTCCAGCGTCCAGCGGCCCAAGACGCGAAACGATCTTCAGCCCGTGAAGCGCGTGGCCAGGGCCCGACGCGGCCCTGAGGGGTGAGGGAGCGAGAGCAAGCGAGCGCGCACCTTGACGCTGGGCGGGGCGCCGACGTACACGCGGTCCACCTCGCCTGTAAAGGTGATGGTGGGCTCCCGCTCCGTCTTGCGCTCCTGCGGGAGCGGCGGGCGCGCAATACAGGGCACGCCGTCCGTGTCATGGCAGCAGGTGACGCATGGGGCTGGTGGGGCTGGTGCCTAATCTTCCTCGCTGCTGATCCTTGCTGCCTTGCCACGCCGGTGAGCCACTCCGTCATGCAAGTAGCACACACACACACACACAGGGCGCGCCGCCAGCAGTGCACACAGAGCCTCTTGACATCGCGCGAGAGGTCTGGAAACCGGAGGGGTCAGAGACGAGGGATTCGTTTGCAGAGCGTCCTGGCCGGCCCCTGCGCACCTGCTTGGCGAGGTTGTCCAGGTATTCCACTCCTTGGAGGCCCTCCACCTTGACCTGCGCGCATGCGTGTGCACCAAGGCTCAGGTGTGGCGGTGCGACGCACCGTTCCAGCCTGCTGATCTCGTGGAGCGCGCCGCGGCCGCGCGAACCGAATGCTCTCAGAGCCTGCCGCTCACCTGGGTGATGTCCTGCACGGTGAAGTAGGTGTGGAGCGCCGTGGTGAAGGCCAGCTCGCTGGCGCCTGCACGCACCCGGGGGCCGCAGCACGCGGCCCCTCATCAAGGTGCGTGGCAGCAGGCACGCCCAGGCCCTGCCAACCCTGCTGCTGGCGTGCCGGCAAGAGCGGCAGCAACAGAAGCGCTGCTGCTGCCGCACAGGCCAACGGAAGCAAGCAGAGGCTTGGGGTCGCTGCTGCCCTGGCAGGCGCCCTGGCGCACCGGTGTTGGTGACGTGCAGCTCCTGGGTCAGCACGTGGTCGCACAGGGCCGTGGTGACGCGCAGCTCAAAGGCGTGGTCCCACCCCGCCTGCCCACTGCCAGGGTACTTGAGCACCTGCGAGAGAGGCACGGCGCGAGAGACGCACCTGGCACCCGAGGCGCCTTGCGCCCCAGATTCTCAGCGCCTCCTTGCCCCCGCTTTGGGAGGCTCGTTCAGAATCAGGCTGCTGTTGTTGCGGCCCGGCTGCTGCTCATTGAGCCTCACCATGGTGACTTTCCAGTCCTCCTGGCTCTCGACCTCGAACGGCACGTTGCGCGCAAAGCCGTGCTGCGTGCTGAGCGGGCCCATCATGCCGAACTGGGGAAAGCACACTGGCACGCCTCCCCTGCGGCAGGTGCCAGGGCGAGGCGCAGGCACGATTGATCAACCACTCTGCGTTGGCGTGCACGAAGGTGCACACGCCCCCTGCCGGTGCCCCCGCGCAGCCGCAGGCATTGCTGCATTGGTGATCTGGGCGCAGTGCTGATGCGCAGCGAGAAGCGCCCCAGGAGCACCTGATGGCTTTTGGTGGAGCGAAGATCGCCTTTTTGCTGACGAAGAGCAGCTCGGCGCCGTCGGGCGTCTTCCATGAGGTCACGTGCGCGCCGTGCTTGTACACCACCGCAGTGTGGCCCTGCAGAGCGTGCGGACAAGCAGGCGCTCCAGAGGCGCAGCTGAGCTGGGGCGGGCCGTAGCGCGTGCGTGGCGCTCCTGCATCCTTGAGGCAATCGCTGCTGCAAAGGACGCACCTCAACGGTGCGCAATGTCACGCTCTCCATCTTGCGGCTCAGCAGCTGTTCGGTGTGTGCGGCTCACCTGGCGTGCATGCTCGACCGGGTCACCGCGTTGGGCGGACCGAGAGCAAGGACAAGGAGAAGAAGAAGTAGCAGAAGGCCTCTCCTTATCAACAGCCGCTTGGCACAGCAAGCTGCGCGAGCCACTTCTCTGCCCGCCCACCGGCCGCGCAGCACGAAAGGTCCGCACACCACCCTCATCGCTGCGGCCTCGCCACGACATCGATGCACGCGCCAGCAGCTGCCTGACCGCCCCTCTTGCGACGCCGCGTGCTGTCGCGCGCGGTCGGTCCGCCCCGACAGCGGCCGCACGACTTCTGCAGCGAGTGGCCCAGCATGGCCGCCGAGGTCCAGGAGCAGCTCACCAGCGTGCTGGGCAAGCTGCAGCAGCGTGTGATGGACCTGATGGACGTGGCGGGCGAGCAGCAGGCGGCCTCAAGGGAGCAGCAGGCGGCCTCCCTCGAGCGCCTGTCGACCGTGCTGTCGCTGCAGGAGGTCGCCCTCAACTGCGTCACGTGCCTCATGGCTGAACAGATGGTCGTGATGGAGGGGATGGCGCCTTCGGAGCGCCAGGCGGTGCAGGCCAAGCACCCGGGCGTCCGCGAGGCGTGGGCCGCTCTGCGTGAGGGGTCCGACGAGCTCCGGGCCTTTGAGGACGCGCAGCAAGCGGAGCACCGCGCCGCGCACGAGGGCTCGCCCAGCTCAGCCGACGACACCAACAACCTCTGCCACCACCCCGCCGCACCGCCTCCCTCGGCGGCGGCGGGCGCCACACTCCAGCCCGCCGCGGCGCCCCTCCAGGACGCCGCCGCCGCCGCCGGCCAGAAGCGGCACAACGCGGCGCAGGAGGGCGCGCCAGCGCCCGCGGCAGAGCCGGAAGAGGCCCGCCCGCTCAAGCTGGCGCGCAGCGAGCCGGGCGGCGCAGCGGCTGCACAAGCCGCCCCCGCGGCGGCGCCGCACGCCGCCACCGCCGCCGCCGCGCCCAAGCCTCCGCCGCCCTCCCTAGCCCCCGCCAGCGCCGCCGCTGCGCAGAAGCAGCAGTTGCCACCCACAGCGCTGCAGGCGCCTCGTGCCGACCCACCCCCCAAGCCTCCACCGGCACACCCTCCGCCACAGCAGCAGCAGCAGCAGCAGCAGCGCACCACCCAGCAAGGCAAGCCGCCGCAGCAGCAGCCACAACCTCCGCAGCAGCAGCAGCAGGGCGTGCCGCAACCCCGTGCTCAGCCGCCCACCGCCGGCGGCGGCCCCCCCACCTCTCCCAGCGTGTTCCGCATCCGCCTGCCGTCCCACCTGCAACGACGTGGCAACGCCCTGGCCACGGCCTCCGCCAGGGTGGCCGCAGACCCCCAGCTCCAGCCGCCGCCGCCACCGCCCCCCCGCGGCGCTAAGGGCGGGCCCGCCGCCGCCGCCGCCGCCGTCACCACCGCCGCGCAGCCCAAGCCCCCCACCAAGGCGCCAGTGGGGCAAGGCACCACGGCGCCGTCCCTCGCCGCCGCCGCGCAACCCAAGCCCTCCGCCAAGGCGGGGCAAGGCACCGTACCGCCGTCCACCACCGCAGCCGCAGCGCAACAGAGGGCCGTCACCACCCAGGCGCCGGGGCAAGGCGCCGCCGCGCCCGCCGCCGCTGCCGCCGCCCCCGCCGTGCCAGCGAGGGCGGTCACCACCAAGGCGCCTGGGCAGGCCGCCATCACGCCCTCCCTCGCGGCCGCGGGCATGGCGGCCGCGGTGCGGGCGGGGATGCAGCAGGCGCTTGCGTCGGCCGCGCGGCCGCCGGGAGCCACGGCGGGGGCGGCGCAGCCGGGCGCGCTTGGCGGCCTCCGGGTGGTTCCAATGCTGCCCTCCAACCTGCGCTGGGACGCGGGCGTCCCTCAGGTGCGTGCGCACGTGATTCTCGCATGGGGCAAGGGTTGCCTGCGGGCGGCGGGCCAGAGCCGCCAGCTGCCTAGGAGCCTCACAGTGGTGTCGCTGCTGTCGCGCGTGCACTTGCGCGTGCGCCTGCCCAGCCGATGCTGCGCGCGGCGGGGCCCAGCACCAACCTCCTGCCGCCCGCCGCGCCGCACGCCGTGCTACTGCACTGGTGAGCAGACGGCGGGGCCGGGGGACACGGGGGCGGGCCCTGGCTCACGGTTTGCAAGAGCGGGGAGGGAACCGCCGGCGCCGCCGTGCCGCGAACGCAAACGCCGTGCCAGGGCGGGCGCTCGCCACCGCAAGCACGGGCCCACCAGCGCTTGCGTGTGTGCAGCTCGCGCGCTGCACAGCGCTGCCCACCGCCGCGGTGGAGCGCCAGGCACCTGGACGACCCTTTGCCTCAGCTGGTGCCAGACCGTGCTGTGCTGTGCCGCGCTGTGCCCGCCTGCCTTCCCCCGCAGGAACACGGCGGTGCGCGGCCCTCTGGCCAACATGTTTGTGTACCACGACGCGCTCAACAACGTGGACCGGGTGGAGCCATTCAGCGACAAGCTCTTCACGCAGCTGGCGCACGCGGCTGGGGAGCGTGAGTGCCGTTGACGCGTCGCTGTCGTTGTTGCCGTCGCTTGCCTGTCAGGGGGTGGGACGGGGCCGTTCGGCGCGAGCGGGCCAGGGCGCAAGAGCCAAATTGCACGTTCACATGGGCCGAGGCCGTGCAGAGCAAGGAAGGGCGTGCTTGGTGGCGGTGGGAGGGGCGGCAGCGGTGGTGCAGCGGTCCTGCGCCGAGGAGCGCTGATGATTGCTGTTCCTGTTGCTGTTGGTGGTGCTGCTGGTGGCGTGCCGCCGGTGGGCGCAGGGGGCACGGTGGTGGTGCGGTACGTGGGCGCGCGGCGAGCCGAGGACGACCGCCTGGTGCAGCGCGGCGCCTGGCTGGTCGTGTACAACGGGGACGAGCAGGACAAGTACACGCTTGGGCAGGTGAGGCTCGAGCCGAGCGGCTCCTGAGGCCGCTCCTGAGGCAGTGCGGCGCGGCTGCCCTTTGCGCGCTCACTGCCGCCTCCTTTTGCTTCCTCGCGCGACGACCCAGCGCGCGTTGAGGCAGGCGGCAAGGGCTGCTGCTCTGCCGCCGCCTCCCAGCCCGCGCTGCTGGGCGGCAAGGTGGTGACGCGTGTGTGCGTGGCGGTGCCCGCAGGTGCAGGCGGTGCCGCTGCTGCAGCCGGCGCAGCCGCCGGCCCAGCCCAACATCTGGCTGCTCAGCGTGGCGTGCCTGTGGCACGGCGCCGGCGCCAGCGGAAGCGGCGGCGGAGGCCCGGCCGTCCCTGCGCCCTGAGCGAGAGCGAGAGCCTGCACGTCTCGTCCGTCGTGTCGCCACTTGTTTCTTCCGTGGGAGAGATTTGTTTGCCTGGAGCGGAAGAGTTTGGGTCTGCAAAGGAGCGAGGACTGCGCTTCCGTGCTGCCCCTTGATCCAAGCGCCAGTCGCGTTGCAGCCGTCACGTGCAGCAGGCAGCAGGGCCAAACACACTCACGCTGGCTGCCGAGCCGAAAGAATAGGTCGGGACCCCCTTCCTCAGGAAAGCACCACGCAACGCTGCAACGCTGGTCAGAGCACTCTCGTGGCCCCCACTACAGCAGCACACCATCGCGGACTCTGCAGCCACTGTTTGTGCAGGAGCGCAGGTGCGGCACGGTGGCCACGTGGCCCGGCGCGGCGCGGAACACGCGCGACTGTGCCACGCAGGCGCCCACAAACGCGCGCGGTGCGTCCTCGCCGCCCCCACGTCCCGCGTCAGGGGAACGGGTTGTCGAACATCTTGACCAGGTTGGGTATGTCGACGTTCAGCACGGCGTCGATCTGCTTGGTCATGGACGACGTGAGCTTGGGGAAGTCCTGCGCCACCACGCGCCACCACGCAGCGCGCATCGAGAGCATTCGTCGCACACGCACGCCTTGTCGCTCCGTCGCCCCCTCGTCTCGCCAGAGGTGCCCCCACCCCTGGGGACGCCAGGCCCGCCCTCGCGCTCGCCAGCTCCCGGCCCTCGTTCGACACCGCGTGCCTCGTGCCTCGACCAACCCCCCCTCTTCTCCCCCCCTCGGTGCTCACCACGAGGTTGAAGGCAGAGAGGATCTCGGCGAAGCGCGCCGGGTCCGGGAAGTCGCCTGCGGGAAACGGGACGAGGCGCGTGACTTTTCCCTCCACACTTCCTCAAGGTGAGCTGGCAGCAGCAGCAGCGTCCGGGGGCTGCTGACGCGCGTGCGCGCGCACCTCACCTGCCGGCAAGTGGTGCTCCCGCATGACCTGCAGACGCATAGCCCGGGCACAACGGCGGTGAGGGCACAGGGCGCAGCGCTGCGTGCCATCAATGCCATGGGAAAAGCGCGCTCCCTGAGCTTGCGCGCCACATTTGGCTCCTTTTGAACATCTCACCTGCGTGAACTGCTCGGTGATGTTGGCCAGCAGCTTGGCCTGGGCCTTGTCCTGCAGATAGAACGAAAGGGGATACCGTTGGGCGTGGTTGAGGAAGGCTGCTGGGCTGTTCACGTCCCGACATGACACGAGAAGTCACGAGCGAGCCGTGCACTCCCAGTCACATCGCACCTGGCCGAACATGGCAGGCATCTGCTTGCGCATGTGCCCGACCTGCGCGCGCCGAGCACACAAGCGCAGCAAGGGATGGAGGAGGCGTGCGCGCGGGCACAACGGCTGGCCGCACGCGCAGCGGGAACGGCTCTGCAGCACGCTCAGCAGGGCTGCAGCGCGCCAGCTAAACGCGGACCTTGGCGGCGCGCAGCACGCGCCCCACGCCCAGGCAGCCGCTCCCGCCCCCAGCAACACGCAACCCTGACGCGTGAGTGGCTGGTTTGCAGCGCCCTCACCAGCAGCATGTGGATCTTGGCGGCGCGCACGCGCTTGACGAACTCGTTGATCTTGCGGTCGCACGAGCGCTGCGGGA
>VFQP010002840.1_pt1 | contig 18640 bp, 13 predicted proteins | sample 3512351 | NCBI WGS metagenome assembly VFQP01 (sample SAMN10412372, study PRJNA504923) | tailings metagenome | isolation source: Relicate 1 Philex TSF1 revegetated site | place: Philippines: Tuba, Benguet | collected 2017-08-29
GGGCCCGCCGGCGCCAGGGCCGCCGGCGCCAGCGCCGTGGGCGCCAGCGCCGCGCGGCTGCCCGTGGTGGGCTGCGACTGCGCGGCGCTGTCCTGCTGCTCGAGGCCGGCGGGAAGCCCGTTCTCTTGCGCTGCACGCGACGCACACACGGAAACACAAACTTGGGCCCACAAACTTGAGCGGCACCCGGGTGGGCATGTAGTCGTGCGCGCCATGCCAATCGCGGGCGAGGTTCAGGGAAGCCACTCGGCACGCCGCGCGCCGCGCACCTAGCTCGGCGTTGGTGTACGGCTTGAAGGCGTTGGTCGTCTGCAGGAAGAACCCCCGGCAAAAGTACCAGTCCACGTCCGTCACATGCCGCATGCGCTGGAACGCCTGCGTCGGTATGGCGGGTGTCAGGGAGCAGCGCACGAGAAACGTGAGCAGCCACGCGCCCACCGCGCGCAGGTGGTCCCTAGCAGGCGCGCATGCATCCACAAGGACGCCCAGGGCGTCCCCCCGAGGGACCACGCGACGCACCTCGTCGTACGCGCGCGCCTTGATGACGTAGTTCTTGCCCGAGATGCACCCGATCGGGTTGACGTCCACGTCCTCCAGCTCAAACACCTCGCGCTCGCTCTCCTCGATGCCCCTGCGCCGCGCCATATGCGTGTGCACGCGCCTCCGTCAGGCGTGGGCGCTGCTGCTTGGTGGAGCCCTTGCAAAGGGCAGCGGCGTGCCCGGCCCCGCGCAGCGCACCGGGTGGACTCTTCGAGGTTGACGCGGCGCTCGAACCACTTGACCTGGATGCAGTGCGGGTCCGCATGGCCGCTGTGCTCGTCCACAAAGGCCGCCACGATGCGGCCTATGTAGTGCGGCTGGTGCTCGCTCTCGGGGAACAGGTAGACAGAGTCCCCTGCGCACGCATGGGGCATGATGAGGAGGACAGCGGCGCATGCGTGAGTGAGGAGCAGGTGGACCCTGCTGCGTGGTGCTTCTTCTTGGGCGTGCCACCTGCTGCTGCTGAGCTCGGGTGAGCCTGCCACGCAGAGTCCACACGTAGCGACGCGTGGTGGGTGCGACTTGGAACCGCGCTGCAGTCGCGCGGGCCTGTCCCCGAGTCTCGCACGCGGGCCGTCGCGGGCGCCGCAACGCCGGGCCCGGCTGACCTGGGGCCCGAGATCACGATCCCCTGTCCCCGCGAGCTGCGCGTCCCGCACCCGGGGACACCCGGCCCGGGTGAGGGCGCCTCCGCGGCGCGGAGAATGAACTGGTAGCATGCCCGGCCTCACCGATGCTGTAGGAGACGCCATTGAGCTGGAAGGAAGAGTAATAAGTCTTGTTGTCGCGCGTGACGCCCGTCCCTGCGAGCATCGACAACAGCAAGGGCCGCAAAAGCACGTGCTCTGGGCACACAGCAGCTCGGCTCCACCGGTGGCCCGTCCTCGTCTCGCCGGTCGTGACCCTGCTTCGCCTTCCTCGCCACTGACCGTGCCAGTAAAAGACCTGCATGGCAGGAGCGCCTCGCAGAGCTGCCTGGCTTGGCAAGAGCGCCTCGCGACAGCACTCAGCTCTGCGTGGCGACTAGTCGCGCGGAAGCCACCACCAAAAATCCCTCTCCATGCTCCGTGCACGCGCGATCCAGCGCTTTGCAGGCGTCAGCAGCAGCAGCAGCAGCAGCTCAGATGTCACAGGTCAACCCAGGCCTGGAGTTCCAGCTACTTGGCGGCCGACCCCAGCGCGGAGGGCCCCAGCGCGTCCAGCAGCGTCTTCTCCATGAGCTCCACGGGCGCCGGCTTGCCCGTGAAGAGCTCAAACTGCCGCGCCGCCTGGCCCACAAACATCTGCAGGCCGTCCACCACCTCGCAGCCGGCAGCCCGCGCGTCGCGCAAGAGCCGCGTGAGCACGGGCGTGTACACGGCGTCAAACACCAGCTTGTAGTTCTTGAGCGTGGACGCAGGCACGGGCGTCTCGTCGTCCTGCGCGTGCAGTGCAGCAGCACAGCAGGGGAGTGGAGTGAGGAGGAAGCCACAGGAGGCCCGCAACTCTTTATCGCGGCCGCCGCGAGCGCAGCCATCCCAATGTGCTCGAGGCGCACCTTTGGCGCCATGCCCACCGCCGTGCTGTTGGCCAGCACGTCCGCAGACACCTTGCCGGCCAGCAGGTCCTCCCACTCCACCACCTGCGCGCCCTGCCCCGTCGCCTCCACCAGCTGCGCCGCCCGCTCCCGGTTGCGGTTGGCAATCAGCACGCGGGCGCCCCTGCAGCATAGCAAAACGATTACAACAGGCCGTCAGCGCGCAGGGCAAACCCTGCTGCCCAAACTGAGTGCGTGCGAGAGCATGCGCAAAGGGCTCGTGCAGCGTGCGTGTGGCCTCAGGTGTGGTCAGGATTCATCTTCTTATCGACCGCGGCATGGGTGGCCCAGGGCCTGGGGCCCGGTTGCCCGGTCCCCAGGCCAGCTCGTGGCGCCACCAAATGGAATGCATGCCGCGGGCGTACGCACTCACCATAATCTCGTCACCGGCCAAGTGCGTCCTCATGCTCATTTGCAATCGTGCGCGAAGACCAAGCTGCTCACCTGCTGGCGGCGCCAAACGCCAGCGCGCGCCCCGCGCCGCCGGCGCCCACCACCAAGAAGCTCTTGCCCGCAAGCGGCGAGGCGCTCGCGCCGCCGCCCTGCCCGGCGGCGTCCAGCTTGCGCTCAACGGCCTCGATGGCGGCGATCCAGTCCGTGTTGTAGCCCTTGAACGACGTGCCGTCTGGCTGCCGGATGAGCGTGTTGACGGCGCCGATCTGGCCCGCCACCGGGTCCACCTCGCCAGACGCCGCCAGCGCCGCCTCCTGCGCCGCGAGCACACGCAGAGGGAGCGGCGCGCCGTCAAGCAGGTGAGCTCTGGCGTGCAGAAAAAACGCACCGCCGCCGCCGCGTTGCCCTGCGCAGGCCGCACCTTGTGCGGGATGGTGACGCTGAAGCCCTGGAAGTCGCGGTGCTCACGAAAGGCGGCCAGGAATCGCGCCAGGTCGTCCACCAGCAGCGGCACGTACACGCCGTCAAAGCCCACGTGCTGGAAGGCGCGGTTGTGGATGAGCGGCGAGCGCGAGTGGCCCACAGGCTTGCCGATGATGCCAAACACCTTGCTGGATGCCGTCTGGCCCTGCGACCCGCGCGGCGGACAACAACAGGAGGGTCGCGGCACACGTTTGCCGCAGGTCGCCAGGTACAGGGTCACAGGGTGCTTGCTTGCGCCCAGGTGAGCACCAGGCAGGCACCTCGCCCCTTGGGCCCGCAGGCACCTTGAAGTTGTAGAGCGAGAGGAGGCTCTCGATGCTGGGCTGGCCCGGCGCCGAGGCCTGGCCGGGCGACAGCGCGGCAAAGGTGAGGAAGCCGCCGTACTTGGCCGCCAGCAGCCGCGTGAGCACGCCCTTCTCGCCCATGGCCAGCGCAATGGTGGGCGCTGCGGCGGCTGCGCGGCGCAGTTGGGCACACACCTGGTGGAGCGCTGCGCCCGAATGCTTGCTGCTGGTGCCTGAGGACTCGCTCATCCCAGAGCGCTCGCGCGCGCCGCACCCACCGGGCGGGTCGTGCAGCAGCGAGAGCACCGTGGCGCTGTCCGCCACGTCGTTGGCCATGGTGGCGATCTTGACAATGTCGGCGCCGGCGGCGTGCATGTCGCGCGCCAGCCGCTGCAGCTCGGCGGCCGGCGGCGTGAGCTGGAAGTTGTGTGACGAGAGGATGACGCGGCATGACAGCGGCACCTCGCCGCGGCCTGCGCGCACACGGCAGTGGCGCGCAGCGTGAGGGCGCGCGAGGAGCCTCAACATGCGGATCAGCTGGAGTCCATCCCTCGGCGTAACGCACTGGCGAAGAAGAGCGAGGCGGCCTTGTACTCGACGTCCACAAAGGGCGCGCCATTGAGCGCCGCAAACTTGAGCGTGGCCAAGCGCTGCGGCTCCGGGCCCTCGTAGTTGCCCCTGATGGTCGCAAGCAATAGCAGCAGCAGGAGTCAGCGCACACGAGCGCGCCGCGCTGAAGGACTGGGAGGACAGCGGCTTGCAAGCGCCGACGGGTCTCACCCTTCCCACTTGGGCCTGTACGTGATGATGTAGGGAAGCTGGCTAGCCTGCATGATGCGCTCCAGGTGCTTCTCTGGGTCGAAGTCCTGCGCGCAGCGGGGGGCAAGGCGGGAGGGTCGGCGCGTCGTGCGCGCGCCATCCCCGTACACGTGATGAAGCTGCTGCTGCCCAGGCCTCTGCGCACCGTGATGAAGTCGAGCCTGAGCTCCAGCACGTCCACGCCCGTGGTGGCCGCGAAGGCCATTTGCTCGAGGAAGTCGTCCACGGTGCTGGCGGTGACGGACGTGCAGACCAGCGAGCGCGGCTGCTGCTGCGGCTGCTCGACCTCTGGCTGCGCGGCTGACTGGGCGATCGCCCGCACGCACACATCAGCCGCTCTCCTCTTGCCGTGGCTCTGCTGCTCGGGCGACGCCATGATCCAGGCCGGCGGCGCTGCAGCGACGACGCAGCTGCGTGCGCAGGCGGCGCTGTCGGCGTGCCACTGCCTGCGCCGTCGCTGCTGCCGCTGCTGCTGTGGCTGTGGCTGCTGTGGCGCGACGATTGATGATGGGGCGGAGCAGCAAGGCGATGGTGGCGCCTTGATCGTCGACGCTGTGTGCCGCATGCTCATCGACGCCGCCATCTCCCAATTCGCCTGTAGCAAGTCCGCGCGCTGGTCCCGAGTTGTTCGCGTTGGCCCGGACGTTCATGCGATGGTCGGGGCTGCACGCGAGTCCATGGCGCCCGGACTGCGCGGATGGAGCCTCACCCGTGAGACGCGCTTGATGCAGCAACGCCATTCCCGTGGCGTGTGCTGACGGGGGCGGGCATCTGGCCGCTCCCTGGAGAGGACTCGTGCGTCGCAGAGTTGCGCACCTCTCAGCAGCCCTCCCAGCGCTCCCGCGCGCAGGCAGCAGGCGTGCCTCATCGGGGAGTTGCTCTGCACGATCGGTGAGCAGGGGGTCCTTTGGGGGGGAGGCGCTTGGCGGACAACAATCTTTCTCGAGCTGCCCACACGGAGCCAGCACCCACGGGGCAGCGCGTCGCGCCAGCCACGCGCGAGCCCAGCGTGCAGATCTGGCGCGTGTGCACGACCCTGGCGCCCATCCCTCGACGCTGCGCCCCTTTCGCCTCTCGCGTGCTCGGTCGTGTGTGGAGCGCCAAGTGATCGGCCCCGCCGAGCGCAGCAGGTGGTGGGCCGCGCGCGCGCCTGCGCCCGCGAGCACAGCAGGACGCGTGCCGCACCCGCATCGCCGCGCGCAGACCTGCTAGCACGCGCGACTCTGGCCGGCAACGCGAGGCGCACTCGACGGACGGCGCGCACAGCGGCGAACAGGACGGGCGCGCGCCTCCAAGCGGCGGGCCCCACTGAACTCCTACTCGTGCCTGGCACACAGCTCTGACGGCGCCGCACGCCGCGCGCCCTCCTCCTTCCTGATGCAGCCCAACCAGTCCCCACAGCAGCAACAGGGCGCGCCGGGGGGGCAGCCGCTGCCGCTGGCGGCCCTCACCGCCGCCCTGGGCTCCGGCGCCGCCGGCGCCAACCCCGCTGGCGCCGCCGTGTCGCTGCCAGCCCTGGCGGCGCTGACAGGCACCAACCTCGCCGCGTGGGGCCAGCCTGGCAGCGCCGGCGCCGCCGGCGCCAGCCCCGCCGCCGCCCAGCTCAACTTCAACCTGGCGCCGCTCAACTTTGCAGGCAGCGGCGCCAGCGCCGCGCAGCAGCTGCCGCAGCAGCCGACGCTGGACATCCGGGGCCTCATGCTCCCGCAGCAGCAGCAGCAGCTGCTGCAGCAGGCGCAGGCGAGCCCGCAGCCCGCCTCGCAGGCCCAGCTCCTGGCCGCCGCCGCCGCTGCTGCGGGGCGGCAGTGGACCGGCCACACCATCACCTCGCCCGCCCCCGGCCTGTCGGCGCTCACCCAGCAGGCGCTCCTTGGCGCTGCGGCGGCCGGCGGCGGCGCCGCCGCCGCTGGGCAGCTGACGCAGGAGCAGATGCTGGGGCAGGCTGCCGCGCTGCAGCAGTTCATGCAGCAGCAGCAGCAAGCTGCTGCTGCTGCGGCGGCGGCGGGGCTGGCTCCAGGCGACGACCCGCAGCAGTGGCGCCTCGCAGCCCAGCCGCCAGCGCAGGCCCTGCCTCCGCAGCAGCCGCCGCAGCAGCAGCAGCAGCAGCAGCAGCCGTGGATCCCACCCGTCGCCGCTCTGCCGCCGCTGACCGGCGGTGGTCTGCCGCAGAGCGCTTCGGCCGCGGCGCTGGGCGGCGGCGGCGGCAGCAGCAGCCGGCTGCAGGCCATGGGCAGCAGCGCCGGCGGCGACCCCGACGGCGACGACGACGGCGACGGCGAGGGCGGCGGCAGCGGGCGCGGCGAGGGCACGCCCGGCGTGATGGACGAGGCCGTCGAGCGCCTGTACGCCTACATCCGCGAGCTGGGCGGCGAGCTGGACCCCGGGTGGTGGGCCGGCAGCAAGAAGCGCACGTCGGGCACCACGGCCGGGCACATGGACGTCTACTACTACTCGCCAAGCAACAAGAGGTGCGGGGGCGACGCTGGGTGACAGCTTTTCCTGCCCTTGTCCAGCGCAGGAGCCTGCGTGTGCCGGGCTCTGCCAACTCTGCGACGCGTCCGCCCCCCGTCGCATGAGAGGTCTTGCCGGACCTGCATGCGCGGGAGCTGGGCGCGCGGGGGAGCGTGAGGGCCGAGTACGGGTGAGCGTGGCGCGCGCCGTGTGCGCGGCCGCTGCGCAGGTTCCGCTCTCGGCAGGAGGTGGCCAAGTCGCTAGGGCTCATGGTGCCCACCACCACCACCGGCAAGGGCGGTGAGCGCCGCTGCCGTGCTCCTCTTGCGACCACGCCGCCGCCGTCCCTCGCCCAAACACGCGCGTCGCGGGCCCCCGCGAAACGCCTCGCAACCGGCCGCTGCACCGAGCCGGGGTGGTGCAAGACGGGTTGCTGTGCGCGCAGGCGGCTCGCGCTCGGGGCGCTCGCGCGGCCGGGCCGACGACGACACCCTTCTGCCTTCGCTGCACTGGGCCGGCGAGCTGCCCTTTGAGCTGCCCAACGGTGAGCCTGGCCCAACACAGCGACCGCCCTCCCTCCCTTCCTGCCTTCCTCCTCACACCGCCGAGACGCGCCTGGCTCCGCAGCGGCCCCGCGCGCAACACGATGCGTCGCCTTCACCGCGTCGCCTCGCGCCCGCTCGCAGGCAGCATCCTCCACGCGCTTGGCGGCTTTTGGCCCAACCTGGCGGGTCACCACGTCAAGGGCGTGCTGCTGCCGGCGGGGCTCACCGTCAGCCGCCGGCTGCCGCTGGCCGTGCCGCTGCCGCCGCACGTGCTGGCCGCCGCGCTGCCCGGCTCCCCCCTGGACAACCTGCCGGGCGCTGACGAGGCGGTCGACCCGCTGCCGGAGCAGGGCGTCAAGCAGCAGCAGCAGGACTTGGGCAACGTGACGTTCGTCTCGCAGGTCCGGGCGGGCGGCGCGGGGCCAAGCTGCCTCGTCTTCGCCGTGCTCCCAGGTGCGCCCGCCCGCCGCCGTGCAGTCTTGTTTCGTCTGCTTCGTGTGGGGGGCGGGGGTGGGCACGTGGATGGACACGGAGGGTGTGTGTGTGTGTGCGTGTGCAGGCGGCAAGACGCACCTTCAGGTGGCCGAGGCGCCCACCCCAGAGGCGGCCTGGCACGCCGTCTGGGAGGCGCAGCGCAAGGCCATCACCACGCTTCGCTCGGCCGGCGCCGCCGTCGTGGCGCCCCGCATCATGGCCTCGCTGCCGCCGCTGCCGGCGCCAACGCCCGCCGCCGCCGGCGCCGCGGCGGCGGCGGCCACGCCCACGCCGCCGCCGGGCGCCGGCAGCGCGGGCCCCGGCGCCACGCCGCTCTCCTTCGACATGGGCGGCCTCGCGCTGCTGCCCATGCAGCAGGCCCCGGAGGGCGGCGCCGCAGGCGACGCGGCGACGGCGGCGGCCGCACCGCCCGCCGCCGCCGCCGCCGCCGCCGCGGCGCCCCCGCCGGCGCTCCCGCCGCTGCCGGACCTGGCCGACCCGTTTGGCGGGCTCGGCATGGTGGAGTTTGGCGGCGCCGGCGCGCCGCCCTCGGGCGGCGACGCGTCGGGCGCGGCGGCCGGCGCGGCGGGCGCGGGCGCGGCGCCGCAGCAGCCGACGCAGCTGGACCTGTGCGCGCGGCAGGCGCTGGCGGTTTCCGAGGCCCTGGAGGAGCCCGAGGTGGTGGCGGCGGTGCGCGAGGCGCGCGGGGACCTGCCGGCGATGCACGCGCTGCTGTCGTGCGTGCTGCTGGCCGAGCCGCTGTGGGGCCGGCAGGAGTTTGCGCTGTGCTGGGTCGAGGTGCAGCAGGCCATCGAGGAGCTGCCCAGTGAGTGTGTATGGGGCGAAGGCAGGCTCAGGCGGGGCAAGGCTGCAGGTGCCGGGGGACTGGGCCAAGGCGCAGCAGGCCAGGTCGATCAGTGCTCCACTCGCTCCTGCTGTGCGCGAGACGAGGCTGCGATTGCGCGCGCAAGGAGCTCAGGACGCGGGCGCGACGTGTGCTGCGCGTGAGCGCGTATGCGCAGACGCCGACCAGTACGAGGACTACCGCGTGGTGGCGGACCGGCAGGGCGGCGCGCTGGGCGAGCTGCGGCAGCAGGGCCGCGACGCGGCGCGGCACGCGCGGGACGCCGCGCGGCTGGCGGCCAAGGCGACTTCAGACCTGGAGAAGGCGGTGACCAAGGCGGTGGCGGCGGCGCTCAAGCCGGGGCGCAAGCGGCCCGCCGGCCCAGGTGCGAGAAGAGAGAGTGGTGGGGCAATGTGGTCAGGAGGGCGCAACGTGGCCCGCCGGCCCAGGTGCGTGGGACAGAGAGGACAGATGGTTGCTGTTGTTGTTGTTCTTGGTGGCAGTGGCGGTAGAGTCAGGAGCGCGCAGGCGGCGGCGGGCGGCCCACGCACGAGCGCCGCCTTTGTAACTGGAGGGCGACGAGTGGCGATCGTGCGCCTGTCTGCGTGCGCGCAGGCGGCCCCGGCGCCAAGCGCCCCAAGGGCGAGGAGGGGGGCGAGGAGGAGGGCGAGGGCGGCGCGCCGGCGTCCGAGGGCTACTTGGCGGGCGTGCTGGCGGCGTGCAAGCGCGGGTTTGGCGAGGCCAACAAGGCGCGCGAGGCGGTGGCCAAGACGCTCGACCGCATCATCGCCAAGCTGGAGGAGAGGGAGCGCAAGGCGCAGGTGATGGAGGGCAGGGGAAGAGAGGGAGCACAAGCTGCAGGTGACGGGGAGGAGGAAGGGGAGTAGGGCGCCAAGCTGGAGGGCAGGGAGCGCGAGGCGCAGGTGAGGGACGGCAGGGGAGGGAAGCCACGTGGGGAGGCGAGGGAAGCGGGGACGGGGAGCAGAGGTTTTCTAGTGCGAGCGGACGACACCTCGGCCTCGCTTTCCCTCAGGGTCGCACACCTTTGCTTTGCACGCTTGAACGGTTTGCCTCGCAACCCTGCGCCGCACGCTGCACGGCACGCGCGCAGGAGCGGGAGGAGGCGCGCCTGGCCAAGGCCGCCTTCCGCGCCGCCGAGCGCAAGGGCAAGTCCGGCGGCCTGCCCGGCACGGTGGGCCTCGTCGACGACCCCTGGGGCCTGCCCAGCCCGCCGCCCTCCCCGCCGCCCGGCGACCACGACGCGTCGCTCTTCCTCGACGGCGGCGTGGGCGCCGGCGTGGGCTGGGCCTGGGGCGGCCCCTTCCAGGGCGCGCCCGCTGAGGTGCTGCTGCAGCGCGGAGCCAGGGGGCTGCTGGCGGGCCCGCCGCAGCCGCCCGTGCGGCTGGCGCAAGCCCTGGCGCAGGGCGTGGTGGCGTCGCTGGGGCTGGGCGGCGGCGACGCGCAGGAGACCGGCGGCGGCGCCGCCGCCGCCGAGGGGCAGGAGGGCGAGGCGGCGGCGGCGGCGGCAGCGGGCGTGCGGGCGTTTGTGGAGGGTACGCTGGCGCAGTGGTCGCCCGACGAGTGGTCGCAGCTGGTGCAGGTGCGGCGGCGAAACGGAGAATGTGGCAAAGCCTGGGGCCACCTGGCGTCACGCGGCGGAAAGCGTGATGGCAATGCGAGGGGAAATGAAGCGCCCGTGCGCGGTTGCGGCCGCAGGTGTGGGACTTCCTCTCTCGCTTCCACCTGCTGCTGCGGCTGGACGCGCCGCCCACGCTTGGCGACGTGGCGTGCATGCTGGTGCTGCCGCCGCCCGAGGCGCACGTGCCGGCGGTGCTGCGCAGCGCGCGCGGGCGCGGCGCGGCGGCGCAGGCGGCGGCGCAGCTCACGGCGGCGCTCACCGAGCTCACGCGGTGGGTCGTCGACGAGCTCTACTTCACGCTCGTCGCGCACATGACCGAGGCGCCAAACCTCAAGAAGTGAGTGCCCGGCTCCGCTCCCCAACACGCCGTTTTTGTTCCACGAGAAGGAGAATCAGCAGCGCAAGCAGCCAGGGGTCAAACTTGGTGGCGTTCTTGTTCCTCTGCCAGGACGGAGACCAGGTCGCTCAGGCGTGCTGCTTGGGACGGTGGCGGCGGCGGCGGTGTTGACGTGTGCAGGAAGGACATGCAGATGGCGGCGCCGCTGGTGGACGCCAGCACGTGGCAGGAGGCGGCGCGCCGCTTCTTCATGGGCCTGGCCGGCGCCAACCTCATCCTCGCGCGGTGAGCCGGCCTCCCGCCGCCCTCTCCCTCTCCCTGCACGCTTGCTTCCCTGCCCCGCACGCCGCACGCTCCGCACCGCAGCGACGCGACACGGCGTGCTCGCGCGCGGCCGCGAGCCGTGCGTGCGGCGTGCTGCTCCCGCCCACCCACCGTTGCCGCTGCCGTGTGTGCTGCCTGTGCTGCGCCCGCCCGCTCCGCAGGACCAGCCCCGAGGTGGGCGGCCCGGGCCCCATGCTGGCGCCCATCATGCAAATGTTCACCAGCAAGCCCTCAGAGGGCAAGGGCGCCGACGCCAACAAGCAGCCCGCCACGCCGCCGCTCCCGCCGCCGCTCGGCGCCATGGAGCCGCAGCACTGGCTCATGCACCTGCTCGGCGGCCTGCCCTACGAGCCGCCGCTGCCCGCCGCCGCCACCGTCTCCGCCCCCCCTCCCGCCGACGGCAACCACTCTCACGCCGCCGGCGCGCCGCTGCCGGCGTCGTCGTCGTCGTCGTCGTCGTCGTCAGCGGAGGAGGAGCTGAGCCTGGTGCAGCCTCCGCTGCGGGTGCCGCTGCTTCCGTCGTACTCGAACCGCTTCGCCCAGGAGGCACTGCTGGTGGACCATGAGGCGGAGGCGCTGGCGGCGGCTGAGCGGCTGCTGCAGCACTTCCGGCTGCGCCGCGCGGCGCACGACGAGGCCAGGCGCGCCACGGCGGCGGTGGCCGAGGCAGCAAGCGCCGGCGGCGGCAAGGAGCAGGCGGCGGCCAACGGCGACGGGGAGGCGGCGGGCGGGCGGGTCAGCGAGAGCGGCAGGGTCAAGATCAAGATCAAGGGCGGGGCGGGGGAGGGCGGGGAGGGCGGCGAGGGCAAGGCCAAGCGGGCGCTGCCCACGCTGCCGGCGCCGCCGGGGCTGGAGACGTACGAGGAGGGCACCGACGAGGAGGTGGTGAGGGCGCGCACATGGCTTCGTTTGCCATTTCCGTTTTGGGGCGTGTGGCGCTGCCGTGGCACGATGAGGGATGGCGGTGAGTGGGAGGTAGCGCCAAACGCGCTGGTTCTTGCCTGCGTTGACTGGCTGCAGGCCGTGGCCGAGGTGCAGGACCTGCTCAACGGCCGCGCGCTGCTGTCGGAGCTGTGCGTGGTGCGCGCGCGCAAGGGCGGCGTCGGTGAGTCGTGCGCGCCTCCCTCGTCCCCGCCCGCCCCGCTCCCTTGCGCAGCGCCCTCGTCTTTACCCACAGCGACGCTGATTCGCATCGCGTCGCGTCGCATCGCGCGCCGCGCGCGTGGCGTGCGCTGCTGCGGCGCAGGCTTCCAGATGGGCTTCTGCTCGGCCGAGCTGCAGGCGCTGCTGCGCCTTGTGCACAGCGTGGACCTGCGCGCCGTGGCGGCCCGGCTCGACGCGCACCTCTACCAGGCCACAGGCGCGTTGAAAGTGACATTGACAAACGCCAGGGTTGCTGGCTGCACGGCCAAGCGGCAAGTGGCGAGATGCTTGGGGCTGACGCGCCGCCGTCGTGTGTGTGTGTGTGTGCGTGCGCCCTCATGCAGGGCACCCGGTGCTGGCGCTGACGAGCGACCTGCGCAGCGTGTGCGCCGTGTGGCGCGCCGCGGCCGAGAAGGTCAGCCACTGGGGCATGGAGAAGGCCTCGCAGGTGAGCGCCCCGCGGCCCGCTCGCCCACGGGCCCGCTTGCGCTGCCGTTCCTGTCCGTTCCTGCAAAGGGCACGCCGTGCAAGCGTCTGGACCCAGGCAGGTTGCGTCCTTGCCCACCTTGTGCTCCTGCCACGCCGTGCCCAAATCTCCGCCTGCCTGGACGGCGGACAGAGCGGCGTGCAGCGCTCTACTGGTCGCCTCGCCTTGACCCTCTATGCCTGCTGCGCGTGACGCTGTCGTTCCGCTGTTGGCAGGTGCTGCCGCTGGGCTTTGAGTACGGCGGCGCCAACCTGGCCACCGAGGTGGAGAAGCGCCTCAACAACCTCCTACCCACCTTCCGCAAGCTCTACCACGGGCCGCTGCCGCCGCCGCACCACGCCGCGCGCGGGCGGCGCGCGCTCGACAGCAAGCCGCACGCCTCCTCCGCGCCCGCCGCCGCCGTCAAGACGGAGGAGAACGCGTCCGGAGCGCCGGCGTCGGCCGACGCCGTCGTCAAGAGCGAGGGCGGCAGCGCCGCGCCGGCGGCCCCCGAGAGCGGCGGCAAGGCTGGCGACGGCGGCGACGACGACCCTAAGGCGCTGCGCTCCCCGCTGCGGCCCTTCAGCCCCTTCGCAGACGGCTGCCGCATGTGCTGGCGCATCACGCCGCTGGTGGTGCCGCCGCCGCCGGCGGCGGCGCCCGCCGCCGGCGCCGCCGGCAAGGCCGGCGGCGGCGCGCCGGGGCAGACCGGCCTCATGTCGGCGCAGGCAAAGGCGGCGGCGGCGCGGGCGGCGGCGGCGGCCGCCGCCGCCACCGTGCCCACGTTCGAGCAGCTGCAGCAGATGATCCAGGGCACGGCACCGCCGCCCCGGAGCTCGGGCGCGGCGGCGGCGGACGAAAGCATCAAGCAGCTGCTGCAGACGCAGGGCCTCCCGCCCTGCATGCTGACCTGCTCGCTGTGCCTGGACCAGTACCACGCCTTCTGCGCCGAGCCGCCGGCGCTGGCGTCGCTGCACCCGCCGGGGGAGCGCGCTGCATGGCTGTGCCCTGCGTGCCGCCCCGACGCCGCCGCGCCCGCGCCGCCGCCGCCGCAGAAGCCGCCGCGCGCAGCAAAGGCGGAGGGCGACGCCGCGGCGGCGGCGGCGCACGCGCCGAGCGAGGCGGAGCTGCTGCTGCACGCGCTGCTGCACCCCGAGGGCTCGCAAGCCCCCGCCGCATGGCCGCTGCCGCCCACCGACCGCCTCATGGAGGGCCCGCTGGACACGGCGCTGCGGCTGCTGCGTGTGGCGCACCTGCTCAGCCACCATGAGATCCTGCTGCCCTCCTCGCCGCCGCCGAGCGCCGCGTCGGCGCCGGCGCCGCGCGCCGCCGGCGTCGCGCCGCCCGAAGCGGCGGCGACGGGCCGGCTCGTGTCGTGCGGCGCGCAGCACGCGCACCCGCCGTCAGGCGGGCAAGGGTGGGGCGCGTGGCTGCCGCGGCGCGGCGGCGGCGGCGACGAGGTGGGCGCGGCGCCGTGCGGGTGCGCCGGTTGGACGCCGCGGGCGCGGCTGGCGCTGCTGTCTGCGCTGGTGGAGGCGGCTGGGGAGACCAAGCTGGCACGGGACGAGTTGGACCGGCTGGCCGAGGGGAGGGACCGGGTGCGGCGCGAGCTGGCCAACCTGCGCGTGCGGGTGAGTGGACTGCGTGGTGGTCGTGGTGTCTTGAGTCGCTGTGGAAAGGCACCGGGTGCGGCGGGAGCTGGTCAACTTGAGGGTGCGGGTGGGTGGAGCGCTGGGCACTGCTTCGCCCACTGGGCTGCCAAGGGCAAGGGTTAGCAGAGCGCGCGGGAGTCCAGCTTGGACAGAAGTCGATGTGGAGTGGCGTTGAGCGTGTGTTGTCGCCCCTTGTTGTCGCGGCGACTGCAGGCTCGCAAGCACAAGGAGCTGGAGGCGGCGGGCGCGCTGCCGCCGCCCGCGCCGGCGGCCGCCGCCACCCCGGCGGCGGCGCCGGACGCCGCCGCCACGCCCGCAGCAGGTGCGACCGAACATGCCATGCTCCCTGCCCGCGCGACGCTGCGCCAAGCGCGCCAGGCGTGGATTGAGCTTCTGTCTCGTGCGCGCATGTTTGTGCGCCTTCGTCGCGCAGGCGCGGCGCCGGACGGCCTCCCCGCAGCAGCCGGGGGGCTGGGCGCGGTGGGGGGCGCAGCGGCGCCGGCGGCCACGCTGAGCGGCCCGGCGCCGCTGCTGCCTCTCTCCTCGGACGACATGAAGCGCCTGGCCGCGCTCACGTCGCTCGAGATGACCATCCAGCTGCGCGGCGGCGAGGAGGCCGTCGCGCGGCGCGGGTGCATCGGCCAGGACCGCCACGGCAACCGGTGCGCGCCGCCTACCCACCTCGGCTCGCCCCTCACTGGCGCTCACCTCCAGCCCGTCTGGACGCCGGCTTCGCCTCTGCCTGCCTGCGCACGGCGCCGGAGACGCTCACGAATCCGCGGCCCCGGTCGCTAACTACGCGTGCTGCGCGCGCTGTGCTCGCAGGTACTGGCTGCTGTGCCCGCCGCCCCCGCTGGAGCCCACCCTGGAGCAGCTGGAGCGCGCCGACGCCACCGCCACCTCGCCCGAGCAGGCGGCGCAGCCCGACGCCTCGCAGCCCTTCCTCGGCGCCACGGGCCCCGTGCCCGCCGTGCTCGTCGAAGTCGTGCTCAACCACGCCACCTACAACCTCCACCATGCGCCCCATGGCGCAGCCCTAAACCCTCACGCGGCGGCGGGCCCGGCGGGCTCGCCGCCGTTGCGGCTGCAGCCGTCGGCGAGCGAAGGTGCGGCTGCGGCGGCGCCGATGGAGGTGGAGGCCGCGCAGCAGCAGCCGGACGCGGAGGCGGCGGGCGGCGGGCGGGCGGCCGAGGCGGCGGTGGGCGGGTGGCAGGGGTGGTCCGATGCTCTGCGCAGCGCGTGGCAGGAGGGCGCGCAGTCGAAGGCGCAGGCCGAGGCGTTCCGGCGGCGCGCGGCGGGCAACGGCGGCGCCGACGACTCGTGCGGCGCGCAGCCCGCCACCTGGGCCGTCTACACCGACGGTGCGTCGTTTGCGCCGCGTGTTGCGGTGCGAACTGTGGGAATGCAATCTCGCGTAATGCAGGGCAGTCAACCCCGACGGTGCGTTTCCCTCTCGGCCCCGCGTGCCGCGCACGACACGCGCGAGCGCTTTAGCGGCGTGCTAATCTCGTCGCGAATGGTGCGTTGCTTGGCCGCAGCCGAGCACCTGGGCAGCCTCATCGCGCACCTCTCCACGCGCGAGCCCACCGAGGCGCACCTCCGCGCCAACCTGTCGCGCGTGCGGCACGGCATGATGGTGCTCTCGGCAGCGGCCTCGCAGCACGCGCCGCCCGGCGCCGACGCCGCCGAAGCGGAGGCGGCAGCAATGGACGTCGACGGCAAGCCGGCGGCGGCCGCCGCCGCCGCCGCCGCGCACCCGGACAGCCCCGGCGTGATGCTGCGGCCGTCGCCGGCGGCGGGCGCCGAGGAAGGCGGCGCGAAGCCCGAGGGCAAGGCGGAGGGAGCGGAGGAGGAGGAGGACGAGGAGGAGGAGGAGGAGGAGGCGCCGGAGGGCGCGTGGTGCCACCCGGATGTGTGGGGCCCCGCGAGCGCGTCGCTCGGGCTGTCGGGCAGCGATGGGCGTCGACGGCAAGGCGGCGGCGGCGGCGCCGGGCGCGCTGTCGCAGGCGCTGCGGCGGGCGCACGCGGCGCGGCACGCCGGGGCGGTGCGCGAGGGGCTGCTGGAGCTGTACGACAAGCTGCTGGACGGCGGGCTGCGCAACGACGTGTTTTGGGTCAGCCTCTACCGCCAGGTGCGGCTCGCACGTGGTCGGTCGTGTTGGGGGCCAAGGGCCTCGCGGGTGCCTGGGCATGGAGTTGGTCTTGCGCGTGCTGTGCTGTGGGCGCCAGAGCGGGAGCGGAGCGGCGGGGACCGCCTGCTGTCTCCTCGCCGCCGCGCGCACGGTCAAGTTAGGCTCAGCAGGGGCCGCGACGCTCTCGCGTCGTCGCAGGTGCTGTGGCAGCACTACGCCGACGCGTGCGCGCCGACGCCCGAGCACCTGGGCGGCGCGCTGCTGGTGCTGGAGAGCATGGTCAGCGACGCGGCGCTCCGCCCGCACGCGCGCTACTGCCTGCGCATGCCGCAGCACCCGCTGGCCTGCGGCACGTGGGCCGCCGTGCGCTATAGGTGCGCCTATCCTTTCGCTGTTCCTTTCGGAAACAAGCCTCACAGAGGCAGGGCGCGTGCGACGCCTGATGCTGCGATGCCCGCCCGTCCGCGCGTCACCGTTACGCAGGCTGGCCCACGTGCAGGCGTGCATCGCTCCGCCGCAGCCGCCGGCGCCGGCGGCCGGCGCCGCCGCCGCCGGGCTGCCCTGGGGCACGCCTGCGACGGCCGGCGCCACGCCGGGCAGCTACGCGCCCTCGTCTTCCGCCGCCGCCGCCGCCGCCGCTTCGCCGGCGCTCACGCCCGGCACGCCGTGGGACGGCAGCGATGCGGGCGGCGGCGGCGGCGGCGGCGCGGGCACGCGCACGTCGGGCCGCGCGCGCGTGCCCAGCGTCCGCATGGGCGACAGCGTGGACGTGGACGACGCCGTCGCGCTGCACAGCTTGGGAGCGGACGGCGGCGGCGGCGTTGCGCCGGCGGCGCTGCCGACGGGCCGTGGCGGGCGCGCGGGGCGGAGCAAGGGCGCCACGCCGCAGGCGGCAAGCCTGCCGGGGACGGCGCCCGCCAGCCCGTGGGTGGGTGGCGGCAGCGGGGCGGCGGCGGGGTATGACGGCGGGGCGGCGGCGGGAGGGTGGGGCGGGGCGGCGGCGGCGGGCGGCGCGTGGGGCGCGGTGGCGGACGTCGGATTCGGCGGCGTGGGGATGGTGTCGGGTTTGGATGAGGAGGGGGGCGACCAGGAGGCGGCGGCGCAGGGCGGCGCGGGCGGCGGCGACAGCGACTACTTGGACGAGGAGGAGGAGGAGGAGGAGGAGGACAGCGACGACGGGGGGCGGCGCAAGGGCAAGAAGGGCGGCAAGCGGGGCGGTAAGGCGGGGCGGGGCGGGCGCGGCGGAGGAGGGCGGGGCAGCCGCGGCGGGCGCGCCGGCGGCGGCGGGCGCGGCGGAGGGCGGGGCAGCCGCGGCGGCCGCGGCGGGAGAGGCGGCGGCGGTGGCGCCGCCGCCGGCGGCATGGCGCTGCCGCCGATGCCGCCGCCGCTCATGGCGCCGGTGCCGCCGCCGGGCATGGGCGCGTGGGGCGAGGGCTTGCCGCTAGGGTTTGGCGACCTGGGGCCGCCCGTGCCCGTGCCGCCGTCGGCGGCGGCGGCGCTGCCCGGCGGGATGGGCATGATCTCCAACCTGCCGCCGCCGCTGCCGCCGCCCGCCGGCGCCGGCTCCAAGATCAAGATCAAGAGCAAGAAGGGCGCGCCGCCGCCGCCGCTGCCGCCGCCGCAGCAGGCGTACGACGCCGGCGGCTTCCAGCCCGCCCAGTTCATGCCGCCGCCCATGCCCCCGCCGGCGCCGGGCGGCGGCGGCATGATGGGGTGGGGCGGCGGCATGCCGCCCATGCCGCCGCCGCCGCCCATGGACGGCGGCGGCTTCGGCGCGGTGATGCCGCCGCCGCCCATGCCGCCGCCGGCGGGCGGTGGCGGCGGCGGCGGGCGGTCCAAGCGGCAGCGCACGCAGAGCTCCAAGTACCAGGCGTACGCCGACGCCGACGACGTGAACGAGGACGAGTTCTGACCAGGCAGCGGCGGCGACAAAGGTGGAAGCGCATTCGCTGTGCTGCGTACACGCTGCTGCAGGAGTCTCGGGGCGGCTTGCGGGGCGCGTGGCGGCGGGGCGTGTGGCGCTAGTGCGCGTGGCGCGTGGGTCAGACAGTTGTGCTGTTGGGGTCGCTCTTGGGAAAAGGGGGGGGACTGCTGCATCCTGGGGCTCCGTTGCTTTCTCCCGTCCGTGTGCAAGCGAGGCAGGGCCATCAACGGCCTTGTTGCACGGGGGGAGCGAAGGCAAAGCAGCAACACAGGCAGGCAAAGCAGCAACACAGGCGGCAGGCGCTCTGTGCAGCGTTGGCGCGTGCCAAGCAATTCATGACGAGCTCACTTGCTGATCCTTCCCGTGGCCTCTACAGCGTCCCCATGTTGACCAAGTCGACCAGGCCCGCCCCCTGGCCCAGCGCGCTGCGGATGCGCTGCGCCTTCTCCTCCTTGAAGTACATGACCACCCTGACGGGCCGCACCGCCGCCTGGCACATGGCGATGACCTCCTCCTCGCCCAAGAACCACAGGAAACGCCCCAGGTCCACCTCCTCCACGGTGGCGGGCAGGCTGGGCAGCAGGGCAGCCCACGCAACGACGTCCATGAAGCAG
>VFQP010002841.1_pt1 | contig 18636 bp, 21 predicted proteins | sample 3512351 | NCBI WGS metagenome assembly VFQP01 (sample SAMN10412372, study PRJNA504923) | tailings metagenome | isolation source: Relicate 1 Philex TSF1 revegetated site | place: Philippines: Tuba, Benguet | collected 2017-08-29
GCCCACAGCTGCTGGCCGCGCACGAAGAGCTTCTCGGCGACGGGCCACGCCTTGTCCATGAACTGCAGCATGCCGGCGATCGCGGGCTTGGACGCATCGGCCAGCGCCATGAGCGTCTCGTTTGGCGCGGTGCTGCTGCCCTGGCTCCGCGTTGCTGCTGCCCTGGCTCCGCGGTGCTCCTGGCTGCCCTTCTTGGTGGTGGTGGCCTGCTGAGCTGGGCGTGATGGCGCCGCGGTGGAAGGTGGAGCGGGCGGGTCCTCGTGCGCGGCCCGGTGCCGGGCCAAGCTCGCGGCCATCGCCATCTTGCTCAGCTGGGAGGGGGGGATCAGGGCGATCTGCTCACGACTAGGTTCACCCTAAGGGTTTGCGATGCTTTCCATGCGAGCGACCGGGCCCCGGCTCGCCCTCTCCCTCCAGGCGCGCCGGGACAAGATGCCTTCCAACAAGACCTTCAGGTGAGCTTTTGCTTCTGATGGAAGCCTGCTCGTGTGAAGACCTCGCGCGCGGGCACGATCGCGCCCCCTCGACCACCGCGTGGCTCGCCGCAGGGTCAAGAAGGTGCTGGCCAAGAAGGCCAGGCAGAACCGCCCCATCCCGTGAGTGGACGTGTGGCGAACATCGCCCTGGCTCGCAGTACACGCGGCGAGCGGCGAGAGAGTGAGGCGTCTTGGCACGTCCAGCGCTGACGGCTCTCCAGCGCCGCATCAACGTTGCTCGGAACGCAGGCACTGGATTCGGTTCCGCACCGACAACAAGATCCGCTACAACGCCAAGCGGCGCCACTGGTGCGCGCACTGGCGGAGGGAGTGGAGCAGCAGCAGCATGAAGGGTGGAAACCATCAGCCGGGCCGTGCTGTGTGCGAGGCCTTCCCGGGCAGCGCATGGCGGCCGCTCATGGCGCCTGGTGGAAGCGCATGGCACGGGAGCAGCAGCAGGCAGCACCTGCACTGGCAGCACGTCCCAGCAGGACCAGCAGGAAGCACGGTGCATGGCGGCAGCGGCGTCGAGGGAGTGCAGGTGTCCAGTGGCGCCCCGGCAGCACCAGGTTGAGCAGCAGCGTGCCGCTGCACACGGGCGTGGGGTCCTCCGCTGGGAGAGGTGTCCACAGCGCTGCGGCGTCCCAGGTGCTCTGACCTCTGCACGGCGCTGCCTTCTGCTGCCCTTGTTGCACCGCAGGCGCCGCACCAAGCTGGGCCTCTAGGGCAGCATGGCGGCTCGGTGTGCACAGTGGCGGCGCGCAGCCACACGCCAGCTGGCGGGAGCGCTGCTGCAGCTTGTGCGGCCTAGGCAAGCAGCGGCGGCAGCAGGAGCCCGCCCGCTGGTTGATGCCTTCGCTTCGCGCTGGTCGTGTTGCGCGTGGTTCTTGATGCACCATTCAACGCTCTGGCCACGCAGACGCACCCACCAGCTCAGCAACGTCTTGTGAGGTCCTGGGCAGGACATGTGCGTGCTCTCTCGCCGCTCGCCCCACGCCCCCCAGCAGTGCGCAGCCCACCAGCATCACCCCCCCACGCACCCGCAAGTGGTTCAAGTCAGTCCGTCAACCGCAAGCACATCATGAGTGCAGTGTCGCACAGTGGGAGTCTCCCAAGGTTAAGTCTCCAAGTTCCAAGAGATTCCACGTGCCGTCGCCGGGACTCGAGAAACCGCAAGCGCGGATGATCATGTGCGCAGTTCTACGTGGATTGCTACTTGGACTCAGGAAGCATGTGCGCCACCAGAGTTTGGCGCGGTGTCCCCCGCCGCTCCGCCGCCCCCCCCAGAGTGGGACGACCGGGCGTTGCTGCTTAGCACCTTGCGCAGCCCCCGTGCCAGCCGGTGGAAGCTCGACTGCCGCTTGGCCGGCGCCTTGCCGCTCCCCGCCGTGGTCGCGCTGGCAGAGTTGGAGGCGGGCCCCTCGCGCTGGGGGAGCCGCCCGCCGCCGCCGCCGCTGGCACGGTCCCCGCTGGCGCCGCCGGGCAGCGTGGCCTCGCTGTTGCCGCGCGAGTCCACCGCCAGGCCCTCGTCCGAGGGGTGCTGCGAGGCGCTCGAGGCCATGCGGCGCAGCGGGTTGAGCAGCGCCGCCAGCGGCTGGCGCCGCTGCTGCTGCGGGCTGTCCTTGGCGGCGCCGTCGCCCGCCGTGGACGAGCCGTCGCCGCTGGCGTGCCGGGCGCGCCCGCCGGCGCTGTCCCGCGTGCCCGACGCGCGGCTGTCGGTGGAACGCGACGCCTTGACCAGCCGCGACAGCAGAGAGTCCGAGTTGTTGGTGTGAGTGGTGGTGCTGCCCGCCGGCGGTGCAAACGTGGGCGCCGTGGCGATGCCGGCGTCCCTGCGGCAGAGTGCAAGCGGCGGTGTGAGCTCAGAGGCACGCTCCTGCGGGAAGAAGCACCCGAGCCCCGACACCCTCGCCCTTTCCTCACCCGCTCTGGGCCGTGTCCTGGGGCGGCGCCTGCAACCCTCCCTCGCTGCCAGTGGCCAGGATGCTGGGCGCCGCCGCGCCGCCCAGCCCCACCAGCACGTCGTGCCCCGTCGACTTGGACGCATGCAGCGCCGCGCTGCCCCGCGGCGCGCTGCCCGCCGACGAACCATGCGCCTCGCCGGCCGTCGCGCTCTTGACGCGCGCCGGCCCCAGCGTGGTCGTCCCGTCGTTGGACCAAAACTCGCGCTGGTCGTCATCAGCCGCCGTCAGCGGGGCCGCCGAGTTGGCGTGGCTCTGCGACGAGTTGCCGCGGCTGCTGCCGCCGCTGCTGTTGGTGAAGGAGCTCTTGGCCACCTCGAGCACGTGATTGAAGAAGCGGCCCGGCCGGAACTTGCTGTTGCTGGCGGAGCGCCCGCCGGGCGACGACGACGAGGCGGCGTGCGTGGTGGCCAGGCGGCTGGTGGCGGCGTGCGGGCGCTGGATGGGCGCCGAGCCCAGCGACGCCGAGCTGCTGGGGCCCGAGGCCGAGCCGCGCGCGTTGCGCAGGTGCGGGAGGCCGGCGGTGGAGCCGGCGCCGGGCGGCGACGCGCCGATGGCGGACGAGCGCGCGAGCGGCGAGCTGCCCGTGCCGTTGCCAAAGGAGCCCGGGCCGCGGGCGGTGCTGTGCAGCGCGTCGCCCAGGCGCAGAACCTGCGCGCACGCGAGGTGAGGTGGCGGACGCACAGAGGGCTGGGGGCCAACGGCTCGTGCTGCGTGTCGACGCGCAAGAGCAGCGTTGCTTTGTGCGAACGCACCTGCGGCCCGTCCTGGGCCCCAGAGGGCCGCGAGTTGGACTGCGTGGCCAGGCTCAGCATCAGCAGCTCCTCCAGCTCGTGGTCGGCGATGGCCAGGGTGCCTCGGCTCACACCCGACGCGCCCAGAGGACCAAAGCCACCCTGCGCGCGGCTCGGCACACGAGAGCACGCACGCACAGCGTCACGACCATAGCCCCGCCGTCGCCTCGTCGTGCCGCGCCGCCCGACCCCCCACGAGCAAAGAAGACTCACGACGGGCGTGGCCGACTGGTTGAGCGCCGACAGGTGAGGGAACGTGATGCTCATGCTCTGCGCGTGCACGCTGGCCATGGACGAGCGCTGGTGCGCGTGCAGCGCGGCGCCCAGCGCCACCGAACCGGCGCCCTGCTGGTGCAGCAGCAGCGCCGCCTCGAGCGCCGCGCGCGACGCTGAGCCCACCCGCAGGCCCTCGCCCATCTGCCCGTCGCAGCTTCCCGGCCCGACCATGAGCGTCGTCATGGACGCCACGTTGTTGGCGCTCGTCACCACGCCCTCGGCAGCCGACGCCAGACCGCCGCTGCTGTGCGCGCTGCTCGCGTGCGCCGACTCCTGCATCTGAAGCACGTGCACTCGGTTGTTCAGGAGCACGCCGGTCCCAGGCGCGCCTGACTCGCCGCCGCCGCCGCCCGCGCGGTGGCCCTGGTGGTGGTGGTGGTGGTGCGTCGGGGGGCCGCCGTCCTGCGCGTGATGGGTGCTGGCGCCGTCGGCGCCGCCGCGATCGCCGCCGTGCGCCCAGTGCATGGAGAGCAGGCCGTCCACGCGCGAGTCGCGGTCGGCGTCCTGCGGCGGCGCGCCCGCCACGCCAAACGCCTGCTGGAAGCGGGCGCGGGCCGAGGCGGAGCCCTCCTCCGTGGTGGTGGCGCCGTGCTCAACCTCGGCCATGGAAGCCATCTGCGCGAGCGGAGGGGTGGATGCACGTGAGCAGAACGCGTGGCATTGGAACGCGTGGCGGCCTCCCTCCAAGCGCCCTGACCCCAGGGATCGCACCTGGGCCACGGACGAGCGTCCGCCGTACAGGAGGTTGCTGCTTGCGGCCGACGACGACACGGACTGCGTCTGCAGGATAGCCGGGTTGATGGCGCCGCTGGGGTGGTGGTGGTACTGGTGCTGGGGCTGCTGGTGCGGCGGCGGAGGCGGCGCCAGCGCCTGCCGCTGCCGGTCCTCGGCCAGCGCGTCCAGCAGCAGGCGCGTCAGGAGCTCCACCTCGCTGCTGCTGGGGGGTGGCGGGGACGCCGCCGCCGCCAGCTGCAAGCGCTGCGTCTGCGCCGCCGCCGCCTGCTGCAACACCTGCGGCCGCACGAGCGCCACCAGTGTGGCGGTTGCGCGTCGCCGTCACGGGCTCAGAGGACGCGGCACGCACAGGCGTCGCAGTCCCGCACCTGTTGGTGCTGCGGCGAGGCCTGTGCGCCTCCCGACGCCAGGGTCACGAGCGCGCCCCGGTTGGCGCCGGCGGTGTTCTGCCCGTCCTGGGCACCTGCGAGGTGCCATCGACGGACGCGGCAGCAGGCAGGCACGCGTCATGAGCGCGCCCTGGCTACGCTTCACCCACCACGCGTGTGGGCGCTGCGGGGGCGTGCCCCGCGCGCCTACCTCCGAGGCTGCTGAGCTCGTTGGTGAGCGGCAGGGGCACGTAGTGAGGCGTGCCGCGCACGCTGCTGTCAGCGTCAAGCGATGCCACCAGCATGACCTGCCAGGGCGACGCACACGCACGCCACCGACGTACACTTGTGAGCATGAGCTGGAGGAGCGAGGGGGCCGAGGGACAGGGAGGAAGGTCTTGGAGCCTGCTGCCGTGCTGCGCGCACCTGGTCGCTGCCGGTCGCCGTGCCCGCGGCGGAGGCTGGTCCGGCCGCCGGCGCCGGCGCTGCCGCCCGCATCGCAGCGCCGGGAGTCCGCTGGGCCGCGCCGGCGGTGAGCGCGACCATCACGGCGTCAGTCATCTGGTGCAGCACCTGCACCGCCGCGCGGGTGGAGTGGGATGGACTCTCGCTAAGAGCTGCCGCGTTCGGAGGGCGCAGAGAGGCCGGCGAACGAACGCGCGCTTGCGCCACGTACCTCGCCGGCCGGCGTGTTGGTGGCTGCGCGCGCCGAGTTGGCAAGCGACGAGTGCAGCATCATGAGCTGCTGGCTGGTGCACGCCTGCAGCACGCGCCGCGTGTTGGAGCCGAGGGGCTGCGCCGACGGCCGCACGCTGGTCAGCGGCGTCGTGCTGTAGTCGCCGCCGTAGGGCCCCAGGAAGAGCGCGTTGCTCGACATGGCCTCCAGCGGCACGGACTCTGGCTGGTCGCCCCTCAGAGGGCTGCGGCAAGGACGCAAACGTCGACACGTCGTGTCAGCGGCGCGCACACACGCGACGCGCAGGGAAGGCACAGGTCGCGCACAGGCGTCGTCGCAAGCGCGCACCTGGAGAACACGTACTGCATCTGCCTGTTCCAGCGCGCGTCGGCCGACTCGATGCTCGCCGAGGCGTCGGCCGCCACGCTGCTCTCGCTGCGCGGCATCATGCCCGCGGTGGCCGGCACCAGCACGCTGTAGCGCAGCAGGCTGCTCAGCGGCGTGGGGCTGCTGTGCTGCGCCGCGCCCCAAGGCTGCTGCATGTGGAAGACGGACGAGTCGGTCGACATGGGCAGCGTCTGGCCTGCGAGCGCACCAAGGCAGAGGACCGTTCATCCGCGCTCACGAGCGGCGCGCGGGGAAGCAGCGGCACGGGTCCAGGAGCACTCGTGAACGCGCACCTGAAGAGCTCGTGCGGCAGGCCGAGTTCGTCACGTCGTTCGCGCCGCTCTGCACGGCCCCGCCCGAGCCCTGGCCGCCAGCGGCCACCGCGTCATGCCCGGCGGGAAGGCCCTGAGAGGTCGAGCGCGCGATGCCCTCGCTGCCTGGGCCAGGCACCCGCCCGCGCGAGGTCGGGGGGGACGGCACGGCCGGCGGCTTGCGAGGCGACGCGCTGGCTCCATCCGCGCCGCAGTCCGAGAGCTCCGTCGGGCTGCTCGTGGCCGTGGCCATCCGCGACAGCACTGGGCTCGGCGCCTTTGGCGCGCCTCCGCTGGGCGCCGCGACTTGCTGTTTCGCCTGCAAACGCGATGCCGCCGCCACCTCCGCCTGCACGGCTGCCGCCGCGGCCGCTTGCTGCTGCGCCAAGGCACTGCCCAGCGCGTGCGCCGCCCGGTGCTGCTGCAGCAGCTGCTGCTGCACGTGGAGCCGCTCGCCCACCAGCGAGTTGCGCAGCGCCGCAAGCGTGGGCACGCTTGAGCGCTTCACCTCTTCGCCCCACAGCTCGTCCTGCAGCAGCAGGTGGCCACCTGGGTCGTCCGAGCCAGGCACGCCGGCCTGGCTGGGCCGCAGCGGCGAGGGCGAGGGCAGCTTGCTCAGCGACATGCGCCTCAGCCCGCGCCGCAGCGGCGGCCCGGCCAGCGCCTGCAGCACCTCCTTGCGCATGTTGGGGAAGCTGCGCTGCCGCTGCGCCGAGGACCGCTGCCACGGCGCGCCGCTGTCCGGCGCGCCTGCCCCCGGCGCCGCAAACGCCGACGCCGGCTGCTGCTTTTGCGGCGGGCCCGGGGCGGCGAACGAGGGCAGGGCTTGCTGCGCCCTCGCCATGCGCAGCCGGGCCAGGGGGTCGGCCACGCGCGGCGCGGCGCCTGTGCCCGGCACGGGGGGCAGCAGCAGCGCAAAGCGGAGGTCGTCGGCGTCGCTGCCGGAGCCGCCGGCGCTGCCGGTAAAGGCGCCGGGCGTGCTGCCGGCGGCCATGGCCAGAGCCAGCACGCGCTGCCCGTGCAGGCCGGACGGGCTGCGACCGTAGTGCGGCACGTTTGCGCTGGGAGGCGGCGAGGCGCCGGCGCCAGCGCCGGCGGCACCGGCGGCGGCGGCGGCGGCGGCGGCAGTGGCGGCCGCGGCAGAGGCGGTCGGGCTGACCGGTCCGGTGGGGCTGAGTGTGCCGGTGCGTGGAGGCGAGGGCAGGCTGCGCACTCCCGAGCTCTGCGACCGCTGCAGCGACGGCGCGTGGCCCACGGGTATGGCCCACGACGGCCCTTGGTGGGCAGTCGGCGGGTGCGTGGCGAGCGACATGGCCATGCCCTCCGCCGCCGCCTGCTTCTGCAGCGCCGCGTCGGCGAGCTGCTTGTGCGCAGCCGCCGCCGATGACACGTGGTCGCTGCTGCTGCCGCTGTTCTTGGTGCTCCTCGGGGCGTTGTCGCCGAGGCTCGAGGACGGAGGGCTGCCGCCGCCACCGTGGCTGGGCACGTTCCACGACAGCTCGTTCGGCGAGGTGGTCGCACGGGCCGGCGGCTGTGTGCTGCGAGAAGAAAGGCTGCCGCGAGGTTGCTGCTGCTGCTGCTGCTGCGCGGGCATGACTGCCGACTGCCAGCTGTCGCCCACCTTCGCCAGGAACACGGCCATGACGCCGGACGAGCCGCGCAGCTTCTGCACGCCGAGGTCCACGAAGCGCCAGGCGTCGACCGTCACGCCCTGCTGCTCGCCCCCGGGCTGCTGCAGCAGCAGCTGCTGCTGCATCAGCTGCTGCGCCTTGACGCAGCTCTGCGCCGCGCCGCTGACCAGCAGGCACCCCGGCGCACAGCGCGCCTGCAGCGCCAGCGCCGCGGTGGCCGCCTCGCCAAACACGGCAAAGCGCGGGGGGCGCGTGCCCAGCACGCCAGAGTGCGCCTGGCCCGTGTGCATGCCCAGGCGGACCTGCGAGCGCAGGCACCAGGTCGGCCGTTAGCGCACCGTGGACCGCGCGCAACGCCTCACTCTGGGGAGAGCCTCAGACCGCACCTGCAGGCGCTCGCCGCCCACGCCCGCGGCCCCGGCCACCGTGAGCACCGCCGCCGCCGCGCGCATGGCCCGCAGTGCGTGGTCGGGCGCGCCGTTGTGCCCCGCCACCGCCAGCACCGTGCCGCCGCCGCCGCACTGCTCCACCTTGAGGCACCCGTGCTGCGCCTGCGACCGCGCAAACGCCGGGCCAGCGCACCACGCGCCTGTTGCCGCACTGGCGACCTCTCGGGCGCCCCCGCAACCCGCACCCGCGTCACGCCTGAGGCTGTGGCGCGGTCGCGCTGCCTCCTCGTCCTCCTCGCTCACCAGCGCGTTGTCGACGGCCACGAGCAGCCCGTGCACCACCTCGACGGCGTGCGGCGTACTCCACTTGCTGCACAGCGAGCTCAGCTCGTGGACACCCACCGCCAGCAGCGACACCTGCGCAAGCGGTGTTGCGGACGACCGCACAGAAGCAACACCGCGCAGGCACCGGGCGCCCCTCAGCTCCCGGAGGCCGAGCAGCGCGAGCTGCTCTTTTGGAGCAGCTGCTGCGCCCATGATGGCGTCACGTGCACCTTGGCCCGAGGAGCTTGCTGCCACAGAGGGCACAAGGGAGACGCGTTTGGCGCGCACAGGGCTGTGACGCATGGCGTCGCACCTCTTGAAGGTGCATGGCCAGCTGCGCGGCCGCCGGGCCGGCGTGCCCCGCGCTGGCGGCGTGTAGCAGCGGCAGCGGCATGGTGGCCTCGAGCCCGGCCACCAGCGCCGCCGCCTCTCGCGCCAGCGTGTGCTTGTGCCGCAGCTGCACCTGCGGTTTGTCGCGGGGGGCCCACGCGCGGGGCGTGTGGGCGTCAGGCCGCTGGTGCTGCGTTCGTCCGCCAAGCTCAATCTGCGTGGTGCACGCTCCGGGGGCCCTGCCATTGTATCAGGTGCCGCACGAGGGGGGCCGTGGCTCGCACCTGCACCGCGATGCGCGCGTCCAGCTCTGCCGCGTCCAGCGGCTTGCACATGTGGTCGTTGGCGCCGTTGCCCAGCGCCCAGTGGCTCGCCTGCGCGCCTCAGCACGGCGCACGCAATCGCACCTCGACTACACTGACTACCTGCTCGTGTGCACGACGTGTGCCTCAGCAGGCCAGGAGCGCGCACCTGACGCTGCCCGCCGGCGCCCGCAGCCACGGCCGCCGCGCCACCACCGCCGCCAGCCGCCGCCGGCCCCGCCGCCGCCGCGTCGCCGCCGCCGCCGGGCAGCGCGCCCAGCGTGATGACGGGCAGCTCGGCCAGGTTGTACGCGGCGCGCACCGCCTGCAGCACGCCCGCCGCCTCCCTCCCGCCATCGCCGCTCGTGCTGCTGCAGGCTTCGAGGTCGAGCACCACGACGTCGGGCAGGCGCGGCAGCGTGTCCAGCATGGCCATGAGCGTGGCGCCGTTGTGCGCCGTCAGGATGCGGTACCTGCGAGGGCAACACGCGCAACGGCACAGGTCCTGATGCCGGCGCCTAGCTTTGGTGGGCGCCATGCTACCTCGGCGGGCGGCGGCCCAGGCAGCCCGGCGGGCGCACGGCCCACCTTCAGCTGGCACCCTCAGCAGGCGCTGGGCCACATTCAGTCGGCACCCTCAGCAGGCGCCGGACCACCTTCAGCTGGCACGGCATGTATAGCCCTAGGTGGGCGCACGGCCCAGGCTCCCGCGTGCGCCTTGCGCGCTCACCGGCTGGACGGAAGCACGCTGTGCAGGTGCGGCACGAGCTGGTTGTCGCACAGCCAAAGCAGCTTGACCACGCCGGGCTTGTCCGACGCGGCCGCCGCCTCCATGTTGCAGGGCCGGTCGCTCTTGCTGCCGAGCCGCGCCACGTGGTGCAGCACGTCGGCCAGCGGCGCGCGCGCCAGCGAGCGCCGGCGCAAGGAGCGGGCCGAGTCGGCGCCGGGCGCGCTGGCCCACACGCCCAGCGGCGCCTGCTGCGAGACGGCGGCCAGCATCGCCGCGCTGCTGCTGATGCTGCTGGTGCGCGCGGGGGCGTCGGGCGGCGGGTGGTGCTGGAGGAGCAGCTGCTGGCGTTGCGGCCCCTCCTCATGCTCCTCCTGCGCGCGTGCGTGCGTGCGTGCGCGAGCGATGAGGTGGAGAGTGCACGCAGGCGCGGAGGAGATTTCGTACATCTGCCGGAACGGTCGTACCCGTGCGTCATCTCCAGCGAGAGCGCCGAGTGCAGGAGCCGAGGGCCATGGGTGCGCGGCGAGGCCCTTGCTGGAGTCGAGGCCCTTCATCAGGCACGCGCCGCAGGCCACCTGCGTCGCGTTCGGAGGCCCCGCATCAGGTGATCGCTGACCCCGGCAAGAGGCCACTTGCGTTCAAGGAAGCCACTGCAGCATGGCCCTTCACAAGCATGCTGAACAGCATGCAGTGTATGCAGCCACACTGCAGCAGCATGGCACGCTCTACTCACCCAGAGCGCCAGGGCCACAACATCCAGCACCTCCGCGACGACCCCCGCCAGCAGCAGCGCGTCGGACGCGTGTGCCTGATGGGACCACAGATGTATCCGCGCAGCCATGATGGCCGCCAGCACCGACAGGCCGAGCGCGAGCCGGCCGTCGACCCTGGCATGCCTCCACGGCTGCTCCATCGCCACACGCTCTGCTGCTACTCTGCGCTAGCAGCGAGATAACACGCCTTGGCAAGTTCTCTCCGCCATCTCTTTCGCCTCGCGTGTGCCTCGCTGCCGAGTGCCGTGTGGTCACAGGTCTTTGACCGCATGTGGACTCCAAGGGGCAGCTCCATCAAGTGTGCTGCAGCTCCTTGTGCACGCTGCGCCCGTCAAGCACGACCGTGAAGGCCAGCATGCTGGACACGTAGAGCGCGCCAGTCACCACGAAGACGACCTGGAACGACCCCGTGGCCTGCACCAGCAGGCCCGTCAGCACGTTGCCCAGGATGCCCAGCAGCGTGCCGGCGCTGTTGGTCCAGCCCGTCAGGCGGCCCGCCACCGACGTGCCCGCCGTGGCGTCCTGCGCCCGCCAGCACACGCAGCACACACACGGGTGTGAGGGCCCGGTGTTGCTCGTGCTCTGCGTGGCCCATCCTCTGCAAGTCATCTCTCTCTCTCACGGCCACTCTGCGCACGCGCCGGCCGTGCCGAGGTGCCCGAGCAGATGGCCAGCGCCTACCTGGATGTAGGCGTGGAAGCCTCCGAAGGAAAAGGCATAACACGCGTTGAACACCATCAGGCAGAGCGTGGCCTCAACCGGCCCCACGCCCTGGCCCAGCGCCAGCGGCATCATGGCGGCGGCGCAGCCCAGCGTGGACACGCCGTGCATGGCGCGGCGCACCAGCAGCCGCTCGGCGCCCTGCCGGATGAAGCTGCGGAGGCGCGCGCACGCAGGAAGAGCTCAGCGCGAGGTTGAGCTCGCAGCTGCCTTCCTACCACCTTCGAGAGCCCACGTGACGGGCGCAGGAGGCCGAACACGTTTCTCTTCGCACCTGTCTGCCAGGCCGCCGGTGATGGCGCCCACGATGCCCGCCGCCAGCCACGGCGCGCACGCTAGCGTGCCCGTGGCCGTGCCCGTGGCCCCCAGCGACTGGAGGTACATGGGGATCCAGCTGCGCGGGTGCATGCCACGCCCATGCATCAAGAGGAGAGTCACACTTGCAAGGAGCCGCACGTGCCATCGTCGTGTCCATTGGAACCCGGCGAGGTGTGGTGCGTGCGGTAAGAGGACAACGGCCATGCCTGGAAAGCCCTCACCTTTGGAACACGAAAAACCCAAAGCCGATCACGGCGTGCGCCCAGCACAGCACCATCACCTGGGACACGCGGACCGTGTCCCAAAAGCTCCCGCTGGCGCCGCCCTGGCCGGCGCGGCTGCTCTGCTTCGACTGCTGCTGCTGCTGCTGCGCGCGGCTCGCCGACCGCGCGCCCAGAGATGAAGAATAGTGGCCGCTACTGCTACTGCTAAGCGCGGGGGGCGCTGGGTTCCCCTTGGAGATGGTGGGGAGCGCCTGCAGCACGGCAGAGCCGGCCGCGGACCACGCCACGCCGGCCACGGCCGCCAGGATGATGGTGCTGCGCCACCCGAGCTGCGACATGGCCGGGCCCGTCACCAGCCACCCCAGCACGCCGCCTGCGCACAGCCCCGTGCCACATGCCACCGCACACACACCGCTCCGTTTTCAACTCCCTCAGCACACACATGCGCGAGGACGAACGATGTGCTGGAGGCATGCGGCCGACCACAGCAACAGCACAAGCAAACGGCCCGCGGGGAGAAGCTGCTGCGCCACGAGGGCGGGAGGCGCACCCATGTTGAAGCAGAAATAGATGAACGCGATGACAGAGGCCTTGATGGCGGCGGGCACCCAGGCCGAGGCCATGGAGGAGACGGCGGGCATGGCGCAGGCGGACGCCAGGCCGAAGCAGGCGCGCGAGAAGAGCACGGCCGGCAGGCTGTTGGCGCATGCCGTGGCGGCCAGCGAGGCCGACCAGAGCAGCAGGCACAGCACCAGCACCCTGCGCGGCGCGGGCGCCACCACGCCACCTTCCTTCAGCGCTTCCGCCGGATGCAAAGACCACCCACGATCGTGTGCCGCCCTCCTCAGCGCTGCCGCGGCGGCGCGTGCGAGTGGGCCCTTGTGGGGACTGCGCACTTTCCCCAAGGCCGCGCTCACTCACTTTTCTCCGCCCCAGTGGTCCGAGAGCCAGCCCGCCGGCACCTGGCCAACCAGGTACCCCCAGAGCATGGAGGAGTGCACGACGCCGACCTGGCCCACGCTGAGCTGCAGCTCCTGGCCCAGCAGCGGCGCCGCCAGCGTGAAGACCGACCGGTGCAGCGAGCAGAACAGCATGGCCAGCGCCACCACGCCGCACACCACCTGCCACGCCTGCGGGAAGGCACATTGGTACCACAAGGGTGCAGGGTCGCGTCCTCCGTTGCCTCCGTTGCTTTGCTGCGTTTCCGCGGCGCGAGTTCGCACCTGCGGCTTGGGAAGCTCGCCGGCTTGCCCGCCCAGCGGCCCCACATTGTCGTAGCGGGCGACCGCACACGCCACCGCTCGCTGCTGGAGGTCGAAGGCTTGGGCGCTGTGCTGCAGCTGCGGTGGGGACGTGGGGAACGCGTTGCGGCCACCCCCGACCCGGCGGCTCCGCGCCCTTTGGCCGCTGTGGGCCCTCACACACTTGAACGCGGCTGCAGGGGCGTGCGCTGCGGGCGCCGCACGCCGCTGCTGCTGCACCGAGGAGGAGGGCCGCATGCTGCACCAGGGCGCGCCGCACGCGCGAGCCAACTACCTCCGCCGCACTGCACTCCTCAAGCCATACACTGCACAGCAAGAGCGCCGGCTTTCTCGCTCTGCCGCCATCGTCAGCTTAATAAGCAAGAGCAGCAGCGAGAAAGCGCCTCACGTCATCGGGCGGACCGCGACTGGGGCCTTGAAGCGCTTCGCCCGCGATGGCCACGCTCCAGGACGCGCCCCATGACGAGCCGCAGCAAGACCCCGTGCTCGCCGCCACGGAGGCCAGGCTGCAGGCGCTGGCGCAGGCGCAGCAGGCGGCCATCGCGACGGGCCAGCTCGAACCAACAGACCCCGTCGTCGTGGAGGGCAAGCGCAAGGTCTACAGAGCCATCGAGGATGAACTGCTCGACTACAAGTGCGTCCAATCCTAGCGCTCTGCGCTGCGTTGTGGAGACCGCACGCACCACTGTGCCACGCTAGGCGGGCCGCTCGCGTGCACAATGCAGCCAAGCTGCTGCGGCCCCCAAGCACGCGTGCAGCGTCTGGGATCCGCGATCTGCCCACGAATCCGCCCCAGCCGTTCTACTCAGCCTGGTGCCCCGCACGCCGCCCGTGCCCGCAGGCACAACGGCAGCCTGCAGATTGAGGCGTGCGCCACCACGCTGGTGCGCATCTTCCAGAACGTCATAGACAACCCCGCAGAGGACAAGTACCGCCGGGTGCGCCTCGTTCCTCGACGGGAGGGACCTGCCGGGTGTCCGCGGCTGGGAGGGACGCGTTGCAGCGGACCTGGCCAGCTCACGACCTCGGTGTGCGCTTGCTGTGGTGACTCTACAGATCAAGGCGAGCAGCAACGTGTACAAGAACAACATCGCGGGCGTCAAGGGAGGCGAGCACATCGTCATGCTGACGGGGTGGCGGTCAGAGGTGCGCAGCCGCGCTCCCCTCAGGTGGTGCGCTGCCTCACACCGCTTCACACACGGAAGAACGCTGGGCTGCGTGGCGGTGGGGTGGGTGTACGGCGCCAGGCGTCAGGTGCGGCACCACCAGGATGCCGCTGCCGTGTGCCCGCGGCCACGCAGGTGGTGGACCTGCAGAAGTGGTGGGTGTTCGACGGCGTGCCCGGCAGCCACAAGTGGCAGATCATGCACGAGGGCTTGCGGCTGCTGCAGCGCGGCATGGCGCTCATCCACGAAAAGGCAGAGGTGCGCCGCCGCCGCCCACCTTCCTCGCCACTCTGCCGCAGCCCCCAACAAAAGCGACTTGAGCGGCATGGCATGGCTTGCTGCACAACCGCCCCCGCGAGCTCCTCAACGACCTCGTGCTGCGGGGCCCGCACCGTTCCAAAGTGGCCCTCACCCTGGCTCTCCCTCGTGTGCTGCGCGCGCTGTGCGTGTGCGCCCCCCGCAGCGCAAGCGCGCCGAGGCCGAGGAGAAGAAGGCGGCGGAAAAGGCGCGCATGGCGGCCGTCATGGCGGCGCTGGAGGAGGACAAGGCGCAGCGGGCGCTGCGCAACGAGATGCAGGTGGGCGGCGTGGTGGCGGCACGCACGTGGGCGGCGCCGGGGCAGTGCAGCGGGGCTGTGGTGGCAGCGCGGGCGCGGCGGGGGCGGCGCAGCGCAGCAGGGTCGTCGTGGCCCCTCAGGGCGCAGGGAGGCGTCAGCGGGGGCACGCCTCAGGTGTGCAGCGCCGTGGCGCAGCGGAGCAGAACGTCGTGTGCTGCTGCGTGCGGTGCAGGCGGTGGGGCGCGCCGCCGTGACGGCCGTGGCGTCGGCGCAGCCCGCGCGGACCGACGCGCCGCCCACGGCGAGCGTGGTGGCGGCGGCGGCCGAGCAGCGCAAGGAGCAGCAGCCGGCGGAATGAACGGAGTTTGGCCCGGCCATGTGTTACGACCACTCTGTATCGATTGATTCGTTTCTCCTTGCAGGGTGCCCGGCTCAGCTCTTTGCCCCGCCGCAGTTGAACGTTTCGATGCTCACACTCACTGGCGGCTCGCTCGCCTGCTCGCCTGCTCGTCGAAATGTGCAACTGAGTGACGAGAGCACGCCCTGTTGCCGTGGCCAGGGCCCGAACCGCGCATGCGTCGGGGTGGCCAACCCTGGGGTCCTGCGCCACAGCCGCAGCAAGCAGCGCAAACGTGGGGAAGACTCCCGGGGGGCGGAGTCCGCTGCGCCAGGTGGTACGCACGGCAGGATGAGGGGCGTGCTGGCGCGTGCGGCGGGCACGATCGGAGGGGTGGCCAAGCATGTGGGCGCGACGCTGGCGGGCGAGGCGCGCGCAGCCATGACGGGTGAGTGCCCATCGGTGTCCTGTTCCTCTTCCCGGGCCTTGCTCTTGCGGGGGTGGTGCTCACCAGCTGCTGCTTCCCGTGCCGAGCTGCAGCCACGGCGCCGGACGACGAGGCGGAGGTCGAGCTGCAGCTGCAGCGCATCTCCGACGCCCTCATGCCCGAGTATCGCCGCGAGGCGGTCGGCCAGCTCAAGGAGCTGCTCACGGACAACCCCAAGGTGTGCGCCAGATGATCTGTCCTCAACGCTCCCACTGTGCACCTGCGGAGCCCCAGCAGTGCCACACGCAGCGTCCGCACAGCGCACAATCGTCCCCATGGGTGTGGAGGCATCGCGCTGTGGGTGGGGCGCTGCTCACGGGACGCGCGCAGGCGCAGCTGGCGGTGGGCAACATGGGCCTGCCGGTGCTGGTCTCCGTGCTGCACGAGGACCGCGACGACCTGGAGCTCGTCAGGGGCGCGCTCGAGTGCCTGGTGGCGGCAATGCTGCCCAGCTCGCAGCAGCCGGGCGCAGACGCCGGCGGCGCGGCCACGGGGCTCTCCTCGCAGGAGCAGCAGGCGGCGGCCATCAACGCGGAGCTCTTCGCGCGCAAGCCGGAGCAAGTGCAGCTGCTGCTCAACTTGCTCGAGGACGAGCCGGTGCGGTGGTGTGCTCAGCTGCGCGAGAGCGTTCTGCGCGCCTGGCCGACGGGCGCAGACAGGCAGCCAATTGATCGTCTGCATGGACGCACGCGCAGGTGGGCATCAGCGACTTCTACGTGCGCTACCACACGGTGCAGCTGCTCACGCTGCTCCTGCAGGTGGGATAGCAGGCGCCTGCTGGGCGGGAGGTCGCGGGCAGGCGCCTCGGAGCAACCGGGCGGGGCGACGGGGAGGGTCGCGCTGCATTTGCACTCAAGCAGGCAGGACACAGGGGCGGCCACGATGGGCGGGGGCCAGAGGCAGCAACAACGGGCACGCGAGCGGTCGCCGCAGCCGCCGGCAAGCACGCAGGGACAGGAAAAAGGCAACCAGCTGCGTAGGACACTCCACGGGTCCTACGGCCGCGGGCGGCCTGCAGGCTAGGCTGGCGCCCGCTGCCATGATTTCCCCGCCCCACGCCGCCGCCGCTGGGCGCAGGTGTGCGCGTACAAGCTCCAGGACGCCATCCTGCAGTCGCCCATGGGCGTGGTGCGCCTGATGGACATGCTGTCAGAGCGCGAGGTGATCCGCAACGAGGTGCTGCAGCTGCTGGTGGCGCTCACGCGGTGCAACGAGGAGGTGCAGAAGATCGCCGCCTTTGAGGGAGCCTTTGACAGGTGCGCGGTTGGGGGTGGGCAGGGCTTTGTCAGCGCTGGGGCAGCAGGGGTCGCGTGCGTTGCTTTGCCAGGTGCGGGGCGGCGTGGGTGTCGCCGCTGCTGGGCTTGGAGTCTGAAGCACGGCAGGGAGGTGGAGGTGAGGCACGTCCGTGAGGCATGCACGCCCCTCCCCCCCGCGCCGGCTGCCCGCCCGCCGGCAGGATCTTCATGATGATTCAGGAGGAGGGCGGCGCCGAGGGCGGCGTGGTGGTGCAGGACTGCCTGGAGCTGCTCAACAACCTCTTGCGCAACAACCAGGTAGGTGGGGAGGGCCCGGCTCACTGCTGCCGTCTTTTTGCCTCCGTTCGCGTTTTGCTCTCTGCTGCGACAGCCGCGGACTTCAAAGCGCGCGGCGCAGCACGCACAGCGCTTCGCCGGCGGCAAACGAGAGCGAGCTTTCAGACGCAGCGGCGGCGCGAGAAGAGGCAGTGAGGCAGTTGCGTGTTTGGGCGCTCGCAGGCAAACCAGCGGCTCTTCCGGGAGATGGGCTTCGCCTCGCACGTGCCGCGCCTCCTCGCCTCGGCCGTGCCGCCGCCCACGGCGGCGCCTGATGGCGCCAGCGGCGCTGCGGCGGGCGGCGGCAGCGGCGGCGGCGCGGCGGGCGACGCGCTGGCGGCGGCGGCGAGCAAGGCGTCTGGCGCGCTGAGCGCGGCGGCGGGCGTCGTGAGCGGGCTGGCGCTTCAGGCGGCGGGCGGCGTGCACGTATCGCGGCAGAAGGCGTGCATCATTCTCTGCGCGCTGGAGTCGCTGATGCTCATGGTGAGAGGGGCGGCATGGCGTGCCGATGGTGTGTGTGGTGAGCGGACCTGTGTGTGCTGATGCCGAGTGGTGAGAGAAGCGACAGGAGGGGATATGCTGGTGGCGTGTGTGTCGTGGGGACGTGCTGGTGGCGCGTGGTGGGGCGGGAAAGGGCAGTCGCTGATGCTCATGGTGAGTGGGGAGGGGGGCAGGGCACCTGCGGGTCGAACACGTGGCGAGGTGGGAAAGGGCACTCGCTGACATGACGCTGCTCATGGTGAGAGGGGCGGCAGGAGGGGACGTGCTGGCGGTGCGGGGTGGTGAGGCGGGGCAGGGGCAGTCGCTGGTGCTCGTGGTGAGAGGGGCGGCAGGAGGGGACGTGCTGGCGGTGTGGGGTGGTGAGGCGGGGCAGGGGCAGTCGCTGGTGCTTGTGCCGAGGGAAGCAGACGCTTACGCCAGCCCCTCGAGGGATAGCAGGCCTGAGCAGCAACAGCGGTGCCGCGCTGCTGACAGGCAGGAGCGCTCCCGGTCATGTGCGCCTGCCACTGCGCAGGTGGCGGCCCCCGCCGGGCCCGCCGGCGCGGCCGCAGCAGCGGCAGCGGCACCTTCCCCCGCAGACGGCACGGCGGCGGCGGCGGCGACGGCCGGAGGGCCGGGTGGGAAGGACGCGGCGGAGGCTGCGAGCCGTGCCGCCATGCACGCTGCTCTGCTCCAGGTGCGGAAGGGCCGTAGCTTCGCACCCGCAGCCGCCGCCCTCGTCACCGCACAGAGTCTTAGGCACCTTCACGACGCGAGTGTCGCAGCAGCCTGTCAAGTTCGCTTCGCCACCCACGCGGCCTAGGAGCCCAGAGCTCGCACCCCGCGCCGTTCAGATTGGTGTGGCGCGCAGAGCGCGCCGGCTCGGAGGGCCACCGCAGCGCTGTTCTCACGCCCTCTCACGGCCCACGCGCATGCCTCCTCCCCGCAGGCCAACGTAGTGGAGGCGCTTCTCCCGCTGTGCGTCTCGTACGGCGGCGTGGCGTCGCAGGCAGTCCGCGTGCAGGTGCGCGTCAAACCCTAACCCCAAACCC
>VFQP010002842.1_pt1 | contig 18632 bp, 24 predicted proteins | sample 3512351 | NCBI WGS metagenome assembly VFQP01 (sample SAMN10412372, study PRJNA504923) | tailings metagenome | isolation source: Relicate 1 Philex TSF1 revegetated site | place: Philippines: Tuba, Benguet | collected 2017-08-29
CGACGTCGAGTCCGCGACGCGCGGCGACCGCACGAGGCTCCTCGAGCTGCTTGAGCGCCTCGACCGTGGCGTGGACGATGTTGATCGTGTTCGACGAGCCGAGCGACTTGCTCAGCACGTCGTGGATGCCCGCGCACTCCAGCACCGCGCGCACCGGGCCACCGGCGATAACACCGGTACCGGCGGAGGCGGGACGCAGCAGCACGACACCGGCCGCCGCCTCGCCCTGCACAGGGTGCGGGATGGTCACGCCGACGCGAGGAACTCGGAAGAAGTTCTTCTTCGCCTCCTCGACGCCCTTCGAGATCGCCAGCGGAACCTCGCGCGCCTTGCCGTAGCCGACGCCCACGAGGCCGTTGCCGTCGCCGACCACCACGAGGGCGGTGAAGCTGAAGCGGCGACCGCCCTTGACGACCTTCGACACGCGGTTGATGGTCACCACGCGCTCGAGGAACTGGCTCTTGTCGGCATCGCGGTTCTGGCCGCGGTCACGGTTGGGGTTGCGCTCGCGGCTGCCACGGCGGGCCTCACGGGGCTCGTTCGCGGTCTCCGTCGCGGGTGCGTCCACGACCGCCTCGGTGGTCTCAGCCACGTCCTGCTCCTTGTTCGTCGTTTCGTCGCTCACAGGGCCAGCCCGCCTTCCCGTGCACCGTCGGCGACCGCCGCGATGCGTCCCGCATAGCGGTTGCCGCCGCGGTCGAAGACGACCGCATCGATGCCGGCCTTCTTCGCGCGCTCGGCGACGAGTTCGCCGACCTTGCGCGCCTTGGCCGTCTTGTCGCCGTCGAACGAACGCAGGTCCGTCTCGAGGGTCGACGCGGACGCGAGCGTGTGGCCCTGAGCGTCGTCGACCACCTGCACGAAGACGTGCCGGGCCGACCGGGTCACGACGAGGCGCGGACGCTCCTGCGTGCCGACGACCTTCTTGCGGAGGCGCGTGTGGCGACGATCCTTGGCCGCCGACTTGCTCTTACCTCTGGTTCCGAGACCCATGATTACTTACCACTCTTTCCGGCCTTGCGGCGGACGACTTCGCCCGCGTACCGCACACCCTTGCCCTTGTACGGCTCGGGCTTGCGCAGCTTGCGGATGTTCGCCGCGACCTCGCCGACGGCTTGCTTGTCGATGCCGCTGACGGTCAGCTTGTTGTTGCCTTCGACGGTGAACGTGATGCCCGCGGGCGGGTCCACCGTGATGGGGTGCGAGTAGCCGAGGGCGAACTCGACCGAGTTGCCCTTCGCCTGAACGCGGTAACCGGTGCCGACGACCTCGAGTGCCTTGGTGTAGCCCTCGGTGACTCCGACGATCTGGTTCGCGATGAGCGTGCGGGTCAGACCGTGGAGCGAGCGCGACTGGCGCTCGTCGTCGGGACGGGTGACGAGCACCTGTCCATCCTCGATCTGAACCTCGATGGGGCTCGCGACGGTGAGCCCGAGCTCACCCTTCGGTCCCTTGACAGCGACGGCGCGGCCGTCGATCTTCACCTCGACCCCGGCAGGGATCGAGATGGGAAGGCGTCCGATACGTGACATGGCCGATCACCACACGTAGGCGAGGACTTCCCCACCCACGCCCTTCTTGGTCGCTTCCTTGTCCGTGAGAAGCCCGGACGAGGTGGAGAGGATGGCGATGCCGAGGCCGCCGAGAACGTGAGGGATCTCGGTCGACTTCGCGTAGACGCGAAGACCGGGCTTGGACACGCGCTTGATGCCCACGAACGAACGCTCGCGGTTGGGGCCGTACTTGAGGTCGATCGTGAGGGTCTGGCCCACGCGAGCATCCTCGACCTTCCAGCCGGCGATGTAGCCCTCGTTCTTGAGGATCTCGGCGATGTGGGACTTCAGCTTGCTGCTGGGCAGCGACACCTGGTCGTGGTACGCCGAGTTGGCGTTGCGCAGTCTGGTCAGCAAGTCTGCGACCGGATCTGTCATGGTCATGAGGTTTGGTTCTTTCTCTTAGCCGGTTTCGGCAAGCGGTACACCGCCGCCGACCTGATCTAGGGACCGAGCATCCGGTGGATGCCCGGGTGGTGCTAGTTCGCCGTCTGCTGCTCGGCCGACCTGAAGGGGAAGCCGAGCGCCTTGAGCAGCGCACGCCCCTCCTCGTCGTTCTTCGCCGTCGTCACGACGGTGATGTCGAAGCCGCGCACGCGGTCGATCTTGTCCTGGTCGATCTCGTGGAACATCGACTGCTCCGTGAGACCGAACGTGTAGTTGCCGCGCCCGTCGAACTGGCGGTCCGACAGTCCGCGGAAGTCGCGGATACGGGGCAGCGAGAGCGAGATGAGGCGGTCGAGGAACTCCCACGCGCGGTCGCCCCGGAGGGTCACGTGCGCGCCGATCGGCTGGCCCTCGCGCAGCTTGAACTGCGCGATCGACTTGCGAGCGGCCGTGACCTGCGGCTTCTGACCGGTGATGAGCGTGAGGTCGCGCACGGCGCCCTCGATGATCTTCGAGTCACGCGCGGCCTCGCCGACACCCGTGTTGACGACGACCTTCACGATCCCCGGCACCTGGTGCACGTTCGTGAAGCCGAAGTCCTTCGTCAGCTGGGCGACGATCTCGTTGCGGTACTTCTGCTTGAGGCGCGGCTGGTAGGTGCCCGTGGCGCCAGCCTTCGCGGCAGTAGCGGTGTCAGTCATTACTCGGCGTCCTCTGCGGCGACCTTCTCGGTCGCCTTCTTGGTCGAAGCCTTGGCCGGCTTCTTGCTCTCCGCGCGACGCGACTTCTTGAAGTAGCGCACGCGCACGGTCTTGCCGCGGTCATCGGTCTCGACACGGAAACCGACGCGAGCGGGCTGCTTAGTGTCGGGATCGACGAGGGCGACCTTCGAGATATGGAGGGGAGCCTCCATCGTCTCGATGCCACCGGTCTTCGACCCGCGCTGGGTCTGGCCGACCTTGACGTGCTTGGTCACGAAGTTGATGCCCTCGACGACCACGCGGTCCTTCTCGACGTCAACCGCGATCACGCGGCCCTGCTTGCCGCGGTCTCCGCCGCGCTCCTGCGTCGGGCCGCTGATGACCTGCACGAGGTCGCCCTTGCGAATCTTGGCCATGATCAAATCACCTCCGGTGCGAGCGAGATGATCTTCATGAACTTCTTGTCACGAAGCTCGCGGCCGACCGGTCCGAAGATGCGGGTCCCGCGCGGGTCCCCGTCGTTCTTCAGGATGACGGCGGCGTTCTCGTCGAACTTGATGTAGGAGCCGTCCGCGCGACGGGTCTGCTTGACCGTACGCACGACGACCGCCTTGACGACATCGCCCTTCTTGACGTTGCCGCCGGGGATCGCATCCTTCACGGTCGCGACGATGATGTCGCCGAGGCCCGCGTAACGACGGCCGGAGCCGCCGAGCACGCGAATCGTGAGGAGCTCCTTGGCGCCGGTGTTGTCGGCGACCTTGAGTCGGGATTCCTGCTGGATCATCGCTTACTTCGCCTTCTCGAGGATCTCCACCAGGCGCCAGCGCTTCGTGGCGCTGAGCGGGCGGGTCTCGCTGATGACGACGAGGTCACCGATGCCGGCGGAGCCCGCCTCATCGTGCGCCTTCACCTTGGAGGAGCGGCGCATGACCTTGCCGTACAGGGGGTGCTTCACGCGGTCCTCGACCTCGACGACGATGGTCTTGTCCATCTTGTCGCTGACGACGTAGCCGCGGCGCGTCTTGCGGTAGCCGCGAGCCAGCTCGGCGGTCTCGGTGGCCTGCTCGGTCTTCGCCATGAGCTACGCCTCCTTCGTCTCTTCGGCGGCCTCGGGCGCGGTCTCGTCCGCGTCCTTGGCCTTGGTGGTCTTCTTGGTCGTCTTGGCCGGGGCCTCGACGATCACGGGAGTGGCACGGATGCCGAGCTCGCGCTCGCGCATGACCGTGTGGATCCGCGCGATGTCGCGCTTGACGGCGCGGATACGGCCGTGCGACTCGAGCTGTCCGGTGGCCTGCTGGAAACGCAGGTTGAACAGTTCTTCCTTGCTCTTCTTGAGCTCAGCCTGCAGCCGCTCGTCCTCGAAGGTGTCGAGTTCGGCGGGCCGGAGCTCCTTGGAACCGATCGCCATTACGCGTCGCCCTCCTCGCGCTTGATGATGCGTGCCTTGAGGGGCAGCTTGTGGATGGCACGGGTCATGGCCTCACGAGCGAGCTGCTCGTTCACGCCGGCGACCTCGAAGAGGACGCGACCCGGCTTGACGTTCGCGACCCACCACTCCGGCGAACCCTTACCGGAACCCATGCGGGTTTCGGCCGGCTTCTTCGTGAGCGGACGGTCGGGGTAGATGTTGATCCAGACCTTGCCGCCACGCTTGATGTGACGGGTCATCGCGATACGGGCCGCCTCGATCTGGCGGTTGGTCACGTACGCGGGAGAGAGGGCCTGAATGCCGAACTCGCCGAAGTTGACCTTCGTGCCACCGGTCGCCTGACCATCCCGACCGGGGTGGTGCTGCTTGCGGTGCTTGACCTTACGGGGGATCAACATGGTTACGCCTCAACTCCTGCTGCGACCGGCGCGTCCGCCTTGGGGGCGGACTGACGACGGGGACGGTCACCGTCACGACGGTCGGGACGGGACGACTTCTGGGCGGCCTGCTCGCGCGCGAGCTCCTTGTTGGTGATGTCGCCCTTGTAGATCCACACCTTCACGCCGATGCGACCGAACGTCGTCTTGGCCTCGTAGAAGCCGTAGTCGATGTTGGCGCGCAGCGTGTGGAGCGGAACGCGGCCTTCGCGGTAGAACTCGGACCGGCTCATCTCCGCACCGCCGAGACGGCCGGACACCTGGATCCGCACGCCCTTGGCGCCGGCGCGCTGGGCGCCCTGCAGACCCTTGCGCATCGCGCGGCGGAACGCCACACGAGCGGAGAGCTGCTCGGCGATGCCCTGCGCGACGAGCTGCGCCTCGGCCTCGGGGTTCTTCACCTCGAGGATGTTCAGCTGGATCTGCTTGCCGGTGAGCTTCTCGAGGTCCGTGCGGATGCGCTCGGCCTCCGCGCCACGACGACCGATGACGATGCCGGGGCGCGCCGTGTGGATGTCCACGCGGATGCGGTCACGAGTGCGCTCGATCTCGATCCGGGCCACGCCCGCGCGGTCGAGCGACGTCTTGAGCATCGAACGGATCTTGACGTCCTCGGCCACGTAGTCGCGGTAGCGCTGACCGGGCTTGGTGCTGTCGGAGAACCAGCGCGACACGTGGTCGGTGGTGATTCCGAGACGGAAACCGTACGGGTTGACTTTCTGACCCATGACTACTTGCTCGCCTTCTTCTTGCTCGGGCCCGCGGCGACCAGCTCGTCCGGCGTGGCGAGCACGACGGTGATGTGGCTGGTGCGCTTGTTGATGCGGAACGCGCGGCCCTGGGCGCGCGGCTGGAACCGCTTGAGGGTCGTGCCCTCATCCACGAACGCGCGGGAGATGTAGAGGTCCTGCTCGTCGAGGTAGCTGTTCGCAGCGTCAGCCTTGACCCGGGCGTTGGCGATCGCCGACGCGACGAGCTTGTAGACCGGCTCGCTCGCAGCCTGCGGGGCGAACTTCAGGATGGCCAGGGCCTCGAGGGCCTGCTTGCCGCGGATCAGGTCGACGACGCGACGAGCCTTCTGAGGCGTCACGCGGATGTGTCGCACGCGGGCGATCGACTCCACCATGTCTGTACTCCTCTTCACGCCGCCGGGTTACCGGCGACGACCCTTCTTGTCGTCCTTCTCGTGGCCGCGGAAGGTGCGGGTCGGCGCGAACTCGCCGAGCTTGTGGCCGACCATGGTCTCGGTCACGAACACGGGGATGTGCTTGCGTCCGTCGTGCACCGCGATCGTGTGGCCGAGCATGGCCGGCACGATCATCGAGCGACGCGACCACGTCTTGATGACGTTCTTGTTACCCGCCTCGTTCGCCTTGATGACCTTCTGCAGCAGGTGGTCGTCGACGAAGGGGCCCTTCTTCAGACTGCGTGGCATCTTCGGTACTCCTACTTGCGCTTCTTGCCGACGTTGCGGCGACGAACGATGAGCTGGTCACTGGGGAGGTTCCGCTTACGCGTGCGCCCCTCCTGCTGTCCCCACGGGGAGACGGGGTGACGTCCACCGGACGTCTTGCCCTCACCACCACCGTGCGGGTGGTCCACCGGGTTCATGGCGACACCGCGGACGGTCGGGCGAACGCCCTTCCACCGCATGCGGCCGGCCTTGCCCCAGTTGATGTTCGACTGCTCGGCGTTGCCGACCTCGCCGACGGTGGCGCGGCAGCGCACGTCGACGTTGCGGATCTCGCCCGAGGGCAGACGCAGCTGGGCGTAGGGGCCGTCCTTGGCGACGAGACGAACCGACGCGCCGGCCGAGCGAGCCATCTTGGCCCCGCCGCCGGGACGCAGCTCGATCGCGTGGATGACCGTACCCACGGGGATGTTCTTGAGCGGCAGGTTGTTGCCGGGCTTGATGTCCGCGGACGGACCCGACTCGACGATGTCACCCTGCGACAGCTTGTTCGGCGCGATGATGTAGCGCTTCGTGCCGTCCACGTAGTGCAGCAGCGCGATGCGCGCCGTGCGGTTGGGGTCGTACTCGATGTGCGCGACGCGGGCGTCGATGCCGTCCTTGTCGGTGCGCTTGAAGTCGATCACGCGGTACTGGCGCTTGTGGCCGCCACCGATGTGACGCGTCGTGATGCGTCCGGCGTTGTTACGGCCACCGGTCTTGGGCAGCGGGCGCAGGAGCGACTTCTCGGGCGTCGACCGGGTGATCTCGGCGAAGTCGGCCACCGACGAGCCACGACGGCCCGGGGTGGTGGGCTTGTACTTGCGAATAGCCATGAGTTTTCCTAACGCTCCTAGCCGACAGCCGTGAAGATGTCGATGGAACCGGACTTGAGCGTGACGATGGCGCGCTTGGTGTCCTTGCGCTTGCCGATCCCGAAGCGCGTGCGACGCGTCTTGCCGGAACGGTTGAGCGTGTTGACCGAGGCCACCTTGACGCCGAAGATCTTCTCGATCGCGAGCTTGATCTCGGTCTTGTTGGCCCGCGGGTCCACCACGAACGTGTACTTGCCGTCGTCGATGAGCGAGTAGCTCTTCTCCGAGACGACGGGCGCGATGGGCACGGCATGTATAGCCCTAGGTGGGCGCACGGCCCAGGCTCCCGCGTGCGCCTTGCGCGCTCACCGGCTGGACGGAAGCACGCTGTGCAGGTGCGGCACGAGCTGGTTGTCGCACAGCCAAAGCAGCTTGACCACGCCGGGCTTGTCCGACGCGGCCGCCGCCTCCATGTTGCAGGGCCGGTCGCTCTTGCTGCCGAGCCGCGCCACGTGGTGCAGCACGTCGGCCAGCGGCGCGCGCGCCAGCGAGCGCCGGCGCAAGGAGCGGGCCGAGTCGGCGCCGGGCGCGCTGGCCCACACGCCCAGCGGCGCCTGCTGCGAGACGGCGGCCAGCATCGCCGCGCTGCTGCTGATGCTGCTGGTGCGCGCGGGGGCGTCGGGCGGCGGGTGGTGCTGGAGGAGCAGCTGCTGGCGTTGCGGCCCCTCCTCATGCTCCTCCTGCGCGCGTGCGTGCGTGCGTGCGCGAGCGATGAGGTGGAGAGTGCACGCAGGCGCGGAGGAGATTTCGTACATCTGCCGGAACGGTCGTACCCGTGCGTCATCTCCAGCGAGAGCGCCGAGTGCAGGAGCCGAGGGCCATGGGTGCGCGGCGAGGCCCTTGCTGGAGTCGAGGCCCTTCATCAGGCACGCGCCGCAGGCCACCTGCGTCGCGTTCGGAGGCCCCGCATCAGGTGATCGCTGACCCCGGCAAGAGGCCACTTGCGTTCAAGGAAGCCACTGCAGCATGGCCCTTCACAAGCATGCTGAACAGCATGCAGTGTATGCAGCCACACTGCAGCAGCATGGCACGCTCTACTCACCCAGAGCGCCAGGGCCACAACATCCAGCACCTCCGCGACGACCCCCGCCAGCAGCAGCGCGTCGGACGCGTGTGCCTGATGGGACCACAGATGTATCCGCGCAGCCATGATGGCCGCCAGCACCGACAGGCCGAGCGCGAGCCGGCCGTCGACCCTGGCATGCCTCCACGGCTGCTCCATCGCCACACGCTCTGCTGCTACTCTGCGCTAGCAGCGAGATAACACGCCTTGGCAAGTTCTCTCCGCCATCTCTTTCGCCTCGCGTGTGCCTCGCTGCCGAGTGCCGTGTGGTCACAGGTCTTTGACCGCATGTGGACTCCAAGGGGCAGCTCCATCAAGTGTGCTGCAGCTCCTTGTGCACGCTGCGCCCGTCAAGCACGACCGTGAAGGCCAGCATGCTGGACACGTAGAGCGCGCCAGTCACCACGAAGACGACCTGGAACGACCCCGTGGCCTGCACCAGCAGGCCCGTCAGCACGTTGCCCAGGATGCCCAGCAGCGTGCCGGCGCTGTTGGTCCAGCCCGTCAGGCGGCCCGCCACCGACGTGCCCGCCGTGGCGTCCTGCGCCCGCCAGCACACGCAGCACACACACGGGTGTGAGGGCCCGGTGTTGCTCGTGCTCTGCGTGGCCCATCCTCTGCAAGTCATCTCTCTCTCTCACGGCCACTCTGCGCACGCGCCGGCCGTGCCGAGGTGCCCGAGCAGATGGCCAGCGCCTACCTGGATGTAGGCGTGGAAGCCTCCGAAGGAAAAGGCATAACACGCGTTGAACACCATCAGGCAGAGCGTGGCCTCAACCGGCCCCACGCCCTGGCCCAGCGCCAGCGGCATCATGGCGGCGGCGCAGCCCAGCGTGGACACGCCGTGCATGGCGCGGCGCACCAGCAGCCGCTCGGCGCCCTGCCGGATGAAGCTGCGGAGGCGCGCGCACGCAGGAAGAGCTCAGCGCGAGGTTGAGCTCGCAGCTGCCTTCCTACCACCTTCGAGAGCCCACGTGACGGGCGCAGGAGGCCGAACACGTTTCTCTTCGCACCTGTCTGCCAGGCCGCCGGTGATGGCGCCCACGATGCCCGCCGCCAGCCACGGCGCGCACGCTAGCGTGCCCGTGGCCGTGCCCGTGGCCCCCAGCGACTGGAGGTACATGGGGATCCAGCTGCGCGGGTGCATGCCACGCCCATGCATCAAGAGGAGAGTCACACTTGCAAGGAGCCGCACGTGCCATCGTCGTGTCCATTGGAACCCGGCGAGGTGTGGTGCGTGCGGTAAGAGGACAACGGCCATGCCTGGAAAGCCCTCACCTTTGGAACACGAAAAACCCAAAGCCGATCACGGCGTGCGCCCAGCACAGCACCATCACCTGGGACACGCGGACCGTGTCCCAAAAGCTCCCGCTGGCGCCGCCCTGGCCGGCGCGGCTGCTCTGCTTCGACTGCTGCTGCTGCTGCTGCGCGCGGCTCGCCGACCGCGCGCCCAGAGATGAAGAATAGTGGCCGCTACTGCTACTGCTAAGCGCGGGGGGCGCTGGGTTCCCCTTGGAGATGGTGGGGAGCGCCTGCAGCACGGCAGAGCCGGCCGCGGACCACGCCACGCCGGCCACGGCCGCCAGGATGATGGTGCTGCGCCACCCGAGCTGCGACATGGCCGGGCCCGTCACCAGCCACCCCAGCACGCCGCCTGCGCACAGCCCCGTGCCACATGCCACCGCACACACACCGCTCCGTTTTCAACTCCCTCAGCACACACATGCGCGAGGACGAACGATGTGCTGGAGGCATGCGGCCGACCACAGCAACAGCACAAGCAAACGGCCCGCGGGGAGAAGCTGCTGCGCCACGAGGGCGGGAGGCGCACCCATGTTGAAGCAGAAATAGATGAACGCGATGACAGAGGCCTTGATGGCGGCGGGCACCCAGGCCGAGGCCATGGAGGAGACGGCGGGCATGGCGCAGGCGGACGCCAGGCCGAAGCAGGCGCGCGAGAAGAGCACGGCCGGCAGGCTGTTGGCGCATGCCGTGGCGGCCAGCGAGGCCGACCAGAGCAGCAGGCACAGCACCAGCACCCTGCGCGGCGCGGGCGCCACCACGCCACCTTCCTTCAGCGCTTCCGCCGGATGCAAAGACCACCCACGATCGTGTGCCGCCCTCCTCAGCGCTGCCGCGGCGGCGCGTGCGAGTGGGCCCTTGTGGGGACTGCGCACTTTCCCCAAGGCCGCGCTCACTCACTTTTCTCCGCCCCAGTGGTCCGAGAGCCAGCCCGCCGGCACCTGGCCAACCAGGTACCCCCAGAGCATGGAGGAGTGCACGACGCCGACCTGGCCCACGCTGAGCTGCAGCTCCTGGCCCAGCAGCGGCGCCGCCAGCGTGAAGACCGACCGGTGCAGCGAGCAGAACAGCATGGCCAGCGCCACCACGCCGCACACCACCTGCCACGCCTGCGGGAAGGCACATTGGTACCACAAGGGTGCAGGGTCGCGTCCTCCGTTGCCTCCGTTGCTTTGCTGCGTTTCCGCGGCGCGAGTTCGCACCTGCGGCTTGGGAAGCTCGCCGGCTTGCCCGCCCAGCGGCCCCACATTGTCGTAGCGGGCGACCGCACACGCCACCGCTCGCTGCTGGAGGTCGAAGGCTTGGGCGCTGTGCTGCAGCTGCGGTGGGGACGTGGGGAACGCGTTGCGGCCACCCCCGACCCGGCGGCTCCGCGCCCTTTGGCCGCTGTGGGCCCTCACACACTTGAACGCGGCTGCAGGGGCGTGCGCTGCGGGCGCCGCACGCCGCTGCTGCTGCACCGAGGAGGAGGGCCGCATGCTGCACCAGGGCGCGCCGCACGCGCGAGCCAACTACCTCCGCCGCACTGCACTCCTCAAGCCATACACTGCACAGCAAGAGCGCCGGCTTTCTCGCTCTGCCGCCATCGTCAGCTTAATAAGCAAGAGCAGCAGCGAGAAAGCGCCTCACGTCATCGGGCGGACCGCGACTGGGGCCTTGAAGCGCTTCGCCCGCGATGGCCACGCTCCAGGACGCGCCCCATGACGAGCCGCAGCAAGACCCCGTGCTCGCCGCCACGGAGGCCAGGCTGCAGGCGCTGGCGCAGGCGCAGCAGGCGGCCATCGCGACGGGCCAGCTCGAACCAACAGACCCCGTCGTCGTGGAGGGCAAGCGCAAGGTCTACAGAGCCATCGAGGATGAACTGCTCGACTACAAGTGCGTCCAATCCTAGCGCTCTGCGCTGCGTTGTGGAGACCTCCCGCATCGGCACGCGAACGCCGCGCTCGTCGGCGACGGCGATCGCTTCGTCGTATCCGGCATCGACGTGTCGGAGCACTCCCATGCCCGGGTCGTTGCGCAGCACGCGCGCGAGCTTCTCGGCCGCCAGCGCAGAACCGTCGGCGACGCTCACCTGCCCGGCGTGGATCGAGCGGCCGATGCCGACCCCGCCGCCGTGGTGGATCGACACCCAACTCGCGCCGGACGCCGTGTTGACGAGGGCGTTGAGCAGCGGCCAATCGGCGATCGCGTCGGAGCCGTCCTTCATCGCCTCCGTCTCGCGGTAGGGGCTCGCAACCGAGCCCGCATCGAGGTGGTCACGGCCGATCGCGAGCGGCGCGGCCAGCTCGCCCGAGGCCACCATCTCGTTGAACCGCAGGCCCGCGACATCCCGCTCTCCGTATCCCAGCCAGCAAATACGGGCCGGGAGCCCCTGGAAGTGCACACGCTCGCCCGCGAGACGGATCCAGCGCGCGAGCGACTCGTTCTCGGGGAAGAGCTCGAGCACCGCGCGATCCGTCTTGGCAATGTCGGAGGCCTCCCCTGACAGGGCCGCCCAGCGGAACGGGCCCTTGCCCTCCGCGAAGAGCGGCCGGATGTAGGCGGGCACGAAACCGGGAAAGTCGAACGCGCGCGCGTAGCCGGCGTCGCGCGCCTCCGTGCGGATGTTGTTGCCGTAGTCGAACACCTCCGCGCCAGCGTCGAGGAACCCGACCATCGCCTCCACGTGCACGGCCATGCTCTCGCGGGCACGCTGCGCGAACCCGGGGTCCTGCCGAGCCTGCTCCCAGTCCTCGAAGGCGACTCCGAGCGGCAGGTAGGCGAGTGGGTCGTGCGCGCTCGTCTGGTCGGTGACGATGTCGATGGGCGCGCCCAGGGCCAACAGTTCGGGATGGGTCTGCGCCGCGTTGCCGAGCACACCGATCGACAGCGGCCGGCGCGCATCCCGCGCGTGAACGGCCAGCTGGACCGCCTCCTCGAGTGTCTGCGCGCGCACGTCGAGGTAACCATGGTCGAGGCGGCGTTGGATGCGGGACTCGTCGACATCGACGCAGATCGCGACCCCGCCGTTCGTCGTCACGGCGAGCGGTTGCGCGCCGCCCATGCCCCCGAGCCCCGCGGTCAGGGTGATCGTGCCGGCGAGAGTGCCGCCGAAGCGCTTCGCCGCGACCGCCGAGAAGGTCTCGTAGGTGCCCTGCAGGATTCCCTGCGTGCCGATGTAGATCCAGGAGCCGGCCGTCATCTGGCCGTACATCGTCAGGCCGAGCGCCTCAAGCCGCCGGAACTCGTCCCAGGTCGCCCAATCGCCGACGAGGTTCGAGTTGGCCAGCAGCACGCGCGGCGCCCACTCGTGCGTCTGCAGCACCCCGACCGGCCGGCCGGACTGCACGAGGAGCGTCTCATCGCCGCGGAGCGTTTCCAAGGTGCGCACGATCGCGTGGAAGCTCGGCCAGTCACGGGCCGCCTTGCCGGTGCCGCCGTACACGACGAGCTGCTCGGGATGCTCGGCCACCTCGGGGTCGAGGTTGTTCTGCAGCATCCGCAGTGCGGCCTCCTGAGGCCAGCCGAGCGTGTGCAACTGGGAGCCGCGGTGGGCGGTGATCATGGCCGGATCTCTTTCGGGGTAAGGGCGTCGAGCAGCGCGCCGGACTCGACGAGAGCGACGGCGGCGGCGATGTCGGGAGCGAGGAAGCGGTCGGGTCCTGCGGGCGGCACCGCGTCGCGGATGCGCTCGATCGCCGCGGCACTGACGGGGCCGGGCTGCGCTCCGCGCAACTCGATGCCGCGCGCGGCGGTCATGAGCTCAACGGCGAGCACTCGCGTGAGACCGTCGATGGCGCGACGCAGCTTGCGGGCCGCGGACCACCCCATCGAGACGTGGTCCTCCTGCATCGCGCTCGTGGGGATCGAGTCGACCGACGCGGGTGCGGCGAGGCGCTTCAGTTCGCTCACGATGCCCGCCTGGGTGTACTGGGCGATCATGTAGCCCGAGTCGACGCCGGGATCGTGGGCGAGGAACGGAGGCAGACCGCCGTTGCGCGCCTTGTCGAGGAAGCGATCGGTGCGCCGCTCGCTCATGCTGGCGACGTCCGCGACGACGATCGCGAGAAAGTCGAGCGCGTAACCGACGGGGGCGCCGTGGAAGTTGCCGTTCGATTCGATGCGGCCGTCGAGTGTGACGACCGGATTGTCGATCGCGCTCGCGAGTTCCCGCTCGGCGACCCGGCGCGCATGGTCGACGGTGTCCCGCGCGGCGCCGTGCACCTGCGGTGCGCAGCGCAGCGAGTAGGCGTCCTGCACGCGAGTGAAGCCCGACTCGCGGTGGGCGGCGAGCGCTCCCGACCCGGCGAGGACGTCGCGCATAGTCGCTGCACTGACGGCCTGGCCTGGATGCGGGCGCAGCGCCTGCAGGTCCGCGGCGAGCACGGCGTCCGTGCCCGCGAGACCTTCAATGCTCAGGGCGGCGGCGAGGTCGGCGGTCGTGAGCAGCCGGTCGAGATCGGCAAGAGCCAGACACAGCATGCCGAGCATGCCGTCGGTGCCGTTGATGAGCGCGAGCCCCTCTTTCTCGCGCAGCTCGATCGGGGCGATCGAGGCGGCGGCGAGGGCGGATGCGGCATCCGTAAGCTCCCCGTCGACCCGCACGGGTCCCTCCCCCATCGCGGCGAGCGCGATGTGGGCGAGCGGCGCGAGATCGCCCGAGCAGCCGAGGCTCCCGTACTCACCGATCACAGGGGTGATTCCGGCGTTGAGCATCGCCGCGTACGTCAGGGCGACGTCGGGTCGCGCGCCGGTTCGCCCGGTCGCGAGGGTCGAGAGTCGCAGGAGCATTGTCGCGCGCACGACCTCGGTCTCGACCTCTGCGCCTGAGCTGGCCGCGTGGCTACGCACGAGTGACCGCTGCAGGTCGAGTCGACGCTCGAGGGGGATGTGCTTCGTCGCGAGTGCTCCGAATCCCGTCGAGATGCCGTAATGCGGCCGAGCATCGTGAGCGAGCGCCTCGATGATCGCGCGCGAGTCGGCCATCGCCTCGCGTGCGTCCGGCGCGATCTCGACCGGGCGGAGCTCGCGGGCGACGGCGACGACCTCCTCGACGCGAAGTGGGCCGACGGAGACGATCACGGGCAGCATGGCACCAGTGAACGCCGCACGCACGGTCCACGCGACCGCCCGGGCGCATACTGTGTATGAGATCTCAGACTCGGCAAGGAAGGCGGTGCGGATGCCCGAGATTCCTGCCGCGCGGAGCGCGTTGCGGATGCTGCGCTACCTGGCCTCCCGCCAGGGTCCCGTCGCGGCCTCGGCGATCGCCCGCGACCTCACGCTTCCCCGCTCATCCACGTATCAGCTGCTCGCGGTGCTCATGGACGAGGGCTACGTCGTGCACTATCCCGAAGACCGCACGTACGGACTCAGCACGCTCGTCGCCGAGATCGGCGGATCCGCGTTGCGCAGCGAACGGCTCGCCCGCCTCGCGCGACCCCTGCTCGAGGGCGTCGTGGCACGATCGCCGACCCCGGTGGTCGCGCACCTCTCCGTGCTCAGCGGGCCCGAGGTGAGCTACGCCGCCCGCGTGCAAGGATTCCGCGCCCCCACGACCGTGTCGGCCGTCGGCGTGCGGCTGCCCGCGCACCTCACCGCGACAGGGCGTGCGCTGCTCGCCCTGCTGAGCCATGACCAGGTGCGCGCGCTCTACCCGAGCCGGGACCGCCTGGTGCGCCGCGCGGCGGCGGGACCGGCGACGCTCGCGGAACTCGATCGCATCCTCGACGACACCCGTCGGCGGGGATGGGCGGTGGAGGCGGGAGAGATCACCGAAGACTACGCGTCGGTCGCCGCCGCGGCCGTGGACCGCAACGGCTATCCGACGGCCGCGATCGGGCTCACCTATCGAGAGAGCCCTGCGGTGGACGCCGGAGCGCTCGGGCAGGCGACCGTCGCCGCCGCGGAGGCGCTCACGGCGCGGCTTGCCGGGCATCGCTGACCGGCGCGCCGCCCCGGCGACCCCCGGCCGTCCGGAGACGACGAAGGGGCCGGGCCTTGCGGCCCGACCCCTGTCGATGATGGTCCCGAGTTACTTCAGGATCTTGGTCACCTTGCCGGCGCCCACGGTGCGGCCACCCTCACGGATGGCGAAGCCGAGGCCCTCCTCCATGGCGATCGGCTGGATGAGCTCGACCGTCATGTCGGTGGTGTCGCCGGGCATGACCATCTCGGTGCCCTCGGGCAGCGTGATGACGCCGGTGACGTCGGTGGTGCGGAAGTAGAACTGCGGACGGTAGTTCGCGTAGAACGGGTTGTGACGCCCACCCTCGTCCTTCGACAGGATGTACGCGGTGCCCTCGAACTGCGTGTGCGGCGTGACCGAGCCGGGCTTGACCACGACCTGGCCGCGCTCGACATCCTCACGCTTGGTGCCGCGGAGCAGCAGACCACAGTTCTCGCCGGCCCAGGCCTCGTCGAGCTGCTTGTGGAACATCTCGATACCCGTGACGGTGGTCTTCTGCGTCGGGCGCAGACCCACGATCTCGACGTCCGAGTTGATCTGCAGCGTGCCGCGCTCGGCGCGACCCGTCACGACGGTTCCACGACCGGTGATCGTGAAAACGTCCTCGATCGGCATCAGGAACGGCTTGTCCTTGTCGCGCACCGGGTCCGGCACCGACGCGTCGACGGCGTCCATGAGGTCGAGGATGGACTGCGTCCACTTCTCGTCACCCTCGAGGGCCTTGAGACCCGAGACGCGCACGACGGGGGCGTTGTCGCCGTCGAAGCCCTGGCTCGAGAGCAGCTCGCGAACCTCGAGCTCGACGAGCTCCAGGATCTCCTCGTCCTCGACCATGTCGGACTTGTTGAGCGCGACGAGCAGGTAGGGAACACCGACCTGCTTGGCGAGCAGCACGTGCTCGCGCGTCTGCGCCATCGGACCGTCGGTCGCCGCAACCACGAGGATCGCGCCGTCCATCTGGGCGGCACCCGTGATCATGTTCTTGATGTAGTCGGCGTGACCCGGCGCGTCCACGTGCGCGTAGTGACGCTTGGGCGTCTCGTACTCGACGTGGGAGATGTTGATCGTGATACCGCGCTGACGCTCTTCGGGAGCGGAGTCGATCGACGCGAAGTCGCGCTGGACGTTCGTCGGCGACGGGTACTTGTCGGCCAGGACCTTGGAGATCGCCGCGGTGAGCGTCGTCTTGCCGTGGTCGACGTGACCGATGGTTCCGATGTTGACGTGCGGCTTGGTCCGCTCGAACTTGGCCTTAGCCACTGTGGGTCCTCCTCAGGACTCGGTGCTTAGGGCTTCCGACGTGCGAAAGCCCGAGGCGATTGGGATGTTGTTACTTTAGTTGATCCGTCTCAGGCGACTAGCGGACTAGTCGCCCTTGCTCTTCTGGACGATCTCGTCAGCCACCGCTTTGGGAACTTCCGAGTAGCTGTCGAAGGTCATCGAGTACACCGCGCGACCGGAGGTCTTCGACCTCAGATCCCCGACGTAGCCGAACATCTCAGACAGGGGCACAAGCGCGCGAACGACCTTGACGCCGGTCGCGTCCTCCATGGACTGGATCTGTCCACGGCGGGAGTTGAGGTCACCGATGACGTCACCCATGTACTCCTCGGGAGTACGCACCTCGACCGCCATGAGCGGCTCGAGGAGCACGGGGCTCGCCTTGCGCGCGGCCTCCTTGAAGGCCATCGAGCCGGCGATCTTGAACGCCATCTCAGACGAGTCGACGTCGTGGGCGGCGCCATCGATCAGCATCGCCTTGACTCCGACCATCGGGTAGCCGGCGAGGATGCCGACGCCCATCGCGGACTGGATGCCCGCGTCGACCGACGGAATGTACTCGCGCGGAACGCGACCACCGGTGACCAGGCTCTCGAACTCGTAGATCTTGTCGCCCGAGACCTCGAGGGGCTCGATCGTGATCTGCACCTTCGCGAACTGGCCGGAACCACCCGTCTGCTTCTTGTGGGTGTAGTCGTACTTCTCCACGGCGCGACGGATCGTCTCGCGGTAGGCCACCTGCGGCTTGCCGACGTTTGCCTCGACGTTGAACTCGCGCTTCATGCGGTCCACGAGGATGTCGAGGTGGAGCTCGCCCATGCCCTTGATGATGGTCTGGCCGGTCTCCTGGTTCTGCTCCGTGCGGAAGGTCGGGTCCTCCTCGGCGAGCTTCTGGATCGCCGTACCGAGCTTCTCCTGGTCGGCCTTCGTCTTCGGCTCGATCGCGACCTCGATCACGGGCTCCGGGAACGTCATCGACTCGAGCACGACCTGGTTGTTCGCGTCCGAGAGGGTGTCACCCGTCGTCGTGTCCTTGAGGCCGATGACCGCGTAGATGTGACCGGCGGTGACACCGTCGACCGGGTTCTCCTTGTTGGCGTGCATCTGGAAGATCTTCCCGATGCGCTCCTTCTTGCCCTTCGTCGAGTTGACGACCTGCTCACCGGAGGCGAGCTTGCCGGAGTAGACGCGGATGTAGGTGAGGCGACCGAAGAACGGGTGCGTCATGATCTTGAACGCGAGCGCCGCGAACGGCTCGCTCGCATCCGCGTGACGCTCGATGATCTTCTCCTCGTCGCGCACGTCGTGGCCCTCGATCGCCGGCATGTCCAGCGGCGACGGAAGGTAGTCCACGACCGCGTCGAGCATCGGCTGCACGCCACGGTTCTTGAACGCCGAACCGCACAGCACCGGGTAGAGCTCACTCGCGATCGTCATCTTGCGGATCGCGCCCTTGATCTCGGCGACGGTGAGCTCTTCGCCCGCGAAGTACTTCTCGAGCAGCGCATCGTCGGACTCGGCGACGGTCTCGAGCAGGATGTGGCGGTACTCGTTGGCCTTCTCGACGAGGTCGGCGGGAATCTCCTGCACCTCGTACTTGGCGCCCATCGTCACGTCACCCTTCGAGTCGCCGGGCCACACGAGGGCCCGCATCTCGACGAGGTCGACGACGCCGACGAACGAGCTCTCCGAGCCGATCGGCAGCTGGATGACCAGCGGCTTGGCGCCGAGGCGCTTGATGATCGTGTCGACCGTGAAGTAGAAGTCGGCGCCGAGCTTGTCCATCTTGTTGACGAAGCAGATGCGCGGCACGTCGTACTTGTCGGCCTGGCGCCACACCGTCTCGGACTGGGGCTCCACGCCCTCCTTGCCGTCGAACACCGCGACCGCGCCGTCGAGCACGCGGAGGTTGCGCTCCACCTCGACGGTGAAGTCCACGTGTCCGGGGGTGTCGATGATGTTCAGCTGGATGTTGTTCCAGAAGCACGTCGTCGCGGCGGACGTGATCGTGATGCCACGCTCCTGCTCCTGCGCCATCCAGTCCATCGTCGCGGCGCCGTCGTGCACCTCCCCGATCTTGTGGGTGATGCCCGTGTAGAACAGGATGCGCTCGGTCGTGGTGGTCTTACCGGCATCGATGTGCGCCATGATGCCGAAGTTGCGGACCTTCGAGAGGTCGGTGAGCACGTCCTGTGCCACGGGGG
>VFQP010002843.1_pt1 | contig 18615 bp, 22 predicted proteins | sample 3512351 | NCBI WGS metagenome assembly VFQP01 (sample SAMN10412372, study PRJNA504923) | tailings metagenome | isolation source: Relicate 1 Philex TSF1 revegetated site | place: Philippines: Tuba, Benguet | collected 2017-08-29
GTGGAGGAGGAGGCGTCGCGGCGGCGGCTGGCGCTGCACTTCAACGGCGCGCGCGACCACGCCGACGCCTCGCTGCAGGACTACAAGGTGCGCTGCTCTTTCTTTGGGGGGGGAGAGGTGGCCGCTGCAGGACCGCAATGTGCGCTGAGGGTCAGCAGGACTGTGAAGGTGTGCTCCCGGGGCCCATGTCTCCCTGCTCATACACGCATCTTCGCGCCCGCGCCGACGGTGATGCAGCACGGTGATCACGTGTGCCGCGTGTGGTGCGCGCGCAGGTGTTCATCAACCCTAGCCTGAGCGACGTGGTGGCCACCACCACGGCCGAGGCGCTGGCCATGGGCAAGTGGGTCGTGTGCGCCGACCACCCCAGCAACCAGTTTTTCAAGCGCTTCCCCAACTGCCTCATCTACAGGTGCGCAAAGCGCCCCCTCCCCCGCGCCAACCTCCCTCCGACCCGCCCTGCCCTGGTGCTCGGCCACCCTGGCTTCGACGCCACGGCGAGCGCAAGGGCGGGCCCTTGCGGAGCGCACCATTCCGACGGCTCCCTGCTGCGTTCGTGGCGTGCGCTGTCTTGCTCTTGCTGCGAAGCGCAGGGACAGCGAGGAGTTATGCCGATACCAGACGCTGACGCTTCCCTTTCCTTTCCTTCGCCTGCGTGCCCCTCGCAGGGACAGCGAGGAGTTCAGCCAGTGCCTGAGCAGGGCGCTGCACGAGGACCCGCGGCCGCTGTCCTCCACGCAGCTGCACGACCTCACCTGGGAGGCCGCCACCGAGCGCTTCCTCGACGTGGCGGACATCTCGCCGGGGGGCGGCCTGGCGGCGCCGCTCGAGGCCGGCGTGGACAAGGTGAGGGTGACAGGCGGTGTGCGCTTGCTAGGAGCATGGTGGTGCAGTGAGAACGCGAGTGGGCGACGAGTGTATCTGGAGGGCCGGCGCCGCTCAAAAACCGGCGTGGACAAGGTGAGGGATGGACGTCAAGCAGTATGCGAGAGTGGGCCGCGTCGCAGGTGCACATGCACTGTGCGAGCCCAGGCGCCGTAGTTGCGACGCGGGCGTCCGCCCCGAGCTCGACGTGAACCGGGCCTTGCGCTGGCCAGTGCGCTCGCTACACCCGCCGCGCCTCTGCTTGCACGCAACGCAGGTGCTGCACGCGCTGCACAACGCCGTGACGGGCGTCGAGTTCCTGCGCGTGGCCATGGGCGCCGGCGCGCGCACGCGCGACCTGCCGCCGCGCGTGACCGACTACCAGCCCGACGAGAACGACGTGGGCGGGTTCTTCGACAACACGGCGCGCGCCAAGAAGTCGTGGGAGGGCAAGAAGCCGGGCGGCGGCGGCAAGAAGGGGGCGCAGGGCAAGGGCGGCAAGGCGGCGGCGGCGGGCGGGGAGGGCGGCGCGGTTGACAAGGTGCTGCCTTCGGTGCCCGAGGGCACGGCGGTCAAGGCATGAGGGAAAAGTGTGGGCGTTTGGAGGCGTGGTGTCGGACTGGAGCGGCGTGGGGGCTTGTTGGCATTTGTGGGCGGCGGCGCGCAGGCGCGCGTTCCTGCCTGGCGGCCCAGGGAGTGCTGGGAGGAGCGCGGGGGGGCGAGGGCGTGTGTGCGCCGCTTGTGCTGTGGCGGGCGGCGCCGGCGGTGGGCGGGGCGTGCGAGGGGAATGCACTGGCGCGTGCACACAAGCTTGCTTTGGCCAGGCTTGGCCTCCTGGCTGCCAGAGTCTGAATGCTTTCTCTTCTCTTTGGGGTCGGAGTCTGCATCCTTGGGGTCGTCAGTGGCGTCGTCAGCGGTGGTTTGTCCTTTGCGAGGTCGGAATGCCTCATTGAGACGACGGTACCTTGCCCTCGAGCGGTGCTCTCCATGATGAGTCAGCGCTCGCGTTGAGTTCGTTCCGTGTCCGCCGTGGGATCCTGGAGGGGTCGTCGGAGCACCTCGACATCCGCATTTCAACGATTTGACGTGTTGGTGCGCGCCCCCGGACGCTGTCGCATGGGGCGCCGCGGCGGCACTTGCGCCGTCAAGGGACCACCCCTAGGGCCCGTGGGCGCGTGGGTGGGTGGCGTTGAAGCCTACGTGCCGCCATGGTCCCTGTGCGTGCGGCGGCAGGGCTAGGGAGGGGACGGTTCTGTCGACGCGACGTCTAGATTACGTTCGGTTTGCTCGTTTGCCGCCCGGGGCGGGGCGGGGGCTCGCACACAGCACGCAGCCCCCGCCGCCCGCCGCCGTGGCGCAATAGTTTGCACTGTTGAGCGTGGTTTTGCTGCGTGGGGGGATGAGACACCCAAGGGGGCGGGGGGCGCCGCCAGCGGCGCCTGTACTTCCATCGTGGCGGGCGCGAGCGGGCGAGCGGGGCTTTGTGGGACGCCACCACACACATGTACAGAACGAAGCGAGGTGCACACTGCAGCGATGGGGGAGCGCCGACCTGTGTGGCGAGCGGAGCGTTCTCGTTTTTCTCTGCCTGTGCTTTTGTGGTTCGCCGCAGCGTGCACTGCGTTCCTGCTTTGGACGGGGTGGCCAGGGCTCCGATGGGACCTCTCGGCAAACGCGCCAGCAGCAGTATGCCACGTGTTGTTTGTGCCTCGTGGGGCGTGGTGTACTGCGGGATGGCTGCGCGCTTGCTGTGCTGTGTCTCGTCTGCGCCAAACGGCCGCCCTGGGGGCTGCTTTGGGGGCTGTGTACAACGGAGAAGCCCACCTGCATCGCGTGTGTGTGCGCACGGCAGTGCGCCACGCAGGCTGCGCGCGCGCCTGTCTTCTGCACAGGGGCGCCGTGAAGATGTTCCCTGCCTGTGCAACTGCTCCCCTGAGCGCGCACGGCCCCGCCCGCGTCAGCTGATCCCCTGCAGCAGAGCTCCAGCAGCACCAGCTGCTGGAGCGGCCCCACACACATCACGAGCTCGAAGGCACGGCCCCCCGACCAGAGATCCCCTCGGCAGCAGGCGTCGACACCGTGGCGTCGACACCGGCATGGCCGTCGCAGTGTTGGGCCACAGCTCGCTCGTTCCTGCCAGCGCAAAGCCCCGTCCATGTTTGGGGCAGCTGAAAGGGCGCCGATCTGGCGGAGCGGCCACAGGCATGGAGGACGGCAACAGCTAGCCCGCCGGAGGGCTGGCTCACTTCAAGCAGAAGTTCAAGAAGCCTCCCAAGGTGCTGCCGGGCGCGCATGAACGCAGGACCGATGGCGCCGTGCACCGCCAAGCTGCACCGTGCTCCTGCAGGCGTGTGCGTGAGCAGAACACGGACTCTGCCGCAACGACGCTGCTGCGCCATGCTTCTCCTGTGCGCAGTTTCCGCCCTTGGGGCCCGACGACTCCGCGAGCAACCACCTGCTGCTGCAGCCGCACCTGGGGCACAGCAACCAGGCCACCAACAGCCCCGCGGCCTCCACCGCCAGCGCAGGCGGCGACCCGGCAGCCTCCTCGGCCGGCAACGAAGGCGCCCACGCGCCGGCCCCGTCGGGCCCGCCCCTCAACTTCAAGGGCATCAAGCACAAGTGGCTGCAGCAGCACGCGCAGCAGGAGCAGCTCGCGAAGCAGCACCACGACGAGGAGCTGCAGCAGCAGCAGCTGAGGCAACAGCAGGCCGCCGCCGCCGCGGAGGAGGTGCGACACGATGCCACCATGGCGCCACCCGTCGCAAGCACAGCTGTGCGACAGCCCAAGCATGCGCCCTCACCAACACTGTGCCCGCCACGCTGCTGACGGCGCCGGCCAATCTTAGCAAAGCGCACGCGTTCCTCTGCGCGCACGTCTGTCCATCTGCATCGCGCAGCGCAAGCGGCAGCAGGAGGCCGAGCGCCTGCGCCAGGAGGAGGAGGCCCGCCAGCAGCGCGAGAGGGAGGCGGCCGAGGAGGCGGCGCGCGCGGCGGCCCGGCGCGAGGCCGAGGCCGCCGCCGCCGCCGCCGCCGCCGCCGCCGCAAAGGCCGCTCAGGAACGCGAGGAGGCGGGGCGGCGCGAAAAGGAGGAGGCGGCCAGGCGCGAAAAAGAGGAAAAGGTGCGTCGAGCAGCGTCTCCCTCCCTCTCCACAGCGCCCCCGCACGGCCGCACCGTTCCCATTTGATGCCCCACATCACGTCCTCTTCTGCACCCCGTGCGTGTGCCCTCATGCAGGAGCGCAAGCAGGAGGAGGCGCGCAAGCGCAAGGCGGCGGCGGCGGCCGCCGCCGCCGCCAGCGGACAGGACCTCGACTTTGGGGACGACATGTTTGCGGTGCTGCCAAGCGCGCCGCCGCCGCCGCCGCCGCCGCCCGCGGCGCCGCCGGCAGCCGCGCCCGCCTCCGCGCCGGAGGACGCCGCGCCGGGTGCAGCTGCGGGGGGGGAGCACCAGCAGGCCGCGGGCGGCGGCAAGCCGGTGGCGAGAAAGGTGGGCAGTGGGCGGTGCAGGGATGGTGTGGTGGAGGCCCGGGGATGGCAGCAAATTTGGCTTGCGATCCTGATTGCCTAGGCGGCCGGTTGGCGGGCGGCAGCGGCTCAGTGGCTTTAAGGGTGGGTCACGTGCTGCGCGCCGCACAGGCGTCCAAGGTGGCGGGCGGGGACGCTAAGGCCGGCAGCAAGGGCGAGGGCGGCAAGCCGGCGCACGCCGCAGCGGGGGACGCCAAGGGCGGCGGCAAGCGTGCGAGGGAGCAGGCAGAGGTGAGCTGCCCGCGTGGAATGAGCTCGCTCACGTGCCACTTGTAGCTGCGTCTCTGCCCTTCTTCACAGGAGGGCGCGGGCTGGCGGGCACGGCTGCAGCCTGCGTGTGCTGCCGGACACGCTCCCACCCGCAAGAAGCAAGCAGCCGCCCGTGCGCACTGGCGCGCCGGCAGGAAGGCTCTGGAACGCCGAGGCGCCCAAACAGACACAGATCGCGATGTGCACTCACGCGCCCGCAGGACGGATCGGAAGCGCCGCACGACGGCGCCTCCCAGCCGCCGGGCGACGCCGCCACCGCCGCCACGCAGCACCCCTCCAAAAAGGCGCACCGCACCCCGTCCCTCGCGCCGGACGCCGCCGCCACCGACCGCCCGCCCGCCGCCTCCAGCCACCCCACGCCGGCCCCGCCGCCGCCGCCCTCCGGGCACAAGGACGCCAAGCGGCAGCACGACCCGCCCGCCCCCTCCTCCGCGCCGCCCGCCTCCGGCAAGCCCTCCTCCAAGAAGCCACGCGTGGACGGCGGCAGCGCGCCGCCCGACGCGGCCAAGGCGGGCACGCCAAAGCCGCCCAAGTCCGGCTCCGCTCCGCCGCCCGCGGCGGCGGCGGCGGGCGGCGCGGCGGCGGCGGCGGCGGCCCCACCGCTGCAGCCGCGGCCGTCCGGCAAGGCGACAGGCGCGCACATCGTGGCGGTTAAGCCGGGCGACAACGGCGCCGGCGACCCGGCGGGGCGGGTGCCGGCGGTGGTGGTGGGCGGCGCCGGGGCGCAGCACGCGCAGCACGGGCAGCAGCAGCAGCAGCACGGGCTCAAGCCAGTGGTGGGCGGGGACGCAGCGGGAGCAGGAGCGGGAGCGGGCGGCAAGGGCAAGGGGTCTGGTGCTAAGGCGGCGGCGGCGGCGGGCGAGGGCGGGGCGGCGGCGAAGAAGGAGAGGGACAAGGAGAAGGAGAAGGCAGCGGAGGCGGCAGCAAAGGCGTCGTCGTCCAAGCCCCAGCATGGGGCTGAGACCAGCCCCGACGCGGCTGCGGCGCCGCACAAGCCGCCGGCGGAGGGCAAGGCTGCGGGCGCGCACGGCTCCAAGCCCTCGAGTAAGGCGGCGGGCGGGGCGGGCAAGGCGGCCAAGCCCTCGCCCGACGCGCCGCATGGCGGCAAGCCCTCAAAACCCTCGCAGCAGCAGCAGGGCGTCAAGGCCAGCAAGGCGAGCACGCCGCCGCCGCCGCCGCTGCCCCACCCCCCGCACCTCCACAACGGCGGCGGCACCAGCACCGCGCCTGGGTCGCAGGTCACAGGCACCGCGCCCGCCGCCCGCACGGCGTCGGGCGCCGGGGACGGCGCCGCCGCCGCCGTCACCAGCGGCCACCACGGCGGCGGCCGCATCGTCGAGTGCTACCTCGAGTACGCGCCCCGCCCGCCCGCCGCCGCCGGCGGGGCCGCCAGCACGACGGGCAGCCTGCCGCACCTCGCGCCCACCATCCCATCGGTGGCCGGCAGCCCTGTGGCGGCCCTGCCGCCCGCCGGCACGTCGGCGGCGGCGGCGGCGGCGCAGAAGCAGCCGACGGCGTCGCCGCCGCACCGGCCGCCGGGCCCGGCGGCGGTGGTCGTCAAGGTGGAGGGCGGCGGGGGCAAAGGGGGTGGCGGCGGCGGTGGCGGCGCGCAGGCGCAGGCGGCGCCGTCGTCGGCTGCGTCCATGGCGGACGGCGCGGGCGCGGGTGGTGGCGCCGGCGGGCAGGACGCCACCAGCGGCGTGCAGCCGGTGCTACACGCCAAGGTGGACCTGAGCAAGGTGCGGTCTCGAGATCTCGAGATCGGCGCCCGTGGTGAGATTGGCAGGACTGCGGCAGACGTGCTGACTGACGTGTTGCCCCTGCAGGTCAAGTCGGTGCACGAGCTGTGGGCGCAGCTGGCGGCGGCGTTCCGGCCCGAGGTGCTGCCGGACCGCCTGCACGCGCAGCTCGTGTACCTGGACCAGGACGGCGACTGGCTGCTCGTGTCGCCAGAGGACCCCTGGCCCGTCATCGCCAGCAACGCGCGCAAGCTGCTCGTCTCGCCCAGGGTCTGACTGGCTGCGTTCACACTCTCGACGAGCTGTCGTGTGCGCCGCTCGTTCAAGCGTTTGACCTTTTCGCGCGCGATGCCCGGAGAGCCTGCGATCGCGACGATCAGCACGCTCGTGAGCAAGTCCACGCACGCTCGTGCGAGCGGGCGCTTGGGCGCGTCGAGTCAGTCACGCCGCGCCATCGGGTTCGCCATCGAGGTCGCCCTCCAGAGGCCGCAGGCGCGCACGCGCAGGCGTCCAGGTGCAGCGCGCATTGGCAGCTCCAGCTGGTGCATTGGCGCAGCACTGTGCAGCGCAGTTGGCCAGCCGCCGCACGGGTCACATGCGCCCCCCCTCGTGCGCACGTGCCACGCCGCAGGATGGCGGCCATCATCGATGCAGTTGAAGAGCTCTCCATCACGACCGACCCCGTTCCACCGCAGCAGCAGCACTTGCCCAAGACCTGGCTCCAGCGGCTCGCCTCGGCGCCGCTGCCCCGTCCCGCTCTCCTGGCCCTCTCCCGCACCTGCACGACCCTCAGCGACGCCGTGCGCCGCCACCGTGTGGCAGAGGCCACCTGCCAGCTCCCCCTCGAGTCTTCGACGTTTGGCGCGGTGCTGGACCGCCTGGAGCGCACCCTGCGCCGTTGCGCGCGCGTCAACCTGGTGTTTGCCTACGACGAGCGCCTGCCGTGCCTGGAGTGGACGAGGACGGAGCCGCAGGTGACGCACGTGCTGCAGTGCCTCAAGGGTCGGCTGGCGGGAGCCCTGGGCAACGTCGTCGGCATCGACCTTGCGGTGAGCGTGGCCCGCTTGCGTTTGGTGCGGTTGGCGGGAACAAGCTCCCAGCGCCCGGCGCGCTCCATTGTCTTTCGCTGGTGCCCGACGCAGAACATGGAGCAGTCGGCGCTGGTGCCTGCGCTGCTGCCGCTGCTGTGCCCCAACCTCGAGACGTTCCGGTCCCTCTACGGCGACATCACGCAGCACCTCGCCGCCACGGCCCCACCCGCCGCAGCTGACCCCTCCTTACCCACTCCCAGCCCCTGCCACACCCTCACCTCCCTGACCTGGCTCCACACTGGGCCGCTGCGGCCGCCGCTGGCCGAGCACCTGCGCCAGCAGCTGTCGTCGCTGCCCAGCCTCCGCGCCCTCACCGTGCACCACCTCGACGGGGCGGCCGCCGCCCTGCACAGCGGCACCGTCACCCGCCTGACCTGGAAGGGCCTCAACGCAACGCAGCCGGGCGCGCTGGCGCGCCTGCCGGCTCAGTTCCCCAGCCTGCGGGCGCTGCATGCGCCCGACGCCGCCACCTTGGACGACGGCGCGGCGGCGGCCCTGCTGGCGGGCCTGCCGCAGCTGGAGCGGCTCAGCGTCAACGAGGTGGAGTGCTGGACGGACGCCAGCCAAGCGCGCAGCCCGTGGAGGCATCTGTCGGTGGGGACGCTTGATGTGGGCGCCGTGGCGCGCCTGCCGCTGGGAGGGCTGGAGAGCGTCGAGTGCAGGCGCAGCGTGATGCCCAGCCGGGACGCGGCGGCGGCGGCGCGCGTGGCGGAGGCGGTGCGGCGCTGCGGCGGGCTGGGGCTGGCGGGGGCGGGGCTGGACGTGGTGGGGGCGGACGTCGCCGCGCTGCTGGCGACGCTGCCGGCGCTGCTGGCGGCGCTGCCGCCGGGGCAGCGGCGGCGGCTGACCGTCCGGGAGCTGGACCGCGCTTCAAATGAGGTGCTGCGGTGGCTGGGAGAGCTGGTGGCGGGCGGGGCGGTGCCGTGGCTGAGGTTGGAGGAGTGCAGCCTGGCGGAGGACGCGTGGGGTGGGCTGCTGGCGGGCTTGCCTGAGGGCGTGGTTGAGCTGGAGCTGGCGACCATCTTTCCTTGGCCGACGGAAGAGCAGCTGCTTGCGGCGTGCGCGGGGGCGACGCGCCCCGTCACGCTCAGGCTCGTGGGCGGCGGCATGGGCTCGCGGCTCTTGTCGGCGGAGGCGGTGGTGGAGCGCGTGCGGGCGAGGCTGAGAGGGGAGTCAGAGGGCGGGCCTGTGGAGCTGGCGTGGTGCGCGGTGTTCTCTTCGGGGTGAGGGTTGGCTGCCCCAAGCAGCGCACAGCCAAGGATTCCTCTCCCGTGCCCATGGATTGTGGGGAATTGGACACTGGGTAGAGCGCTGTGTCGTTGCTGCTGCTGCGCGCTTGCTGCTGTGGGACGACATGGATCGCAAGCCGCTGTGGTGGTGCGGTCCAGACGCGAAGCACGCAAGCGACGAGCAGTTCGAGTTGGCAGCGGCATCAGCAGCAGCACTTGCACCGCGTGAGGAGTCACAGCGTGGCGTGAGGCGCGAGCTCGGTGCTGCTCACCGGGCACCTTCAGCGCAGGTCGCGCGATGGCGGATGCGAGCACTTCTGGGCTCAGGCTGCAGGCGTGCCAGCCCATCGACGTCGCGGACGCGTTCGTGGTACGATCGCGGCGCTTTGCCGAGGGCGCTGCGCGCGATGGATCGCCTCCTCAGTCGAGCTCCCTGATCAGCGCGAGGAGCACCACCGCGCGCCGCATTGCTTGGTGCTGCTGCAGGTGCAGCAGGCCAATCTGACGCCCAGCCAGTATGCGCACACCATTTGCCTGCACCCGACGCGGCCGCTCCTCGCCATGGTGCGCGCGCGCCCCCCGGGCACTCGCGCAGCTCAGCAACCTCTTGGCAGCATGAGCGCTGCTGCCAATCCTCAAGGTGGAGCTGTCAATCCTCACGGCCGTTAGCTGCGCATGCGCTGGCTTGCTCGCCCGGTGCGCAGGCCGCCGGCACCTCCTTGGCCGTCTACGACCTCGTCACGTGCACGCGCATCAGCCGCCTGGACATGCGCAGCATCATCGTCGAGATGGCCTTCTCCCCGGACGGAGTCACGCTGGTGCTCGTCATGCAGGTGCGCTGAGGGAGGCAAAGGCACCCTGGCAGCAAACTGCTCTTGCGGCGTCAAGGCAACGCAGCCAAGGTGTCTTGGCATGCGAGGTGGGCGCCCTGGGATTGCCGCTGCGACGCGCCCGCAGGAGTGGGTCATCTACGGCTGGTCCATGGCCACGCAGCGCGTGCACCTCATCGTGCCCAAGCGCGAGAAGGCCGACAAGCCACTGGACTCGTGCCTGCTCACCGTGGGAGGCGTGAGTCCCCGCCCTTCCGTCTCCTCTTTCCGCTCAGTGCAGAGTGGCTCACAGGGTGTGACGCCACGCCAAGCATGAGAGCGGAGGGATGCCTCGCGCTGCTGGTGGTGGGTGGGCTTGCGTGTGCGCAGCAGGCGCGGCCGTACCTGTTTTACTGCAAGTACGGCAAGGAGGCGGTGCGGCGCGCCACGCTGAGCGCCGCCGACGTGTACGACGCCAAGGGGCGCCTGGTCAAGGCCAAGGTGAGCCAGCGTTGCCTGCCTAGGGGCGCCAAGGGGCGCATGGTTGAGGGCAAACGGGCACCGTGGGGAGCCCAGTGGCCCAGGGCAGATGCGGCGCTGGCTGGCCACATGGCCGGGGGCCCACGACGCCGTTCTCGAAGCCTGTTGCTTCTCTCCGGGCTGTGCGATGCCAGACGCTAGCAGGCCCACCACAACCAGACCAGCAGCCCGCACACTTCACGCATGCACGTGTGCAACGCGCACCGCGCACATCGCGCAGGAGGGCACGTGGGGCGCCAAGCTCAAGCTGGAGCCAAGCAAGCCCATCCTGGGCCTGGCGCTGCCGCTGCCCGCCTCGGCCTCCTCCGAGGGGCCGCTGCTGGTGCTGCACGCAGACGGGCTGCTGAGGGGCTACAGCGCCACGGCGCCCACCAACGAGGACGTGCAGCCGCTATTCCAGGTGCAAGGTGCGTCGCTGCGCCCACCGGCAAGTGCGCGCTGCGGGTGTCCGCCTGGCAAGCGCTGTGCAGCCGCTGCTCCAGGTGCAAGGCGCGCGCCCGGCCGCGCCTTCTCCTGTGCACTCGTCGTGCTTCGGGAGGGCACTCATGTCCCTGGAGCAAGGGCGGCACCTTGCTGCGCGGGTGCCGCCATCGTCACGCCAGAGGCGTGTGGCGCCGTGCGTGGAGCGTTGCCGACGAGCAACGGTCGTGGTGGTGGTGGACGCGTGGTGGTGCCTGCGTGCCGCGCAGTGCAAGAGCCGGCGGCAAAGGGCCTGCCGCCCCAGGGCGTGCTGCTCGTCACGCCGCACCCCAGCGCCCCCAACACCTCGCTCATCATCCAGGTGAGGAGGCGGCCACACACACCTGGCCGTGCGCTGCCTTGCAGCTCGAGCCAGCACACGCCACGTTCGCGTGATGCCGTTTCGTGTCGGCAGCAGCGTGGGGATGCGGCAATCTGAGCGTTGACAACATCGCGTGCGGGATGGGCAGCGTGCAGAGCGTGTGCGGTTGGCGGGCCGCCCCTGGTCGTGTGCAGGCGCCGCGCGTGGGAGGCATCATCTCGGTGCTGGCGCACCAGGCGGGCGTCACGTCGCCCACGCTGCTGGCGCGCGTGAGGGTGCCGGGCGGCGGCGTCGTGCTGGGCGCCGGCATCCTGCAGGTGCGTGCAAGCCAGCAGTGGGCAGACAAGCAGTGGGCAGCAGTGGGCGCCAACAGTGGGCGCCACCAGTGGGCAGCCAAGCAATCTCCCGTCGTTCTTTCGCGGACGGCTGGTGTTTCTGGCTGCTCGCAGCGACTCGAAACGCAAGGGCGCAGTCGTCGCAGTCATGCTGTGTTATGTCACCGTGCTGGCTCCTGCTCCCTGCCCCCGCCCCATTGCAGGACTGCCAGGTGCTCGTGGCGGTGGTGTCCTCGCAGCTCGAGGGCGGGCGCCTCCGCACCGTGGCCTGGAGCCTGGCGGAGCGCAGCGCCGACGGCGGCGGCCTGGGCGTCACCAAGGTGAGGACGGCGGCCAGCCTCGCAAGCACATTCACACGTGCAAGCGCTGGCGCGCCAAGGGCAGCCGTGGCACAGGCAGCTCCTCACTGCCAGCGACACTCGATCGAAGCCCCTTCGTGCACGTTTTTCCTTTCCTCTGCCTTTCCTTTCCTATCCTTTCAGGTTGAGCCTGTGGAGCTCAACCCCCTGCTGGACCCCCGCAGCGCGCAGCAGCAGCTGCTGCAGCCGTCCCCGCTCGCCGCGCCGCCGCCCGCCACCGCCACCTTCAGCCCGCACCCGCAGCCGCACCAGGCGCCGCGCTACGACAACATGCTCGGCGTCGGCTCGCCCTCGTCGGCGCTGGCGGCGGGCAAGGCGGCGGGCGGCGACGGCGGCTTTGCCGCCAGCAACGCCACGTCCGCCACGCTGCACTCGCTCTGGTCCACCGCGCCCAGCTGGGCCATCGCCACGGCCAACGCCGGCGCGCTGTCAGGTGCGCCTCCTGCCCTAGGGTCGCCTGCCCCAGGGCAGGCGCTGCCCGGCACCGATCAGAGTGCGCGTGCATGTGTGTGTGTGTGTGTGTGTGTGTGTTGGATTTTGCATCTGTTTGGATACCTCGGCGGGGCCGGAGCCCAGCTACCGGGCATATCAGATGTCCCGCAGCACAAAGGCAAGCGAGCCAGGAGATCATGATCAGAATCAGAACCAAGAATGTGTGTTGGACTTGCATCTGTTTGGGCACGTAGGCGCGGCGGGAGCGCAGCTCGCGGGCGTATCAGATGCCTTGCGCGTGCGGCGAGCTGGACCCTGAGCTGGCGTCATGGCGTCGCCCGCATGGCGCTTGCATGGCGCTTGCAGGTGGCCTGGCGCCCGTCGTGTCCAAGGTGCTGGTGCACCCCGTGCTGCCCGTGCTGGCGGTGCACATGCAGCCCTCGGCCTTCACCAGGAACACGCCCGCCTTCATGCAGCTCACCCTGTCGGGGTCCAGCCCCGACGAGTACGTCCAGATCAGGCGAGTCGGGCCCTCGCAACACCGCCGCTGAAAACCTCAACACGTTTGACTTGTCCGTCGCTCCATCCCCCGAGAAGAGGTGCGGCGTCTCGCCCTGGTCGGAAGCGGCGCCGCGATGGGTGCTGCCGTGCGTGCACGACGCGCGCGCAGGAAGCTGCTCTCCATCCCGCTCATCTCCGCCTCGTCCTGGGACTCGCTCCGGTCCGCCGGCGCCGCCCGCGCGCTGTTGGCGCCGCAGCACAGCACGCTGCAGCACTGGACGCCCTCCTCGTCCGTCCCGCGCCCCGACCCACCGGCGTCGGCAGCGGCGGCGCCCGTCTCTCCCGGCGCCACGGCGGTCGTCCCGTCGACGGCGTCGGCGTCGGCGCAGCGGGCGCTGTCGCTCAAGCCCGCCGCCAGCATCAGCAAGCGCGCCAGCGCCATGGAGAGGGCAGTCTCCATGTCGGCGCCCTCGGCGCCCGTGCACCTCACGCTGCCCGGCTCGCTGTACCTGGTGAGGGATCGTGGCTAGGGCTTGCGCTCATGCCTTCACATGCCTGTCTGTCCCACTACACTCCGTGCGCTGCGGAGCGAAAGAGAGAGCAGTTTTAGCACGCCTGGGCCAGCTGCCGTACCAACCTTGGACGGTTCTCCCACTCCACCGCCTTCGTGCCTTTATCGCCACGCCACACGTTGCCTCCTGCATCGCTCCGCATCTCCCCTCGCTGCGCTTAGCACCCAGCAGTGCACGGCACGGCGCCGAGCACGCCCTCCCCGCCCCCCAGCGCCCTGCTGCAACGATCGCAATGCCTGTGCTCACGCAGACGCTTTGCTTGGACGCACCGTCCGTCACGCTCCCCGCCGCAGGTGTCGGACTCTTCACTGTGCCGCTACTCGCTGGCCAGCCACGCCACCACCTCGCTGGCGCCGCTGCCCGAGGGCCCCACGGGCGCCGGCGGCGTACGCGCCGCACACTCGGTGTGCAGCAGCCGCGCCGGCGCCTGGCTCGTCTTCTTTGAGCAGCTGGGCGTGGCGGCAAACTCGCCCGACCGCTGGCAGTGGACGCTCATCCACGCCGAGGACACCAGCCGGCCCGTGTGGCTCAAGCCAGGTGCGTTTGCTGCGTCGCGGTGGAGGCGCCATGGTGAGAGAGTGTGGAGCGCTTGGCCTCGTGCGGCTCAAGCCAGGTGCGTTTGCCGTGGGTCCGCTGCTCCTTTCCCCTCGCTCTCTTCAGCAGCAGCGCGATGCAAACGCGACACCACGCGCTCCGCGTGCATGCGCACAAGCCGCCAGCGTTGCCTGACCTGGCAAACGTTTTCCTCGCCGCGCGCAGGCAAGTACGGCGCGTTCATCGGGCCCAAGGAGGAGCACTTTGCCGTGGTGGACGCCTCGGGGCGCCTGGCCGCCGTCTTCACTGTGGCGTCGTGCAAGGAGGCGGGCGCCGCACCAGACTACCTCTACAGCCTCGAGGGGCTGTCGGCGGGCGGCACGGCGCTGCCCATCTTTTCCGGGCCTGGGAGGGTGAGTGAGGGAGAGGCAGCACAGCACTGCCCATCTTCTCAGGGTCGGTTTGCGGTGCTTGTGCCGCCTCTGTGGCCTGAGCCCTGGGCGCTTGAGCGCAGCGCTGGGTTGGTGTTCACGTGGCCAGTGGTGGGAGTCCTCCATGCTCGCCAGGTTCGTGCTGACCGTGCTGCGCCTGGTCTGATGACGCACAGGACCCTGTGCCGGACCCCGCCAACACGGCCGTTATCGGCTGCGTCATGTGGCAGAGCGCGGCGGGGGGCCTGGCCGCCCGCCCGCTGCCCCAAATCATCGTGAGTCTCCGCGCCGCCACCACCACCACCACCACCAGCACCATATCGACTCTCATCAGGACAGCCTCAGCACGCCGTGGCCTTGCTGGCCGCACGCCGTGCGCCTCAGCATCCCCTCGGCCCCTCCCTGCCCTCCTGACAGCCCAGCGTTGTGCACACGTGGCTGTGCCCTCATGCAGGACCCGGAGACGGCGGCCACGGGCACCACCACCTCCAAGGCGGCGCAGGGCCCGTACGCGGCGCTGGGCATCAGCGCGCCGGGCAACTACGGCCTCTCCAGCGAGGACGACGACGACGACGAGAGCGAGGTGGGTGCGGCACAAAGCGCTGCTCGTGCGCAGCGCAGCGGCGCTGCCACGCGCTGCCGCCATTGTCGTCTTGCGCCCAGCGACGGACAAACGAACACCCTTTGGGGACGCTGTCGCTGCGGCTGACACGCGCCGGCCCGCTTGCCGTGCTGCGCACGCTGTGCCGTGCTGTGCGCGCTGCGCGCAGGTGTACGACCCCGCCAAGGAGGAGGCGGCCGCCGCCGCCGCCGCCAACCTGCCCGAGCCGCAGGGCACGGGCGCCGTGCAGCCGGGCTCCAACCTCGGGCCCCTGGGGCCCAAGTACTGGCTGCCGCTGCAGGCCAACGAGCGCATCCTCCAGGCGCGTGGCGCTGCGACCCTTTCCGTGCGCAAACCTCGCACGCTTTGACGTTCCCAAGAGCAGGCCGTGCCACGACGGCCTGCAGCAGTTGGCCTCCTGCCGTCGGCGCTTGAGGAGGACCTGGCTGGCCTGCCGTTCCGAGCGCAGGTGGCGTGGCAGCCGCTGTCGTGGGACCCCGCCGGCGGCGCGCACGCAGTGGGCGACAAGCCGCCGTCCAAGCACAAGCCAGGGCCCGCCATGGCAGCCGTGCTCACCAACCAACGCGTGCTGCTCGTGACGGGTGCGCCGGCCCTTCTTCCGCACCTCTCGAGGGCGTCTCGCGGGCGCGCATCGCAGCACCAGGCCTGCCTCACAGCATCGCGGATCGCTTTTCCGCGTGCTTGCTTCCCGCCCGCCCGCAGAGCTGCTGCACCTCCACGCCGCCGTGTCGCTGTCGGACCACATGCAAGCGGTGCTGCCCTGCCCCGCCACCTCGCTGCTGTGGGCCGGCCCCGCGCTGCTCGTCGTGCTCGCCGACAGCCGCGTCGTGCAGGTGCGCTGCGCCCACGCTGCGCATGCTGCGCCCACGCTGCGCACGCTGAGAGGGCCAGCGCCGGCGCGCCCTCCGCCGCACCCAACGAGCTCCAGCTCTGCGTGCGCTCCCGTGCGCCGCGCCGCGCTCCCGCCTTCGGTCACGCCATCACCACGGCGTCGGTTGCGTGGCGGCGCAGGTGACGTGGACGGGCGCCGTTCACGCCGTGTGCTCCATCGCGTCGGACTCGCGCGCCGCGTACCTGGCCGGCGCCACGCCAGACGCGCTGCTGGTGGTGCGCCAGCTGGACAGTGCGCGGCCCGGCGTCACGTCGTGGGAGGTGGTGGAGCGCCCGCTCAGCATGCTGCAGCCCCTGGTGAGCGCCTCCTGGCCCGGAGGTCAACGGCCCGCGCAGCCGGCGGGCGCAACAGCAGCTCGCAGCGCACCTGCATTGCATATCTGTCCGCAGCGGGCAGCGGCACCTGTCGCCCTGAGGCCTCCAGGCGTAACCTTTTCACGCAGCACAACACAGCATCCCGTGGTTGGTCGTTGTTTATGCATGTGCGCAGGTGCTTGGATGGGCGAGCCTGGGCCTGTTGGCCAGCAGCTCGGCGGGGGCCACGGCGGTGCACTCGTGCCGCGAGGTGCTGCGGGTGGTCATGTCGCACATGGACCCCGGGCACATCACGCCCGGCATCGTGTGGGCGCTGCTCGGCACCTGGTGCGCCCACCCGCCTGCGTGTGTGTGCTGGATTTGCATCTGTTTGGGCACGATCGGCGGGGCCAGGGCCCACGAGGAGCGTCAGACGTCTCGCGGCGCAGAGGCACGCAATGCACTGTGCGCGCCCGCGCACGCCACCACACACCCTTGGCAGCACTCACCGCGCCTGGCGGCGGTCGCGTGAGCGTCGCTTGCGTGGAGCCGTTTGCCTGTGGCGTCTCGACAACGCTTGTGCCGAGCCGAAGCGATGCTAAAGCGTGGGGTGGTGCGGGCGATGCGCGTGGTGTGTTGCTCGCAGCGCGCTGGACCTGGGCTACGCGCTCGCCTCGGAGAACGACGCCATCGACACGCGCGCCTACATCGCCGCCGCCGCCGCCTCGGGAGAGTGGGCGGCGGTGGAGAAGGCGCTGGCGCTGGAGCTCGAGCGATCGGCGCACCACCCGGCGCCGCCGCCCGCCGGCTCGGCAGGTGCGCCGGTGCACCATGGGCTTAGGGCTTGTTAGGGCTTTGTGCACCTTGGGTGGGCGTGCACGTGCAGCGCGTGAGACTGCAGCGCGTTGGTTTGGTTGAATCTTGTGTTGGGAATGCCCTGCTGCAGGGCACAGCAAGCTGGTGGCGGCGGCCGCCGGCGCGCTGGCGCACGGGCAGAACGCGCGCGCCGTGGGCCTGCTGCAGATGGCGGGCGAGTGGCGGCTGGCGCTGGTGGTGGCGACGGCGTCGGGCGACATGGCGGCGGTGCACCGCGTGGTGGCGGCCATGGCCGAGGCGCCGGGCGTGGCGGCGCAGCCAGAGGAGGTGCTGGTGGCGCAGCGCGTGGCGACGGCGCTCCGGGGGCTCTACAACAGCTCCGGTGCGCACGCACACATCCTTGTTGTCCTTCTGCTTGCCCTTGGGCTGCGGCTGGTGCTAGAGCAAAGCTGAATCTGCCGTGAGCCTGCCAGCGCCGCTCTGTGGCGCGCAGCTGCCCGCTGATTCGGCCCGACCGCTGCTGTGCTCCCTTGCACTCCGCGCGTGCTCCTTGCTGCAGTGTCGTCGGTGTCGGACTCGCGGCTGGAGCTGGTGGGCCCCGACGGCGAGCCGTGCGTGCCCGAGCCCGGCGCCTGGCTGCTGGCGCCGCCCAAGCAGACGCTGGCGGCGCGCGTTGAGGTGGTTGACACCGAGGGCCTCCGCGCCGACAAGGTGCGCCACGCCGCCACTCACCACACGCACCCTCACCTTTTCCAGCAAGCCGCAGCTTAATTGAAACGCAGAGGAGTGCTGCGGTGCATGGCCGTGCACCGAGCAAGAGAGCGAGCTCGCACGTTTCATCGGCGGAGCCGCTCGAAAGCACGCGCTGCGTGCTGGGCTGCGTGAGCGTGAGCGAGAGCGAGTTGGGCTGTCCGGCGTCGTGTCCACAGGGCGACGTGATCAAGCCGGCGCCGCCCGACCACCCGCTCATGGGCGCGCTGGCGCTCGACTCGCACGCGCGCAAGATCCTGCAGCTCAAGGCCGCGGCCGCCGACTGTGAGCCGCCCGCTGCCCGCGACACTGCATACCCTGGCTCGCGCCGACGCAGACGATTTCCTGACCGCTGCGACGCCGTCGTTCCCGCACTCCCCGCTTCGCAGCGCGGCCGCGGCCCGCCGCGACGTCCAACTCCGGCGCCAAGCCCACCATTGCGGTCGACGCCGGCGGCGGCGGCGGCGCCGCCGCGGTGGCCGGCTTGCCCGTCGGGCTGGTGTCGTCCGTGTCGGGCGTGCCGCCCTCGCCGTCGCTGCCGCCCTCGGACCTCTCGCGCATCAACTCGATCGCGCCGCCCTCGCAGCCGGTCGGCGCGTACGACGACATCTTCGGGCTCGACCTGCTGGGCGCGCCGGCGCCCGCCGCGCCCTCCGTCACCGCCAAGTCCAAGTGAGCACGGGCACGCCCACCTTCGTGCACACTGTGTGCTTTCGCCGCGTGCTGCCGCGCAGGCTCCCCGGGCGCTGCGCTGGGCTCTGCGGCGGGGCGTCGGAGCTGCACTGAGCCCGGACTGATTCACACCATCGGTGCTGTTGTTGTGCAGGGACGGGTCGGCGGCGGTGGGCAGCCTGATTGACTCGGACAAGGAGGACTCGGACAGCGACCTGTCGGCCTCGCCCACGCCGCAGCAGCAGTGGAAGTGAGCGCGCGCTTGCCACGGGCGCGGCGGCTGTGGGAGCGAGTGTGCGCCTCGCCCACGCCGCAGCAGCATTGCGATGCGAGCGCGCGCTGGATAGGCGGGCGTGGCGAGAGCAGCGGTCCCTTCCCGCCCCGCCCTGCTTGTGCCTTCCGGTCCACCTTTCCAGCGCGCCAACCGCAAATCCGGCCTCGCACCTCAACGTCAAGCTTTCCGCGTGCGTGGAGAGTGGACAGAGCGGATTGGACGCGTTGTGGCGCCGACAACCGCGTCTTGCGCAGGGGCAAGGTGACGATCCGCGACAAGGG
>VFQP010002844.1_pt1 | contig 18612 bp, 15 predicted proteins | sample 3512351 | NCBI WGS metagenome assembly VFQP01 (sample SAMN10412372, study PRJNA504923) | tailings metagenome | isolation source: Relicate 1 Philex TSF1 revegetated site | place: Philippines: Tuba, Benguet | collected 2017-08-29
CGCGCGCCTCGGGCACCAACGCCGTGCGCTACGGCACCATGCGCGAGAACGTGCTCGCGCTGGAAGTGGTGACCGCGCGCGGCGAGGTGATCCGCACCGGCACGCGCGCGAAGAAGAGCAGCGCCGGCTACGACCTCACGCGCCTCATGGTGGGCAGCGAAGGCACGCTGGGCGTGATGACCGAGATCACCCTCAAGCTCTACCCACTGCCCGAGGCCATCTCGGCCGCCACCTGCTCTTTCCCCACCATCGAGGCCGCCGTGCGCACCGTGATCCAGGTGATCCAGCTCGGCGTGCCGATCGCGCGCTGCGAGCTGATCGACCACAACACGGTGCGCATGGTCAACGCGCACAGCAAGCTCGGCTTGCGCGAAGAGAACATGCTGCTCATGGAATTCCACGGTTCGCCCGCGAGCGTGAAGGAACAGGCCGAGACGGTGCAGGAGATCGCCAGCGACTTCGGTGGCAACGCGTTCGAATGGGCCGACACGCCCGAGGAACGCACGCGCCTGTGGACCGCGCGGCACAACGCCTACTTCGCCGCCATCCAGAGCAAGCCCGGCTGCCGCGCCGTGAGCACCGACACCTGCGTGCCCATCAGCCGCCTGGCCGACTGCCTGCTCGACTCCGTGGCGGAGGCCGACGCCGCCGGCCTGCCCTACTTCCTCGTCGGCCACGTGGGCGACGGCAACTTCCACTTCGGCTACCTGATCGACCCCGACAAGCCCGAAGAACACACGCTGGCCGAAGAGCTGAACCACAAGCTGGTGGCCCGCGCGCTCAGCCTGGAAGGCACCTGCACCGGCGAACACGGTGTGGGCCTGCACAAGATGGACTTTCTCGTCACCGAAGCCGGCGCCGGCGCGGTGGACATGATGCGCACCATCAAGCGCGCGCTGGACCCGGACAACATCATGAACCCGGGGAAGATCTTCTCGCTCTGAGCTGCGCGCTGTCGGTCTCCACGACCGTCAGCGAGACCCCCACTGCAGTCCCCTTGCCCGCCACGCTGCTCAACGTGGTCGACTCCTCCAGCAGCGCCGCCAGGTGCTTGACGCTGTACAGCCCCAGGCCCATGCCCTCCGGCACGCGGCCGGGTTGGCCGCCGCGCTGGAAGGCGTCGAAGCAGCGCGCCGCATCGGCCTCGCTCATGCCGATGCCGGTGTCGATCACCATCAGCCAGAGGCGGCCCTGCCGGCGCCGGCAACCGATCAGGATGCGGCCGCCCTCCTCGGTGTAGCGCAGCGCGTTGGACAGCAGGTTGCGCACGATGCGTTGCAGCGTGGGCACGTCGGTCTTGATCGCGCGGTCCACCCGCTGGTAGCGCAGCGTGATGTGCCGGCCCTGCGCCCATTGGCGGAACTCCTGCACGACCGGTTCGAGCACGGCGTGCAGGCTGACCGTGCGGCGTTCGAGCGCAGGCGGTTCGTCCAGGCCCAGCAGGCGCATGCCGAGCATGAAATCTTCCACGGCGCGCATGGCGTCGTCGATGCCGCGGATGAGCGTGTCGTGCTGGTGGGGCGGCGCGCTGCGCAGGGCCTGCGTGTACAGGCCGACGCTCTGCAGCGGTTGCATCAGGTCGTGTTGCGCGGCGGCGTAGAACAGGCTGCGGTCCTGCGCGCGCTGCATGCCGGCCTGCAGCAGGTTGCGCTTGCGCAGGATCTGCACACTGACCGCGCAACCCAGCAGGCCAGCCACCAGTGAGCCCTGCACGAAGTTGGAGATCAGCGTGACGTGGATGGGCAGGTGGATGAGGCGGTAGAGCACATACAGCAGGCCGGAGAACGCATAGACGCCCCACACGGCGAGGAACAGCAGGCGGTGCGTTTCCGCGCGCTGACGGTGGTGCCGCCAGGCCAGGAGCAACATCGCAAAGGCGTGCAGGGAGCCCCCCATCACCAGCATGAGGCGCGAGGCCTCGGGCCAGAAGAAAGCGATGGCGGGCACCACCGCGAGCCAGAACCAGGCACCCGCGAGCAGCAGCCGGTCGGCCACCGGCGCGTCTTCGCGCGTGCCGAGAAACACCCGGGCGTGCAGGGCGCTCAGGCCGAGCAGGCCGACGTAGCCGGCCCAGCCCAGCCAGCCGGTCTGCCAGCGGTCGAGCCACGGAAACACCTGGTGCAGCGCGCCGCACACCCACATGGAGCCCAGCATCTCGCACGCGGCCATGGCCAGGAACAAAGGCAGGGAGCGGTCCGCGGCCACGGGGATCAGCGTGAGCACGTACAGCACCACCACCAGCGGAACGGCCAGCACCACGCCGATCCACAGCTGCAGGTTGCCCTGCTTCAGCACGAAGGTGTCGTCGCGCACGGCGAAGAGCGGAAAGCGCATGAGGTTGTAGCCGTCGATCCGCAGCATCAGGCGGATCTGCTGCCCGCCCTGCAGCTTCAAGCGCCAGGTGGGATAGAGCAGGCCGGAGAAGGTGGCCAGCGGGCGCTGTTGCTCCACCTGCGGATGCTCCACCCACTCGCCCTGCCCGTTCTGCAGCCACAGGCGCACCTCGTCCTGGGTGGGCAGTTCGTAGGTGAGCAGCCACGACTGCGCCTCGCCGTCCGGGTTGTGCAGGCTGAGCTGCGCCCAGTAGGGATAGGGCAACCAGTTGCCGAAAGCGTGGTCGGGGTGCGGCAGGGTGCGCGCGCGGCCGGCTGCGACGAGCGCCGCCGCCTGCGCGGGCGTGTGCTCGCCTTGCGGATCGGCCACGGCCTGCAGCACGGACCACAGCGGCACGCGTTCGGCGGCGGGATCGAGCGCCATGGCGGCGGCGCCGGCCGCCGACACCAGCAGCGCGACCAGCAGGGCCAGCCGCCTACACCACCACGCCATGCGCCTTGGCCCAGGCCATGTAGTGCATGGAGGCCTGGGTGCGGTTCTGCACGCCCAGGCGCTGGAAGATGACGGAGAGGTGCGTGCGCACGGTCTGTTCGCCGATCTTCAGGCGAAGGGCGATCTCGCGGTCGCGGTAGCCACTGGCCGTTTCGGCCAGCACGGCGCGCTGGCGCCCCGTGAGCTGTCCGATCGGGTGCGGTGCGCCGCAGACATCGGTGGGCATGGGCACGCAGGGGCCGGTGGACGGCATCAGGTCCGTCAGGAACGGCCGGATCGCCTGCGCGAAGTTCTGCGGCAGCGCGGATTTGGAGACGAAGGCGCGGGCACCGAGTTCAAGGGCCGCCTGCTCGGTGGTCTTCCCGTCGGCCGCGCTGAAGACGATGACGGGAACACCGGGCGCCAGCGTGCGCAGCGCGCGCAGGGTATCGAGCCCCCGGGAGTCCGGCAGGTTGAGGTCCGTGATGATCAGCGCCGGCGGATCGCGCCGCAGGAAGCGCTTTCTGGCCTCCACCAGGGCGCCCACGGTGACGACGCAGGCGCTGGCATGGACCTCCGGCTGCAGGGCCTGCAGGCTGGCGGTGATCGAGCGGATCATCATCGGGTGGTCATCGATGATGAGAATTTCGAACGGTGGCGCCGCAGCGCCCACCGAGACGGACACGGGTGTGTTCATCGCGCTTCCCTCCCCTGTAACCGCGCAATCTAGTCGGCGGGGCGCAGCGGGAAACGAACGACGCACGAACTCGCATCATTCATCATTGAAATCCACCATGAGAGGAACGAATCGAACCCCTCCGGCGCAGGAGCGGCTCAGGGCGCCGGGCGTGCCTCCAGCAGCGCCACCTGCGCGCCCAGCCGGTCCAGCAGGCGCAGGCGCGTGCCCTGAAGGGCCCACTGCTCGGTGGTGGCCAGCGCGAACATGAAGGCGCGCTCACGCTCCATGTCGGTGGCGCAGACCTGGAGCTCGCGGCGCGGTCCGCGCAGCATCTGCAGCGCCTGGCCGTTCAGGGCGTAGGTGCCGACCAGTTCGTTGCAGCCGCCGGAGCCGGTGACGCGGTGGCCATCGGGGTGGAGCACGAAGTACGGTGTCTTCGCGGGCTCCTGGGGCGGCAAGGGCTGGCCATCAAGCGCGACGAGCGCCCAGCGCATGTTCTCGATCACCGGTGCCGGCGGCTGGGCGCGCGTGTCCACCGGACGCAGCAGCACGTCGGCGTGGGTCTTGCCCGAGTGGCCCAGCACCAGGTAGGCGCTGTCGGTCACGTAGAGGATCTTGCCGTCGACCACGATCTCGGCGCGCACCGAGTAGCTGCCGCGCTCCTCGACGAGGCGCTTCTCCACCGGCATGCTGAAGCGCAGGGGCTGCGCACCGCTGGCGGGGCCGGCGAACTGGGCCAGCGTGACGGCGCGGGCATCGGCCCGGGAGACATCCGCCACCGACACGTCCAGCACCGCATTGGGCGGCAGGGCCACCTGCCCTTCAAAGCGCGCCGTGCCGGTGACGATGTGGGACGGGGGCATCGACGGTTGCGTGGCGCAGGCGGACAGCAGCAGGCCGGCGGCCATGGCGCAAAGCACGGGGCGGCGCGTGAGCGAATGCGGGGTGTTCGAAATGTTCATCGGGGCTCCTGGAATGGGGTGGCGTGCGGGACAGCCACCCCATTGTGCGCAGAAGCGGCCGACATGCCTGTGAAAGCATGCAACAGCCGCCGGAGCCCCGGCGCGTCAGGCCGCGCGAAGGCGGAAAACCGCCACCGCTTTCACCAGGTCTTCGGCCTGCTGGCGCAGGCTGGTGGCCGAGGCCGACATCTGCTCCACCAGCGCGGCGTTCTGCTGCGTGGTCTGGTCCATCTGGAGCACGGCCTCGCCCACCTGGGTCACGCCGGCGCTCTGTTCGGCGCTGGCGCTGCTGATCTCGCCCACCAGGTCGGAGACGCGGCGGATGCTGCCCACCACCTCCTGCATGGTGGTGCCGGCCTTGTCGGCCAGCGCGACGCCGCGCGAGACGCGGTCCACGCTGTCGCCGATGAGGTCCTTGATTTCCTTCGCGGCCTGTGCAGAGCGCTGGGCCAGGCTGCGCACCTCACCGGCCACCACCGCAAAGCCCCGGCCCTGCTCGCCCGCGCGCGCGGCTTCCACCGCGGCGTTGAGCGCCAGGATGTTGGTCTGGAAGGCGATGCCATCGATCACCGAGATGATGTCGGCGATCTTGCGCGAGCTGGTCTCGATGCCCTTCATGGTGTCCACCATCTGGTTCACCACATCGCCGCCCTGCTGCGCCACGGTGGACGCGCCCTGCGCGAGCTGGTTGGCGGTGCGGGCGTTCTCGGCGTTCTGGCTGACCGTGCTGCCCAGCTGCTCCATCGACGCCGAGGTTTCCTCCAGCGCGCTGGCCTGGCTTTCGGTGCGGCGCGAGAGGTCGCTGTTGCCCGAGGCAATTTCCGCGCTGCCGTTGGACACGGACTCCGCGCCCTGCCGCACGGCCTGCACGGAAGCGGCCAGCCGTTCGGTCATGGTGCGCAGCGCGGCGAGCGCGCTGTTCGAGTCGTTGCCGCGCACCTGCATGGACACGCCGAGGTCGCCAGCGGCCACCGCGTCGGCCACGCGCTTGAGTTCGTCGGGATCGGCGCCGAGCGCGTTCACCACGCGGCGCAGGTACACCGCCAGCGCCACGAGGCCCAGCGCCACGAGCATGACGGCGATCACGACGATGTTGCGGTCGAGCTTGGAGAGGGTTTCGATCTCGCTGATGCGGAACGCCAGCCGGTCGCCCTGGCGCTTCTTCTCGGCGGCCAGTGGCGTCAGCAGGGCGTTGCGCGCGGGAATGGTGTTGTCCACCAGGTAGGCGAAGGCCTCGTCCTTGCGGCCTTCCTGGATGAGCTTCACGTTCGCCTCGCCGCGCCGCCAGAACTCGTCCATGAGCGCGGGCAGCGGTGCGTAAGCCTGCCGGCCCGCGTCGTCGATCATGCCGGCGCCCAGTTCCTTCATGCGCTCGTAGAGCAGGCGCTTCTTGTCGCCGATGTCGGCCAGGGTGGCGTCGAGTTCGGCGGGGTTGCGCGAAAGGATGGCGTGCCGCACCTGCAGCGAGGTGCGCGTGACGTTGAGCTCCAGCTCCGCGATGTGCTGCAGCTGTGGCACGTTGGTGTGGTTGATGCGCTCGGCCGCGAGCACGACCTTGTCCATCATGAACCAGACCGTGCCAGCGACGGTCAGCAGCAACGCGACCAGCACCGTGTTGATGAGCAGCAGCCGCTGCCCGAGATTGAGACGTTGTGACATGTTTTCCCCCTGATCTGCCCGATTCCCTCGGCCACTGTCAGAACGAAAACAAGGCCGCAGGTCCGGGCACACTCAGGTTATCGGCCTGTCACCCCCCGCGGTACAGCGAAAAGCGGGAAAAAAAAGGCGCGTTAAGCCTCTCTTCAGGCGCCCTGGCCGCGCAGGCGCTCGATGATCCCGTTCAGGGCTTCCAGCGAACCGAACTGGATCGCCACCTCGCCCATGTCCTCGAAACGGCCGTGGCGCTTCACGCGCTTCTTCACCCGCACCTCGACGTCCGCGGTCAGCAGGTCGGCCAGTTCTTCTTCCACCCGGCGGATGTCGCGCGACTTTTCCTTCTGCTGCTTCTGCGGCGCCAGCGCGAATTCGGCGCCGAGTTTCTTCACCAGGCTCTCGGCCTCGCGCACCGACATCTTCTTCGCCGCGATCTGGTTGCCCGCGGTGATCTGGTGGGCCTTGTCCAGCGCCAATAGCGCGCGGGCATGGCCCATGTCCAGGTCGCCGGCCATCAGCATGGTCTGCACCGGTTCGGCCAGTTGCAGCAGGCGCAGCAGGTTGCTGGCGGCGCTGCGCGAACGGCCCACCGCCTGTGCCGCTTGTTCGTGAGTGAGTCCAAACTCTTTCACCAGACGTTGCAGGCCGTGGGCTTCTTCCAGCGGGTTCAGGTCTTCGCGCTGGATGTTCTCGATCAGCGCCATGGCGGCGGCGGCCTCGTTGGGCACGTCGCGCACCAGCACCGGCACGCTGTCCAGCCCGGCCAGCTTGGACGCGCGGAAGCGGCGCTCACCGGCAATGATTTCGTAGCGACCCGCGTTCGGCCCGTCGGCCAGCCGGCGCACAAGGATGGGTTGCATCACGCCCTGGGCCTTGATGGATTCGGCCAGTTCGTAGAGCGCGCCCTCGTCCATGCGCGTGCGCGGCTGGTACATGCCGGCGACCAGCTCGGTCACCGGCAGGCTGCTCGGCGCGCCTTCGGCGGCGGCCGGTGCGGCAACGCCCTCTTCCACCTTGGGGCCCAGCAGGGCTTCGAGTCCGCGGCCGAGGCCCTTGGGTTTCTTGGTGACCATGGGTCTTCTTCTTTCGAAAATCAGAGGTTCATGAGTTCGGCGAGCACGGCGTGGCCGGCCGGCCAGTCGCCCAGGCCGGATTCGGCGTTGATGTGGCCGGCATCGCCCAGATCGACAAAGCGGGAGCCCCAGGCCAGGGCGAACGCCTGGGCACGCTCGAAGCTGCAGTACGGATCGTTGTGGCTGCCGACCAGCACACTGGGGAACGGCAGGCGCTGCATCGCGATGGGTGCCCAGGTGGGCAGCTGCGGGCGCAGGTCATCGCGCTCCGCATCGCCCGGCGCCACCAGCAGCGCGGCCTTCACGCGCGCGGTGTTCTTCGAGTGGGAGGCCCAGGCCGCCGTGTGCAGGCAACCCAGGCTGTGCGCCACCAGCACCGCCGGTTCGTAGCAGCCCAGCAGCACGTCCTCGAGTCGGGCGATCCAGTCGCCGCGCTTGGGGCGCATCCAGTCGTGCTGGTCGACGCGGCGGTAACCATGGAGCACTTCCCACCGGCTCTGCCAGTGTTCCGGGCCGCTGTTCTGCCAGCCGGGAAGGATGAGGATGTTGTCGGGTTTCACGTGAAACATCCTCGCGTTACAGCTTGCCGATGCGCGCGACCATTTCCTGCGCAAAGGCCACGAAGGCCTGGCTGCCGCGCGCCGCCGGGTCGAACACCACGCCGGGCAGGCCATAGCTGGGTGCCTCGGCCAGGCGCACGTTGCGGGGAATCACGGTGTCGAACACCTTGTCGCCAAAGTGGGCCTTGAGCTGGTCGCTCACCTGCTGCTGCAGGGTGATGCGCGGGTCGAACATCACGCGCAGCAGGCCGATGATCTGCAGGTCTTTGTTGAGGTTGGCGTGCACCTGCTTGATGGTGTTGACCAGATCGGTCAGGCCTTCGAGCGCGAAGTACTCGCACTGCATGGGCACGATCACGCCGTGCGCCGCGCAAAGGCCATTGAGGGTGAGCATGGACAGGCTGGGCGGGCAGTCGATCAGCACGAAGTCGTAGGCGTCGCCCACCTCGGCCAGGGCGGTCTTCAGGCGCTTCTCGCGCCGCTCCACCTCCACCAGCTCGACCTCGGCACCGGCCAGCTCGCGGTTGGCGCCGAGCACGTGGTAGCCGCACTTCTCCGAATACACGGCCGCTTCCGCCACCGAGGCGGACTCCAGCAGCACGTCGTACACCGACAGCGCCATCTGCCGCTTGTCCACGCCCGAGCCCATGGTGGCGTTGCCCTGGGGGTCCAGGTCGACCATCAGCACGCGCTGCCCGACCTTGGCCAGACCGGCGGCGAGGTTCACGGTGGTCGTCGTCTTGCCAACGCCGCCCTTCTGGTTGGCGACACAAAAGATCTTGGCCATGGCGTTACTTGGAGATCGCCAGCTTGATGCCGAAGCCGATCAGGAACACGCCCGCCAGTTTCTCCAGCACCCGGCCGATGGCGGGGTTGGCGCGCATGCGCTCCGCCAGGAAGTGGGTGAGCAGCACGGCCGTCAGCCCATAGAAGAAGGTGAGCACGGCGACGGTGGCGGCCATGGCCCCGAAGGTGGCCATGCCCTGGTGGCGGGCCGGGTCCACGAACAGCGGGAAGAAGGCCATGTAGAAAACGATGGCCTTGGGGTTCAGCAGGGTGATGAGCGCCGCCTGCTGGAAGTACTGGCGCGGGCGGATGTTGAGCACCGGGGCATCGCCAGGCTTGGCGCTCAGCATCTTCCAGCCGAGCCAAGCCAGGTAGGCCGCGCCCAGCCACTGCACAGCGCTGAACGCCGCCGGGTAGGCCGCCAGCAGCGCGGCCACGCCGGCCACCGCCAGCCACATCAGCACCTGGTCACCGGCGATCACACCAAAGGTGGCCGCCATGCCGCCCCGCACGCCACCCTTGCTGGTGGACGTGATCAGCGCCAGGTTCCCGGGCCCGGGAATGAGCAAAAAGAGGACGATGGCGGCCACAAAGGCGCCGTAATCTGCAATGCCGAACATGGAAGAACCCCAGGAAGTGGAGGGTCGAGTTTACGTGAAGGGTCTCGGCATCCACCCTTCCATCGCGCCGGCCGGGCCGGTTGTGATGCTCAGGCAACAGGCGCGGGGGCCGGGCGCATCCAGACGATGCAGCGTTCGGCGTCCAGACCGGGCACCTGGAGCTGTTCCACGTGAAACACATCCACCGCGGGTACCTCGGCCTGCAGGGCCGCCAGCTCATCCGCGGGGTGCTTTCCCTTCATGGCCATCCATTCGCCACCCGGGTTGAGGGCACTGCGCGACCAGTTCACAAAGTCCACCAGCGAGGAAAACGCACGCGAGCAAACCAGGTCGTACCCCCGCCCCGACAGCGCATTGAGCGTTTCCACCCGCGCGTGCAGCCCCCGCAGGTTGGGCAGTTTCAGCGTGGCCGCGGCTTGCTGAATGAAGGCAGCCTTCTTGGCCACCGTGTCCACGCAGGTCACCTGGATCTGCGGGCAGGCAATGGCGATCACAACCCCCGGCAAGCCACCGCCCGATCCCACGTCCAGCAGCTGCAGCGCCCTGCCCCCGGTCTGCCGCAGGAGCGGGCCGATGGCGGCCAGGCTGTCGAGCAGGTGGTGGGTCATCATCTCGGCCGGGTCTCGCACGGCCGTGAGGTTGTAGACCTTGTTCCACCTCTGCAGCAGGCCCAGGTAGTCCAGCAGCAGGTCGTTCTGCCGGGCATCGAGCGGGAGCTGAAGCCTCCGCAGGCCCGCCTCGAGGGTGTCGCGCAAGCCGGTCATGCCTCGGCGTCCGCCGACGCGGTCTGGGTCGGCAGTGTGGCGAACCCCTTGAAGCCACCCTTCTTCAGGTGGATTAGCAACAGCGAAATGCTCGCGGGCGTGATACCGGAAATGCGGGACGCCTGGCCGAGCGTTTCGGGCCGGTGCTTGGCCAGCTTCTGCCGCGCCTCGAAAGACAGCGCGGTCACCTGCAGGTAGTCCAGGTCTGGCGGCAGCTTCAGGCCTTCGTAGTGCGCGGCGCGTTCGACCTCATTCTTCTGACGGTCGATGTAGCCCGAGTACTTGGCGGCGATCTCCACCTGCTCCACCACCGGCTCCAGCAATTCGGCCAGTGTTTCACGTGAAACGTCGGGGGCCACATACTTGCCACCGTCCATGCCCACGACGTCCGCGTACGCCACCCCCGGCCGGCGCAGCAGATCGAACAGGTTGTGTTCGTGCTCGATGGCCTTGCCCAGTACCCGCTCGCTCTCCTCCGCCGGCAGATTGCGCGGGTTCACCCAGGTTGCCTTGAGGCGTTCTGTTTCACGTGAAACAGCGTCGCGCTTGCGGCAGAAAGCGTCCCATTGCGCGTCGCCCATCAGGCCCAGGCGACGCCCGGCTTCGGTCAGGCGCATATCGGCGTTGTCTTCCCGCAGCTGCAGGCGGAACTCGGCGCGGCTGGTGAACATGCGGTAGGGCTCGGTCACCCCCTGCGTCACCAGATCGTCCACCAGCACACCCAGGTAGGCCTCGTCGCGGCGCGGCAGCCAGGCGGCTTCGCCCCGGCACTGCAGCGCGGCATTGAGACCGGCGAACAGGCCCTGTGCCGCCGCCTCCTCGTAACCCGTGGTGCCATTGATCTGGCCGGCAAAGAACAGGCCCTGGATCTGTTTCGTCTCGAAGCTGTTCTTGAGCGAGCGCGGGTCGAAGTAGTCGTACTCGATCGCGTAACCCGGGCGCAGGATGTGCGCGTTCTCCAGTCCGGGCATGCTGCGCACCAGCGCGTACTGGATGTCGAACGGCAGGCTGGTGGAGATGCCGTTGGGGTACACCTCGTGCGTCGTCAGCCCCTCGGGTTCCAGGAAGATCTGGTGGCTGTCCTTGTCGGCGAAGCGGTTGATCTTGTCTTCCACGCTCGGGCAGTAGCGCGGGCCCACGCCCTCGATCTTGCCGGTGAACATGGGGCTGCGGTCAAAGCCGGAGCGGATGATGTCGTGCGTGCGCTCGTTGGTGTGCGTGATCCAGCACGGCACCTGGCGGGGGTGCATGGCGGTGCTGCCCATGAAGCTGAACACCGGCACCGGCCGGTCTGCGTTCATGCCGCCGGGCACGCCATCGCCAGGCTGCTCGGTGCACTTGGAATAGTCGATGCTGCGGCCGTCCAGGCGCGGTGGCGTGCCGGTTTTCAACCGGCCTTGCGGCAGTTGCAGCTCCTTCAGCCGGGCCGAAAGCGAGACCGCCGGCGGGTCGCCAGCGCGGCCGGCGGCGTAGTTGTTCAGGCCAACGTGGATCTTCCCGTCCAGGAACGTGCCGGCCGTGAGCACCACGGTGCGGCCACGGAAGCGTATGCCCACTTGCGTCACAGCCCCCACCACACGGTCACCTTCGACCATCAGGTCGTCCACCGCCTGCTGAAAGAGCCACAGGTTGGGCTGGTTCTCCAGCGTGCGGCGGATCGCGGCCTTGTAGAGCACGCGGTCGGCCTGGGCGCGGGTGGCGCGCACGGCCGGGCCCTTGGAACTGTTGAGGATGCGGAACTGGATGCCGCCCTCGTCGGTGGCCAGCGCCATGGCACCGCCCAGCGCGTCCACCTCTTTCACCAGGTGGCCCTTGCCGATGCCGCCGATGCTGGGGTTGCAGCTCATCTGGCCCAGGGTCTCGATGTTGTGCGTGAGCAGCAGCGTGGCGCAGCCCATGCGCGCGGCGGCCAGCGCGGCCTCGGTGCCGGCATGCCCGCCGCCGACGACGATGACATCGAATTCCTGTGGGTACAACATGGTGGTGCTTCTTCGGGGAACGTGCAGGCCCGGGGCGCCGGGCAACCTGCGATTGTCCCACCGTTGGGCATTTTCTGCCCCACCCGCCCGGCGTCAGGGCCACGGGCACGCAGGAATGCTGCGCGGTGCCGGTGCCAGAATCCGTGCCATGAGCACCACCCCACCCCTCCTCGTCTTCGCGGGCAGCACCCGCGCCCAGTCCCACAACCGCCGCCTGGCCCAGGCCGCCGCTGACATCGCGCGCGCGGCCGGCGCGCCGGTCACGCACATCGAGCTGGCCGACTTCGACCTGCCGATCTACAACGCGGACCTGGAAGCGCGCGGCACACCCGCCGCCGCGATCCGCCTGAAGGAGCTCTTCCATGCCCACCCGGCCTGGGTGATCTGCTCGCCCGAGTACAACGGCAGCTACACCGGCCTGCTCAAGAACACCATCGACTGGGTCTCCAGCCCCGTCAAGGACCACGCCGAATGGAGCAGCGGCCTCAAGCCTTTCGCGGGCAAGGTGGTGGGCCTGCTGAGCGCCTCGCCCGGCGCCATGGGTGGCCTGAGAAGCCTGTCCCATCTGTCTCCACTGCTATTGAATCTGCAGTGCTGGCTGACGCCGCGCCAGTTCGCGCTGGCGCGCGCAGGCGAGGCTTTCGATGCAGATGGCCGACTCGCCGAGCCCGCGCGCGCGGGTGTGCAGGGTGTCGTCGACCAGGCCCTGTGGGCCGCGCAGCGCTTCGCCGGTTGAGCACGCTTCAGCGCGTGCGCAGCAGGATCTCGTCCGCCAGCTTCTGGTAGTTGCCGTTGAAATGGTGGTCGCCAGGCAGCGGCACCGGCGTGGCCTGCCCGGCCGGCACGCGCGGGCAGATCGCGTCGCGGTCGTTCGTGCCGTAGACGCACAGCGTGCGGGCCGCCGTGAGCTTCTGCAGCTCGGGCTTGAGCGGCAGGCCCGCGGTGTCGCGCTTCAGCCAGTTGCTCAGCCGGAACTCGAACGAGGCCTTTTCGCCCGGCCCGATCAGCACGGTGTGCGACACCAGGGCGCTCGAAGCCGCGGACAGGCGCGGCACCGCGAACGGCAGCACGTCCGCGCCCTGCGAATAGCCGATCAGCAGCGCGCGGCTCTTCTTCCATTGCGCCGCGTAGCTGCGCAGCACCCGGTCCAGGTCCCTCGCCAGGCCATCGGGCGTGCGCGCCGTCCAGAAATAGCGCAGCGAATCCAGCCCCACCACGGGCACGCCCGCGGCGGAGAGCTTCGCGGCCAGCTCCTTATCGATGCCGGCCCAGCCGCCATCGCCCGACAGCAGCACGGCGAAGGTGTCCGACGCGCCCGATGACGGCACCGGCACCAGCGGCAGATCGGCCACGCCAGTGTCTGGCGCGGGCGCGGCGACGGCGGGCGCACGGCCCAGCTTGTGCTGCGCCTCGAGCAGCGCGGGCGTGGTGTCCGCCCCCGCCACGTTGACCAGCTCGGCCCCACTCACCTGCGCCACAAAGTCCTGCACACCCGTGGCCGCGCAGGCCGTGTGGGCGGTGCTCTGCAACACCGTCCAGGGCGCGTGCAGCCGGGGCGAGGGCAGCAGCGTGAGCCCGGCCTTGTCGGTGCGGCGCGTGAAGTGCACGTCCTCGCCCTTGCACAGCGGGCGCGTCACGGCCAGCGTGGGGCAGAAGCCCATCGAGACCGCGCCGCCGAAGGTCTGGTCCGGCGCCTGCGCGAGCATCGCGTAGGCCAGCACGCCGCCCTGCCCCTCGCCCACCAGCAGCGGCGGAAAGTAGGCCGGCAGCCGCGCATAGCCCTGCAGGAAATGCGAGAGGTTCTCCAGGTCGCCATCGGGCAGCAGGCAGTCGCCACCGCCCCGGGTCAGCGCGGCCAGCAGGCGTGGCGTGTGGATGCCGGCCACCAGCGCACCGCGCGCGGCCAGGGCCTGCGCCTGCGCCGCGAGCGCGGGTGTCCAGCCGGCATCGCCCGAGAGGAACAGCACGAACGCGTTCGCCTGGCCCTGCGGCCGGTACAGCGCCACGTCCTTGAAATTGCCGTGGGAGACCGTCTCGGCAGACGCGCCCGCGGGCGCAGCGGCCTTCGGGGCGGCGGTCTGCGCGACAGCGGCCAGGGGAAGCGACAGCGCCGTCAGCAGGCAGGCGGTGATGAACTGGGTTTTCATTTGGCAATCACCCGGCGCAGGCCGCCAGCGATCAGTGCGGCCACGTCGGCCAGGATGAAGAACGGCGCGAAGCCCCCGGGCGACGCGAGGTAGCGCGGCTCCCACACCGGGTCGAACTTTTCCTTGAACGCGCGCAGGCCCTGGAAGTTGTAGAAGTTCTCGCCGTGGTTGAACAGCAGGCGGCCCAGCCGGTGCCAGTTGGGCGCAAGCGGGTGCTGCGCCATGCCCGAGAGCGGCACCATGCCCAGGTTGAAGCGCTGGTACCCCTGCGCCTGGAAATACAGGATCGTCTGCGCGAACAGAAAGTCCATCGCGCTGCGCGGTGCGTCGGGCAGCTGGCGCATCAGGTCCACGCTGGCCTCCAGCTTCTGGTCGGTGCACAGCAGCGTCGCGAAGGCCACGATGCGTTCGCCCTGCCGCACCACCGCCACCGGCTGGCGCAGCACGTAGTCGCGGTGGAACGCGCCGAGCGAGAACGCCTTCTCCGCCGTGTTGTGATCGCTCAGCCAGGCGTCCGACACCGCCTGCAGCTGATCGAACACGGCAGCCACCTGCGCGGGCGCCAGCACCTCGAAGCTCAGGCCCTCGCGCTGCGCGCGCGAGACGCCATGGCGCAGGTTCGCGCGCTGCTTGCCCTGCAGGCTGAAGCCCGGCAGATCCACCAGCGCGCATTCGCCGAGCTTGTGCACGCGCAGGCCGGCATCGAGATACACCGGCAGGCCATCGGGCCGCACCTGGTAGAACGCCGCGCGCCCGCCCGATTCGCGCGCCTGCTCCACGAAGCGCCACACCAGCTCCGCCCATTCGCTCGCCGGCCCCACCGGGTCGTACAGCGCCACCCATGAGCGGCCGCGCCGCCCGAACATGATGAAGGCGCGCTGCGAGTCGGACACCATCAGGCTCTTGTCGCCCATCATCACCAGCCCGGCGCCGGCGGAAGGCTGGGCGCGCACGATGCGCGCGGCCTGGTCCAGCGCGCCGCTGTCGGGCTTGACCAGCACCGCCTGCGGCCGGCGCAACAGCTGCCCCAGCGCCACCATCAGCGTGAGCAGGCACACGGCCACCAGGGCGCGCAGCGAGCGCGGCGCATAGCCGTCGAACTCGAACTGCCACCAGACCTGGTTCACGTAGTCCACGTCGCGGTACACGAAGAACAGCAGCGCGGTGATGGCCAGCACCACCGCCGCCACCGCCGCCAGCCAGCCCCAGGTGAAGGCCTGCGAGAACAGCGCGGCGCGCCGGTTGAACTGCTTGCGCGAGAGCGCCAGCGCGCCCGCCAGCACCAGCAGCAGCACCGCTTCCGACACCGCGATGCCCTTGGGCAGGCACAACACCAGGCTCACCAGCGCCAGCCCGAGGCCGGCCCACCACGAGGCGTCCAGCCGCAGGAACATGCCGCGCGCCACGAACAGCAGCGCCAGCCCGGCGATGCTGCCCAGGAAGTGGGCCGCTTCCACCACCGGCAGCGGCAGGTAGCGCGACAACAGCTCGGTGGCATCGTCCGTGGCCGGGGTCACGCCCGAAACCAGCAGCACCACGCCCACCACCCAGGTGAACGCCGACAGCAGCAGGGGCGACAGGCTCGCCGCCGCGCGCACCACCGGCGTGGCCGCCCCGCGCCGGCCCTCCGCGAACGCCAGCATCGCCACCGCCAGCGCGAGCGGCAGCAGGTAATAGACGACGCGGAACATCACCAGCGCGCCGGCGAGCTGCTGGGCCGGCACGTGGTGGCCCAGCGCGAGCAGCATTACCGCCTCGAACACGCCCAGGCCACCGGGCACGTGGCTGATCACCCCGAGCGCGATCGCCAGGGCGAAGAAGCCCACGAAGGCCGGGAACGCGATCGCGCCCGACGGCAGCAGGAACCACAGCGCGGCCGCCGCAGCCACCACGTCGAGCGCGGAAATGAGCAATTGCTGCAGGGCCAGCGACGCGCTGGGCAGGCGCAGCGTGACGCCACGCAGCGTGGTTTCGCCGCCGCGCCGGCAGTAGCCGATGAACGCGCCCGCGGCCAGCAGCACCACCACCGCCATGGCCCGCAGCACACCGGGCGGCGTGCCGAACACCTCCTGCACCGTACCCGCGCCCCACACCAGCGCCGCGGCCCCCACCACCACGATGCCGATGCCGAAACCGGCCGCGTTGAAGACGATGGCGCGCGAGACCAGCCCGGCCTCCAGCCCCGCCGCGCCGTACAGCCGCATGCGCACGGCACCGCCGGTGAGCACGCCCAGGCCGATCGTGTTGGACAGCGCGTAGGCAATGAACGCGGTCTTGGCCACCACACGCTGCGGCAGGCTGGCGCCCGCATAGGCGAGCGCCGTGCGGTCGTAGAACGTGAGCGCGTAGTAGCTGGCAGCCGTGGCCAGCACCGACAGCAACAGGGCCGTGGGCGGCGTGTCTCGCACGGCCTCCACGATCTCGCCGTAGCTCAGCTCGGTCATGAGCTTGTGCGAGGCCTGCACCACCAGCGCGCCCAGCAGCAGGGCCAGCGCGGCATACACCCACAGGCGCCACTGGCTCAGTCGGGACACCAGCGTCTCGGGGGTGCTCGCGGTCAGGGACATGAAGTGGTCGGTGTGTTCCGTTTCCGGGGGCGGCGCCGCAATGCGGCACCAGCGAAGGTCCAGTTTAAGGCCCTGTCCACGCGAGACAATCACCCCATGCCCATCGCCCCCACCGCCATGGCCTGCCGGCCCGGCTGCGCAGCCTGCTGCACCGCGCCCTCCATCAGCAGCCCCCTGCCCGGCCTGCCCCATGGCAAACCCGCCGGCATGCCCTGCCCGCAGCTGGACGACGCACTGCGCTGCCGCCTGTTCGGCCAGCCCGAACGCCCCGCCGTGTGCGGTTCGCTCGCACCCGGCCCGGAAATGTGCGGCCCCGACCGCGCCCACGCCATGGCCTGGCTCACGCGGCTGGAACGGGCCACCCAGCCGGGCTGACCACCCGCTGTCCTCGCAGCGACAACACGGCGGCCCGCGTTGCGCCTACAGTGGGCCCCAGCCGCACACCACGGGCGGCATTGCAGGAGACACACCATGCACATCCCCTCCCTCAGGGAAGTCGTCAGCGCCGAAGAATGGGCCCTGCGCTGCGACCTCGCGGCCTGCTACCGGCTCGTCGCCGCCTATGGCTGGAGCGACCTCGTCTTCACCCACATCAGCGCCAAGCTGCCCGACAGCGTGACCGGTGGCGACCACCAGTTCCTCATCAACCCCTACGGCCTCATGTTCGACGAGATCACGGCCAGCAGCCTGGTGAAGGTCGACATGGCCTGCAACAAGCTGCACGACTCGCCCTTCCCCGTGAACCCGGCCGGCTTCGTCATCCACAGCGCCGTGCACGAAGCGCGGCCCGAGGCCGGCTGCGTGCTGCACACCCACACCCGTGCCGGCGTGGGCGTGAGCGCGCAGAAGGCCGGCATCCTGCCGATCAGCCAGCAGGCCACCTTCGTGCTGAACTCCCTTGCGTACCACGACTACGAAGGCGTGGCCTTCCGCCCCGAAGAGAAGCCGCGCCTGCAGGCCGACCTGGGCACGGCCAACTACCTCGTGCTGCGCAACCACGGCCTGCTCACCGTGGGCCGTGGCATCGCCGAGGCGTTTCTCGCCATGTACACCTTCGAGAACACCTGCCGCATCCAGATCGACGCGCTCGCGGGCGGAGGAGAACTCACGTCGGTGGACCCGCGCATCCTCGCGGGCATGGCCGACGTGATGCGCATTGCCACCGCGGGACAGGGGGCGCAGCTGGCCTGGCCAGCGTTGTTGCGGAAGGTGGAGAGGCTCGACCCGGGTTACCGGACCTGAGGGCCCTGCGGCGCCGCCACGAACGCCGCCATGCCTTCCAGCACGGTGCGCAGGCGCATCAGCTCGCGCGAGCTGTCCAGCCGCTTCGACCATGCCGCGATGCGCGAGACGCGCTGCAGCCTGGGCAGCAGGTGGGCCATGAAGGTGCGCAGCGCCGGGCCACCCGGGCCCGCGCTTTCATAGGCCTGCAACACGGCCAGCACGGCACCTGGGCCCAGGGGCTGGAGGTAGCGGGCCAGCGAGAGCGTGAGCTGCAGCATGTCGTACACCTGCACCGTCTCCAGCGCCATGCCCGGGCGCAGGCGCTCCTCGAAATCCAGCCGGGCGAAGTGCGCGCCGTCCCAGGTGGTGTTGCGCAGCTGGGCACCGCCGTGCCATTGCCCGCGCGCGTGGAAAGCGGCCAGGTCGGCGCTGGCGGCGCACATCAGCGGCAGGCGCTCGCCTTCGGTCATGCGGTGCAGCTGGTAGTCCACTGTCTCGCCGATGTCGCTGGTGGTCAGCGAGAAGCCGTCGAAGGCGCGCACCGCGGGCACATGCTCGCCCGCCGCCGCCAGGGCCACCAGGCGCTCGTGCTCGTAGGCCAGCAGGGCGCGGGCGTCGGTCTGGCGCACGGCGCGCCAAGGCACCGGCACACCCACGAAGTGCGCAAACACCCAGATCCCCAGCGACTTGGACAGGCTGCGCAGCGGCCGGTCGGCGGTCTTGGTCCAGGTCTTGGTTGGCGAATGGGGGAGTGGAAGGGGCGGGCTCACAAGGCCGCGATTATCCGGAAACC
>VFQP010002845.1_pt1 | contig 18612 bp, 21 predicted proteins | sample 3512351 | NCBI WGS metagenome assembly VFQP01 (sample SAMN10412372, study PRJNA504923) | tailings metagenome | isolation source: Relicate 1 Philex TSF1 revegetated site | place: Philippines: Tuba, Benguet | collected 2017-08-29
TTGAAGGCATTTAGTTTGTCTCTTTTCTTTTTTGATTTCGCTTGAGAGTTCTACTCAAGTTCTTTCGCCAAACGGGCGATTTCGAGCCGGACCTTGCCCAGCTCTTCACGGCTCATGCCGGGACGAATCGAATCGATATCGATCCCGGGAGCGCTCTGTTGCGAACGGGGCGAAGACCCCGCCCCGCTGCCACCGAAGTTGCGAGCGGGCAACAGCTCCGGATTCTCATCCAGGAATTTCGGGATGAACTCCTTAACTGGCAGCGCGCCTTCGCTGGAGCGCACATACAAGGAGCCGTCCTTTTCACGCAGGACATCGTCCTTCAACGCTCTGTAGGCCAGTTCCACCTTGGTGACGCCGTGCTTTTGCAGCTCCGTCTTCACCGCGGTCTCGCGCTCCAAGGCTTCGGCCAGCGCGCTCTTGCGCCGGTTGTCTTCCATCAGTTCGTTAAACCGCTTCTCGAGGGATTCCCGTCGGCGCTTCTCTTCGTCCAACTCCGCCTTGTAAGCGGGTTCGGCCTTCTGGGTTTGCGCTACAGAAACTTCTTCGAGAATGCTACGCACCAGCAACTTCAGGTCCGGCAATGCCGTCGCTTCAGTTCCCGTAACGTTTTCTTCGGAATGAGTCATTCCGTTTCCTCACCGTCAACCGAAACGTCGATTTCACGGGCAATGTGCTCCTTCGTCGTTTCGTTGACGTCCGCCAAGTACTTCAGGGCAAGCTTCTTGAAAACTTGCTTCCGGAAGGTCTTGGACTTCAATCCGAGCCCAAGCAGCGTTTGCGCTTCTTCGAGCTCGTCTCTGAACTCGCCTACTTCGAATTCGTCCAGACCACTCACCGTGATGCGAGCGTGATCCTCGCGAATCGCCGTGAGTGTCTCCAGCAGGCGCTTCAGATAATCCTTAATCCCGTCCCCATAGGCCCGCAGCACCTCCTGCGTAACCTGATAATCCTGCCGCTTGCTCTGAGCGCTCACCGCCGCATTGCCGCCCAGCCAGCTCTTGGCTTGCCCCATTAGGAAACAAGTGCGGTAGATCTCTTCCTGCAACCGGTTCAGATTCTCCAGAGCGATGCGGTAAACGTTGCCTTCCGGCTCGGACCATCCAAACTTGTCTTCCGGATCCAGGTGGATGTAATAGCTCTCGCCCAGCACTTGATCGAAGTCACGCTTGCTGTAGATGACCGGCGCGGAATACAACACCGACCCCAAAGACCAGGCCAGGCCATTCGACTTGTTGTAATGCTCCAACTGCAAGTGACCCGCTTTGTTCATCAGCCACAAACCATCGCTGTTGCTGAACTCGAACACGGGCACTCGACCGAACTTCGCCGTCGCGTGCGCGCCGCTTTCCTCCACCCGCAACACGCCATCTTTGTCGCTCTCGACGATGTAGTAGTTGCTCGTCGTGTAGATCAGATGTCGTTTCGTCTCCGCCTCGCGCGTATCGAGTCGAACGGTCAAGAACTCCAGCTTCCCGCCCGCGCCACGGCGCCAATTGATCACGTCCAACGGATGAATATCCGTTAGATACGCTCTGTCCGCGCCGGCCATTTCTTCTTCTAAGCGGCTCTCGAACTTCCTTGCTGTACGCGGAAATTCGAGTCCGGCATAAGAGCGCCCATAGATCAGCGCCTCGATAAAGCGCTTTCGCAGAAAGTCCGTGATCGCCGTGTTATTGCGATCGCAGTTCTGGAAGAAATCGTGATACCAGGCGCTGGATCGCGCGCTCGCGTCTTCGACGGTAAGGATCGGTTCGCGCCGGAACAGCGTCGCGGCATACCAGTCGATAATCGACCCAATGTAGTTTTCGTAGTACGAACGCGACACCCGCTCCTGGTAAACATCGGCCGGCTCTTTGTGACGCTGATACAAGTACGTCGAGGCCTTGCTTTTCATCTGCGCCCCGCCGGAATACAAGTTCCGGTACAACTCCAGGCTCGGCTTCCACGCCCGGTAATCGGCGTGCTCTTCAAGCGCTGCTTTTAACTCTTCAATCTGCATTCTTACTTCTCTTTCTCTTGCCGGAGCCGCTCGCGCGCGGCCCACTTGCTTCGTTCGAGGCGCAAGCCTCAGTTAGAGAATAGGAATCGCAATCGCCAGACCAAGCCCCTCAAAAACGCATCCTCAGCAAAACAAAGGAAATATTCCGCTACATTTTCCGTGACGCCCCCCTCGCCACCATGCAAAATCAAAGATAGAGATGTCTGCCACGTCCCCCTTCAGTTCAATCGAGCAAGCCATTCGCGATTTCCGCGACGGCAAAATGGTCGTCATCGTCGACGACGAAGACCGCGAAAACGAAGGTGACCTCGCCATCGCCGCCGATGCCATTACCCCCGAAGCCATCAATTTCATGGCGGTCCACGGCCGCGGTCTGATCTGTCTCGCCCTCGAGGCCGACATCTGCGATCGCCTCGGTCTCCCCCTCATGTCGAAGGTCAACACCTCCAACTTCGGCACCGCCTTCACGGAATCTATCGACGCCAAGGAAGGCGTCACCACGGGCATCAGTTCCAGCGACCGCGCCCTCACGATTCAGTTAGCCATGCGTCCAGACACTCGTCCCGACGACCTCGCCCGCCCGGGCCACGTCTTTCCTTTGCGCGCTGCCCAGGGCGGCACTCTAGTCCGCGCCGGTCAAACGGAAGCCGCTGTCGATCTCGCCCGCCTCGCCGGCCGCCCCCCAGGCGGCGTGATCTGCGAAATCATGAACGCCGACGGCACGATGGCCCGGCTTCCCCAACTCATCGAATACTGCACCACCCACAATCTCGCGCTAATCTCAGTCGCCGACCTCATCCGCTACCGTCTCCACAACGAAAGCTACGTCCACGTCTTGAGCGAGACAAACCTGGATACCGCCCACGGCCCCTTCCGCATGCTCCTCTTCGAGAACATCCTCAACAAGGAACTCCATGCTGCCCTCGTTCGCGGCCAACTCACACCGGATTCGCCCACTCTCGTTCGCATGCATTCCTACTGCCCCCACGGCGACTTATTCCAGAGCACCTCATGCGATTGCCGCCGCCTCCTGGACGGGTCAATGCGCCAGATTGCGCAACACGGCTCCGGCGTCGTCGTCTACTTGCACTTGAACTCCCCAGACCGCCTCTCCACCGTCCACACCCGCACCGCCCCCCGCCACGAAGGCGAACGCAAAATGCAACACCAGGTCGGCATCGGCGCACAAATCCTCCGCCACCTCCAATGCCGCCAAATCCGCCTCCTCAGCAACTCTTCCGTCCGCGCCGTAGGCCTAGAAGGCTTCGGCATCGAGATCCTGGAACAGGTCCCAGTTGCACTCTAGGCGGGCTCGTATTGCAGCCGAACGACTTGCTCGTCAATCCGATTGCTCGCAACAAGCCGTAACGGAGGCCGCGTCCCTCTGAAGTACGGGTCGCCCTTGCCCAACACGACTGGGTGCAAGTAGATTCGATACTCATCAATCAGGTCAAGCTCCGTCAAGCATTGCGCGAGCCGCGGGCCCGCAATTTCAATTTCGCCCTCATATTCCCTCTTCAATTTCCGAATCGCCTCCCCAAGATCCCCCACAACCAATTCCGCGTTTGGCCCAACCTCCTGCATCGTGCGCGATACAACCCACTTCGGCTGCTTCCTCCAAGCTGCGGCAAATGACTGCTCATCTGGTCCCCACTCCGGATGATCGTCATCCCAATACCGCATGATTTCGTACATCGTGCGGCCATAGATACTTCCCGCTTGGCTCGAGGCTTCCTCGATGAAATGCCGAAAAAGCGTCGGACTGGGCGCAAAAGCCATATGGTCGACATACCCATCCAGCGACTGATTCATTCCAAAAACGAGCTTGGCCATTTCACTCCCTTTCCTTGCTGCGGGCCTTCCCGAAAAGCAAAAGCGCGACACTAATTTGTGTCGCGCTTTGAATCTTGATGGTGCGCCCGAAGAGATTCGAACTCCTGGCCTTTTGGTTCGTAGCCAAACGCTCTATCCAGCTGAGCTACGGGCGCATTCCCCTGCACTTACGTGCAATTCTCAGATTAACATAAGAGAACCACATTGAGTGAACGCATGAGTCAGCAATTCCAAACCCAAATCCAGGGCCCCGCCATCTTTCTCGCACAGTTCGCAGGAGACGCCGCCCCTTTCAACAGCCTTCCCGCCATTTCGGCTTACATGAAGAGCCTCGGCTACAAGGGCATCCAGGTCCCCAGTTGGGACGGCCGCTTCATCGACATCAAGAAGGCCGCGGAGAGCAAGACCTATTGCGACGACCTTAAGGGCCAAACCAACGGCCTCGTGATCACCGAACTCGCTTCGCACCTGCAAGGCCAGCTCGTTGCCTCCCACCCCACATACGACGAACTCTTCGACGTCTTCGCCGCCCCGGAAGTTCGCGGCAACCCCAAGGCGCGCGCCGAGTGGGCCACGCAGCAAATGATGTACGTCATCGACGCTACCGTCAACCTCGGCCTCAACGTTTCCCCCAGCTTTTCCGGCGCCCTTCTCTGGCCCTACATCTACCCCTGGCCCCAACGCCCCGCTGGCCTTGTCGAAGAAGGGTTCAAAGAGCTCGCCAAGCGTTGGAAGCCCATCCTCGATTACGCCGACAAGAAAGGCGTCGACATCGCTTACGAACTCCACCCCGGCGAAGACCTCTACGATGGCGCAACCTTCGAACAATTTCTCGAAGCCACCGGCAACCACGCCCGCGTCAACATCAACTACGACCCCTCTCACTTCATCCTGCAATGCCTTGACTACGTCGGCTTCATCGATGAATACGCCAGCCGCATCAAAGCATTCCACGTGAAGGACGCCGAATACCGCCCCAGCGCCAAAGCTGGCGTCTACGGCGGCTACCTCGGCTGGCAACAACGCCCTGGCCGCTTCCGCTCCTTGGGCGATGGCCAAGTGGACTTCAAGCAAGTCTTCACCCGCCTCACCGCCGCGGGCTACAAGGGCTGGGCCGTCCTCGAATGGGAATGCTGCTTCAAGGACAGCGCCCAAGGCGCAGCCGAAGGCGCGCCCTTCATCGCCTCCCACTTGATCAGCGTCCCGACCAAGGCTTTCGATGACTTCGCCGGCGCCGCATCGGACTCCGCCCGCAATCGCCGCATCCTCGGCCTCTAACCACTAGCCGGCAACCACATCCTGGGCCGCATTCCGTTAAGGAATGCGGCCCGATTCATTTGCAGCGCTGAAGCCTGTTAAGATCGCTTCCGCTATGCCCACCATCCGCCCCAGTAAAGTCGCCCATGTCGTCTATCGGACACGCCGATTCGACGAAATGATCACCTGGTACCGAACCGTTTTCAACGCTCGAATCCAATACCAGAACCCAGCCCTCGCCTTTCTTACTTTCGACGACGAGCACCACCGCTTTGCTCTCGTCAATATGGCAGTCTTCCAACCGGATGGCACGGATACCAACAAACAAGGTTCAATTGGCGTGGACCACCTCGGCTACTCGTATCCAAGTCTCTTGAGCCTCCTCGAGAATTATGAATTTCTAAAGCAAAAAGGCATCGAGCCCTACTGGTGCATCCACCACGGCATCACGGTAGCGCTTTACTACGCCGACCCCGACGGCAATCAATCCGAGTTCCAAGTCGATTCTCTGGAGTCTAGCGAAGAAGCCAGCGCATTCATGGAGCGTATGTTCGCCGCCAACCCTTTAGGCGTCGAGTTCGAACCAGCCGATTGGCTCGCTAAGCTCCGCTCCGGCGTTCCAGAAAAGGAACTCCTGGTCCGTCAAACACACAATCCGGTTTCGCCGCTTCGTGGAGCCATCGCTCAGTTCATCGAGAACTAGGCGACGCCGGCGAGAACATTTCGGTCACGGAAATCGAAAAAACTTTTTTCTCATTTGCTTCAAATGCTTTACGGCGAATATGCCCTGCCCGCGACCCCTGTTTTTAGGCCCCTCGCCAGTACAATCCAGGCATGAAAAATGTCTCCGACATCAAACTTGAAGCCAATCGGCTGAACGCCCAGTCCTCCACCGGTCCCCGTACCCAGGAGGGCAAACAGAAGAGTTCCCAGAACGCCTACAAACATGGCCTCACCGCTTCTGTAGAAGCCCGCATCGCCTTGACCGGCGAAGCCAAGGAGCGCTTTGATGAGCTCCTCGCCATCTACAAGGAAGAATTCAAACCCCAAGGCCAACTCCAGGCCGATTTACTCCTCCAGTACACCTGGAGCCTCTACTCTGCGGAACGAGCCACCCGCCTCGAGTCTGAGCTCGAGTTCAGTCTCGACAACCTGAAGAATCTCGAACGCATTCAGCTCTATCGCCAGCGCCACGAGCGCAATGCGATGAGGCTAAAGAAGGAACTCGGCGTAGCGCAAAAGGACCGCTACGCCGCCAACGAAGTCAACCGCATGTTGGAGAAGCAAGGCTACGAACACAACGTCTCCACCGCCCAACCCACCTACGACCTCCGCTTCAAAGTCAAACAATGGAACCTTGCCCACTGCTTCTCCATGCACCGTGACGGCATCGTCCGCTGGCCTGTCGAAGCGCAACGCGAATATATAGGCGACAAGATGTTCGAATGGTGCGCCGAACAAGACCTGCGCCAGGCCGCCCTGATTGCGTGAGGCATCACAGATCCCAAATATTTCTGCCCTAGTCCAGCGAGTGCCCCAACCGGCTCCCGCACTTACTCACAATAGGCCATTCGGACTCTTCGGATGCGAAGTGGCGTTCTTGCTGTCGAATCGCCGCAAGACCTTGCGCACATAATTCCGGGTCTCTTGATACGGAGGTACACCCTGATACCGCCGTACCGCGCCCGGCCCCGCGTTATAAGCGGCCAGAGCCAATGCAACCTGATTAGGGTTGTTTTGATATTTAAGCAAGAGTTCCCGCAAGTACCTTGTGCCGCCCTCAATATTCTGCGCCACGTCATGCGGATCTACGCCCAATTCCTTGGCGGTCCCAGGCATAAGTTGCATTACGCCAATCGCGCCCTTGTGGCTAAGCGCTTTCGTCTTCATCCCGGATTCAACTTCCGCAATACTCTCCACAATACTGGCCGGCAACCCGTGCACTCGCGCCGCTTCGCGCAAAAGAGCCCTCGTCTCCTCCGTTGCATCTTTGCCGCGATTCGGAGCGATCGCTTTGACCTGATTCGGGTCTGCTTCGGCCTCAATGCTTACCACCTCGCTGGCGTTCACAATCTGTACATTCGAAGCCACCGTCAGAAAAACCTGATCGCCATCCCGATCCGCCCGATCCACTCGCAACGTTTGGCCGTCTTGCATCTTTACAATTTGTCCACCCCAACTAGCGGTTATGCAGAACGAACCCAAAACGAGCAATCGGCCCAGCAACATATTTGTTTAGTCTAGGATTCCCGCCTAGGCCAAATAAATCCGGCGAACACCTTAGGGAGCGGTCACGCCGCGGCCAGGAATATTTCAACGCAACAAGCCTTTCTCCTTCAAATAGTTAAGGAGAACAGCAATCCTGCAAGTCACTCCAAAGGCGGCTTCGCACCCTAACTTCTATGTCGTATGAACAAAACGGAACTGACCCGGCTACTCGCTCGGGTCACAAAATCCTCACAAGCCCAAGCGGCTGATTATTTGGACCTTGCGGTCAACTCGATTTTGAAGCAAACCAAGCGCGGGGAATCCGCGACGTGGCCCGGTCTCGGAGTCTTCCCGAAACGGCAAAAACTCTCCGGCGAAACAAGGAGGTTGCTTCGTGCGCCGGAATCGAAGTAGGAAATTCGCTTCGAGCGAAATTCTGGCTCAAAAGGACGAACACGCCGCCGCTCTAATTCTCCAGTGCCTCGGCCAAGGGGAAAATGTCGAAATCGAAGGCTTCGGAATTTTCGAACCCACCCCCAACGGTGGCTTTGCCTTCAAACCCTTCGAAGCCCCTCGCGTCTTCATCGCCTATGCGCTCGAAGACTCGGAAGCAGTCGATCACGTGTACGAAGCCCTCCAGGCTGCGGGCATGCAACCTTGGATGGACCGCCGCAGTCTCCAACCCGGTCAGAACTGGCCTCGCATGATTGAGAGCGCCATTGAAGCCAGCGACTTCTTTGTCGCCTGCCTATCGTCGAACTCCGTCTCCAAACGAGGTGGCTTTCAATCCGAAATGCGCTTCGCCTTCGACGTTGCACGCAAGCACCCACTGGACGATGCCTTCTTCATTCCAATCCGGCTCGACGAATGCCGCGTCCCTTCGCGCATCAGCCGGGAGTTGCAGTACATCGACTTATTCCCGGCTTGGGAAAACGGACTCGATCGACTAATCGCCGCCATCCGGCGCCATTCCAAACAACGGCACAACCGATGACCGGCTCACCCTCAGGACTTGCCGCCGAGCTTTTTCTTCACCTCGGCGGCGCGCTTGTCTTCCGGCGCCAATTCCAGGAATTTCGCCCAAGCCTCCGCCCTGCCCTTTCGATCCCCCGCCTTCTCCCGCGCCTCGCCCAATTTGTAGAAGGCCTCGGCACTCGTCGGGTCCCACATCGTCGCTTCCAGGAAACGCCCTGCCGCCGCCCGGTAACTGCCCTTCTTCATGTAGAAGCCGCCGACTTTGATCTCCTTCTGCGCCTGCAACGGATTGAACTCGTACTCGCTGCGCTTGGCCGTCAAGAGCTCGTCTTCTTCGGGGGGCTCCACCGGCTTTTGTTCCTGGCCCAGGCACACTACGGCCACAAAAGCGAAGAGAATCCAAAACCTGCGTGCCACAATCAAATTGTAATCCTCCCTCATCCCCCTATGAATGCTTACGACGCGCTCAAGGAGAAGGTTTCGCAGTTTCCTACCTCGCCCGGCGTCTACCTCTGGCGCGACGAGAAGGATGCGGTTATCTATGTCGGCAAGGCCAAGAATCTCCGGGCCCGTGTCCGCAACTACTTCAGCGACGATACGCTCGCCTCGGCCAAGAACGGCACAATGGTCGAAACTGCCCGGGACATCACCTATATCCTGGTCGACAACGAGAAGGAAGCGCTCGGCCTCGAAAACAACCTCATCAAGCAGCACAAGCCGCGCTTCAACGTCCTCCTGCGCGACGACAAGACCTATCCCTACATCAAACTCACCAACGAGAAGCACCCGCGCGTTTACGTTACCCGCCGCCTCCGCAAGGACGGCCAATACTTCGGGCCCTATTTCCCCGGCAATCTCGCCCATCGCCTGAACCACTTCATTCACCGCCACTTTAAAATTCCAAGTTGCAAAGTGGACTTCAACCGCACCCACACCCACCCCTGCTTGGAGTACCACATCAACCGCTGCCACGGCCCCTGCGTCAAGGGCCTCGTCAGCGACGAAACCTATCAAGCCTCCGTAAACGATGTGCGCCGCTTCCTCGACGGCCGGCTCAAGGATCTCACTAAAGACCTGCAATCCCGCATGGAATCCGCCAGCGAGAATCTCGAGTTCGAACGCGCCGCCGCCCTTCGCAACCTAATCGGCACCGTTGAAGAGATGGAGCAGCGCCAGAAAGTCGCCTCCGCCGAAGGTGACGACATCGACATCTTCGCCTACCACGCCGAGCCGCCCTTGGTCGCCGTCAACCTCTTCCACCTTCGCCGCGGCCGCATCGTCGACCGTCGCGAACTCTTCTGGGAAGACCAACACAACTTCGACGCCAGCGACTTCTTCCAGCAACTCCTCATCCAGGTCTACTTGAATCAGCCGCACATCCCCGGCTACATCCACGTGCCCTTGGAATTCGAGGACGCCGAGGTCCTTGAAGAACTTCTCACCGAAAAGCGCGGCCGCAAGTGCGTCATCGCCACTCCCCAGCGCGGCGAGAAGAAGGCCATGCTCGCCTTGGTCGAAACCAACGCCAAGCACAGCTTTGAACAACGTTTCCGCGTCCTGAAGCCCAGTTCCGAGGCGATCAAGGAAGCCCTTCGCGACGCCCTAAATCTCGAAGAGGCCCCCCGCCGCATCGAGTGCTTCGACATCTCTCACATCCAAGGCACCGATAAGGTCGCCTCCATGGTCGTCTGGGAAGACGGCCGCATGAAAAAATCGGACTATCGCAAGTTCATCATCAAGACCGTCGAGGGCAATAACGACTTCGCCTCCATGCACGAAGTCGTCACGCGCCGCTACGCGCGCCTAAAGCAGGAAAACGAAGTCTTCCCAGGCCTCATCCTCATCGATGGCGGCCTCGGCCAACTCCATGCCGCCGCCGACGCACTCGAATCCATTGGCATCATCAACCAGCCCTTGGCCTCGATCGCCAAACGCGAAGAACTCATTTACGTTCTCGGCCAAGAACACGAGCCTTTTTTCCTGGAGCGGCACAACCCCGTCCTCCACCTGATCCAGATGATCCGCGACGAAGCCCACCGCTTCGCCGTTAGCTTCCATCGCACCCGCCGCAACGCCAGCCGCCTCACGAGTGAGCTCGAAGAAATTCCGGGTATCGGCAAAGCTACACTAGGAAAACTTCTGCGCGAGTTCGGCTCCCCCGAACGGGTCAAGGCCGCGCCTCTGGAGGCTCTCGCCAAGATCATCGGTCCCGCCGCCGCCCGCAAAGTGCAAGACTTCTACTCGAATGATCCGCCCCGCGACTCCCCGTGATATTCCACGCATCACTGCCATCTACGCGCACTATGTAGCTAACGCGACGGCCACCTTTGAGCTAACCCCACCCACCGAAGCGGAAATGCTCGAACGCTTCGTTCGCCTGAGCGCTTCCGGGCTGCCCTACCTGGTCAGTACCTTGGACGATGCCGTTGTCGGCTATGCCTACGCCGCGCCCTATCGTCCTCGGCCCGCCTACCGCTTCACGGTCGAAGATACGATTTATCTCGCGCCCGAAGCCGCCGGCCGCGGGCTCGGCTCGCAGTTGCTAGGCGAACTGATCGCACAGTGCCAGTCTTTCGGCTACAAGCAGATGATCGCCGTCATCGGCGGCGCGTCCGAAGCCTCCTGCCGCTTGCACGCCCGGCTTGGCTTCCACGAAGCCGGACGCCTAGCCAAGGTCGGCTACAAGTTCGACCGCTGGCTCGACACGGTCCTCATGCAACGCGCTCTCTAGCGCTTGCGACCCAGATGCAAGGCAACGATACCGATATCGAAATATCGATAAGAAGTCTCGACGAAGCCTACATCCTTCATCTCCACCTCCAACGCCGGCGCCTCCGGGAAGCGCTTCACGCTGTTCGGCAGGTACTCATAAGCGTCGGACTGCCCGGAGATCCAGCGCCCCAGCGGCCCCATTACCCAACGGCACCATAGCTCCATCCAGACCCGCGTCAGCCAATAGGGCGGCGGCGTGAACTCCAAGATGGCCACGCGCCCGCCGGGTTTCAAGACCCGCAGCATCTCCTCTAAGCCCTTCCGGTAGTTCGCGAAGTTCCGGAACCCAAAGCCCACCGTCACCAGATCGAAGCTGTTGTCCCCTACCGGTAGGCAAAGCCCATCGGCCTCAAGCAACGGTGCCTTGCTCTTCAATCCCGTCCTGACCAGCATCGGGTGGCAGAAGTCCGCGCCCACCAACGTGGCATCGCCTCCCCGCTCCAAGGCCCTTAAGAGGTCGCCCGTCCCACAGCACAGGTCCAACACCTTCGCCCCGCGCTTCAAGTCGCCCCGCAGCAGCCTGGCCGTCCTCCAACGCCAGATCCTGTCGATCTGGAAGCTCAAGACGCGGTTCAGCAGGTCGTAGCGCGGCGCCACCCGGCCAAACATCTCCCGCACCCAGCGCGAAGCTTCCTGCTCGCCCAGCCCCGGCTGCGGCTTGGTACCGCTTACAGCCATCCGGTCAACTCGATCGCCTGCCGGATCAACGCGCTATCAATACCGCTCACCACGGTCGTTGCTCCGATGCTAGTCGGCAGCACGAAGTGCACCTTGCCATGCACCGTCTTCTTGTCCGCGCCCAAGCGCGCCAGCAACGCCTCGGGCGTTACGCCCTGCAAGCTCGGGATCGCCCCATACGCGTCCACGGCCTTCACGATCTGAGCTGCCTCACCTTTCTCTAGATGCCCCGTAAGCGCCGCCAGATGCGTCGCCGCTTTCATTCCGAAGGCTACGGCCTCGCCGTGCAAGAGCCGCTCGTACTTGGTCTCTGCCTCCAGGGCATGGCCCACCGTATGGCCAAAGTTCAGAATCCGGCGGAGATCCCCTTCTTTCTCATCCGCGGTCACCACCTCGCACTTGATCCGGACGCTTTCGGCAATGATCTTGTCCAGGATCTCCGGCTTTTGCGCCAACACGGCCTCTGCTTGCGTGGCCATGATCTCGAAGAGCTCCGGGCTCCGGATCACGCCGCACTTGAGCACCTCATACAGCCCCGCCCGGTACTCGTTCTTCGGCAGGGTCTTCACCACCTCGGGATCGATCAGCACCGCGATGGGCTGATGAAAGGCCCCAAAGAGGTTCTTCCCCGAAACTAGGTTGACCCCCGTCTTGCCTCCCACCGCCGCGTCCACCTGGCCCAGCAGCGTGGTTGGGATCTGCAACACCGGAACACCTCTCAAGAAGGACGCCGCCAGGAAGCCCGCCATGTCCGTAACGATGCCGCCGCCGAAGCCGATCACCAGGCTGGCCCGGTCTCCCCCGCGCAGCACCATCTGCTCGGCCATCGCCTCCACTTCGCTCAGCCGCTTCCGCGCCTCGCCCCCCGGAAAGTAGATGACTTCGTAGCCCAGCCCGTCCAAGGCTTGGCCATGAAACCTCCAGACGTCCTCGGTCGTAATGACGAAGACCTTCTTATGCCGAGCCGGCACGTACTCCGCCACCCGACCCAACACCCCTCTTTCGACCACCGCCTCATATTGGGCCGTAGCCGTTTTAACCGCAAAGCGAGCCATATTCCCTATGCTATAAGAAGCACCTTGATTTCCTCTTTCAGCGCGCGCCTGCACTTGCGCGCCGACTTCTACTCCCGCCTCCTCCACGGTCCGCGGAACCTCACCGTCTACTTGCCGCCCGGCTACGAACGCGAACCCGAACGCCGCTTCCCCGTCATGTTCTTTCACGACGCGCAGAACGTCTTCCGGCCCGAGACCGCCTTTGTTCACGGTCAATACTGGCGCATTGGCGAGACCGCCGATTGGCTCATCGAGCAACAGCGCCTCGAACCCCTCGTCTGCGTGGGCATCGACCATGGAGGAGACCGGCGCATCGACGAGTTCACCCCCAGCCGTAATCCGGAGAACAAGTACGGCGGCCAAGCCGCGCTCTATGGCCGCATGCTCGTCGAAGAGGTCATCCCCTTCATCACGAACCAATACCGCATCGATACGGCGGCCCGGCGAACCGGCTTGGGAGGTAGTTCCCTCGGCGGTCTGGTCACGATGTACCTCGGCATCCAATACCCGGACGTCTTCGGCCGCCTCGCGGTCATGAGCCCCAGTGTTTGGTGGGACTATCGCATGATCCTCCGTCGCATCGTCGCCCTCGCTCACAAGCACCGCTCAAAGACTTGGCTGGACGTTGGCTTGCACGAAGGCTCGAACCCGCGCTCCACGTTGCGCGACGTCCGCCTCCTCCGCGACACTCTACTGCATAAGGGTTGGAAGAACGGCGCCAGCCTCTTCTATTACGAAGATCCCGATGGCAGCCATAACGAAGAGTCCTGGGCCAAGCGCAGCCCCGCCATGCTCCAATACCTCTTCCCAGGTCCGCAAGCCCACATCGAGCTGGACCCTACTTTATAGCCCGCCAAGCTAGGAACATGCCATCCGGTTCGACGTCTTCCCAGTAGGAGATAAAGTCGCTTTCGACATGCCCGCAGTGTTTGCGCAGCATGCGCTCCAAGCCCTTTCTGTCGAACCATTTCTCCCACTCCGGCGTCTTCAGCTTGCCCCAATGTTCGGCGTTTTTGTCGATGATCACCAAGCGCCCGCCCGGCTTCAGTACGCGGCAAAGCTCCGCCACCGCCGCATCGATATCGACCGCGTGTTCCAAGCTCTCCGTCGCGTAGACGAAGTCGCAGCAAGCGTCCCGCAAGGGAAAGCGCGTCAAGGTCGCGCAGACCGGCATTGACTCTTCCGGCGTAGCCCGTAACATCGCCAGGGCCAAATCCAACGTGACCACGCGCAGACCGGGGTTCTGCTCCAGCAAGACCCGCGCGAAGCGTCCCTTGCCGCAGCCGGCGTCGAGCGCCACGCCACGGCTCATATCGCCGAAGTAGCGCTGGATCATCTGCACGTGATATATGCGCGGATCTATCGTCGAAGGAAAGTGCTCCTCATCGGCTGCGCTTGCCTCGAAGCTCTCTCGAATCTCCGATAAAGAAACGGCGGCGGGAGTCGCTTCCCGCCGCCAGAGTTTCTTGAGCTTGTCGAGCACGATTAGGGTTCCGTGAGGAAGATCGGCAGACCGAGTTTGTTCTCATACTTCGGCCGGTAGCGATCCGTGTTGTACATCTTCTCCAAGTCGACTTTACGAGGTCCGAGCTTGGGGTCGGGGATCGCGCTCATGGTGTAGCAGCCATGGACGATCGCCGTCATCAAACCGCTCTTGCCCGCCATGATCGTGTCGAGCGCCATATTGCCGAAAGTCGTGGCCACCATCTTGTCTACGAAATCCGGGGCGCCGGAGCGCAGATCGTAGGTAAGATCGCTGACGATGGTGTCTTCCTTCTTGCGCTTTTTGAGTTCCTCGGCGAAGACCTCGCCGACGTTCAGCTTCTTGCGGTGGCCATAGGCGTCCGCTTCTCCGTAGTGAACCACTTCGTAGCCTTGCCATTCGGCGCCTTCGGAAAGGATCACCAACGCATAGCTGGAAGGGTTCTTCTTCTTGTCTTCCACCAGCAGATCGCACATGTGGTCGAGGCTGAATTTGTACTCGGGGATTCCGCAGCGCACGCTCGTTACATAGCTCGTGTAAAGCGCGGTGTAGCCGGCGTCGCGTCCAAAAATGCGGAAGACGCCGATGCGCTCGTGCGAACCAACCGTGGTGCGTTGCCGCTGAATCGCGTCCATAGCGCGGCTGATGGCCGTTGAGAAGCCGATGCAGTATTCCGTGTTCCGGACGTCGTTGTCCATCGTCTTGGGGATCGCTACCACCTTGAAACCCAACTTGTCGAGCTTCTGTGCGTAGCTCAGCGTATCATCGCCGCCGATGGCCACCAAGTAGTCGAGGCCCAGTGTTTCGAGGTTCTTCAGAACCCGCGGGCTCATGTCATAAACGGTCGAGGTCACGCCATCCTTGGTCACTTCATTCGAGGTGAAGCTGGAAGCGTCGAGGAAATCGGGGATCTTCTTCATCTTCGACGGGTTCGTGCGACTTGAATGGAGGAAGGTGCCACCCGTGCGATCGATCGTACGCGTGTTCTCACGATTCAAATCGATGACATAGCGGCCGCGGCTTGCCGGGTCGTCGAAGTTGACATGCGTCAATCCTTCCCAGCCACGGCGAATGCCCACTACTTCGATGCCCAGTTCATTGCCACGATAGGTGACGCTCTTAATGACCGAGTTCAAACCCGGGACGTCGCCACCACCCGTCAGAATTCCAATCCGGCGCTTAGCCATAACGAAAGACACTCCTTCTCGCGAGAGTTAACAGTGAATACCCTATTGTAGAAGGGGCGCGCCCGGAACGGGGGCTTTTGCATGCTGTATACTGAAAGTTGCCTTGGAATCCCAAGGCTTTTTCCATGACCATCCTGTTAGTCGCAGTAACGATATTGCACGTGATCGTGTGCTTGATTTTGATTGGCGTTGTGCTCCTCCAGAGCGGCAAGGCCGCGGACCTCGCCGGTGCCTTCGGCGGCATGGGTTCGCAAACGACCTTCGGCCCGCGCGCAGCGGCAACGGTTCTCACCAAGGTGACGACGGCTTCCGCCGCTTTGTTCATGGTGACGAGCCTGAGCCTGGCGATCATCGCCACCAAGAACGGCGGCGCCTCCAAGTCCGATACGGTTTTGGAGCGTACAAATCTGCCGGCCCCGGCCGCGACAACTCCCGCGCCGAGCGGCCCTGTGACGCAAGGCCCCGACCAGATCAATAACGCCACTCCGAAGTCCGGAGCCACGCCTACAGTGGAATTGGTGGATGAAGCTGGCCGTGTGGTCAAGAAGAACGAGATCGAGATTCCGAAAGACGCCAAGCCTGGCGGCCCTGCGGTACCTGTAAAAATCGGCAAGGAACTGCCGATCGACAATAAACAACCCGATCCGAAGAAGAAGTAGTAAACTTAGATTTAGCCGACACGCGGAGATGGCGGAATTGGCAGACGCACTAGCTTGAGGTGCTAGCGGGTAACACCGTGCAGGTTCAAGTCCTGTTCTCCGCACCAAATTCTGAAGAGCCACTGGTATAAGCCAGTGGCTCTTTTGCTTTGGTACGAAGATGAGGAACGCGCAGGCAATGCTTCGCCCTTGGATCTCACCAAAATCGCCACGAAGGTGATCCTGGTTTTGTTGGGCGCGATGGCCGGTCAGTTCGTCATCGCGATGGCCTTGCATTGGGATAATGCATTGCGCCTTTGGCTGTTCTGCGCCGCCATGGGGTTGGGCGGCTTTTGGCTAGTCAGGAGGAGGCAGGTGCGTGCCGGGCTGCTTTGCGCTCTGGCGGCCGCGATCGGCAGCTGTCTCTACGCTGGCTACCTCAACCGGGAAGTCAATAACCTTGCGATGACGGTACTGCCTGTCATCGTGGTCTTCGCGAACTTTTTGATGAATCAAATCATCGTGGTGAGCTGAGCGGCGATGGCGTCGCTGGAAGGACGGCCGTCTCACTTCGCCTTGCGGGAACTGAAGCAGAGCGAAGAACGCTGCCAGCTTGCACTATATGAGTAGCAACGACGGTATCTGGGATTGAAAACCGGAGAGCAACGAGCTATTCGTCTCCGAGCGCTGGAAGGCGATGCTCGGTTATGAGCCGGCGGAGTTGGCGGGAACGCAAGAAGAATGTCGATCGCTCGTCCATCCAGAGGACGTAAGCAAGGTAGAGGAGGAGATCCGCGCACACCTGAAAGGCCGCACCGATTCCTTTTCAAGCGGGTTTCGCATGAGGGCCAAGGACGGCCGGTACCGTTGGATCCTTTCCCGGGGCAAGGCTTGGCGGGATGACAAGGGCAAAGCGATTCGGATGGCCGGCTCGCGCGAGCCGGCCATCCGGGCCGAGACGGAGTTTCTGGCCAATCTAAGTCATGAGATCCGGACACCAATGAACGCCGTGCTGGGCTACGCGGAGTTGTTGCGCGGAAGTTCCAACGCAGCGGAACGTCAGGAGTGTCTGGACGAACTGACGGCCTCGGCTAGTGCGCTGCAGGAACTCCTGCACCACTTACTGGATTTGTCCTGCCTCGAGAGCGGAAAGCTGACGTTAACAAGTGAAGTCTTTCGCATACGTGAAATGCTGAACGCCACCCTCGCATTGTTCCGAGGGATGGCCAAGGAGCGGGATGTCCGATTTCGGCTGGAGGTTGCCGAGGGTACGCAGGAGACAGTCCGTGGAGACGAATCGCGGGTGCATCAAGTTTTGATGAACCTTGTGGGCAACGCCGTGAAGTTCACACGAAACGGGGAGGTGAGCGTGGAAGTACGACGAGCTACCGTGGCGGCGGGAATCCAGTTTCGGGTGCGAGATGAAGGCATTGGAATTCCGGCGGAGGCCAGAGACCGGGGCTTCGAGCCGTTCTTCCAGGCGGACAGCTGCAAAACGCGCGAGCATTGCGGGTGAGATCGTATTGGAGCCTTCAGGTCCCCGCGGAACGTCTTTCCGTTTCTGGGTTCCGCTCGAAGCCTGTACCGAGGCTATGGCGCCGAAGCGGCGGAAGCAATCCGTAAGCGTGAGGCAAGGGAGAAGCGGACTCCTATTTGGCATTGACGGCCTCGGGCGAAGAACGGGAACCTTGCGCGAAAGCCGGCATGGATGGCTTTTAGACGAAGCCTATTCAGTTGGAGGCGTTGCTTGGCGCGGTCGAGAGCGCGCTTGCGGTTAAGGGCCCGCCACTCGGCGCATCATGAGGACTGCGGCGCGAGTTAAGTGCGCCCGGTAAATCTCGAAGATTGCGCAGCCGGAATTGGGGATCTCCTTAATCCTTTGGAAGGCCAACGAGAAGTCACGCAGGATCTGAGCGAAGGTAGCTTCAAACGATTCTTCTCCCGAAAGTTGTTCATCGGGGAGAGTGTAAGGGGTTATACGCGCTTACGTATGGTTGGCCGACGATTCCATCCGGCATGCCCGCGGCGAGGGGATCATCCTCGCCCGCGCATAAAACTCAGCACCGCATGTATTGGAATGTGCGAATTGCCTTCCGGCCACCAACCATGAAAGCCATGGGCCCAGATTATTGGCGACAATGGCTGTCTCCCGGGTAATCGCTTGAATCCAATGCAGCATCTCGAGGTGCTAATTCCAGTGGTCGGCTTCAGGCCAACCGCCTGCGGCAGGGCGCTGTTGGAGGGTTTTCTTGGCGCTGGCGGCATTGCTAAAGATGGCCACGGCGGCAATCGTGGCTATGGTACGGGAACTAGAGCCCAGAGGAGGAGGAAGGAGGGCATGGCTTGGAATAGGTAGCGAGAAGGAGGCCAAATCCAACCAAAGTGAATACCCCTGTGGAGCGTCGCCCACAACCCAACAAGCTCGCCCTGGCGTAGACATGGGATTGAGCCAAAGTCGCCCAGAAGGCAAAGGACAGGCCCGAAGCTCAGCTTTAAGCCAAAGGGTATTTCCGGAGCCCAAAGC
>VFQP010002846.1_pt1 | contig 18605 bp, 31 predicted proteins | sample 3512351 | NCBI WGS metagenome assembly VFQP01 (sample SAMN10412372, study PRJNA504923) | tailings metagenome | isolation source: Relicate 1 Philex TSF1 revegetated site | place: Philippines: Tuba, Benguet | collected 2017-08-29
CCAGGCAGCGACGACGAGCCTCTGGCCGCGCCTCTCGAGAACGTGGAAGACCTCGCCGAGTTGCTGCACGCGCCGTTTGCGACGGGCCGCTCGCTGCTCCAGACCTCCCCTCCTCCTCCTCCTCCTCCGCCGCCGCCGTCACCGATTAACTTCGACTCCAGCGTCATCAACATCAACACGAACGTGCCGCCGTCGCCGCCCTCGCCGCCGCCCGTCCTGGTGCCGCCGTTCGCGACCGCGCCGCCGGGGGCTGGGCCGACGCAGCCAAGCAACTTGACGGCGTACGACTACCCGTCGTGGGCCGACTACGCGTCGACGCTGACGCCGGTCGAGCCGAACGGTGCGCCTCGACACTGTCGCTGCCCGCCCAACGCGACCTGGCGGGGCAGTCACCAAGCCCGGAACTCTCGCTCGCTTGGTTTCGCGCCGCAGGCACCGAGCCCCTCGTGCCAGCGTACGTGGCGCCCTTCAACCTCTCGAGCATGCTGCTGCCCGTGGACGTGGCCATCGTGCCCGACCTCTACATCAACAGCATCGCGGGCTACACGGGCGTCTACTCGTTTGTCGGTGAGCCATCACTGCAGCGCTGACGCTCTGCCAGCATGGCGCTTGGCGAGCAAAGCTCGGCTCCAGCAGCTTGCACCTCGGCGGGGCACCTTTGCAGGCGTGTGGTCGGCCGGCACAAGCAGCTACGCGGTCAACGTGACGGCGCCTCTCGTGGACAGCTACGTGGCGGTGCTGGCCATCCGGCAGCCCGTGGTCACTGGCACGGCCCGCGCCATCATGTTCCACCTCACCGCCACACGTGCGTCGCCCAGCTCCCCGCTGAGCAAAGAGGAGTGGAAGGCGTGAGCAGCACTCGAGTGGATGCAATGCTGACTGTGCTCCGCCTGCAGTGCCGCCCGTCATCGCCAACTCGCCGCCGCCGCCTTCGCCGTCCCCGCCGCCCGCCCCGCCGCCCCCCGTCCTGGCCCTGCTGGCTCCTCCCCCGCCAGCCCTGTTCGTCTCCCAGGTGCGCAGCCGTTGCTTCTCAACGCTCCGAGAGTCATCTGCGCATTGCGCTGCCTGCACGTGCCCCCCGCAGCACGGCTGCCTGCACGTGCCCCCCGCAGCACGGCTACCTGCACGTGCCCCCCGCAGCACGGCTGCCTGCACGTGCCCCCCGCAGCACGGCGCGGCGAGCGCGCGCACGCTGTGCGCGTGCTTGCACGCGTGCTTGCAGGGGAGCAACCCCAGCGTGGCGTTCAACCTGACGCTGCCCGGCACCAGCGGCGCAACGTACCCGGGCGGCGCCAGCGCGCTCGCGGCCGCCCTGGCCACCCTCACCGTGCGCACCGCCCTGCTCCCCGACGCATCGTACGTCACCATCGCCGTGACGGGCAACACGGCCTCGTTCCAGGTGCGTGACGCCCCACCGCCTCTCTCCTGGTCAGCTCTCCTGACCCTGACTCAAGGAACAGATGGGAGATGCGCCACATGTCGCAACATGGCCGTCTTCAGGTGTGGTTCCCCAGCAACTGGACGAGCTACCCCGGCGTGTTCCCCAACACCACGGCGCTCGACTACTTCCTCTTCATGCTGCAAAACGTGCCCGACTCGGTCTACGCCGACGCCGCGCTCTTCCCCTTCCTCAGCGCCGCCGGAGCACAGGTGCTTACTCGACTTCATGGGCCGCCTGGTGCCTACTTGCCTCCCTCCCCTTGCTCGTGCCCCGCTTCCACTGCGTTGCGGCGCTTGCTGAGGCCAGTCTGACCCCAGGACGCCGACACGTCGGGTCCCACGGTGGATCACAACGCGCCTCGCAAACGCGCATGATGGGTGCAGGTGGCGGGCATGGTCGTTACCAAACCTGACGGCACGGGCAGGTTCTCCACGCAGACCCAGGCCGAGCTCGCCGCCGCGTCCGCCGCCGCAGCCGCCGCGTCTGCGTCGCCCACGTCGTCCAGCGGCGGCACCGGCACCAGCAGCGGCTCCAGCAGCACGGCGATGCAGCTGATCAGGGTGTCTGTGACCACGGTGGACACGGTCAAGACCACGGCCGTGGACCTGTCTTCGTTTTTGCGGAACGATGCGCCGCCGACCATCACGCTCTCAGGTTTGTCGTCGCGCCTGCGGCTCCGGATCGGCTGCTTCTACGCCACTGCTGAGGGCGGAGAAAGAGCGCATGGCTGCGCAGGGTGCGGTGGGCGGAGAGCAAACGTTTCGGCGCCTTGGGTGGCCAATTGTGTGGCGCAGGCACGTCGGCGTTTGCCTCGGTGCTGGAGCAAGAGGCCTTCACGGACCCTAGCGCCACGGCCTCGGACGTGATCCAGGGCTTCGTCACCGTGCTGACGTCGACGCAGAGGTGCAAGCGGTGGGCCGGCACAGAGGTGCGTGCTCAAGGAGGAGACTCTCGCCCCTCCATCCACAACTGCCGCAGGAGCCTCCCTGGCTGACACGCTGGCCGCGTGCTCCTTGGTCTTTGGCTGCAGGCGTCTGGGTCAGGGCTCACCACCTCCAACGCCGCCCTGCAAGCGTTTGTGGAAGCCGTCACGCCCGCTGGCGCCCTGCCCTTCAGCACCTTGACGGGGTGCGCCACGGTGCCCGGCGTCAGCACATCAGGCCCCAGCGCCACGGACGAGATGTTCCTGCTGGTCTACACCTCCATCAACAGGTGAGGGTGAGCTGGGGATGCGCGCACCAAGAACGCACAGAACAGCGTTCTTGCGTGGGACAACGTGCTCCGCCCTCGCGCACTGCCCCGCCGCACGCAGCCGCGGGTTGTCGGCCGCGCCAGTGTACCGCGTGGTCGTCGTCACGCCGCGGTGCCAGGCCGGCGAGAGGTGGTGCCCCAACCTCTCCGGCTGCTCCTCCGCCGGAGGCGTCTGCATCGCCGGCTCGCTCACGACCGTGTCCTCGTCCTCCTCGTCGTCCTCCAGCGGTAGTACGACAAGCGGCGCAAGCAGCGGCGCCACCGTCGCTGGAGGGTCGCCGAGCACCGGCAGCAGCGGCGTGCTGCGCACCGGCTCAATCCTCGCGTCGGACGACCTGGCCAGCGGCACCAGCAGCGCCTCGCAGGTCCGGCGTCGCATCTCCGCCTCTCAGGCTCCCTGTTGCTCTTGTGCGAGCTTCGATCAATCTCTGCTCACGTTCGTTGGCGCTCGCAGGTGGTGCCGGCGGACACCTCGCCGCCCAAGCTCCTGCTCCAGGGCACTGGCACGCGCGGCATCCTGCCCACTGGAGAGGCTGTCATGATCGACCAGGTGCGGGGCGCTCGCTCAGGCCACCGCAAAACAGCTCCCGCAGCCAGGCCTGTGGCACACGGACCGCACGCATCGCAGGTGCTCTACCAAGCCCCTGTCTGCGCGCATCCCCCTGTCCGCACGCATCGCAGGTGCTCTACCAAGCCACGTGGACCGACCCCGGCGCCGTCGCGCTCGACGTCAACGCCTTTGGCGCCACCGTCAACCTGACCTCACGCGTCGCGGCGGACGGCGCGGGGCGCGTCGACACCGGCGTGGTGACGCCCCCGGGCTCCAGCTTTGGCTACGTCATCACCTACACGGTGCGGGCGCCGCGCTGCGCCTGCCGATGGCAACGCTGAGCATGGCGCAAATCAGAGGAAGATCTTCCTCTGCCCTTGAGGGTCACGGCGGCTGGCTTATTCAACTGCTTGTGGTGGGGCGCAGGTGTCTGACGACGCCGGCAACACGGCGCGCCCCGCCCGCCGGCTGGTCAGCGTCGTGTGCCCAGAACCCGAGCGGCACTGCAAGCACCCCGAGACGGGCGCCGACATTTGCACGGTCAAGGGCGCGTGCGGCGTGGCGCTTTCCAGCTCGTCGCTCGCCACCACATCCTCCTCCAGGAGTGAGTTTTGCCCCTGCGCCCTCTGCCTCTTTCCCTCCACTGCTTGGCACATGTGTGGCAGGCGCAAAGACGCAGCTGCTCCTCAGACGGGCATGTTTGCAGGGATGAGGTCAGGCGCAGGCTCCATCAATCCGCTGCATGCCCGTGGGCACGTGCTGCTGTTGCAGGCTCTGTGCTGTCGCTGGGCATTCTCGGCACCAGGGAGCTCGAGGCTGTGTCCACAAACACCACTGTCAGGCGGTCCACCAGCAGCACCAGTGCCGGCGTCGTGCAGGTGAGCCGCGCGGCACCCAGCGCCACACGACCCCATGCGTCCGCCACCTCACCAAGCCTGGGGCGCCTCGCTGCCGGCCAACGTTTATGTGGCTCAAGTTCTGCCTTTGTGTGCGCAGGAGGTGGTGGACCCGCGATACCCAGTCATCACGCTCCAAGGGCCGGCCGCAGTGTCGGTGCCGCAAGCGGGCTCGTACGACAGGCGAGCCGCACACCGCCACCAACTTCATCCTGCACCGGAGGCCGATGAATGCCACCAGGCCTTCACCTTCACCCTGCTGCGCACGTGTGGCGCAGGTGCCCCACCAGCGCGCCCGTCTCGCTCATCTGCGACGCCGGCGCCACCGCCACGGACGCGCGCGACGGCCCGCTGGACAACAATGTGCTGGTGCGCCTGGCTCTGCCATGCCAGCACACCCCCACCACCCACGCGTTGCAGCAGTCACAGCACACCAGGCACGGGCGCACCATGCTCTGCTGGGCTCCGTGGCGCATTCACTTGTGTGCAGGTGTGCGGGCAGCGCTTCCGGCGCACGGCCGCCACGCAGACGCTCATCCCCATCTTCATCGCGTGCGGCGTCAACGTCAAGCAGCCCACCACCTACACGCTCGTCTACACGGTGACCAACTCGGCGGGCTTCACCTCCAACATCACGCGGCAGCTCACCATCCTCTCGTCGTGCCTGCCGGGAGAGGTGCTCTGCAACGACCTGGTGAGCCCGGCACGCCTCGTTAGCTCCAGCCCACGTGCAGCTCCAGGCCTGCGCCGCGCCCAACAAAACCTTCACGTGCTTCCTGCGCACTTTGCTCTGCAGAAGTCGTGCTCTGAGCGCGGCATCTGCACCAAGGACCTCAACGAGACCGTGTCGACCGCCCGTGTGGTGGCCAACCAGGCGCCCGTCGTGACGCTCATCACGTCGGACGCTCTGGGGCAGCTGGTGGAGCTCAAGAGGGGCGCCTCCTACTCGTGAGCCCTTTCTCTTGCTGTCTTCTGCGTGCGGCCAGCCGAGCAGAGCAGCGAGTTGATGGTGGAGCAACCGACGCGCTGCACCGCAGGGCCTGCAACGGCGCCACACCGACCACTGACAAGCCGTGCGAGCTGGGCGCCACGGCGTGGGACCCGGACGCGGCGGACGGGCTGCAGAACCTCACGTCGTCCGTGGTGGTGTGCCCGCCGGCCGAGTGCACCGTGCTGCCCGGCTGCTCAGCTCAGGTGCGGGCCTCACCTCTTGGGGGTGCGCTGCTGCTGACGTCAGAGCAAGCGCAGGAAGGCGCAGGAGCTGAACATCTCGGAGCCTCGTGTGTGCAGGTGCTGGCGCGGCACACGCTGGCCGCCAAGGGGCTGGTGGGGTGCGGGATCAACACGCTGGCGCCGGTGGGCACCGTGTTCCTCATCCCCTTTTGGGTCTGGGACTCGGCCAGGCCGCCAGCCAACGCCACGGTCACGCGCGCCATTGCCATCGCCGAGCCGTGCACGGACAGGGCCGCGCCCAACTTCTGCAGGGTGCGGGGCTCTGCTGCTGCTCTCGTGTTGCAGAGGCGAGACACCGCCGTGGTTTCCAAAGACGCAACTGCTGGTCCGTGGCTTTGCGTCGCAGGCGCCGGACGGGACCTACTTCTGCGCGCCGGCGAGCTGCGACGCAGCGCGCAGGTTCCTGCCCGCGCCCGACCTGCTCCCGACGCTCGCGCTGCTCCCGGCCAACACCAGCACCGTGTACGTCGAGTATGGCAAGGCGCCGCGCGTGTCGCTGGTGCCGTGCAGCAGCTCGCTCAACACGACGGGGTGCGGCGCGGTCGCCTACCAGAGCAACTTCGCCTCCGCGGCCGACGCGCTCGCCGCGCTCGAGTCTGGCGTGCTGCCGGCGCCGAGCGCGGCCGGCTTCAGGAACGGGAGCCTCACGGACCTCGCCGGCAGGATCCAGGTGCGACCCGGTTCCACGTTGCTTTGCCTTGCTTTCTTCGTCCCTTACGGAAGACTGTGCACGCCGAGGCTACGCGCCGCCCTTTGCGCGCAGGTGACGAGCACGACCGCGTGCGTGACGGACGGCTCAATCCCGTGCGTCTCGTGCAACGTCAACCAGGCGGCACTCGCCGGCGTCTGCCTCCCCGGCGCGTACACGTTCTCTTACTCGGTCGCCAACACCAAGGGCGTCGTTAGCACGGCCACGCGCACGCTCGTCATCTATCAAGAGGGCTTCGTCACGCTCACCGTGCCGCTGATCACCGGCATCACCAACAGCACCCAGGTGAGCGAAGCGCCCGCTCACGCCGTGCAAGCAGAAGATCGCTGACCCGCGCCGCTTCAACGCCTCGGATATGCGCTGTAGGCCCAGGCAGCGGCCGCCGCCCTGACCAACGCGACTAGCACCACGACCACCACGGCGCTCGCGTCCTTCGTGCGCTCCTTGAACTCCAAGGGCGTCACGAGCGTCTGGGCGTCCGACATCGATGTGCTCAACGCGACCGTCCTGGTCAGTGCAGGCCGGCCGAGGCGAGCACTTGCAGGGGATTGCGAGGCTGCGTCGCTTTCACGCAGGCGCTGCTGATGGCGCGTGCGTCTCGCAGGCGAGCAACAGCACGCCCGCCACGTTCAACGTCTCGGCCACCCTGCGCATCACCGTGCTCAACCCGGCGAGCGCGCACCGAGCGGACGTCGCCGCGTACCTCGCCGCGCTCAACGCCAGCCTCAACGGCACCAGCAGCAGCAGCGGCGGCGCCGCCAGCGGCAGGCGCCTGGCGCTGGCCAAGCAGCAGACGCAGTGGCGCATCGCCGGCACCGCCGCGTGGCCTGAGCACGCCCACCCAGCGTGGCTCAGCGGCGAGGTGTCGGATGGCAAGAGCAGTGGAGAGGCGTCCATCGCCTGGCCCAGCGGCGACGCGTTCGGCCCAGAGCTTGACGCCCACTCTGCTTCAGATGCAGTTGGCGGCGCCGCGCCAGTGCCCGGCATGACGTCAGGAGGAGAAGGAGGCGCGCACGAGGACGACGTGGTGCTGGTGGCGGGCTGGCCCAGCAGTGTGGACGCGACGCCCGACCCAGAGCACGGCGCGCTGGGCGCGCTGCCGGACCAGTGGCGGCAGGCGTGGCACAGCCGGCGCGAGGGGACTGCGGGCGTGGACGTGCGGGCGTGGCACGAGGAGGTGTCGTCGCTGATGCAGGTGCGCTGCTGTTGCTGTCGCAGGGGCCACAGTGCCCGAGAAACTGCGTGTTGCGTGGCGTGGTTGCGCGCGCTGACACGCGCTGTGGCGCGCCTGGGCGCATGCGCAGGCGCACCCAGTGCTGGCGGAGCGCCATGAGCTGGAGCGGCGGCTGCAGTCTTCCAGCTCGTCCAGCTTCAGCTCCTCGCTCAGTGACACGTCCTCGTCGGTGAGCAGCATGCCACGCAATTCCTGATACTCAGGGCCCCACGGCCGTCGCCACCCTTCCTGACTCATTGTCTGCACTACGCCGCTCCCACAACGCACCCCGCCTGCAGGTGCAATCGGCGTCGGGCGGCAGCGGCGCCAGCAGCGGGCAGACGACGACGGCGCAGCCCAACACCGAGGCGGGGTACCTGGCCGCCCTGCTGGCCATCACCGAGACCATGGCCAAGTCCGCCTCCACCCTCACCGTGAGCACCGTGGCGACCTACTGTATAGCCTGAAGCGTGCGGCCTGCCGCACCAGCATCCTGGGTTCAGAGCAGCCGCAGCACCGCAGCCTGCGATGCGGACATCGTTGCGCGTCTTTCCTTTGTGGTGGCCGTGTTGGGCCGCAGGCCAGCGCCGGCTCTGTCAGCACCAGCGGGGCGCTGACGGACACCGGCATCACCAAGACGGAGGACGCCTACAGCGCCAAGGTGCGGAGCCCGGCTCCTCGCCCCTCTGCCGAGCACCTCTCGCAACCGCTCCCTGAGTGCGGCACGTTCATCGGAAAACTCTTGAGTGCGAGCTCGTGTGCAGGTGACGAGGGCGTACCAGGCGCTGGTGACGGCCAGGTCGGCGTCCACCGCGTCAACGCTGGCCAAGTCCGACACGGTGCTGCAGCTGCTGCTCCAGACCATTGCCGCCCAAAAGGCCACTCTGGACGAGTCCTCCAACACCGCCAAGGTCAGGGCCGGCTCTTGTTGTCCGCCCTTGGCGTGCCTTGCGGGGTTGAGCGCCCGCAATTGCAATCTGCTGAGCAGAGGGCTTGGTGTGGCGTACCTTGGTCGGTTCTTGAGTTTGCACTTCTTGAGTTTGCATCATGTGTTTGGACGCCCTGTTGTGTGCGCAGGCGCTGGCGGACACGACGGCCGAGGCGCTGGCCATGGCCGACCGCTTCATCCGCACCACGCTCATCCTCCAGGCGGGCCTCCAGTCCAGCAACGACCTGCTCAGCGACTTTGTGCTCAACCCCGAGTGCCTGCGCACCGACGACCAGGCAAGCGCTGACCTCTGCTGCTGCTCCCGGCTACACGGAGGGCGGTGGCGCCGTGCTCACCTTGCCGTGCTGGCCGGCGAGTGTTGACTTCTGCTGCTGCTCCCGGCCACACGGAGGTCGGTGGCGCCGTGCTCATCCTGCCTTGCCGGCTGCACTGCTCCCGCGTGCAGGCTCAGTTTGCCTTCAACCTGACGAGGTACACGGCCAACCGCACGGAGGGCGCGGCGGCGGCGCGGCGGCGCGGGCTGCTGGCCGGCAGCAGCACGTCCAGCGCCTTCTCCTCCGCCTTTGGGCTGCAAGCCTGGTGAGCGTCCTGCTGTTCTGGCTCGTGCAGCCTTGAGGCAGCACCGCGCCGCAGTCAGCAGCGAGCTGAGGGGGAGCGGCTGTTGCTGGGGAGCGGTGCGCAGGGACGGCTACACGATGGACGCCGTGGACGACTACCTGGACGCTGGGTACGACATCACCAAGACGATAGAGCGGCCCCGCTACCTGGGCGCGCGGACCACCCGGGTGGTGGGCGGCCTGCTGCTCCACACGACGCGCAAGTGAGTCACCGCCAGGGAACATAAAGGACGCGGCCCCAGGGAAACGGGCAGGGCGGAGACGCACAGAGCGCGGTTTCACGACGTGGGCCAATTGGCGCCATGCCGAGCGCAGGGTGGTGGAGAAGGACTGTGGTCGCTCTCACCTGGCCCAGCGGCTGGACGCCGAGTGCACGCGCGCCTCCATCCAAAGCCTCAAGCTCAACGACAAGGTGAGGATTGGCCCTGGAAACACGGCTTCAGCTCTTGACCAGGACCAGGCCTGCTTGACAGTCGCAGCGTGCTGGCTCTGCCGACCCTGCCGCCATCTTGCTCGCCGCGGTGCTGCCCCGGCACCCTGCAGGTGGTCGACTTCCTCGCGCGGCTGTTTGCCGGAGAAGAGGACAACCTCTACCCGTACGGCATTGACCCAGTCGTCCTCCGGTGCGGCTCCTTTTGCCGCCCTGGCTTTGTACCGACCGCTCCTGGCGCGAGACGCGTCCAAAACACCTTGCGTGCCCACACCTTCCTGTGGGGACCTGGTCCTGACCAAATTCGCAGGACGTCGGTACTCTACGACGCCGGCGTGACGGAGTCCATGTCGAGCTACTACAACACGAGCGACCCGCTCGACATGTCGCCGACGGGCACGCCGTACGGCTTCCACTGGCGCAAGCTCAAGTGAGCGGCAGCGCACGGGCAGCCAGGCCTTCTTCTGATGAGCACCGGGGCTGCACCCCTACTGACCCGACGCGCGTGCTGTGCATGCTGCGCGTGCTGTGCTGCGGCTGCGCAGCGGGTTCCCCAACGGCTTCCCGGTGCTGCTGGAGAACGCGCTGCCCTACGCGCGGGCCGTGCAGACGGTGCAGATGCTCATCGACGGCAACTACGTGGACAAGGCGGTGAGTCCCTCTCCCCAGCTGCAGGAGCCTGCGCCCAGCTCATGCGTCACTGACATGATTCGTGCGACAACACGCTGATGCACGCGTGGGTCCACCACGCAGACGAACGAGCTGGTCGCGGAGCTCCTGGTGTACCAGGTGGACCAGCACGTGTTTGGCTACGCCCAGGCCAAGTTCAAGTGGGGGAGGGACGGGGGCATCTCCGGAAAGGTGCGGCTCTCCCCGCCTTTCTCTCCCGCGCGCGTGTGTGCACGGTGCGGAGCGTGAACGGCGGGCATGGAAGTTTGAGCGCTGTGCTGTGCAGCTGTACACGGTGGGGCTTCCTGGTCTGTTCTACACCAGCATGAACGAGGACAGGACCACGGCGGGAGACTTCTACAAGGTGCGGTTCTGTCGTGAAAGGGGGCTACGGGGGTGTGGCACGCCTGCCCAGCGCACTCAGCGTGCACCGCCCGTGCTTGTGTGCGGCTCGTGCAGGTGTGGGCGCGCGAGCTGGTGCCCATCTGGATCATGACACTCTTCTTCATGGCGTTCGCCGCGCACCGCGTGCACAAGCTCGCGTCGCGCGAGGAGGTGCCCATCAGCGGATGTGAGTCGTGCGCGAACAGAGCCACGCCGCACGCCGCGCCACCTGATGTCTTGCAGTGCAACGTGTGCAGAACCAAAGACTGCTGCTGGGGCGGGCCGTGCTGTGCCATGCGCAGCCGACTCGACCGGCAATGTGGTGTTTGACGTGGTCATCGCGCTGACCATGCTGCTGGCGGCCGTGGCCTTCACCGGGTACATGGGCAGCTGGGCTGTCACCTTCAACGCGCGCTCCACCTACTCGGTGCGGCCCCTGCCCCGCTGTTTTGCCCTTGGGTCTCCCGTGGCGTGCCGAGGCGTCAGGCCGTGAACCGCCCCAGTGCCGTTGCGCCTGCCTCCTTCTCTCCTTCCTTCTCCGTTGCCGAGCCACGTGCTCAGCACGGAAAGCACGGGGGTGCGTTTAAGCCTGCACGCTGTCGTGCCGCGTGGTGTGTGAAGCAGGTGTACGACGGGAGCATCGTCAGCCGTGCGCGCTGGCTCATGCCCGTCAAGCAGGGCTATGACGCGGCCATGGCCACCATGAACGACACGGCCAAGCAGGAGTTCACGGCGGCCCTGGACGTGAGCGGCGCCGCATGTCCAGGGGCGCCGCAACCCCTCATCACTCGAAGCCTTGGGGGGCAAACAGCGCTGCTGCCACGCTGTTCTTGCGCAGGCCAACGGGTTTGCGCCTCCCACCGCCGCCGGGTACCCCGGCAGGTGGATGCTGCCCGACGCCGCCGGCGACCTGGACGAGTACGCAGAGGTCCTGAGCCAGACGTGAGTCACGCACGACTGCACATGTCCTCTGCGCGCGGAGCGGCAGGTGGCGGTGCGGAGGGGGAGCGCGGGGAGCACTGGCAGCGCGGGCTTGCGCTGGCGGCTGTGCACACACGGCTGTCGCCGGTGCGGACGCTGCTGCGTGCAGGCACTGGCTGGCGGAGGTCTGGACCTTCTACGGCATCGTGCAGGCCTTTGTGATCGTTATGCTCATCGTGCGGCTCATCACGGCGTGGTCGTTCCAGTCGCTGCTGGGCGTCATCTGCAAGACGCTCATCAAATGCGTGGAGCCCATCGCGCAGCTCATCGTCATCATGTGCATGATGTGCTGCATCTTTGCGGTGTGGGGCAACGTGCTGGTGGGCTGGAGGTCAGAGACCAGCGCCTCGCTCTCCCTGGCCATCGAGGTGCGGGTCCGCGTGATGTCGGGCTTGGGACGCCTCGCCCAGGATTTCTGAGGCGTGGCGCCGCTGGTCAGCTGGCCACACTCCCCTCCCCCCTGAGGAATGGCGTTCTTGGGTGCCCGAGTGCGCGCTTTTGCAGGACGCGTTCAAGGGCATCCTGCGCGCGAGCACGCTCATGGACCCCCAGGTCATGATCCAGCAGGCCGGCGACACGCTGCTCATCGAGCGCATCTCCATCTACATCCTCATCTTCACGCAGTGGTTCTTCTTCGTCACCGTTCTCGGTGCGCTAAAGACCTCCACTGGCCTCTGCCGCACGCGCACGGACTCCATGGAGCGGATACCCCGTGAGCCTGCCTCTCGTGTCGCCGCCGCTGTGCGCAGTGAGCTTCGTCATCGCCATCATCCTAGAGATCTTCTACAGGCTCAACAGCGAGGCGGAGCTCACGGGCACCAGCGTGGCGGAGGACCTGCGGCACGTGGTGGGCCCCGACGTGCTGGCGGTGCTGCAGCAAGCCGTCGGCTCCAGGTGTGCCGCGCAGCCCTGGCTGGTTTGGCAGCGCGCACACGTGGTGCTTGCAGCTCAAAGTAGCTGCCAGGAGGCGTCAATGTGTGGTGGGGGAGGCGCAGGGGGCTGCGTGCTGACCGCGCTCCAGCTCCACCACCCAAGGACATGAGGAAGGTGCCTCATGCGCACACACACTGTGCGATGTGGGCATCGCACAGTGGAACCAGAGGGATGCGTGATGCCCTAGTCTTCCACAACCACGCCTACCGGCGTCCTCTTTCTTTCTTGGGGGAGGTGTTGCCTGTCACACGCGGGGGGCCGTTGCTGCCTGCGCTGCACACGCAGGCCCACCGACTGGTACGGCGGCACGCGACGCGCGCGCTGGAGCAGGGCCCGCACCAGCCGCCAGCTGTCCAACCTGATTGACCATGGGCTTGACCTGGAGCACGTGCACGTGCGCGGCACCAAGCACAAGACCTGGGTAGTGCGCATGTGGCACACGGGTGAGAGCGCGCTGTGCTGTGCTGTGTGCGTCTGTCTGCTGCGTGGGGAGGCCTCGGGACAGATTTGCGCACTTGTGGGTGACGCAAAACCTTTTGCGTGCCCGCCATGCGTGCCACAGGCGAGCTGCTGGACGCGCTGGGGCTCATGAAGGCGCTGGCGCAGTCCGCCACCGACTCGGAGCTGCAGCGCGAGAAGCAGGAGGAGGAGCAGGAGAACGCGCACTTTGCCGCCGCGCCTCCGGACGACGGCGCGTCGTCGGACAAGGTCGAGCCGGCGCTCGCCGGCCTCTCCGCCTGGCTGCAGCGCAACCTGCTGGCTCGCGGCGGAGACGACCACGAGCGTCGAGGGTCGGGCGAGCCCAGCCGCCGTCCAGGCCGCGCGCTCGGGGAGGGCCTGGAGGACGGCGATGATCCAAGTGGTGCAGCGCAGCCGAGGCGCGAACTCGCCTGGGCGGTGCAACCTGCGGACCCGCCGACCGCCGCGCTTGCCTCGCGGCCTGGACTGTCGGCCAGCTTCCTGCCTGGACGCCGCAAGTCGCGTGGCCCAGCCGCCCAGCCCAACGACGGCGACGAGGCCGGCGGGGCTGCTGAGGGTGCGACGCCAGGCACCGCAACCGGATCGCGGGCTCGCCGCAAGTCCCTCTCGGAGCAGCTCGCGCTGGCGCAGAGCGCTCAGGCCGCGATGCTCCGCTCTGGCGTCGGCGCGACGCCTCCCGCCCGAGCCCTTCAGGTGACCTGCCGCCAAGTTGCTGCATTGTGGACTTGATGTTTCCTGCTGACCCTTTCACGCGCGACACCCACCTTGATCACAGGTGGACCCGAGCGCCGCACCTGCTGGAGGCGCGCACACGCCAGAGTCGCCCTACCTCTTCACGCCCTCCGCCGCCGCCAGTCCCACTGCCGCGCCCGGCACGCCAGGCAGCAAGGGCGCGCGCCGGCAGTCCATGCCCGCGCAGTCGGCCCTGCAGCAGCAGCTCCACCAGAGCTCGCCGGCGCTCCGCGGCCGCCGCAGCGTGGCGCTCCCCGGCAGCGCCAGCAGCGCCGACCACGAGGGCGCCAGGGCGCTGGGACTTTCCGGCGCCTTCCTGCCGTCGCGCGCCGCCCTCGCCAGGCGGCCGAGCCGCCAGCGCTCGGCCTTTGCCCAGGACGCGGCGGCCGGCGCCGAGCGCGCGAGCGGCGGCAGCAGCGGCAGGGCGCTGTCCAGCGTGCCTTCCGGCGAGCGCGCCTTCAGCACGCCGGCCAGCCACTCCACGCGCCTGGCGTCGAGGAAGTCGATCTCGGAGCAGGTGGCGATGGCCGCAACAATGGCCGAGGTGGCGCAGCGGTCCATGCGCATCAAGCCCTGGAGGGTGCAGCAGCACGAGCAGGAGGAGGAGGAGGGGCAGCGCCAGCAGCGGCCGCCAGCTGGTGCGGCGCTGGGCTCCGGCCCGAGTGGCCAGGAGGACGATGCGCACGCCGAGGAGCTGCGGGCTCAGGCGGCACTGGACCTCAGGCTGAGCATGGGCCAGGTGCGCGAATTCTCGGGCTGTGAGGCCTTGGGTATGCTTGAGGGGCTTGAGCTCGGCAGCGTTGCCGTCAGTGCTCAGGTGTGGGCTCGCCACACCACTGTTTCACCCTTTCGTGGCGTGCGCAGGTGTCTCGCTCCTTCACCACGCGCCCGTCCCAGGCGTCTGGCCACCAGAGCCAGGCCTCCCGGCCGCACACCGCCCACAGCGGCGTAAGCCAGCACGCGCAGCATGGCGCCGCCGCCCGTGCCGCTGCTGGCGAGGGGCCTCAGCAGGGCTCCACCGGCGGCAGCTCCACGGATGATGGGCTCATGCTGCCCTTCACGCCCATCCCCATGGATGACACGCACGAGCGCGGCGCTCTCGGCCACCTGGACGGGTGCCTGGTCGACCACGACTCCACCACGGGCGGCAGCTCGCACACCGCGTCCGACAGGCACAACTCGCAGCCGCTCAAGGCGTCGCAGGCAAGCCATGAGAGCGGGGACTGTGGGATCTCACCTGCGCGACTGGCGGCGGCGGTGCTGTCCTCACTCGTTGCCCTCTCGTCCTCTTGCATTGCGCGCGCAGAAGCGGGCCTTCGCGACGGCGGTCTTCCACCGCGACTCCTTCGCCGCGGAGGAGCCCGCTGACCACCAGAGCCCCTTCATGCGCGCGGGTAACCACGCCAACTCGGCGCTCCTCCACAGCACGGAGCACAGCGCCAGCGGCGACCTCGACGGCAGCACGCGGCCTGCCTCAGCGGGTCGTTCCGGCGCCCTGCACGCCACCGGCACGGCTGACAGCGACGCGCTGCCCTCGGGCCTCGCCAGCCGCTCTTCGGCCCTGATGAAGAGCAAGGCGCCGAGGGCCAAGGCGCGGCTGCAGTTCAGCCAGAGCACCAAGGTGGTGGACGGCACAGGCGAGGAGCACGAGGAGGACAGCGCGCAGCACGGGAGCAAGCCCGCGGCCCCGGCGTTTGCCAAGAAGCGAGGCGAGGACAACCCGTCCTCCCCCTGGGCTCCCGGCAGCCAGTCGCGGCGCGTGGACCCCAGACGGCTCCTGTATGCGGACGACGAGCAGGTGAGTGAGCCATGTGTGGCGGGGTCCCTCGAATTAGGCACTCCAGCGCGTGTGCCTCGTGGCATCGGGCCGCGGGAAGCCTCCTTAGGCCCTGCAAGCAGCCTTCAAAGAAGCCGGCGCTTGCGTGCGTCGTCGCAGGGCTTGATCATCCTGGCGACGGGCCGCCTCATGGAGCGCTTTGGCGAGAAGGGGAGGGTGCTCAAGCGGCACCCCGGCGAGGAGCACGAGCCGCTCACGCAGGGCAAGCGCCCCGCCGCCGCAGCAGCAGCAGCGCACGAGCAAGACGAGGGCGGCAGCGCGCACAAGGCCCCGCGCACCGACTACGACGCCGAGCCGTCTCGCGCGGCCAAGCAGCGCCAGCGCCGCAAGAGCGCCGTGTTCAACGAGGAGAACGAGGACGAGGACGACGAGGAGACGCTGCGCCCGCTGGTCAAGGCCGCCGCCGCAAAGTCCTTCCTCGCCAAGCGCCACCCGCACCCGCTCGGGCACGGCGCTCTGCTGGGAGAACGACACAGCCTCGTGCCCGGCAGCCTCGAGGAGCAGCAGCAGCAGCCCCCGCGCGACGCAGAAGGCTCCGTGCACGGCCCCAGCCGCCTGGGCTCACAGGTGCGCGGTCAGCGCCGCGCACTCATTGTCTCGCAGGACGTTCCTCCTCGCTTGGCTCACAAGCCGCACTGGGCGGCCCACCTTGCTCGCTTGTGCAGGCCAACCTGCGGCGAGCGCTGCGGACCGGCGGCGTCATGTCGGCCCCCTCCAACGTGCTCCCCTCGCTGCACCCCCTCAAGCCCCACGACTCGGTCATGCTGGAGCCGGAGCTCATGGACGGCGGCGACAGCCCCCACAGCGGCGCAACGGGCGGCGGCGGCGCCGGCTTCATGGCCATGTGGGAGCGCGGCGGCGGCCCCGGCAGCGCCACCCACCTCCACAGCAACCTCATGGCCGTGCCCTCGCGCCAGCTGTCGGCGAGCGTCTCCGGCACCCCGCCCCAGGGCGCCGCGCCGCCCGCCGCGCGCCGCGGGAGCCAGACGGGCCGGCCGGCGTCGGCGGGCGTGCGACTCGCCGCCACCAGCAGCGCCAGCCAGCACCAGCTCTACATGCCCAGCCGCGCCAGCCTGGAGGCGGCCTCCGCCTCGGCGGCGCCGGCCGTCGGCGCCTCCTACCACCCCAGCCCAGCGCAGAGCCGCCGCGGCAGCGTGGACCTCGGTCTGCGGCCGGCGCTCAAGAGCGCCAGGCTGGAGGACGCGATGTTGGCAGCGCCGAGCCTCCTCCCGCCCGCCGCCTCGCTGAGCGTGCCGGCCGCAGAGGCGCCGCCGCTGTTGCTGGGGCAGGCAACCCTGGCGGCCGCGGACGCGCAGCGCGCCGAGCGGCTGGAGCTGTACGCCGCGCTGCTGGCGACGGTGCGGCCGGCGCTGCAGTGGCAGAGCGCCGTGCACAAGTGGCAGGTCAAGGCGTGGAAGCAGCTCGGCGGCATGCTCAGGCAGAACGCCGAGCTGCTGGCGCGCGTCACGGGGCAGCCGCACGCCGCGCCCGAGCCGCCGCCCAGGTGAGCTTCTCCACCCCGGCCCTCTGCTCGCTTTTGCATTGTCACAGCCGTGCAGTTGCGCGGGATGAGCAGGCCGACGTGCGGCCCGTGTGCGAGTTGCTGAGCTTGTGCCCACCAACTCTGGTGCGCAGGCCATCGGGTGTTGTGCTGGCGATGGTACTGGAGGCGCAGAAGGAGCTGTGCGAGCCGCAGTGGCTGGTGCCGGCGGTGCACGCCGCGTCTTCGGCAGACACCTGGGCCGTCAGCCTCGCCGACGGTGCGTGCGTTTGCGCGCTCACTTTGTGGGGGCGTTGCTCTGAGTGGGGCAGAGCAGCAGCGTCGGCATCGGACTCACGCTTGCGGTTGCTCTGTATGCGCCTCCTTTGCCCACTCCCGCGCTCGCAGTCCCGTCGGCGCACCTGGCGCCGCGCCCCTCGCACGACGCCGCGTCGCAGCGCTCCTGGGGCTCGTCCATCCACCCGCACAGCTCGGTCGCCAGTGTCGGGCAGGTGCGCGCCTCGCCACCTTGCCGGCGCCCTCTGCCTTGCGGCTGTCTGACTGGCCTGCGTGCCACACAGGGAAGGTCGCTGGACCAAAGCGCTTTGGCGCACTCAACTTGCTCGCAGGTCATGCTGAGGCCCCCGCAGCTCCCGCTGCCGGTGCTGCTCGCCAGCCAGCAGCTGCAGCGCCTGCCCAACCGCAGCAGCCCCGCCGCCGCCGCCTCTGGCGATGCGAGGATCCCCTCCTTCCTGCTCCGCTCCAAGGGCGGCTCGAGGGTGGTGCCCGTCTCGCCTGACCTCTCCAAGTCCGCCCCGCTCCACCACCTGCCAGCCCTGCCGCTGCCGCAGCAGCCCCGCGCCGGCAGCCCTGCCGCGCCGCCGCCGGCCGCGCCGTCGCCGTCGTCGTCGCCGCGTGCGAGCGCCGTCGCGCCGCTGCCGCAGCTGTCGCCCAGGCCGGGGTCGGCGCAGCGGCGGCCGAGCAGCGCCGCATCGGCGGCGGCGCGCGCAGCTGCGCTGGTGGCGCCGGCGCCGGCGGCGGAGGGCGTCTCTGGCTGGCCGGCTCTGGACGCCGGGTCTCTGGCCGACCGCAAGGGCAGCCAAGAGAGCGTGTGAAGCGCAGAGCGATCCCACAGTCCCTGAAGCGTTCCTGGATCCGATCCGATCATGTGCATGCCTGGGGCGGGTGAGAACTGTTGACACAAAAGCTGCACCTCTTCGTCTTCCTGCAGGCATGTCTTCCTCCAGGCATGTACTACTCACCACCGCATTCTGTATCTTTTTCTGGCCTCCTTTCAGGCGTCCGTCTTTTTGCACTTAGCAGCAGCAGCAGCGGAGCAGCGATTCACCGCAATACGGCTTTCTTGCGGACGCACCCAGCGCCTCTGCATGACGATGGGATGGGTGGGGTGCAGGCGGGCTGCATTTTGCACGGGCTGCAGGTCTGGGTGCCCCACGGCGTTTGCACATTACGTTTGCAAATCACGGTGTCGGGCGCTCACGCCGTTCAGTGAGTTGAAGCACGCGCACGGCCACGACACGGTCGTCCCAAACACGACCGCAACCAACGTCCAAGGGATGAATTCCACCGCCCGCCGCATCCGCACACTGCCCACGCTGGCCGAGCACGCCACCCTCTCCACCTTGCACGTCACCAAAAGACAGTCGCGGAGGTCAGGCGGTCAAAGCGCGTTGCATGTCAAAGAGAGACAGTCGCAGAGGTCAGGTCGGGCTAAACGAGGCCAGGCCACTGCAGTCTGCTGCGTCAACACGGCCAGGGTCTAGTCGGCTGCGTCGCTGCACAAGCCCTACAACGCCCTG
>VFQP010002847.1_pt1 | contig 18604 bp, 12 predicted proteins | sample 3512351 | NCBI WGS metagenome assembly VFQP01 (sample SAMN10412372, study PRJNA504923) | tailings metagenome | isolation source: Relicate 1 Philex TSF1 revegetated site | place: Philippines: Tuba, Benguet | collected 2017-08-29
TCGCCGGCAACCTCGCCGTCTGGTACGACATCAAGATGCGCAACAACGAGGGCACGAAGTGGCTCAAGGACATGCGCGCCTGGTGGCGCAAGACCGGCCGCGAACTGACGATGCCGGTCGATGGCATCAGCGGCGCCACGCGCGCACCGGGTGAACAAACGGTGCAGTTCGCCGACACCACCGCACTGGGCAAGCTGGCCCCGGGTGAATACAACGTCGTGCTCGAAGCTGCGCGCGAAGTGGGTGGCCGCGAAGTGGTGAAGGTGCCCTTCGTGTGGCCCCCGAAGGCCGCCACCACCACACAAGCCCGTGGCGAACACGAGCTCGGCGCGATCAGCGTCACCGTGAAACCCTGACACCGACTGGAGACCTTCATGAAAACCACTTCCGTTCGCGCACGCGTCCTCACCCTGGCCGCTGCGGCCGCCCTGGCGTTGCCCGCTGCCGTGCACGCCCACCGCTCGTGGTTGCTGCCATCGGGCACCATCTACTCGGGCCAGTTGCCCTGGGTCTCGGTCGATGCGGCCGTTTCCAACGACATCTTCTATTACGAGCACAACGCAGCGGGCCTCGACAACCTCGTGGTCATCGGGCCCGACGGCCAACCCGTGCAAGCCGAGAACCAGGCCAAGGGCCGCTACCGCAGCATGTTCGACGTGAAGCTCGAAAAGCCCGGCACGTACCGCCTCGCGCTGGTGAATGACGCGATCATTGCCAGCTTCAAGGTCGGCACCGAGACCAAGCGCCTGCGCGGCACGGCCGAGTCGCTGGCCAAGGAGATTCCCGCCGATGCGCAGGACCTGCGCGTGAGCCAGTCGCAGAACCGCGTCGAGACCTTCGTGACCTCCGGCAAGCCCACGACCGAAGCGCTCAAGCCGACGGGTCGCGGCATCGAACTGGTGCCGGTGACGCACCCGAACGACCTGGTGGAGGGCGACACAGCCACGTTCCGCTTCCTCGACAACGGCAAGCCCGCCGCGGGTTATTCGGCCACCGTGATCCTCGCTGGCCTGCGCTACCGCAGCGAGCTGGGCGAGATTCGCACGACCACCGACGACCAGGGCGAGATCAAGGTCAAGTGGCCGGCCGCCGGTATGTACTGGGTCAACATCGCACCGCCCCGTGCGCCCGGCATGGGCGGTCCGGGTGGGGCTGGTGGCCCTGGTGCGGGTGGTCCCGGCCAGGCGCCCGCGCCTGGTGCTGCACCTGCGGCCGATGCACCACGCCCCGCGCCCACCGGCCCGGCGGGCACGCTGGCCGAACCGGTGCGCCGTTCGGGCTACAGCCTCACGCTGGAAGTGCTGCCCCGCTGATTTCCCGGCGCGCGCCAGACCATGCGGACAAGACCGCTTTCATGAGCCGCGTGCTGGTGCCTCTGCAGCTGGATGGCGCTGCGCCCGTGCTCGGCGCGCGCTTGCACTGCCTGGAGGGCGTCACCATGGGCACCACCTGGCAGGTGCGTTGGGTGGCCTTGCCCGGCACGGCATCGGGTGAGCGCGTGCGCGAGGCGGTGCAGGCCGAGCTGGACACCGTGGTCGAGCAGATGAGCACCTGGCTGCGAGGCTCCGACGTGGACCGTTTCAACGGTGCCGCGGCCGGCACCCGGCACGCGGTGCGCGAGCCGATGGCCGACGTGCTGCAGGCGGCGCTGTGGATGGCCGACGTGTCGGGTGGGGCGTTCAACCCGGCGGCAGGCGCGCTGGTGAACCTCTGGGGCTTCGGTCCCGCTCCACGCTACACCGACGCCGGCTTCGCGCCACCGGACCACGATGCCGTGCGGTTCGCGATCGCGCATTTGGACTGGCGCGCCCTGAAGTGGGATGCGGCCAGCCGAACCATCGAGCAACCGGGCGGCGTGCTGCTCGACTTCTCTGCCATTGCCAAAGGCCACGCGGTGGATCGCGTGGCGCTGCGCCTGGCGCGCTTCGGCTTGGTGCACGCGCTGGTGGAGGTGGGCGGTGAGTTGCGCGGGCAGGGGCTGCGGCCCGATGGCCAGCCCTGGTGGGTCGATCTGGAATGGCCACCCACTGCGCCGGGTGTGGCGCCCATGCGGCCGACGCGCCTGGCGCTGCATGGCCTCAGCGTGGCCACCTCGGGCGACTACCGGCGCACATACACGCATGGCGATACCGCGTTCGCGCACACCATCGACCCGCGCCATGGTCGCCCGGTCTCGCATGGCCTGGCGTCGGTGAGCGTGGTGCATGCCGAATGCCTGTGGGCCGACGCCTGGTCGACCGCGCTCACCGTGCTGGGCTGTGAACAGGGTCTGGCCCTGGCTCGCGAGCACGGCGTTGCTGCCCTGTTCGTGCAGCGCGAGCCCGATGGCCGCCTTTCTGAAACCCTCACCCCCGCGATGGAGAAATTGGCGGGATGACGCAGGCGCAGATCGTTCAGGCTCTGGCCACGGTGCTGTGTTACGCCCTGATGTGCGGCGCGATTGCGTGGCGCCATCGACAGCGTCAGCGCGAGGCGCAGCGCAAGGTGGACGCGCTGCTGCCCGCCACACCGGGCGCGCCGGCCTGGTGGGTCACCTACGCCAGCCAGACCGGCCAGGCCGAAGAGCTGGCCCTTCAGACCGCACAGGCCCTGCACACCGCCGGCGTGCCGGTGCGCCTCGCGCCGCTCAGCCAGATCGGCCTGGCCGACCTTGAAAAAGCCGATCGATTGCTGTGCATCGCTGCCACGTATGGCGAAGGCGACCCGCCCGACAGCGCGGTGCCCTTTGCGCGCCAGGTCATGGCCGGCGAAGCGGTCAACCTCTCGCACCTGCACGTGGGCCTGCTGGCCCTGGGGGACCAGACCTACGCCAACTACTGCGGTTTCGGCCGCGCGCTGGATGGCTGGCTCATGGACCGTGGCGCGCAGGCGCTGTTCGAGCGGATCGACGTGGACAAGAGCGACCCGCTGGCCCTGCAGCGCTGGCGCCAGCACCTGGCCCATCTGGCCGGCACCAACGACCTGCCCGACTGGGAGGCGCCCGCGCTGCAAGCCTGGCGGCTGCAGGCGCGTGTGCATCTCAACCCCGGCAGCGCCGGCGAGCCGGTGTGTCATCTCGCGCTCGCACCCGAGGCGGGCCACGCCTTGCCAGCGTGGCAGGCCGGCGACCTGGTGCAGGTCGAAGCGCCCGCCGCCCCGGGTGAGCCGCGCGACTATTCCATTGCGTCCGTGCCGGAGGACGGTGCCCTGCACCTGCTGGTGCGCCAGAGCCGGCGCACCGACGGCAGCCCGGGCGTGGCCTCGGGCTGGCTCACGCAACAGGCGGACATCGGTGCTTCGGTGATGCTGCGCGTGCGCGCGCACAGCGGGTTCCGCATCGGCGACAACGCGAACCGTCCCCTGATCCTGATCGGCAACGGCACAGGCCTGGCCGGCCTGCGCGGGCACATGCGGGCGCGCCTCGCGGCCGCCGGAGCGTTGGACACCGATGTGGTGCGGCCCGAGGGCGTGGCACCCATGTGGCTGCTGTTCGGCGAGCGCAACGCGCACTGCGATGCCCACCATCGCGACGAGGTCGACGCCTGGCTGCGGCGGGGCTGGCTCAGCCGCGCCGACTGGGTGTTCTCGCGGGACCAGGCAGAGCGCCGCTACGTACAGCACGCGCTGGCCGAGTCGGCGGGCAAGGTGCGTGAGTGGGTGGAGGGGGGCGCTGCCATCTACGTGTGCGGCAGCCTCGAAGGCATGGCGGGCGAAGTGGACCAGACGCTGCAGGCCATCCTGGGTGAAGAGGCGCTGCAGCAACTCGCCGCTGACGGCCGCTACCGGCGCGACGTCTATTGAATCCTGAGCGCCGGTGCAACAAGCGGGCTGAAAAGAGAAGAGGCCCGCTGGTGGGCGGGCCTCTTGAGTGAAACGTTCTGAAGAAGGGGTCAGTTCATCAGAACTTGTAGTTGGCCGTGACGGCAGCCGAGCGCGGTGCGCCCAGGCCCAGACGCGTGCCGCCGTTGTTCAACACGGAGATGTAATCCTTGTCGAACAGGTTGTAGACGTTCAGGCGGAAGCTCAGCTTGGGATTCACCTGGTAGGTGGCCATCGCATCCGCTACCCAGAACGACGGGATGTTGGGCATCGGGGACGCCGCTGCACCGACCGTGATGATCCGTTTTTGTTCCGAGGTGTAGCGTGCACCGAAACCCAGCGTCAGCTTGTCCAATTGGTAGGAGGTCCACAACGTGGCGGTCAGATCGGGTGACCAGCGAACGCTATCGGTGACCACGGTGGCGGTCTGCTGGTTGAGCTGCTTGGTCCTGGTCTTGGCCAGGCCGGCGGTGATCTGCCAGAAGTTGGTGATCTGGCCCACGGCCGACAACTCGATACCTTGCACGCGGGTTTTGCCGAACTGCTGCGTGGTGGCGCTGATGGGGTCGTAGGTGGTCTGCTTGTCGTTGTCCGTGCGGAAGAATGCCGCCGCCACGTTCAGACGCTTGTTCAACAGTTCCCATTTCGTGCCGAGTTCCCAAGACTTGGTTTCCTGCGGATCCAGGGCTGAGTTCGCCTGGTTGCCGGCCGTGGCGCTCAACTGGAAGTTGTTGCCGCCGGGCGGGGTGGCCGAGGTGGCGTACGACACGTACACGCTGCCGTTTTCCGCCGGCTTGTACACAGCGCCCAGATTCCAGCTGGCGAGCGTGTCCGAGTCGTCCGCGTTCACGGTCGGGGTGCGCGTGCTTACGTTGTAGTGATCAAGACGCAGACCGCCGTTGAGCGAGAATCGCTCGGTGAGCTGGGCGTTGTTGAACACGTACAGGCCGACGGTGTTGGTCGAGCCGCCCGATTGCTCACCGGTGCGCGGTCCGAACGTGGTCATGGCATCGTTCGGGTTGGGGTTGTACAGGTTGGCGCGAGCGGTCGTACCCACGGATGCGTGGGTGTAGGTGGTTTGCCTCTCGTTCATCAGTTCCAGGCCCGCAGCCAGCGAATGCTGGATGCCGCCGGTTTTGAACTCACTGTTCAGGCTGGTCTGGTTGGCGAAGATGGAGTTTTCCTGATCCACCCGCTGGCGGCTGCGGTTGACGGTCCAGAGCGAAGGGTCGGTCGCTGGCACGCCAGTGGTGAACGCTGTTCCGCCCGTGGCGAGTCCGGTGAGTACGCGGTCCATACGGTTCTTGCCATAGCGCGTCACGTTGCGCACGGTTGTGCCCTGACCCAGATCGTGTTCCACCTTGACGGTGAACATGTCCGCATCAATCTTTTCGTAGTCGTTCGGGCTGCCGTAAAAATTCTCACGGTTCACGCGTGCGCCCGCATTCAGGTTGGCGTCGGCATTGAAAAACCCCGGATATCCAATCGAGGGAATGCCGCCATCCGGCGTGTTGTTCTGCCGGATGTGCTGGGAATACAGGTGAACGCGGGTAGGCGTACCCAGACCGGCCACGTACGACAGGCCCAGCCCGCCGCCCGAGTTGTCGACGAAGTTGCGGCCGTCGACGCCACTGTCCTGCACCATGGCGTTCACGCGGAAGGCCGAGGTGTCGCTGACCTGGCGGTTCAGGTCCAGTGTGGCGCGCTTGCGGCTGGCCGTGCCGAGGGTACCGGAGACGCTGGTTTCGTCGCCCAGGTGGGCTTGCTTGGAAATCAGGTTGAGGGAGCCGGTGGTTGCGCCACGCCCGGTTTCCGCGCCGGCGGGGCCCTTGATGATCTCGATCTGCTCCAGGTTGAAAACATCGCGGGTCACGGCGCCGAGGTCGCGGATGCCGTCGACGAAGGTGGACTGTTGCAGCGAGAAACCGCGCAGCTGGAAGGTGTCACCGGCGGAGGTGTTGCCGTTCTCGCCCATCTGCATCGTGATGCCGGGGGTGTTGCGCAGGGCTTCCATCAGCGTGATGGCGCCTTGCTCTTCCAGCGTTTCCTTCTTGATGACGTGGATGGTCTTGGGCGTGTCCAGCAAGGGCTGGGTGATCTTTTCGTTGGCCGATTTGTCGGCCTTGTACGGCACCTCGGGCGTTTCCTTCACGGTCACGGTCGGCAGGGTGGGTGCCGGTTGTGCGATGCCGGCGGCGGGGACGGAGGCGGCGAGGAGCGCCAGGAGATGGACGGGTTTGTTGTGCTTGCGGCTGCGGATGTGTGCCATGAAGGTCCTTGCGGTTGCGATGGTGTGTTGGCTGGCTGGCTTCCACATCGCACGGCAGGCGCACGAGAACAGAGCGGTTCGGAAGAATTCGGCTGGCTTCGACCGGCATTATCTCAAATAAAAATCATTCTTATTCATATTTGTTCCAAATTGTGGTGTGACGGCATCAGCGGCGTGCGCGGCGTTTAAAAAGAATGATTCGCATCAAGATGTAAAAAGCCATAGCACTCGGGCATGTGGCGCCAAGCAGGTTTGCTACCCTGCGTCTGCTGCATGGCAACAAAAGCTATGAGCCGGATAGTGACTATCAATAAGTAAAATCGATAGAAGTTATCTATAATTCGTTCAACGCGCCTTCCCGGCGTGTCCTCTTTTGCAACCACCCTAAGGAACCACAATGTCCCTGATCAACACCACCGTACCGGCCTTTTCCACCACCGCTTTCCACAACGGCAAGTTCGTGCCCGTGTCCGACGCCAGCCTGCGTGGCGAGTGGTCCGTTCTGATCTTCATGCCGGCCGCGTTCACCTTCAACTGCCCCACCGAAGTGGAAGACGCCGCCGACAACTACGCCGAATTCCAGAAAGCCGGTGCCGAGGTCTACATCGTCACCACCGACACGCACTTCTCGCACAAGGTGTGGCATGAGACCTCGCCTGCCGTGGGCAAGGCCAAGTTCCCCCTGATCGGTGACCCCACGCACCAGCTGACCCGCGGCTTCGGCGTGCACATCGAAGAAGAAGGCCTGGCGCTGCGCGGCACCTTCATCATCAACCCCGAAGGCGTGATCAAGACCGCCGAGATCCACGACAACGCCATCGCGCGCGACGTGAAGGAAACCCTGCGCAAGCTCAAGGCCGCCCAGTTCGTGGCCAAGAACCCCGGCCAGGTGTGCCCCGCCAAGTGGAACGAAGGCGCCAAGACCCTGACGCCCTCGCTGGACCTCGTCGGCAAGATCTGATCGCCGCGATCCGCTGAAAACCCGTTGAGGGTTTTGCGTTGAACGTTGGGTGCCCCGCGCGCCCAGCGTTCCTCGCAAAACGCTGAACCAGGAAAGGAGTCCCTCATGCTCGACGACACCCTCAAGGCCCAGCTGCAGGCCTATCTCGGCAAGCTGCAGCGCCCGATCCGCCTCATCGCCTCGCTCGACGACTCGGCCTCGTCGCAAGAGCTGCGCGAACTGCTCACGACCATCGCCGGTCTGTCCGACCTCGTCTCGTTCGACGACAGCGGCAGCGATGCGCGCAAGCCCTCGTTCGTGATCGCCCGCGAAGGCGAAACCACGGGCGTGCGCTTCGCCGCCATTCCGCTGGGCCACGAGTTCACCTCGCTGGTGCTGGCCCTGCTGTGGACGGGCGGCCACCCGCCCAAGGCCGAGCAGGAGACGCTGGACGCCATTGCCACGCTCGAAGGCGATCTGCGCTTCGAGGTCTACATGAGCCTGACCTGCCACAACTGCCCGGACGTGGTGCAGGCGCTGTCGCTGATGGCCGTGCGCAACCCCGCGGTGCAGGTGACGGTGATCGACGGCGGCCTGTTCCAGGCCGAGGTCGAGGCGCGCCAGGTGATGGCCGTGCCCATGGTCTATCTCAATGGCGAAGAGTTCGGCGGTGGCCGCATGACGCTCGAAGAGATCGTGGCCAAGCTCGACGTGAACGCCGACGCTCGCGAAGCCGCCAAGCTCGACGCCAAGGACCCGTTCGACGTGCTGATCGTGGGCGGTGGCCCGGCCGGCGCCGCGGCGGCCGTGTACGCGGCGCGCAAGGGCATCCGCGTGGGCGTGGCGGCCGAGCGCTTCGGCGGCCAGGTCAACGACACGCTGGCGATCGAGAACTACATCAGCGTGCTCGAAACCGACGGCCCCAAGTTCGCGGCCGCGCTCGAAGCGCAGGTGCGCCACTACGGCGTGGACATCATGAACCTGCAGCGCGCCGAGAAGCTGGTGCCCGCCAGCGAGCCCGGCGGCCTGGTGCAGGTGGTGATGGCCAATGGCGCGTCGCTGCAGGCGCGCAGCGTGATCCTGTCCACCGGCGCGCGCTGGCGCAACGTGAACGTGCCTGGCGAAGCCGAGTACCGCAACAAAGGCGTGGCCTACTGCCCGCACTGCGATGGTCCGCTCTTCAAGGGCAAGCGCGTGGCCGTCATTGGTGGTGGCAACTCTGGTGTGGAAGCGGCCATCGACCTCGCGGGCATCGTGCAGCACGTGACACTGGTCGAGTTCGCCGATGCCCTCAAGGCCGACGCGGTGCTGGTGAGCAAGCTCAAGAGCCTGCGCAATGTGAGCATCCACGTGAACGCGCAGACCACCGAGATCACCGGCGCAGGCGGCAAGGTCAACGGTCTGTCGTACAAGGACCGCGCCAGCGGCGAGTCGCACCATGTCGAGCTCGAAGGTGTGTTCGTGCAGATCGGTCTCGTGCCCAACACCGAGTGGCTCAAGGGCACGGTGGCGCTCAGCCGCTTTGGCGAGATCGAGGTGGACGCCAAGGGACACACCAACCTGCCCGGCGTGTTCGCCGCCGGCGATTGCACGACGGTGCCGTACAAGCAGATCGTCATCGCTGCGGGCGACGGTTCGAAGGCTGCCCTGAGCGCCTTTGACTACCTCATCCGCCAGCCGGTGGTGAGCGAGTCGGTCGAACCCGTGGCCGCCTGATCAAGGGCGGCGCACCAGGCGCAACGGTGTGCTCGCCTGCTCACCGTTGCTCCAGAGTTCGCCGGTGAGTTCCTTGCCGTCGGCGCGGGCCTGCAGCAGCACGCTGCCGGTGGTGAGCGGTCCTCGACCATCGCCGGTGTAGGCCTGGAATGGCATCTCGATGCGCGGCAGGCCCATCACGTCGGTGAGCAGGCCCTGGCCGACGTAGCGCACGTCCCTCACCACCAGTCCTTGCGGCAGCACGCTGAGCGCGTAGGCCTGCCATGCCGGGTACCAGTCGACCGGAAAAGGATCGGTCTGCAGTTGCACCGCCTGGCCGTTGACCACCAGTTGCACGCGCAGCGGCCGGTTCGCCGCGTCGATGGACCACCAGATGCCGGAGACGTCGGTGACTTTCACGGGCACGGCGGTGGCGGCGTCGTCGGAGTCTTCATCCTCCGGCAGCAAAAGACCCAACACCACCAGCGCCACGAAGATCCCGCCCACCCAGGTCAGGCCGCGCTGCACGCGTTGGACCATGGTGCGGCGCGGCGGGCGTGTTTCGGGCTCGTTCGACTTCAAGGGCGCTATGCCGTGCTCGCGCAGATCGGTCACCAGCCGGTCGAGATCGGTGCTCCAGTCTTCGGTGCGCAGCTTGAGCGCATGCGACTCGCGCAGGAAGCGCAGCGCAGCGGGCAGCTCGGCGGCCGCCGGCATCGCCATGCCCTCGGTCAACAGGGGCACGATCAAGGCGCCGTTGGCCTGGGCGGTGAGCAACTCACCACGGATGGGGTCGTCCTCATGGTCGATGCGACGACCGCCTTCGGGGTGTTGCATGCCGAGCAGGTCGGGCGTGATCAGCAGCAGCACGACCGGCTGGGTGCCCAGTGCCGCCATGATCGCGCTGCGCCACGAGAGGCCACCGCGCAGGTCCTGCTTGTCGAAGAACACCTGGTCGGCACCATAGAGCCGGCTCAGGTCGGCGCAGAGGCGGTCGGCGTCCTTCTTGCCGTCGGAGGCGCGGTAGCTGATGAAGATGCGGTTCACGCGGCGCCTGCCCACTTTCTCAGCGTCGCGAGCAGTTGGGCTGCGGCGCGCGTCTCGGCGGCGTTGCCGGCGGGCCGGTGTTCGAGCACAAAGCCCAGTTGGTCCGCGAGCGAGGCCCAGAGCAGCTCGGTGCCGATGCGACCCTGCAGTTCGGTGAGCACCGGCAGGATGCCGGGCAGCCGCGCATTCAGCGTCTGCGTGGCCAGGGCTTCGTAGACGTCGAGCTCCGGCAGGCCCACCACGCTCCAGAAGTCCGGGTCCTCGCGGCGCTTGCGTTCCAGGCTCTGGCGCACGCGCCGTGTGCGCTCGCGATCGAAGCCGGGCCAGCGGCGGTCGCGCGCGTGCAGCATGAGGTCGGCCGCCAGCAGGTTCAGGCTGGGGTAGGACACCTCGAGCTGCCCGGTGCGCAGCGCGATGGCTTCGGCCCGCGTGTAGTGTTCGACCATCTGCTCCAGCGCCTTCTGCCGGGCCGCTGCCTGGTTCGCCAGGCCTTCGAGCTGCGCCAGTCGTTTCCAGGCCGATGCCATGAGGCTTTCGCGCTCCAGCGTGGGTGCCATCCGCACCAGGGCATCGAGCATGCGCAGCGCGCCCTGCATGTCTTCGCGCCCCTGCCGGACCAGCGCCGCAAGGGGTTTTCCGGTCTGCCGTGCGAGGCGCAGGCGCTCCCAGGCGCGCCGCACGGTGAGGTTGGCGAGTTGCTCGCCGGCCTTCACGCCCGCGCTGCCGTCGTTGGCCGAGACCGCGCGCTGCAGCCAGGGCAGGGCCTGGTCGATGTCGTTCGCCGCCGCCCACGCCACGCCGAAGGCTTCGGCCACCGCGCCCATGCCACCCCAGGCTTCGCCAAAGCGCGTCTCCAGGTGCCGGATGTGCAGCCGCTGCGTTTCCGCGGCCGCGCCTTGGGTGTGGCTTTGCACCGCCAGGGTTTCCAGCGCGAGGGTGAGGGCCACGGGCGTGGCCAGCCCGCTGTAGGTCTTGGCCAGGTCGAGTTCGCGTTGCTCATGGCCGGGCGCGGCGCGCAGCACCCAGTCCGGGTCGCCATAACACTGGTAGGCGGCCCAGGTGTTGCCACGTGGGTTGACGTTGTAGGCCGCCACGCGGCCGGCCTGCACCGCGTCCATGAAACGGCGGCCCGCCAGCAGGTCGCGGTAGAACGCGGTGGCGAACTGGTAGGCTGGTTCGTCTTCCACGGCCCAGCCGGCCGCGATCACGCAACGCACGCCGATGCGGATGAGCTGCTTGGCCACGCCGGCGGCGAAGCGCGCGCGGTCGTACCCGGATTGCAGCAAGTGCCTGGGGTCGGCCGCCAGGTGGCAGCAATTGAGAAACACCAGCTCGGGCACCACGCGCATGGCTTCCACCTCGCGCGGGCCGAGGAAGGTGCCGTCGCTGAGCACCACGCCGCGCAACTGCGGCGGCAGGTGCGGGCCCCGATCCAGTTCGGGTTCGCCGTGGCCGGCGATGTGCACGATGCGGTAGCGCCGCGCCAGCAGCGCGGTGGTCACGGCCACCGCGTCGGGGCCCGGTCCGTCTTCGGTGGCCAGGAGCGCGTTGACGTGCTGCTCCCCCAGTTCGTTCGCCAGCACCTGGCTGACGCGCTCGGCCTCCAGGCGTGCGCCCGGCAGGCGGGGATAGACCGCCTGGCCGTTCGCATCCTGCTCGTTGCACAGAGGCTCGCCGATCACCAGCACCGCGTCCTCCGGCCGCGCGTCGCTGATCTGCGTGCGGAACTCGGCGGTGCGCAGGCGGCGCAGCAGCTTGTTGCGGATCGCCCAGGGTGCGCGCTGCTTGCTGCGCCCGTCGTCGGGCGCGTCCAGCATTTCCCAGGGGATGGCGGCGGTGCCGTCGTTGAGTTCGAGCAGCAGCTCGCTGGTGCCACCCAGGCTGGCCTCCATTTCCACGGGCACCAGCAACTGAAACAGCGTGCGCCCGATGTCGCTGCCGGTGTGGGCGTCGTTGGACGCGCGCTTGACGAGTTCGCCCACCAGCTGGGCCTGCGTGCCCTGGGCGCGCACGTCGGCGCGTGCGCGTTGCGTGTCCAGTGTGTAGAGGATGTGGCTCTCGCCGGTCTCGTCCTTCTCGGCAATGGCGCTGATGAAGTCGTAGGCCGCACCCCGGTAGCCGTTGTCCAGCGGGCGGCGCAGCGCTCCGCCGATGGCGTGCACGTGGTCCTCCACCTCGAAATGCTCGGAGGCGGCCGATGCCAGCAAGCGCAGCGCGCTCCAGGCCTCGGTGGCGCGGTCGAGGTAGAGCTCGACCAGGCGCAGGTGGCTCACCTGCGGCCAGCCGCCCTGTGCCAGTTTCTCGTTGGCCTCGCGCACGCCTTGCGCCACCGCCTGTGCCGATGCGAACACGGTGATGCCGGTGCCGCCGCTGCCGATCAGCGTGGCCGCCAGTTCGAAATGCGAGGCACTCCCACCGGCCGTTTCGGCGACGCGCTGCGCCCAGGCCAGCGTGGCCTGCCGCACGGTGTGCGTGAGCGACGCGCTGCGCAGCTTGCCTTCCTCACCCAGGCCGGCCACCACCACGTGCGGAGGGCGGGGCAGGGCCAGTGGGTTGGCCGGGTCCTGTTCGTGGTTCAGGAAGATCTGGTGCGCGCCCGGCGATTCGGGATAGAGGCCCGCGCCGAGCGAGGCCGACATGGCCCCACCGATGAATCGGTCGACCACGCCCTCGGTGCCGGTGAGCCGGGAGGCCACGTAATGCCCCACCATCAGCGTCTGGCTGATGAACTTCAGGTTGCCGTTGTGCACGCTCACGCGCAGCACCGGGTGCTGGGGTGCCGTTCTCGCGGGCCCGCTGTCCGCTGCGGCGAACAACTCGAAGGTGTCCACCATGGGGGCCTGCACCGCGCCGCGCTGGCGCGAGGGCCGGCTGCGAACCAGCGGCTGGGCTGTGGCTTCCCCGGCGCTGCCGCGCGCAGCGCGGGTGGGGGCCAGTTCGGTGAGGCGCGTGGTCTGCCCTTTTTCCAGCAGCTCCAAGTAGGCCTGGAACGCCTCCTGCACGTCGGGCAGGTCGCCGTGCGAAGCGTCCACCCGCCAGGCGCGCACACCGGGCAGCAGGGCACTGTCCAGCGTGACTCGGCCGTCGCCACCCTCGGGCCGGTCGAGGTACACCAGGCCCTCGCGCTCGCTCAGCTCGAAGGCCGCCGGCGTGAAGCGCGCATGGCCCACCACCATCACCACGCGGTCCTTGAACGCGGCCAGCGCCTCGTTGCGCTGGCGATCCAGCCGCTCGCGCAAAGCCGCGGCCCGGTCGAGCACGCCTTGCGGTGGTACGCCCCACTGGTAGACCGCGCGCTGGTTTTCCGGGTCGTGCCACCAGTTGGCCTGGCGCAGCGCCTCCATGTCCTGGTCGGCCAGGGCCTGCCAGCGCGCGCTGTGCGACAGACCCAGGTCGGCGTCACCGAGACCGGCCTGCAGTTGCATGAAACCGGGCATGGCGGCCATGAGCGTGCGCGCCTTGTGGTCCTGGAACGGCAGGCCGAAACCCGCCAGCGCATTGCCCATGGGGTCGTCGCCCGAGAGCACCTGCATGGGCGCGAACGAGCCGCCATTGGGCGTGCCCAGCATGAGCAGGCGCGCGTCGGGGTGCTCCAGCCAGCGTTGCCAGATGGCCGGTCGCTCCAGCTGCACGGTGCGCGCCACCAGGCCCCCCATGGAATGGGCGAGCAGGCGCACGGGCTGGCGGCTGGCGGTGCGTGCGCCCACCGCCTGATCGATCACCGCGGCCAGGCGCACCGCTTCTTCCTCGATCGGCCGACGCCAGTCGAACGAGAACACCGTCACCTCGTGGGTCTGCGACAGGAACGCGGCGAGGTCGTCGTAGACGCTGCCAATGGCGCCATCGGCCTGCACGTTGCGCTGGCCGTCGCGGTACGCGAGCCGACCCAGCCCGCCCAGGATGCGCAGGCTCAGCCAGATGCGTTCACCGTCCACCGCCAGGTGGCTGCCCAGGATGCCGGGCAGCAGGATGAGCGCGGGCTTTTCGCCGGTCGACGCCCGGGTGGCGCGCGGCACGCCGCGCAAGCCGTCGGCACTTTTGCCCGCCCACGACATGGGGCCGATGGTGCGAAAACCGGCGGGCTCATCCTGCACCAGCCCCTGGCAGATCGCTTCGGCGGTGCGCGGGTTGCTGAAGTAGCTGAAGTGCGTGACCTTGCCGCCGCGCTCGAGCACGAAGGTGGCAGCCGCCGTGCCGTTGGCCGGCGCGCGGGGACGGCCGCCGTACATGGAGCGCGTCTGCACCACCAGGTCGTTGTCGGTCCAGTAGAAGGCGTCGGCCAGCAGGGTCTTGACCCAGGATGTGATCGAGTCGCCCTCGATGTCCCCAGCCACCACGCGCAACTGCCCGGGCAGCGGCGCGTTGTCGGCGCCTTCGCTGCCGTGCAGCCATTGCACCAGCGGGCTGCCGGGTGTCATGGCCTCCAGGCCGGGGAGCAGGGCAGGGTCTGTGCGCTGGCTCGCCACCTCGCCCAGGAAGTCCAGCAACAGGGGCGCCACCGGAATGGCGGCCAGTTCCAGCGCCCACTTGAGCACCGACACGTAGGCATCGAGCCGCTTCGACGCCAGCAGCGTGCCGCGCGCCGGGCAGGCCACGCGCACCACGCGTTCCACGCGAATGTCTCGCCCTTTGAGCACGGCGGCGAGTTCGCGCAGGGCCTTGAGCTGTTCGCTGTGGGCCGCGCCCTGAAAAGGCGCCAGTGCCGCCTCGTCGAGATCGGGCCTGGCGCACACCCGGGCCAGGACTTCGGCCACCAGGCCACCGCGCGAGTGCGTGAGCAGGTGGACGCGCGCACCGCGAGGCAGTGCCTGGGCCAGCATGAGTGCGTTGTCGATCGGGCCCGCGCCCAGCGTGGGGTGGTCCAGCGCGTAGACGCGGCCACCATAGTGCGCGAACAGGTCGTTCACCTTCTGCGGATGCTGCTCCCACAGCTTGCCGAAGGTGCCTTTGGTTTCGGAGAAGGTGCCGTGCAGCAGCACCAGCAAAGGCGCACCCGCCGTCGAAGGGGCAGGGATGCGGGCCAGCTTCGGGCTTCCCTTGAGGGCCGCCGGGAAGGCATCGGCCCGCAGGGCGTACACCCCGGCATCCACCTGGGCGTCCATGCGCGCGGCGATCGCCTTGGCGGTCAGGCGCGCGGCGGGTTCCTTGAGCAGGCCAGTGACCACCTCCACCGCCGACAGCAGCACTTCGCCCATGCGCCCGCGCGTGGCACCGCGCACCGCGCCGGCCTGTTCCAGGCCCTGCCAGGCCAGCTGGGCCGGCACGCTCACTTCGGTGGGCTTGTCGTCGGCCGATTCGCCACCCTTGCCGCGCCGCCGGTGCGCCACGGCGCCGCGCGTCAGGCCCGATTGCGCCAGCATCAGGTCGCGCGCGGTTTCGGGATGCAGCGTCAGCGAGGGGCCGTTGCTGATGTGCAGCACCACCACGTCCTGCCCGGGGCGGGCACCCACGCGGACCTCGTCATGGGCGCCCCGGCGCGCACCCACCTGCACACGCTGCAGCACCGTGCCCCGCGTGCCCGACATCGACGCGGCGGATGCCGCACCGCGCGTGGCGCCCTCCAGTGGCAATGCCTGGCCGCGAACGACGAAGGTGATGACCTGGGGCGTGTTCGCTGTGCTCATGAGGGCTGTCCTGATCAGGCGCGCGCACGCGCACGCGCTCGGGTGAGGGGAACCGATCGTTGCGATCGCGGCAGCACGGCAGGTCCCGATCGCGGAGCGACCTGGCGTGCGATGAAATCGTTGCTGACCCAGCCTTCCAGATCGTGCGGACCCACCACGGCCACTCGGCTCCAGCGGTCCTGCGGCTCCAGCAGGATGAGTTCGGTACCGCGCTTGAGCGCAGGTGCCAGACGTTCGAACTCCGCGCCTGGCCCGCCGCGGATGTTCAGGCTGGCGGCGGTGACCACCAGGCGCGGCAGCACGTCGGCGCCGCGCCCGAGTGCACGCCCTCGCACGGCAGACAGCGGGAACGCCGGTCCGGGATCGATCTTGCGGCCGCGCGCCACGTCCTCATGGCCCAGCACGTCCTCCAGCCCGTAGTGCGACACCAGCAGTTCGCAAAGCTCCACGGCGCGCTCGATCTGCACGCCGGTGTAGTGGTGCCAGGGCCGCACGCCGCCGCCATGGCGGTGTTCGGCCATCACCACCTCCTTCTCGGGGTAGGCCTGGCCAAACCACGACACGCAGCGCTCGCCCTCTAGGTGCAGCAGGCCGGCGTTGTCCATCTCGATGCCGATGGCGTGCGCATTCAGGCCATTGAGTCCATTCCACTGGCTCACGCCGGCGTGCCAGGTCACGACGTCGAACGGCGCGAGCTGCACGATCCGCCCGTCGCGCCCGAGAACGATGTGCGCCGAGGCGCCGCCCTGGGGCTTGCGTGCGCACAACGAGGTCACCGCGCTGTCCAGCGTGCGTCCGGCCGTGTAGTGCAGCAGCACGAAACGCGCTCGCAGGGCGCCGCCTACGTTGGGCGTCTGCCGAAAGCTCACATCGGTGCCCGTGAGCCGGTGGTTCTTGATGGCGAGCATGCGTCAGATCGAGAAAGGGGCCTGCTTGAGAAACGCGGCCGCCGGGCCCAGTGTGAACAGGTTGGGCGACTGCGTGGGCGGCAGGCCGGCGCGGATGCGCGCATGGAAGCTGGCGTAGCTGCCCCGGTAGCCGCCGTGGTTCCAGACCTTGAGCAACTGCTCGGTGAATGCGCCGTTGTGGTTGCCGTCCATCGAGAACTGGTTGTCCTGGCAGCCGGAGATGAGGATCAGCGAGGGATGGAAAGTCTTGACGATCCTCGTGAGCCGCTGGCTCGCGGCCACATTCGCCAATGCCGTGTCGGGGTCGCTCACCGCGCCCCCGGCGGCCTTCGCCACGTCGCGCTGCAACTGGTCGTAGAACGCCTGGTGTTCGCCGTACACGCGCATGCCCACGGCCGGAGGCATGATGCGCGGGCGCTGCTCGGGCGTGCCCGGCGGCGGCCGGCCCGCGCGCACCACGGTGCCACTGTGGCAACTGTCGGAGAGCACCAGGATGCGCACGCCGGTCTTGAAGCGGCTGAGCTCGAAGTACAGCTCGTCGTCGATGAGCTGGCCGTCGTACAGGCACCAGGTCTCGTCGAGCTTGTCGATCTCTTCGCCGCTGACGTCAGGCACCTGGCCGCCATGGCCGGAGAAGGTCAGAAAGAAGAGATCACCATCACCCAGCGCCCTGGCCGATTTTCGGATCGCAGCCAGCACGCCGCCCCGGGTGGCCTTGCGCGTGATCAGCAGGCTGCTCTTGATGCCCTGCGCCTCGGCGATCGCGGCCATGTCGTGGGCGTCGAATTCGCAGGCGGCCAGCGGCCCGGTCCAGCCCGCATAGTGGGCGGCACTGACGACGTTGATGCCGATGTGCACCGAGTGGGCCTGGGGCCTCTTCTTCGGGCGGTCGGCTTCCTGGTGGACCATGGTTTCCCCCTGTCTGGAACAGGTCACGGCGGATGCGGAACGTCGCGAATTCTGGGCGCTTCAGGGGGGCGGTGCCAACCGCAAGATGTAAGCAAATGTCGATGATCCGGCACGAAAAGGCCGCACCGTCGAGATGAAAAAAACACCCAAGTTTTTGCCTGGGTGTTTTCGGGAAGAGCGCCGTTTGCGGCGGCTGTAACTTACTTCGGCTCGCTGGCGGCAGGTGCCGCAGGGGCTGCCGGTGGGTGCGCATCCATGCCGTGTTTTTCTCCGCCCATGTCGATGTCGCCACCCTTGAGAAGGACAAACAGACTGAGGGCGGCGAAAAGGACAAAGGCAATGAAGATCTTGATCATGGTGTCGGTGAAGTTGGAATGCATGCCGGAGGCATGCGTTGTCTCGAAGGGCAGTGTCGCCTCGGGCAATTTTTCAGGCGATAGCTGACAGTTGTCTGACGGAGCAGACGATCAGTACTCCAGCCGCTCGGGCCGGATTTCCTGCAGGATGGTGGTGGCGATTTCCTCGATCGACTTGGTCGTGGTCGAGAGCCAGCGGATGCCTTCGCGCCGCATCATGGCTTCGGCCTCGCTCACCTCCATGCGGCAGTTCTCGAGCTGCGCGTAGCGCGAGTTGGGCCGGCGCTCGTTGCGGATCTCGCTCAGCCGCTCGGGCGCGATGGTGAGGCCGAAGATCTTCTTGCGGTGCGGCACCAGGGCCGGCGGCAGCTTGCGGCGCTCGAAGTCTTCCGGAATCAGCGGGTAGTTCGAGGCCTTCAGGCCGTACTGCATGGCCAGGTACAGCGAGGTCGGGGTCTTGCCGCTGCGGCTCACGCCCACCAGGATCACGTCCGAGCCTTCCAGGTCCTTGTGGCTCTGGCCATCGTCGTGGGCCAGCGAGAAGTTGATGGCCTCGATGCGATCGTGGTAGGCCTGGCTCTTGGAGGCATCCGAGAAACGTCCCACGCGGTGGTTGGACTTGATGCCCATCTCCTGCTCCATCGGTTCGACGAAGGTGGCGAACATGTCCAGCATCATGCCCCGGCAGTGGTTCTTGAACACCGCCAACACGTCCATGTCGACCACCGTCGTGAACACCAGCGGCCGGTTGCCTTCCAGCTCGGCGGTGTGGTTGATCTGCCGCACCGCCTGGTGGGCCTTGTCCACGCTGTCCAGGAAGGGGAGCCGCACGCGGCGCACCGTGATCTCGAACTGGGCGAGCAGGGCGTTGCCGAAGGTCTCGGAGGTGATGCCGGTGCCATCGGAGATGAAGAAAACGGTTCTATTGGGCATAAAGGGCGCGTCTTTACAATACCGGGTGGTGTGTGTCGGGGCATTATCGAGCTCCGAGCCGACTCATTCGCGTTCCTGCCCGGTGCCAGACCCACAACAGAACCACAGGTCGTCGCTGGCGCAAG
>VFQP010002848.1_pt1 | contig 18602 bp, 17 predicted proteins | sample 3512351 | NCBI WGS metagenome assembly VFQP01 (sample SAMN10412372, study PRJNA504923) | tailings metagenome | isolation source: Relicate 1 Philex TSF1 revegetated site | place: Philippines: Tuba, Benguet | collected 2017-08-29
ACCGCATCTTCATCCTGCACGCCGACCACGAGCAGAACGCCTCCACCTCCACCGTTCGCCTGTGCGGCTCCTCGGGCACCAACCCGTTCGCCGCCATCGCCGCCGGCGTGGCCTGCCTGTGGGGCCCAGCCCACGGCGGTGCCAACGAAGCCTGCCTGAACATGCTGGAAGACATCCAGCGCCAGGGCGGCGTGTCCAAGGTCGGTGAATTCATGGAGAAGGTCAAGGACAAGAACTCCGGCGTCAAGCTGATGGGCTTCGGCCACCGCGTGTACAAGAACTACGACCCGCGCGCCAAGCTGATGCAGGAAACCTGCAACGAGGTGCTGCAGGAGCTGGGCCTGGAAAACGACCCGCTGTTCAAGCTGGCCAAGGAACTGGAGAAGATCGCGCTGGAAGACGAGTACTTCGTCTCGCGCAAGCTGTACCCGAACGTGGACTTCTACTCCGGCATCGTGCAGCGCGCCATCGGCATCCCGGTCAACCTGTTCACCGGCATCTTCGCGCTGGCCCGCACCGTGGGCTGGATCGCCCAGCTCAACGAGATGATCAGCGACCCGGAGTACAAGATCGGCCGTCCGCGCCAGCTGTTCACCGGGTCGGTGCGCCGCGACATCAAGCCGATCGCCAGCCGCTGATCGGTGCGCACGCCTCGAAAAGCCCGCTTCCAGCGGGCTTTTTCTTGCCTCCAGCCTGCGCATGGCGGCAATCCAGCCATCGCGGTTGAAGATGTCAGGAACCTGTTTCCTGATGGAGAATCCCATTCCTGACATCGCAGAATGCGAAGCCAAAGCCCATGCTCTCCGAACGCAACTTCGCCCGCCAGATCGACCTCACCTCGCTGCAACTGTTCGTCGCGGTCTGCGAGCTGGGCAGCATCGGCCGCGCGGCCGAGCGCGAGTTCATTGCGGCATCGGCGGTCAGCAAGCGCCTGTCGGACCTGGAGGCGGCCTTGGGCGCGACACTGCTGCACCGCCATGCGCGCGGCGTGCGCCTCACGCCGGCGGGCGAAAGCCTGTTGCATCACGCCCGCGCGGTGCTGTTCGGCCTGGAGAAGATGCAGGCCGAACTGACCGAGTACGCCGACGGCGTGCGCGGCCATGTGCGCGTGCACGCGAGCATCTCGGCCATCGTGCAGTTCCTGCCGGAAGACCTGGGTGCCTTCACCCGCCAGCATCCCCAGATCAAGATCGACCTGGAGGAGCACCTCAGCCCCGAGGTGCTGCGCGCCGTGCAGGAAGGTGCGGCCGACCTGGGCCTGTGCAACGGGGCCATGGGCACGAGCGGCCTGCAGACACTGCCCTACCGGCGGGACCGGCTGGTCCTGGTGGTGCCGAGGGGCCACGCCCTGGCCGGCGCCGGCCCCCTCGCCTTCGAAGCCTCCCTGCCCTTCGACCACGTGGGCCTGCACGCCAACAGCTCGATCCATTTGGCCACGCACCAGGCCGCCACGCGCGCCGGCGCTGCCGTGCGCGTGCGCATCCGCGTGACCGGCCTCGACGCCATGTGCCGCATGATCGCCAACGGCCTGGGCGTGGGCGTGATGCCCGAACGCGCCTTCGAGTTGCTGCATGGCGGCGACGCGCTGCAAGCCATTCTCCTGACCGATGCCTGGGCGCAGCGCCAGCTGGTGCTGGTGGCCCGGGACTTCTCCAGCCTGCCCGCCACCGCGCGCCTGCTGGTCGATCACCTGCAGGCCGACGAAATGCGGCAGGCCGCCTAGAATCATTCCTCCACGAGACAGACCCCACGCCATGCCACGCACGCTTTACGACAAGATCTGGGACGAACACGTCGTCCACACCGAGGAAGACGGCACCTCCGTCCTCTATATCGATCGCCATCTGGTGCACGAGGTCACCAGCCCGCAAGCCTATGAAGGCCTGCGCCAGGCCGGCCGCAAGGTCTGGCGGGTGAGCTCGGTGGTGGCCACGGCGGACCACAACACGCCCACCACCGGCTGGGAGCTGGGCTACGACGGCATCACCGACCCGATCAGCAAGGAACAGATCACCACGCTGGACAGCAACATCGCCGAGTTCGGCGCGGCGGCGTTTTTCCCGTTCATGTCGCAGCGCCAGGGCATCGTGCACGTGATCGGCCCGGAGAACGGCGCCACCCTGCCCGGCATGACGGTGGTGTGCGGCGACAGCCACACCTCCACCCACGGCGCGTTCGGCGCGCTGGCGCATGGCATCGGCACCAGCGAGGTTGAGCACGTGCTGGCCACGCAGACCCTGCTGGCCAAGAAGGCGAAGAACATGCTGGTGCGCGTGGACGGCCAGCTCGCCAGAGGCTGCACCGCCAAGGACATCGTGCTGGCCATCATCGGCCGGATCGGCACCGCCGGCGGCACCGGCTACACCATCGAATTCGGCGGCTCGGCCATCCGCGCGCTCAGCATGGAAGGCCGCATGACGGTCTGCAACATGGCCATCGAGGCGGGCGCGCGCGCCGGACTGGTGGCGGTGGACGAGAAGACCATCGAATACGTCAAGGGTCGCCCGCTCTCACCCACCGGCGTCGAATGGGACCAGGCCGTGGCCTATTGGAAAACACTGCATTCCGATGCGGACGCCAGATTCGATACCGTGGTCGAGCTCGACGCCGCGAAGATCGTGCCGCAGGTCACCTGGGGCACCTCGCCCGAAATGGTGCTCGGCATCGACGGCAATGTGCCCGATCCCGATCGCGAGAAAGACGCGAGCAAGCGCGGTGCCATCGAGCGCGCATTGACCTACATGGACCTGAAACCCGGCAAAGCGCTCAACGACATCTTCGTCGACAAGGTCTTCATCGGCTCGTGCACCAACAGCCGCATCGAGGACATGCGGGAAGCCGCCGCCGTGGTGAAGAAGCTCGGCCAGAAAGTGGCCAAGAACGTCAAGCTGGCCATGGTCGTTCCCGGCTCCGGCTTGGTGAAGGCACAGGCCGAACGCGAAGGCCTGCACGAGATCTTCAAGGCCGCAGGATTCGAATGGCGCGAACCCGGCTGCTCGATGTGCCTGGCCATGAACGCCGACCGCCTGGAACCGGGCGAGCGCTGCGCCTCCACCAGCAACCGCAACTTCGAAGGCCGCCAGGGCGCTGGCGGCCGCACGCACCTTGTGTCCCCTGCCATGGCCGCCGCGGCTGCGGTGCATGGCCACTTCGTGGACGTGCGCACCATTGCCTGATCACCCACCCCCGCAACCCCACCACTGGAGACTTCCATGAAAACCATCGCATGCATCTTCGCTGCCCTGACCCTGTCGCTGTCCCTCGGCGGCTGCAACACCTGGAGCGGTGTGAAACAGGACGCCAAGCAAGCCGGGCAGGCCGCCGGCAAGGGCGTCGAGAAGGCGGGCGAGAAAATCCAGGACGTCGCGAAGTAACGCGCCCATCACCATGCAGAAATTCACCCTTCACAAGGGTCTCGTGGCCCCGATGGACCGCGAGAACGTCGACACCGACGCGATCATTCCCAAGCAGTTCCTGAAGTCGATCCGCAAGACCGGCTTCGGCCCCAACCTGTTTGACGAATGGCGCTACCTCGACAAAGGCGAACCCGGTCAAGACCCCTCCATCCGCAAGCCCAACCCGGACTTCGTGCTCAACCAGCCGCGCTACGCCGGTGCGTCGGTGCTGCTGGCGCGCAAGAACTTCGGCTGCGGCTCCAGCCGCGAACACGCGCCCTGGGCCATCGACCAGTACGGTTTCCGCGCGATCATCGCGCCCAGCTACGCCGACATTTTCTTCAACAACTGCTTCAAGAACGGCTTGCTGCCGATCCAGTTGTCCGAGGCCCAGGTGGCGCAGCTGTTCGACGAGGTGGCGGCCTTCCCCGGCTACGAACTGACCATCGACCTGGAACGCCAGGTGATCGTCAAGCCGCAAGGCGAGGAACTGCCGTTCGACGTGCAGGCGTTCCGCAAGTACTGCCTGCTCAACGGGCTGGACGACATCGGCCTCACGCTGCGCTACAAGGACAAGATCGCGGCCTTCGAGGCCGAACGCCTGGCGACCAAGCCCTGGCTCGCGCACACCATGGCGGCCTGAGCACTTCTCCCGTATCCAATCTCACATCACATGAAAATCGCAGTTCTTCCGGGTGACGGCATCGGCACCGAAATCGTGGCCGAAGCGGTCCGGGTCCTCAGCGCGCTGGACCTGCCCTTCGAGATGGAGTCCGCCCTGGTGGGCGGCGCGGCCTACGAGGCCCACGGCCACCCGCTGCCTGACGCCACCCTGAAGCTGGCCATGGAAGCCGATGCCGTGCTGTTCGGCGCGGTGGGCGACTGGAAGTACGACAAGCTCGACCGGCCACTGCGTCCCGAGCAGGCCATCCTCGGCCTGCGCAAGCACATGGGCCTGTTCGCCAATTTCCGTCCCGCCATCTGCTACCCCGAACTGGTGGGCGCTTCCAGCCTCAAGCCCGAGATCATTGCCGGGCTGGACATCCTCATCATCCGCGAGCTCACCGGCGACATCTATTTCGGCCAGCCGCGCGGCCGGCGCACCGCCACCGACGGGCATTTCCCAGGAACCGAGGAAGCCTTCGACACCATGCGCTACAGCAAGCCGGAGATCGAGCGCATCGCCCACGTGGCCTTCCAGGCGGCGCGCAAGCGCAACAAGAAGGTCACCAGCGTGGACAAGGCCAACGTGCTGGAGACCTTCCAGTTCTGGAAGGACGTGGTCACCGAGGTGCACCAGCAGTATCCCGACGTCGAGCTCGATCACATGTACGTGGACAACGCGGCCATGCAACTGGTGCGTGCGCCCAAGAAGTTCGACGTGGTCGTCACCGGCAACATGTTCGGCGACATCCTCTCCGACGAAGCGTCCATGCTCACCGGCTCCATCGGCATGCTGCCCTCGGCCTCGCTCAACACGAAGAACCAGGGCCTCTACGAGCCCAGCCACGGCAGCGCCCCCGATATCGCCGGCAAGGGCATCGCCAACCCGCTGGCCACCATCATGAGCGCGGCCATGATGCTGCGCTTCAGCCTGAACCAGGAAGCCGCCGCGCAGCGCATCGAGGCGGCGGTGCAGAAGGTGCTGGCCCAGGGCCTGCGCACACCCGACATCCACAGCGAGGGCACCACCAAGGTGGGCACCATCGAAATGGGCGATGCGGTGCTTCGTGCTCTGAGCTAGAATCTGCGCCTATGTTTGCCGCCAGCCTGTTCGACCTGAACCTCGCATCCGCCGCCATGGTGGGTGTGGCCGCGCGCGCAATCTCCACCAAAACCACGACCATTAAGGGCTGATCCAGCTCCGGAATCGTCGTGCGCCCTCCCTGGCCAGACGAGCCGGGGCAAACAGTCTGGTCTGCACTGTTTTTAACTGAAAGGGCGTTCAAATGAGCAAGTTGGTAGGCCTCGTAGGCTGGCGCGGCATGGTCGGTTCCGTGCTGATGGACCGCATGGTCGCGGAAAACGATTTCGACCTGATCGAACCGCTGTTCTTCTCCACTTCCAACGCCGGTGGCAAGGCCCCGGCCATGTCGAAGAACGAAACCACCCTGCAGGATGCGCACGACATCGCCGCGCTGAAGCGTTGCGACATCGTCATCACCGCCCAGGGCGGCGACTACACCAACGAGGTCTACCCCAAGCTGCGCGCCGCCGGATGGCGCGGCCACTGGATCGACGCCGCATCCGCGCTGCGCATGGAGAAGGACGCCGTCATCATCCTCGACCCGGTCAACCTGCCCGTGATCCAGAACGCCCTGTCCCGGGGTGGCAGGGACTGGATTGGCGGCAACTGCACCGTGAGCTGCATGCTCATGGGCGTGGGCGCGCTCTACAAGGCCGACCTGGTGGAGTGGATGAGCACGCAGACCTACCAGGCCGCGTCGGGCGGCGGTGCCCAGCACATGCGCGAGCTGCTCACGCAGTACGGCACGCTCAATGCCGAAGTCAAGGCCCTGCTGGACGATCCCAAGAGCGCCATCCTGGAAATCGACCGCAAGGTCATCGCCAAGCAGCGTTCGCTCAGTGGCGCCGACACCGCCAACTTCGGCGTCCCTCTTGGCGGCTCGCTCATTCCATGGATCGACAAGGACCTGGGCAACGGCATGTCCAAGGAAGAATGGAAGGGCATGGCCGAGACCAACAAGATCCTCGGCATGGGCGAAGACTTCAGCAGCCCCGCTGTTCCGGTGGATGGTTTCTGCGTGCGCGTGGGCGCCATGCGCTGCCACAGCCAGGCCCTGACCTTCAAGCTGAAAAAGGATGTGCCCGTGGCCGATATCGAAGCCATGATCGCCGCCGACAACGAATGGGTGAAGGTCGTGCCCAACACCCGCGAAGCCACGCTGCAGGACTTGACCCCCGTGGCCGTGACCGGCACCATGACCATTCCGGTCGGCCGCATCCGCAAGCTGGCCATGGGGCCGGAGTACCTGGGCGCCTTCACCATCGGCGACCAGCTGCTGTGGGGCGCGGCCGAGCCGCTGCGCCGCATGCTGCGCATCCTGCTGCAGGGCTGATCCGGCGGCGCCTCGACAGGGCATGGTCTCCTGGTCACGTTGCACACCTGCAACGTGACCAGACGCACGTTCAGTGACGAGCGGTAGGCTCCGAAACTCAAGCGGATTCTCAGCTTGTAACCGTAATGCGTTGATGCTATGGTCAATTCTCGGATTTTGACGTCGAGGTAACAGTGCCAGCCCACCCCCGCCACACCCCATCGCCGCTGACTGCGCCCGTGTCAAAACGCACGGGCCGCCGCGGCCTTGCGAGCCTGCACGCGATCGCGGCCGCGGCGCTGGTGTCCACGCTGCTGCTGCAGCCCGGCGACGCGCAAGCGCTCGCCCTGGGTCGTGTGATCGTGCAGTCGGCGCTTGGCGAACCGCTGCGCGCCGAGATCGACGTCCCCGACATCACGCCCGCCGAAGCGTCGAGCCTGCGCATCGGCCTCGCCCCGAGCGCCACCTACCGCAGCGCCGGCGTCGAGATCAACCCCGCGCTCAGCCAGCTGGAAGTCACGCTGCAGCGCCGCGCCGATGGCCGAGCCTACCTGCGCCTGCGCAGCCCGAACCCGATCAACGACCCCTTCGTCGACCTGATCATCGAAGCCAACTGGGCCAGCGGCCGCCTGGTGCGCGACTACACGCTGCTGTTCGACCCGCCCAACCTGCGCGCGGCCGCGCCCGCCCCGGCGCCGATCGCCCCGGTGACGCCTGCGCCGCGCGCGAGCGCGCCGGCCCCTGCGCCCGCTCCGGCCGTGGTGGCGCCCGCTCCGGCGCCCGCGGCCAGTGCACCCGCAGCAGCCCCCAGAGCCCCGGCCCCCGCAGCGGCCCCGGCCGGCGCCGACACGCCGCGCCAGGTGACCGTGCAGCGCGGCGACACGGCCGGCCGCATCGCCGCCCAGAACAAGCCCGCCGGCGTGTCGCTCGACCAGGTGCTGGTCGCGATGCTGCAGGCCAATCCCAATGCCTTCATCGACGGCAACGTCAACCGCATCCGCGCCGGTGCCGTGATCGATCTGCCCGGCCGTGAAGCCGCCGCCGCGGTGAACGCCACCGAGGCGCGCCAGACCATCGCCGCCCAAAGCCGCGACTTCGACGAGTACCGCCGCCGGCTGGCGGGTTCGGCACCGGCCGCCCAGGTCGAGGCCGCCGACCGCCGCGCCGCCGGCCGCGTGCAGACCGAGGTGCAGGACCGCGCCGCCCCCGCGCCGTCGACCGACCGCCTCACGCTCAGCCAGCCGCAGGGCGGTGCCGCGGGCGAAGCCAAGATCGCCCAGCAGCGCCAGGCGCAGGACACGGCCCAGCGCTCGGCCGAACTGAGCCGCAACATCGAAGAACTGTCCAAGCTGGGGCAGCAGGCGGCCACCCCGGCCGCACCGGCGCCCGCGCCCGCTCCGGCGGCTGCACCGGCAGCACCCGCCGCGCCTGCCCCTGCCGCACAAGCGCCTGCCGCGGCCCCTGCGCCCGCCGCACCGGCACCGGCCCCGGCGGCCGAAGCACCCGCTGCCGCCCCGGCACCCGCCCCCGCCGCCGAAGCGCCGGCCGCCGCCCCTGCCCCGGCACCCGCCCCTGCAGCGCCCACGGTCACGGCCCCGACGCCGCCCGTGCCGCCCGCGCCGGCCGGCGATGAACCCGGCTTCCTCGGCAGCCTCACCGAGAACCCGCTGCTGCTGCCCGCCGCGGGCGGCCTGCTGGCCCTGCTCGCGGGCCTGGGTCTGTGGCGCGTGCGCCAGCGCAAGACGGCGTCCAACGTCGACAGCTCCTTCCTCGAAAGCCGCCTGCAACCCGACTCGTTCTTCGGCTCCAGCGGCGGCCAGCGCATTGACACCGCAGAGGCATCGGCCTCGGGCTCGTCCATGGTCTATTCGCCCAGCCAGCTCGACGCGGCGGGCGACGTGGACCCGGTGGCCGAGGCCGACGTGTACCTGGCCTACGGTCGCGACCTCCAGGCCGAGGAAATCCTCAAGGAAGCCATGCGCAGCACGCCGACGCGCGTGGCCATCCACACCAAGCTGCTCGAGATCTACGCCAAGCGCCGCGACGCGCGCGCGTTCGAGGTCGTCGCCAGCGAGGCCTTCGGGCTCACGCAGGGCATGGGCGCCGAATGGGAGCGCGCCTGCGAGCTGGGCCGCGAACTCGACCCCGGCAACCCGCTGTACCAGCCGGGGGGCCACCCGGTGTCCAAGCCCGGCGCCGCCGGCACGGCCACCATGGGGCTGCACCCCGCGCCCTTCGCACCGAGCACCGTCAACATGGTGGCCGGCGCGGGGGCGGCCGCGGGCGCTGCCGGCGCGCTCGACCTCGACCTCGATTTCTCGCTCGATGAAAGCCCCGCCGCGCCCGAATCGCGGCCGCCCGAATCGCCCACCTCCAACCTCGACGACCTCGAGGCCACGGCAGCGCTCACGGCCGAGCCCGCCGCCAGTGGCCCGCCGTCGATGTTCGACCTCGACGACCTGCCCGACCCCTCACCCGCGGTGCACGAGCGCGCCGAGACCGCACCCGTGACGCTCGAAGTGCCCAGCCTCGATCTGGACAACAGCGACCCGGCCGTGGCCGAGCCGAATTTCGACCTCGACCTGGGCGAGCCGCTTGCACCGCCTGCGGTGGCGGCCGAACCCACGCCCGTGTCGGGCATGATGGACTTCAACCTCGGCGACCTGAACCTCGATCTCGGCGACGGCACGGGCAAGGCCCCCGAAACCGAAACCGTGGCCCCCACGCCGGCCGAGCTCACCGAAGAGAACCCGCTCGAAACCAAGCTCTCGCTGGCCGAGGAGTTCCGCGCCATCGGCGACTTCGAAGGCGCGCGCTCGCTCGCCGAAGAGGTGCTGGCCGAGGCCTCGGGCCCGCTCAAGTCCAAGGCCAGCACCTTCCTGGCCGACCTGGCCTGACGCCATCGCTTGACCGTCACCGACGTCCCCTCCCCCGCCACGCCCAGCCCGATGCAACGCATCGCGCTGGGCGTGAGCTTTAACGGCCGGCCTTTCGATGGCTGGCAGAGCCAGCCCAGCGGCAACACGGTGCAGGACCACCTCGAACAGGCCCTGGCCCGCTTCTGCGACCGCCCCGGCGTGAACACCCTGTGCGCCGGCCGCACCGACGCCGGCGTGCACGGCCTCATGCAGGTGGTGCACTTCGACACCCCGCTGCGCCGCAGCGAGTACGCCTGGGTGCGCGGCACCAACAGCTTCCTGCCGCCCGAAATCGCGGTGCAGTGGGCGCGTGAGGTGCCTGCGGCCTTTCACGCGCGCGCCAGCGCGGTGGCCCGGCGCTACGCCTACGTGCTGCTCGAATCGCCCGTGCGGCCCAGCGTGGACAACGGCCAGGTGGGCTGGGTGTTCCGCCCGCTGTCGCAGCCGGCCATGCAGGCCGCGGCCGACGCGCTGCTGGGCGAACACGACTTCACCTCCTTTCGCGCCTCGCAGTGCCAGGCGCACACGCCGGTGAAAACGCTGCGCCGCATCGAGATCTCGCGCCGCGGCGCCTACTGGCGCTTCGAGTTCGAGGCCAACGCCTTCCTGCACCACATGATCCGCAACATCATGGGCTGCCTGATCGCCATCGGCACCGGCAACCGCGACCCCGAATGGATGACCGAGGTGCTGCAGGCGCGCAGCCGGGACGCTGCAGCGCCCACCTTTTCCCCGGACGGCCTGTACTTTCTCGGACCGGTCTACGATGCGGCTCTCGGCCTGCCCGAACGCACGCCCTCCTTTGACTGGTTGCCATGAAGAAACACGCCCCCACGCTCCCCGCTGCGCGTGGTTCGCTGCCCCCCGCGGGGGCCGACCCCGCCTTGGGGCGGCCCGGCGACGGGGTCGCCCACCGCACGCGCATCAAGATCTGCGGCCTCACCCGCGAGTCCGACGTGGATGCCGCCGTGTGCGCCGGGGCCGATGCCGTCGGTTTCGTGCTCTACGACAAGAGCCCGCGCCACGTCACACCCGAACGCGCCGGCGAACTGGCCCGGCGCCTGCCGCCCTTCGTGATGCCGGTGCTGCTGTTCGTCAACGCCCGCCCGGAGCACATCGCCCGGGGATGCCAGGCCGTGCCCCAGGCGCTGCTGCAATTCCATGGCGACGAATCGCCAGCGGATTGCACCGCGGCAGGAAGGCCTTTCCTGCGCGCAGCACGCATTCCCACCGGGCCCGCCGGCCAGCACTTCGATCTCCTAAAATACGCCGAAGATCACCGGGCCGCCCAGGCCATCCTGCTCGACGCGCTGATCGAGGGTTATGGCGGCGGTGGTCAACCCTTCGACTGGACGGCTTTCCCTTGGTCACATCCGCTTCTAAACGCCAGCTCTCGCCTCGTTTTGTCTGGTGGACTCACGCCTGCAAACGTGACCGATGGCATCACGCGCGTACGGCCCTGGGCCGTTGACGTGAGCTCCGGGGTCGAGATGTCCAAAGGCATCAAGGACCCCGACAAGATGCTCGCTTTCGTGGCCGCCGTGCGAGCGGCCGACGCACAGACAGCCCGCCAGCCCTGACGTCCCTTCCACGGGGTCCGGGCGGCGATCGAACCGGAATCACCCCATGCAGACTTACCAGCAACCCGACGCCCGAGGCCACTTCGGCATCTACGGCGGCAGTTTCGTGAGCGAAACGCTCACCCACGCCATCAACGAGCTCCGTGACGCGTACGCCAGGTACCAGCACGACCCCGAGTTCCTCGCCGAGTTCAAGCGCGAACTGGCGCATTTCGTGGGCCGGCCGAGCCCGGTCTACCACGCCGCGCGCATGAGCCGCGAGACCGGTGGCGCGCAGATTTTCCTGAAGCGTGAGGACCTCAACCACACCGGTGCGCACAAGGTGAATAACACCATCGGCCAGGCCATGCTGGCGCGCCGCATGGGCAAGCCGCGCATCATCGCCGAGACCGGCGCCGGCCAGCACGGCGTGGCCACCGCCACCATCTGCGCGCGCTACGGGCTGGAATGCGTGGTCTACATGGGCAGCGAGGATGTGAAGCGGCAGAGCCCCAACGTCTACCGCATGAAGCTGCTCGGCGCCACGGTGGTGCCGGTGGAGTCGGGCAGCAGAACCTTGAAAGACGCGCTCAACGAAGCCATGCGCGACTGGGTCGCCAACGTGGACAACACCTTCTACATCATCGGCACCGTGGCCGGCCCGCACCCCTACCCGATGATGGTGCGCGACTTCCAGAGCGTGATCGGCGAGGAATGCATCAAGCAGATGCCCGAGATGCTGCGTGACGCCGGTTGCAGCGGCGAGCAGCCCGATGCGGTGGTGGCCTGCGTGGGCGGCGGCAGCAACGCCATGGGCATCTTCCACCCCTACATTCCCTTCGAGGGCACGCGCCTGATCGGCGTCGAGGCCGCGGGCGAAGGTCTGGACAGCGGCAAGCACTCGGCCTCGCTGCAAAAGGGCAGCCCCGGCGTGCTGCACGGCAACCGCACCTACGTGCTGCAGGACGACAACGGCCAGGTGACCGAGACGCACAGCGTGAGTGCGGGCCTGGACTACCCCGGTGTGGGACCGGAACACGCGTTCCTCAAAGACATCGGCCGCGCCGAATACGTGGGCATCACCGATGCCGAGGCACTGGAAGCCTTCCACTACCTGTGCCGCACCGAGGGCATCATCCCCGCGCTGGAATCGAGTCACGCCGTGGCCTACGCGACGAAGCTGGCCAAGACCATGGAGCCCGATCAATCCATCCTGGTCAACCTGTCCGGACGCGGCGACAAGGACATCGGCACCGTGGCCGACCTCTCAGGCGTGGATTTCTACGACCGCCCTTCCATGCGCGGACACACCGTCAAAGGAGGTGCTTCCAAATGAGCCGCATCGAAACCACCTTTGCCCGGCTCAAGACCGAGAAACGCAAGGCCTTGATCCCGTATGTCACGGCCGGCTTTCCGTTCGCCGACATCACCCCCGATCTGATGCACGGCATGGCCGAAGCCGGTGCCGACGTCATCGAGCTGGGCGTGCCTTTTTCCGACCCGGCCGCGGATGGCCCGGTGATCCAGAAAGCGGGTGACCGCGCCCTGGCCCTGGGCATCGGCATGACACAGGTGCTGGCCATGGTGCGCAGCTTCCGGGAGCGCAACACCACCACGCCGGTGGTGCTGATGGGCTACGCCAACCCGGTCGAGCGCTACGACCAGAAGCACGGCGCCGGAGCCTTCGTGCGCGATGCCAGCGGCGCCGGCGTGGACGGCGTGCTGGTGGTGGACTACCCGCCCGAGGAATGCGAGGAATTCGCCGCTTCGCTGCGCGCGAACGGCATGGACCTGATCTTCCTGCTGGCGCCGACCTCGACCGATAAGCGCATGGCGCAGGTGGCCCAGGTCGCCAGCGGCTACGTGTACTACGTTTCACTCAAGGGCGTGACAGGCGCCGGCACGCTGGACGTGACCCAGGTCGAAGCGATGCTGCCGCGCATCCGCCAGCATGTGAGCATCCCCGTGGGTGTGGGCTTCGGCATTCGCGATGCCGAGACCGCGCGCGCCATCGGCCAGACGGCCGACGCGGTGGTGATCGGGAGCAAGATCATCCAGTTGATCGAGAATGAACCGCATGAAAAAGTGGTTCCGGTCACCGCCCAGTTCCTTCGCACCATCCGAAAAGCGCTGGACGCATAATCCGCCCACTGTGCCCTCGGGCCATCCGCAAGGAGAACATCCATGTCCTGGCTAGAAAAGCTGCTTCCTCCGAAGATCACCCCGACCGACCCGACCGAGCGCCGCAGCGTGCCCGAGGGCCTGTGGATCAAATGCCCGAGCTGTGAGGCGGTGCTCTACAAAAACGATCTGGAAAAGAACCAGAACGTCTGCCCGCACTGCAGCCACCACCATCGCATCGGTGCGCGCGCCCGGCTCAATGCCTTCCTGGATGCCGAAGGCCGCTATGAGATCGCGCAGGAAGTGCTGCCGGTGGATGCCCTGAAATTCAAGGACAGCCGCAAGTACCCCGAACGCCTCAAGGATGCGCTGGAGACCACCGGCGAAACCGATGCGCTGGTGGTCATGGGCGGCTCGGTCCTGGGCATCAGCGTGGTCACGGCGTGTTTCGAGTTCGACTTCATGGGTGGCTCCATGGGCTCCGTGGTCGGCGAGCGCTTCGTGCGTGGCGTGGAAGAAGCCATCGCCCAGAAGGTGCCCTTCGTGTGCTTCACCGCCACCGGTGGTGCGCGCATGCAGGAAGGCCTGCTCTCCCTCATGCAGATGGCCAAGACCAACGCCTCGCTCACGCGCCTGGCCAAGAAGGGCCTGCCGTACATCAGCGTGCTGACCGATCCCACCATGGGCGGCGTGAGCGCGGGCTTCGCGTTCGTCGGCGACGTGGTGATCGCCGAGCCCAAGGCGCTGATCGGTTTCGCCGGTCCGCGCGTGATCGAGAACACGGTGCGGGTGAAATTGCCTGAAGGCTTCCAGCGCGCCGAGTTCCTGCAGACCAAGGGCGCCGTGGACTTCATCAGCGACCGGCGCGAACTGCGTGGCCACATCGCCAACCTGCTGGCGATGCTGCAGCGCCAGAGTGCCGACGCGGTGGTCAACGATTGAGTGCCGCGCCCGCCAGCGGGCCCCTGACGCTGCAGCAGCTTCCCCTGTTTCCACTGCAGACGGTGCTGTTCCCGGGCGGCTGGCTGCCTCTGCGCATCTTCGAGGTGCGCTACCTCGACATGATTGGCCGCTGCCACAAGGCAGGCGCACCCTTTGGCGTGGTCTGCCTGAGCGAAGGCTCCGAGGTCCGGCGCATCGACCCGGCAGCGCCTCCCCACGGTGACGCCTTCGCCAGGGAGGTGTTCCACCCCGTGGGAACCCTGGCCCGCATCGAATCCCTGGAGCGACCCCAACCGGGGCTGATGATGATCCAGTGCCGGGGCCAGCAACGCTTCCAGGTCAAGCGCAGCAGCCAACTGTCGCACGGGCTCTGGGTGGCCGACGTGCAGCTCGACGAACCTGAAGCCACCGTGGCCGTGCCCGAACACCTCGTCAACGCCCGCGATGCCCTGCAACGCCTGTTGCAGAACCTGCAGGAACGCGAGTTGCAGAGCCCCGAGCAGTTGCCGCTGCAACCCCCTTACCGGTGGGACGACAGCGGCTGGGTAGCCAACCGCTGGGCAGAACTGTTGCCCGCACCGGTCGAACTCAAGCAGCGCCTGATGGCCCTGGACAACCCGCTCCTGCGACTGGAACTGGTGTCCGACCTGCTGGAGCGCCTGGGCCTGGAAAACTGAATCGAGGCCAGGCCGCTCGCCCGGTCAGCCCGGCAGCCGAGACAGCGCCTGCATGTAGCGTTCGCTGACCATCAGTTCGTCCCACGGCAAGGCTGGCGCCATCGGCAACAAGGCCAGGCGGCGCTCCTCGCTGGCGGCATCGGGCTGCCAGCGTCCCTCGACCGCTGCGCGCGACAACGCGTCGATGGCTTCATCGATCGGGTTGCCACCGTCCACCACCGACTGGTTGCACAACAGGACCAGGTCACAGCCGGCCCGCAGTGCGGTCAGCGCCGCCGTGGTGAAGCTCACGGCTTCGCCGTCGATCTGCCGCGCGGCGGCCATGCTCAGGTCGTCGCTGAAGATGGCGCCGGTGAACCCCAGGCGGCGCCTCAGCACGTCCTGCAGCCAGCGTGTTGAAAAACCGGCCGGGCGCTGGTCCACGCGGGGATAGATGACGTGCGCAGGCATCACGGCCTGCAGGCTGGCCGAGAGCCAGCTGTAGGGTGCGGCGTCCTCGGCCAGGATGGCCCCAAGGCTGCGACGATCGACCGGAATCGCGAGGTGCGAATCCGCCTGCACGAAGCCATGGCCGGGGAAATGCTTGCCGCAGTGGGCCATGCCACTCTGCAGCAGCCCGTGCATGAGGCTTTGCGCCAGCAGCGCAACCATGCGCGGATCGCGACCGAAGGCGCGGTCACCGATCACCGAGCTTTCGCCGTAGTCCAGGTCCAGCACGGGCGCGAAGCTCAGGTCCACGCCGCACGCCCGCAGTTCGGCGCCCAGCACATAGCCCGTGGCCGTGGCCGTGTTCATGGCCTCCAGCGCCGAGGCGCCCTCGCGTTGCCCGGGGCGCATCCATCGCGCACCCAGCGCGGCCATGGGCGGCAGGTGGGTGAACCCATCGGTGCGAAAACGCTGCACCCGACCGCCTTCATGGTCCACGGCGATCAGCAGGTCGGGGCGCACCGCCTTGATCTGGCGGCACAGGGCCGTGAGCTGGGCACGGTCTTTCCAGTTGCGCCCGAACAGGATGACGCCTCCCACCAGGGGATGCGCCAGGCGCTGGCGGTCGATCGTGGTCAGTGCGTGGCCAGCGACGTCGATGACGAGGGGAGCGTGGGGATTCATGGGGTTCTGGGAAAGGGGTGGCTCAGTCCCGCTCGACGACCACAAAGCTGGCGGCGTAGTCGGTCTCGTCGGTCACGGTCACGTGTGCGCGCAGGCCCTGGGCTTCGAACCAGGCCCTGAGTTCGCCGTGCAGCACGATGACGGGCTTGCCCGAAGGCAGGTTGGTGATTTCGCAGCGCCGCCAGGTCATGGGCATGCGCATGCCAAGGCCAATGGCCTTGGAGAAGGCTTCCTTGGCGGAGAAGCGCGTGGCCAGGAAACGCAGGCCTCGTTGCGGATTGCGTGCGCTGCGACGACGCCAGACGGTGATCTCGGCCTCGGACAGCACCTTTTCCACGAAGCGCTCACCCTGGCGCTCGAACGTGGCCTGGATGCGGCGGATGTCGCAGATGTCGGTGCCGATGCCGTAGATCATGTCGGGACAAAGGCTTCGGCGATGCAGCGGTGGTAGTCGGCGATAGTGGCGGCATAGCCCATCTCCAGCGCGTCCGAGATCAGCGCATGGCCGATGGACACCTCGCTGACGCCCGGCACGCTGCGCAGAAAACTGGTGAGGTTGTCCCGGTTCAGATCGTGCCCGGCGTTGACGCCGAGCCCCGCATCCAGCGCGGCCTGGGCGGCCGCGCGAAAGCGCTCGAGTTGGGCGCCGCGTTGTGGCGTGGACCAGGCGGCCGCGTAAGGCTCGGTGTAGAGCTCCACCCGGTCGGCGCCGACCGCCTTCGCCGCCGCCATCAGGGCCGGTTCGGCATCCATGAACAGGCTTACGCGGGCGCCCAGCGACTTCGCCTCGGCAATCAGCGGGCGCAAGCGCTCGGCATCGGCGGGAAAGTTCCAGCCGTGGTCGCTGGTGAACTGGCCCTCGCTGTCGGGCACAAAGGTCACCTGGTGCGGTCGGATCGCGCTCACGAAGCCCATGAGGTTGTGAAAGGGATTGCCCTCGATGTTGTACTCGCGGTCCGGCCAATCCTTGATCAGCGCGGCAAGGTCGTGCACGTCGTGCGCACGGATGTGGCGCTCGTCCGGACGTGGGTGCACGGTGATGCCGCGCACGCCCGCCTGCAGGCACAGCGTGGCAGCGCGCGTGACCGAAGGAATGCCCAGGTGGCGCGTGTTGCGCACCAGGGCCACCTTGTTGAGATTGACCGACAACGCGGTCGGGTGATGCAGGGAGGTCATGGAGCGCTCATGCTGGATTTCGGATCGGGAGCGGGATCGCCGTCCAGCTCCATCGGCGGGGGGCGCCGGGTCATGGCCTGCACGTCGAGCATCAACTGGCGGGTCTTGAAAACGCGCACACCGCAATGGTAGTGCAGCAGGTTGCGCAACGGCAGGCGAATGGCCTGCAGGCAGGGCGCGCAGGCACGCAGGGTCGGAACGAACGGCGCTGGCTCGTCCATCGCCCACTGCAACTCCAGCCACTGTTCACCGGTCAGCGCCTGCTCGTCGCCGGCTTGCGCGGCACTGAGGCCACTTTCCGGCAAAAGCACGTAGCGGCGCTGCGGATCGAGCCCGACCAGCGTGTTGCCCTCCTGCGAGAGGTCCGGCAGCAGCCCCACGTCGCGCAACAGCAGCAGTTCGAAGGCGCGCAGGATGACTTGCTGGGCATCGCTTTTCTCGGCCAGCAACTGCACGGCGATGGTGAAGTGATCGAACAGGCGCTCATGGGCATCATCGCGCGCAAGCAGGCGCATGAGCAACTCGTTGAGGTAGCTGCCCGAGAACAGCGCTTCGCCGGTGGGCATGACATGCCCGCCCTGCCATTGGGCCGCCTTGAGGGTGCGCACCTCGGCGTCACCGGTCCAGGACACGTGCAGCGGCTGCAGCGGCAACAACACCGGACGAAACTGGGAACTGGGCCGCTTCACGCCCTTGGCCACCAGCGCGATGCGGCCGTGGTGGCGGGTGAAGACCTCAAGCACCAGGCTGGTTTCACTCCAGTCGTAGCGATGCAGAACGAAAGCGGGCTCGTCGCTGAAACGTTTCAGGGCCATGGGGCGCGGTCTCGTGCGCTCAAGGCACCGGGGTCACTCGTAGCCGAACGACCGCACCCGGGCATCGTCGTCCGCCCAACCCGAGCGCACCTTCACCCACAGCTCGAGGAACACCTTGCAGTCCCAGAGCTTCTCCAGCTCCTGGCGGGCCTCGGTACCGATGCGCTTGAGCTTCTCGCCGCCTTCACCGATGACCATGCCCTTGTGCCCCTCGCGCTCGACCACGATGGTGGCGGCGATGCGCTTGAGGGCGCCCTCCTCCTCGAACTTGTCGATCACCACGGTCGAGGTATAGGGCAGTTCGTCGCCGGTCAGGCGAAACAGCTTCTCGCGCACCATCTCGCTGGCCATGAAGCGCTCGCTGCGGTCCGTCAGCTCGTCCGGGTCGTGCATCCAGGCCTGCTGCGGCAGGTACTTTTCGCAGATGGTGAACAGGCGCTGGACGTCCTTCTGGGTCTTGGCCGACATCGGCACGAACTCGGCAAACGGGTGGCGCTCCTGCATGGAGCGCAGCCACGGCGCCAGGTCGGCGCGGCGGTGCACCAGGTCGAACTTGTTGGCCAGCAGCACCACGGGCACGTTCGCCGGCAGCAGCGACAGCACCTTGGCATCGGCCAGGTTGAAGTGCCCCGCCTCCACCACGAAAAGGATCAGGTCCACGTCGCTCACGGCACCCAGCACGGTCTTGTTCAGCGCGCGGTTGAGGGCGTTGCCATGGCGGGTCTGGAACCCCGGCGTGTCCACAAAAACGAACTGGCTGGGACCCACGGTGCGCATGCCGGTGATGCGGTGCCGCGTGGTCTGGGCCTTGCGCGAGGTGATGCTGACCT
>VFQP010002849.1_pt1 | contig 18602 bp, 27 predicted proteins | sample 3512351 | NCBI WGS metagenome assembly VFQP01 (sample SAMN10412372, study PRJNA504923) | tailings metagenome | isolation source: Relicate 1 Philex TSF1 revegetated site | place: Philippines: Tuba, Benguet | collected 2017-08-29
GAGCGTCCATAGACTTGAAGCCGGTGAACTCGGCAGAAAGGGCAGCGGGTGCCTGGATCACCACAAGTTTGGGAGGAGTAGGTAAGAAGCACATCAACGGCCAATCATACACATGGAATTGATCAATATGGCATTGCTAAGTAGTCTAGACGAGAAAAATCAGCGTGGCGGCAGGCACATTCCAACGTGGATCGGGTCAAGGCGGGTCGAAGCAGCACAACACAAGGAGCCACACAAACGCAAAACTAAACCAAGCAACATATGTGCAGTAGCAACGCAGGTCGTACCATGCGGGTGGCGCGGCGGGGGGCTGCAACGCGCTTGTTGCCAGCCATGCGCACGCATGCGGCAGGGGTTTGGAGGGTGACCTGCATGTTGATTAGTTGGGCAACCGTTGATTCCTGTTTCTTTGTGAACCCTCAATGTTTCTTGATGAATTTATATAGTTTTTGGCGGGGTTCTTTTCTGTTGTTTTCTGTCAATTGCTGGCTTGTGCACTGTCTTGGGGTGTGGACTGTAGCACGAGTGTGTGTGCACAGCGTCGTGTGTTGGTGAATGCATGCGCCACACACAAACACTTGCACTTTCTCACTGTGAATCCAGCTTGCACGACGCCACCCTGTGCACAAAGCTACCCAGCACACAGCATATAGACCACCTTGCATGTTCACCTCCACCTATCCCAGGGGACCAACCAGGTATGCTGGCATGCTGTGACATGCAGCAGTGTGTCCACTAGGCATGCACTAGGCTTTCATGTGAAAAAGCACAACACACCGCGCCTGATCAACTCAACTTTTTGCTCCACTTTACTGTATACGTTTTCGTGTGCTATTTTCCAACACAATATTACAACAGCCCACCACCTAAGCTACAGCATCACATTTATAGCACCACACGATGGAAGGGGAGGTGCATTCAATCCACACCACTACTGCACCTCCCAGCCATCAACAACTGTCACACAACGAAATTGATGATATTATTCAACATCCCATCGCCAATGTAGAGGTTACACAAGCGTGCGTGCCAGCAACAGCGACTACTTATCCGATGATCATGCAACTTGAAGGTCACGCGTACGCCCCAGCACAGCCTGCTGTATTACCGCAGTATGGCGTAGCGTACGTACCGGCAACCGACGCTGCAAACTACGCTGGGGTTGCACGTAGTCATCAACAACAAGCATGTGTGTACTATCCTTCAGCGTACTATGCAGCCCTGCAGGCTCAGCAGCAGCGCATTGCACTGCAGACAGATTTTGCGGAGGAGCCCGTGTATGTCAATGCCAAGCAGTATGCTGCCATCTTGCGGCGACGTGAACAGCGTGCAAAACAGGAAGCAGGTACGAGGTGGAAACCTGTGGTGTGCAACACCACGCATATATCGCAAGACACGTACCGCTTACCTGGTGAAACACAACAGAGAACAAACTCATCAAGACGCGCAAGCCCTACCTGCACGAATCACGGCATGCCCATGCCACCCGCCGCATTCGAGGTCCCGGGGGCCGTTTTCTCACTGCTTCTGAAGCCAAGGCATTGCGAGAGCAGCTCGAGGAGCAGGGATTGGGCGGGGAGAGCACCTCAGCCACCACTTCACAACAACAGCCCTGCAGCAGCAGCGCAGGCACACAAGCTGGTGGTGAAGGGGGTGGGAATGGGGGCGGTGTGGGGACAAGCAACGGTGCGAGTGGTGCAAGCAGCAGCGACCATGCAGCGGAAGTGGTGGGGCAAAACGTGGCCACAGAGGACGTTTCTGCTGCGGTGTATCCCGCGCCATCCCAATAGTGGTTTTGTATGTGAGACAATGTGTGTGATGTACAAGTCTCTCGAGTGTATCTGTGGTAGTAGCAACATCATCACTACCAGAAACTATGATGCTCTACAATGTGATGTTGCAGAGTGTGTTCGTTTTTTCGTGTGTTTTAATTACCTGCACACTATATGATGATTACGGGAGTGCCACCCATGGTTGTTTATGTGATTCTGTGTTATCCCCGTGTTAAGCAGTGCCTGCAAATCATTACAAGGGGTATTTTCTTGTAAGCATTACATATATATTGTTTACACAAAACAGCAAAAAAGGCATTGGCGTTATATATGCATTCGCGTCACAATGGGGCTTCACGACGAAAAAAAAAAGGGGAGCACACGCACACACAAAAAGAACAACTACGCTCCGCAATACAACCACACAGTAAACCACACGCTGTACAGAGAAATGGTCGCTTGAGAAAAGTGCGCATTTGAATGTTGTCAAACACGGGGGGGTATGGTGGCGGTGTGGTGTGGTCGGGGACAGAACGACAAACGCATCGCTACAGCATGCAGCAAAACACAGTCTTGTTTTTGTTTTTGTACAACTGTACAACACCAGCAGCAGCAGCAAAAAGAGATTCATCATCGTCGTGATGTGTGTTGGTGGTGGTGCAGACATGGCCTGGACTGGTTTGTTGTATATAGGGGTGTGCGTACGTATGTGTACGTGAAAACTTGTTTGCTATGGATGTTTTTTTCATGATAGATCGTTGGTCATCATCGCAGCACCATCTCTTGCTGCTTCATCTCATCGTTCCCATATTTCCTTGAAGCGATACAGCATGTCTGAACTTTGTGGGTGGACTGCACTGCCCCCACCAGGTGGTGATGCTGCACCTGGTGGATCCTATGTATATGGTTGTGGATTGTTGTTGTGAAACAGACGTGTACAGAGTTGCAACAACATGTACAGGCACACTTACAGTGTACTTACCTTGGATGGCAGTGTATCCCATGATGGTATGGGTGGCTCCACATTTTCAGCCTGCACAGGTTGTGGTGGACCCTGTCCCTGCTTGCTATCTGTCTCCACACCAGGTGGCAATGCTCCTCCAGGGGCCTGTGTATACATGTATGTGTTGGTCATGCACATACACACACAACGACGTGCATTATTGAGAAGGAGCAACACCCAGCGACAACAACACACCATGGTTGGTGGATTTGGGGCATTGAGTGCAGTCGGCATCAGCACCCCGTTGTTCAAAAACGCAGCTTGAATACGGAAATCATCCCCACCACTCGTCGTATGCTGCAAATGTGGATGGCCCACTGCATGCTCCTTCATTCCACCACCCTGTTGCTGCTGCTGTTGCTGCTGCTGCACCTGTTGCAATCCCTGCTGCTGCACGTGTTGCACCTGCTGTTGTGCCTCCACCATCTTGGCCTGCTGCTCCTGCATACTCATACGCTGCATCGCACTCACAATCTGCTGGTACCGCTGCTGCTGGGCAGCATACATTCGTGTGTTCCAGTCCATATTGAGCCCAGCAGCATTTGCCAGTGGCACATGTGAGTGCTGCTGTGCTGCAGTGGCGAGGGCTATTGCAGCTTGCTGTGCACCCACTTGCGCCACCAGCTGCTGGAGCATCTGCAGGTTGGCAGGCTCCACATGAGGGTGGAGGGCAGCTTGCTGGAGGAGCGTCGCTGCAAGCTGGGCAGCCAAGCCACCAGGGATTTGGGAAACCTTGCTGGGGGGGGCATGGGAGTAGCGACACAAGCCCCCACGATGACACCGGCCACTGTGTGGGGGGTGTATGTGGGGATACACAATGGGGATACACAACACACACAACAAGGCACACCATACCGCAAAAAGTCATGGCAGACTTCTGTTTCTGTTTTGTTTCCTTGAATGATGGATGAGAGGTCGTGACTGTAGCGGCAGCTGATGCCCCGCAAACACTGCCCCTTTACAAAATCGTAGCATATAGGGGCATTGCGCCTCGCAGTCTTTGTGCCAAACTGTTTGTGCGGGTGGGGTGTGTGTGTGTGAATTGGTGTTGGGGTGTGCTTTGCAAAACAGTTGTCACATTCTTCCTACCTGCTTTTGCTGCATGGCAATAGACGACAGGTCGTGACTGAAGCGGCAAAGCAACCCTCGGTTGCACTGCCCCTTTAGATGGTCAAAGCAAATGCCACGTTCTTGTGAATTAATGCTGACAATGAGGGCAATGTCATGTGAATACTTGCAGGCCTCGCCTCGCGAGCATGCACCCTTGGTAAAGTCAAAGCAGATTTGTTGCTTTGGGTCCACCTTGTCGGGGAGGCCGCCACGGGTGGAGGAACTGGTGGAGGACAGGGATGAGGCCTGCCGCATGCCATCGGTGAGGGTGTGGGCGAGCAACGTGCGATGCAGTGCCTCTGTGTGTAGATGGGCAGGGGGGGGATCAGATCATCACATCACCCCAACAATGGGGATTGTCAGCGGGCAAAACCACGTCCGATGCATTGAAGATGCACCATGCATTCCATGAATCAACATTGCAAGGCATGAGCAGCAGTTGCAGCAAAGCCCGCCCTTGAGCGTGCGATGTTCCGTTTGCCCACCACGCCCTCCCACCACGCACTCCGAAGAGGGCCCCACATGACATGACGCTACCATCACTGCACAACGACACACGTACCTGCAGTATCAATGGCAGACTCATGAGAAAAGAATCCAAGATGGTTTGTTCCCTCCTCGACCTGCGCGGGTGTTTCGCGACGGTAGATCAAATGCGTGTAATGTCAATGTGGTCAGAGTGTGTTCAGTGTGATCCAAGCTCAACACACGCTGCTGTTGCTTGATCGTCACCCATCATCAAACTACCAGGTCAAAGTGCGTCATGCGTCTAGCTCAACCCCCCCATTTACTGCTATGATGATTGCTCAACACACCTGGCTGTGTACATGATCAAGTACTGCGTGCTCGTGCTCAACTGCCTCTGATCCGTTTGTCTGATGCTGTCCTTCTACGGATGCGTTGTATTCTACCGCTGATTCTATCATTATTATGATGATTGCTGATCAGTGTAACATGATGAGGGTGTGTGACTGTACGCGTGGGTGCTCGTGTGACGCATGGTACAATCTAATTTGAATATTGCAACAACACGATGGTGCTGATGCGGTAGTATACGCAGTGGCAAATGAGTTTAATGGCAACTATGTGACAAAACGTCGTAAAACAACGGAAAAAAACTCGTTGAGATTTTTCATACTGCATCATCATCATGTACGTGCCTCGTATGCAGCAGCTGCACCACGCACACCTGGCACATGCACAGCCAGCAGTGCACCATGATGTGGCGATGCATCTGCTCCTATTTCTTCTCGCGTGGTGACAAACAATGTGCCCAGGTCTTTTCCACCAAAGGTGCACGCAGTTGGCCTTTTGCACACAAGTCGGATGTGGTGCACCTATGTGTGGGTATAAGCGGGTATAAGTGGGTATATATAGGCCTACTATGATCTCTGCTGCACTACTATTACCTGTTGTCCTGTTGTTGGGTCATAGCATGCCACAGCCCCTGCCTCTCCCAGTGCAACCCAGAGGCGCCCCTCACTGTCTATGGTCATGCCATCTGGTACACCTACGTCTTTGGGTATTTGCACAACTACTCGACTATCCTGGGTGTTGTGTAGTGTGTGTTGTGTGTAGTGTGTTGTGTCACGGATGATGTGGAGATGATGTGTACCGTGCATGTACATGTGCCACACAGCACCGGTACCTGTGCAACACCATCTGCATCGCGTACTGGCACACCCTGATCATCACAGGAGTAGGCACGTATGGTGCCAGCCCCCGAATCAACAAAGTACATGATCTGCTTGGCAACATCCCACGCCATGCCATTGGGCAACACCACCTATGAGTTGTTGGCAAAAACAAAGTTGCCATAATGCCTGTTTGATGTGATGATGTTCCCGCTCCAAAACCAACCCAAACCTACTTGTACGCCATTCAACACATCCACCAAGGCTCCCCCTAGAAGGGCATACAAGTGGCCACAGTGGCCCTTGCGCCAATCTGCATGCATAAAGCCGGTCACGAGCATTCCCTGTGGACTTGCTTTGCCGTCATTGAAGCGCATGGCAGGGTGTGGATGTGGGACATCTGCAACGGGGGGGCCGACCACCTCGCCGGTGGACACGTTGACCTGTATGATGGAGTTCCTTATGTCGTGTATTATTATATGCAGTGCTGATGTGAACTCATCATAGTGTTCTTACCTTGACAATGTTGTGCGTGCCACATGCAAGCATGTGTTCTGTATCACCAGCAATCGGGCAAATCGCACCAATTTCGCCTACTTTGGGCTGCAATATACGATGTGTACCATCCTCAGGTACATAACAATGAATCACGCCCTGTTTGATGTCGATAAAGTACAATGTGTGCTCATGCCATGTCGGCGATTCACCTAGGATGCACTTGCTCTCACAGAGGACAGTGCATGTTGGCTGTTGTGCCATGCTGTTGTTGATGGTTACACAGTAATGCACATTAATGTTGTTGTTGTTTGGCAATAAAGAGGAAAAACATGCAAATCCGTGTGGAAGAACTGCACACACACACACACACAACACAACACACACAGAGCACAACACTGCATCAGCCACCACCATGTCATCTCACTCTGCCTTTTTCTTCTTCTTTTTGGGCTTTTCCTCACCATCTGCACCCTTTTTGCGCTTTTTCTCCCCACCATCCTCACCATCCTTGGCCTGTGTTATGTTGATGGTGTGTCTATGAGTGGTGCTTCACAAATGGTGTGGTGCATCATCCTCTTGTTCTCATGCACAGTGTGTGATGATACATCATCCCCATGCATGGTGGAACATCATCCCATCATGTCACCATGTATCTTGTATATCTTGTATATACTTTGTGCACCCCCCCCAAAAAAACACGCACACAACAACAATACCTTTTTCTTCTTCTTCTTGGGCGTCTCCTCTGCTGCTGCGGCACCATTTGCTGCAGGTGCCTCCTTCTTCTCACCTGCTTCCTTCTTCTTCTCACCTGCTTCCTTCTTCCCAGCTGCTGCTTCTGTTCCCTGGGTGGTGGGGGCCTCCAAGGCACGCAAATATTCCTTGGGTGTTTTTTCATTGGGTTTACCATGCTTGTCCAGCTTGCCCTCTGCGATGAGTTGTTTTTTCTTCTGGGCAAAGGGACCCAATCCCCATCTGTGATTGGTGGTTCATTCATTGAGCTGATTGATGGTGATTGAGGTGATTGATGGTGATCGAGGTGATTGATGGTGATCGAGGTAATGATGATTGGGCATGTAAGTGGGTGATGGTGATACTTGGTGATGATAGTTGTTGATGATACTTGGGGTGGCATACACATACCATACGCCACACACCGGGCACCACCACTGCTTTGTCAAAAAAACAAAAAAACATTAACATAAAAACAATAAACACTAACCACTAACAACATGTTACAGTGGCATCGTCACCGACGCTCACACACACGAGCACGACGGCACAGCACGACACACAAGGTATACTGGTTTCTGTGCACTTGCGTTCGAGTCGCTCAATGCCCACCATATGTATACATGGATAGGCTCGCGCCCCGCCAAGGAGTGCACAGCTGCCGCGGACAACAACAATACATGACACACCAGTTGTATATCATGACACACCAGTTGTATATCATGACACACCAGTTGTATATCATGACACACCAGTTGTATATCATGACACACCAGTTGTATATCATGACACACCAGTTGTATATCATAACACCAGTTGTATATCATGCCAAGAAAATACACACAGCAGCACAAGTACAAGACTGCCTCTATGGACAACACACACAATCACACATACACTGCATATACACACAGCAGCAAAAGTACAAGACCACCGCCATCAACAACAACACACACACACACACACCACCACCACACCACACACACCTTCGTGGGTAGGTATCACGTTCCATCACCACACGTTTCACCTTTGCCACCACACCATGATCACAGGTAGCCATCACTGCTGTGTTCATCTGTGCAATAGCAATTGCTATAGCCTCACCCTTGGTGGTCATCAATACAACCTGTGTGTTTGTGTTTGTGTGTTTGTGTTTGTGTGTGTGTTTGTGGGGTACATCAATACAACCTGTCATCAATACATGTATATGTGTGTGGGGGGTACAGTGCATATGTGTGTGGGGTACAGTGCATAGGTAGTATGAGTAGTACGAGCTTTTTGTTCAAAACATGGGTTGTGTATAGCAACAGTGCACCAAAAGTGTGCAACAGTCATCAATGCACATACGTGTGGTTGCATGCAATACTATACGTTCCCCTTTCTCCCCCTCCCCTTCATCCCTCCCCCCACCCCCAACAAACACACGTACCTCTTCATCCACTTCAACCCCATTTTCATATCGCAACAACCCAGGTATCATCAATTTGGCACCATAGCACAGGGCGTTGACCGCACTATCTTTGACCACCAGGCGCTTGTAATTGGTCAACAGCACCTCCAGCGGCATGATGGTGCGGCGGAGGTAGGATTCATCTTGTGCATTGTCAAAGAGCCACTGCGAGTCGAGGACGTCGTGGAGGGTGACCATGTTGTCACGCTCACCCATGATGCCTGACCGACAACGACGCAGTTCCTGGGGGGGGTGCATTGTTGGTGATTGTGTATTGTTGGTTGTGTATTGTTGGTGTTTGTTGTTGTTGATTGTGTATTGGTGGTGGTTGTGTATACCATACAACACCTTGCAACTACCGGCACACTGTGACATGGACACCTCATCCCCACAGCGTATTGATTTCCTAGACACTACACCACACACGCTTCTTAGAAAACACACCACACACACCTGCATGTGTGCACCAACACCGAGGATCAGTCCCAGATGCACGCACATGGTACGCACATACGTCCCTGCCTCACAACTGAGCCAAAACAACACCAAGTGCCGCTCCTCATCATACTGCCACAATTTAGACTGTGTGTAGTTGTAAGTGTGTTTTTTGGGTGTGTTTGGTGGGTGTTTTGGATGGATGGATGGGTGTGGTTGTTGCTGGTGTGTAGGGCATGTGGGTACACACATGTTGGATGTACTGCTTACACATGGTTGCAATACACACATTGCAATACACGCCTATATATTCCATCTCACCTCCCTCCCCAACACCCACCCACACCCACACCCACACCCACCCACCCACCTGGTACACTGTGCGCACACGCAGCTGTCGCTTGACTGCAGAAATGAGAGGGGGCCGTTGAAACTGGGCCCCTGTCAGGGTATCCAGGGCCTTGGCGACTGCAGCCAACCCACCCTCAGGGGCACTATGCAGACGGGCTATGCAGACGTATTCCTTACCAGCCCCCTGTTGACTCTTGACAAGGCGGGTGGCACGATCCACACACACAATCAAGTTGCCAGTCACCTATGGGGGGTTTTTGATGGGAGGAGGGGTGTTTTGTTGCATAAGCACAATCACACGAGAATACCCACACATTACACCACACATTACAACACGCACACACATGGGGGTTTGAGCACACTACATAAACCAGTACCTTGGGATCGAGGGTACCACTGTGGCCCGTCTTTTCCACGCGTAAAATGCGTTTGATCCATGCCACCACCTCGTGGGATGAGGGGTTGCTGGGCTTGTCGAGGTTGATGACGCCATAGCGCACATAATCCTTGAGGGGCCGGCGCAGGGGTGTGTGTCCCGCAGGGATGGGGGTGTAGTGGCCTGTGCGTACGTTGAGCTTGTCATAGTTTTTGAGGAGGATTGGCCACTTGGAGGTATCGAGGGGCGGAGTGACCTGTGACGATGTGGGGTTGCGCATTGTGTTGGAAGCTCAGGCTTTCGTATACCAATTTGTTGATACTCGTGGATATTTATAGCACAGACGCACGCCCCACGCCCCACCTTGGTTGGCTTTATGACTAGCTCGTCTGTTGCTGCATCGGCATTGGACTTGTTGCCTTCTTTTGTCTTTTTGCCCATGGCTGAGGTAATGGCAGGCAATAGTAGGCAATGTGCTTGTGGCTGCGATCAGCAATGCAGCATGGGAGGCGGGACGGGCAGAATTTGATGAACGCCGTCACCTTCGACACTGCTAGCGCACACCCGAGAGACGTTGCTTAAATCTGCTGCTCAAATTCAAGGTGTGTAAAATGCTGTGCAATAAGGCTGTGTGCAAGGTGTGAAACGAGCTGAGAAAATCGTTGGTCAAACATTGTTTTTTGTGTGTTTTGGTCAACACTTCACCACACAAGCACAAGCACACAAAGTACATCCACATCAGTCTGATCCAGCAACCATCACTCTCTTGATCAACCCTCTCTTGATCAACCCTCTCTTGATCATGCACTACTCCAGATGCCCAACACAACGTACACTTGCAGTGTGTGAAGCCCACAAGCGCTCAAAACAATCACAAAAAGTCGTATCAATCACACCACGACGACATCTGCTCCTAGCAGGTGGTGCTGCTGCAACTACCACCCTATTGACATCCCCAACTCCTGCGCTTGCTGCCCTGGACACCTCCAACAGCACTGCCTTGTTGCAAAGCCTGTGGGATAGCCTGACTGGTGTTCAGCCTGAGGCAGTTCGATACCCACGCAAGCAGCTTGATCTCCCTTTTGCAGTGGTATGATGATGTGTTGAAACGCACACCTTGCGCAATGTGCACGATGCACACCCCAACACACCCCTACACACAGTTGATGATGCGCAGTGGGTATGATGCTGTAGATGACCTTGACTTTATACCCATGGTGTGTGTGCTGCGTGTTGGTGTCAACATGGGATCACCATGGGATGTCTGGCATCCCATGTGGCAGACAGCACTGTGTATACATCCTTGTCTACCACCATATCACTTGTCTTCCACACACAGGACAAGTTTCAAATCATGTTTTGGAAACTACGGTGTGTGATGTGAGGGTCTTGGTGATGTGAGGGTCTTGTACACGTGGGTGATGTATATAGCACTGTGTAAATGGGATGTGTATGGGATGTTGGTGATGTGTATGTCCTGCAATAAAACAATGTATACAATCAGTACATCCTGCTACCCCTCTCGTACACCCACATCCCTCTACCCCCACCCCACCACCCCACCCCTACAAACAGACAAAGTGAGTTTGAACCCTATCTTTTACTATACAACCCATTACCTATAAAAACTGGTGACCTGTCAGACCCACTGTACTTTGACTTTATTTCATTTGCACAATTTGCGACTATAAGTAAAGCTATACCAATGGCACAAGTCACATTTGAGGTATGCTTGTGTGTGTGTGTGTGTGTGTGTGCAAAAACAACATACACAGTATACACATGCCCAAATTGTAAAACCATACATACACCCTCCCATACACAGGAACGATGTGAGGAGTGTGATGGTGATGAAAAACGTATTGTTGTGCGTGATGCAACAAAATGGGGTGCACTGGATAAACTACCGAGCACATTTCCCACACGCCTTGCTGACCGGTTGTATACTGGGTTGTCTAATGGATTTCGGGTATGCGTGGGTGTGGGCATGTGTGTGGGTATGTGTGGGTATGTGTGTGACTGTGTATAGACATGTCTTTTATACATGTACATGTTAATTCCTTGTGTCAGACCTCCTCCATCCTCCACATCTACATCCTCCCATCCACATAAACCCCCTCCCCTTGATTATCAACAGGGACAACAGTTTGGTGGTCCCCTACCAGCAGCACCTGATGCATCTGTGCAAACACTTGCACAGGGCGCACAACAGATTGTCGACATCTTTGTTGCCAAGGGGTTTGCGCTCAAAGGAGATGTGATTGACGTGCAAGGAGGAGGGTTTACTGTACGTATGGAGGGGCCTGCCAACTTGTGGGGTAGGTGGGGAATGGATTGCGCAGTGGTGTGGTGATTGTACACCTCATGGCGTGCATACGACACCATCACAGGGTTGGCAGCACTGGCAGCACGTCGATCACTGGTGGTCAACACGTATGATGCCTATGCAATTGATGGGTACTTGCGCGCGAGTGGGTGCATACCAACCTACAGAAGCACACGCACCGAGACCGGCACCACCACCACGTTTTCATTGTGACTTTGGTGTTTTTATTGTTTTAATTTCATGATAACACAACATTACATTGATATACGACACTATAAATACATCCACAAGCAGCAGCAATGTACATTGCACGACGTCATCAGGCAGCATCTTCAGTGCTACCCCACCACCTGACCGTGGCTCTTACCACTACATCCAATGATGTCGGGGATGTTATAATGCACATTCAAAGTGGTTATGGTAGGTATCAGGCCCAGGGAGACGTTGGGTACTCATCAGTCAATGTTTTCAATGCAGCGTTGCGTGTGTTTAATAAACTGGGCGAGCGCCAATTACAAAATAGGTACAAGGAATGTCTGATGTGTTTTGTGTGATGTGTGTGGTGGTGGGGTGTGTATAGTAACGTGGATTTACTCATCCATACCAACACAGGCATGTGCAAGATTGGTTTTTCCGTGCTCGTCAGCGCCTCAACACTGCCTCCTCCCAGGCCTGTCACTGCCACCGCTGCCATGCACAGCTGCCTGCACCCCAAGTGTTTTATGTAGACGTCGGAAAAGTGCATCAGCGGGTACGTACACGCTGTTGCATCACACATGCACATCAGACAGTCAAACACACACAGACGCTCAATGATCACCACACAGATGGAGGAGCTGTGCCCACCATGCATGGTCATGGTCGTGCGCCATCATGTAGGGGACGATGAGGCAGACATACAGCGCCGTGCAGAAGAGTTGGGCAACTGGATCCCCAGCATTGACCCACCCTTTGCAGAAAGCTGGATTGTGCAGCGCACATACTTTCATGCAATTGCGACGGAATGAGCGAGCATTGGATGTGTCAAGATTTTGTGTTGTTATACACATCGTTGTATAATAACGTATAGAAAAAACGTACAGAAAACAACAGTGTGCCCGCATGTAACATACAGTACATTCAGGGCATGTGTTGGTTCACACACAACATAGCAGCATATTTTGAGAGTAATCATGACACATATGACGGTCTTATGCCAAGGAAGACCACAATGCCTCAGCGCGTGCTGCCTGGTGTGTAAATCCATTGGCATGCAGGACGCGCAGCAAGCGCTTTGTATGTGGTTTTAAAAACTGCTGCACACTCGATTTGACTGTATCTGGTGGTTGTGCTAGGTAGACCTGCTTGTGCTTGTACTGTGATGTGCAGGGGAAGAGGTGACGACGGTTACGCACACACTGCACACCACCCCCTTGTGCAACCAACACACCTCTTGTGCTTTCTCAATGTCGTCTGTATGGATGGCTGCAGGATTCAGTCCCAACCATTGCACAAGTTGTTGCATGTGTAGCTGGGGCGCTTCCACAAAGTCCTCGGTGATCTGTGTATAGTGGGGGGTATCACATGACGATTATAAGTTACTGTGACAAACGTCACAAAACACATACCCATATCAAAAAGCGCTGGGGAGGAAACACTGCAAACCAGCGTTGCAGTTGGTCTGCATAGATACTGCGCCACACCATCTCAATATGTGGGAGTACATCACCCAGATCGCGTGGCTGGGTTGGACAAGGTGTGATGAGGGTATAGCGGAAACCATGCGCAACACCCACCCATACACACCTCAAGCTGTTCAAGTTGCAAGCACCGCCACACAGCAGTGGCTGCCTCTTCGTCACTGTTGCCACCATAGCGGGAGAAACAAGTGGACAGGGTATCCATTTCACGCTGCAGGGTCGTGTTGAGCAGGTTGAGGTAGTGCTGCACCTCCAGATCACCTGTCAGTTCCATGTTGCGTTGCTGCAGCTTGCCCTTGTGCCAGTTGTGATTGAAACCTGACAATGCACGTGCAGCTGGGTCACGCAGCAGGACCACAAATCGGGCCTGGAGTGGATGTGTTGGTAAAGTATGCGTCATGCATGCACTCTATTGTACCATACATCACACCCATTACATCACACCAACACACCAATACCTCTGGAATGTATTGCTGTACACGAGCAGGTACGAGGGGATGGTAGAAATATATGGGGGTTATTTCAGCACGTACAGCTTGTCTTGGGACTGTGTTCCACCTGATGAAAACAAGTATGTAGTGTGAGTAGTACAGGGAGGTGTCTATGCACACACACATCAGTGCAAGCATACCGGCATTCTTTGGTTTCTTTGTTGTAGGATGCAACCCCAAAGTGCTCCCTGAGATAGTTTTCAAATGACCTATTTGTGTGCCAATGGTCCAACCTGTCGTGTCATGGTTGAAAGTGTGTGTGTGAAATGCCCTGTTGTCCAAAACAGTGTGTATCCACCACCAGCACAGCAAAACACACCGTTTGCTGAAAAAATGGGCTTCCTTGGTCTTGGCAGCACGTATCTGGGGATGGTATTGCGCTGCACGCACAAAGCCGAAGAAATAATCTGTGCCCGCCTTTTGTGCACCTATGTGTGGGGAACAACAGTGAGGCCAGCCACATGTACACCCCCCGCACATACGCAACCCTCATTTACCAAGACCAAGCAGTTGTGGTGTGCATGATGTCAGATTGGCTGGGTCAATGGGTGTGAGGTAGGGCCCAGGGGCATGGGTGCTATCCTCCACAATAGGTGGGGCCACGTGTTGTATCGCTGAGGTAACAGCCTGCACCTTGACATTGATCTTTTTGTCATGTTGCCCGATCCTCCAACATGATGTTGTATGGATGAAGAGGGACAGTACGAGAAACAAGAGCAAGGATTTGTGGGGGACGGGGTGTCGCAATGCCATCGATGGGGTCCGAAGTTTGCAAACACTTTTCATGCTACGCTTGGAGGTACGCGGGTATGTACACGTTACTGTCTTGAGTATGATTTTGTTTATTGGGTGTTTATGGGTTTCAGTGTCGCTGAGCAACACTGCGTACGATCATCCCACGACAGTTCGCAGTGTGTTTGAGAGAATGGCGATAAGTAGACAAACCAAGGTGCACACCAATGGACCAATAAGTTAACCTGGAGAAATAAATAAAAAACCTGAAAGACAAAACTAGGGGTGCATTATTGTTGGCCAGAGCGCTTCAGCGCGTGCTGCTTGGTGTACAAACCCATGGGCACGCAACACACGTAGCAAGCGCTGGGTGTGTGGCTGCAAAAACTCTTTGATACGTGCTGTCAGGTGCTCTGATGGTGGCGCCAGGTAGGGTTGCTTGTGCTTGGACTGTGACGTACACGTGGTGCAGAGTGAGGATGCGTGCACACATACACACAACCTTTTCTTGCACAGCCACCACACCTCTAGTGCTTTCTCTACGTCGTCTGTGTGGATGGCTGCAGGATTCAGTCCCAACCATTGCACAAGTTGTTGCATGTGTAGCTGGGGCGCTTCCACAAAGTCCTCGGTGATCTGTGTATAGTGGGGGGTATCACATGACGATTATAAGTTACTGTGACAAACGTCACAAAACACATACCCATATCAAAAAGCGCTGGGGAGGAAACACTGCAAACCAGCGTTGCAGTTGGTCTGCATAGATACTGCGCCACACCATCTCAATATGTGGGAGTACATCACCCAGATCGCGTGGCTGGGTTGGACAAGGTGTGATGAGGGTATAGCGGAAACCATGCGCAACACCCACCCATACACACCTCAAGCTGTTCAAGTTGCAAGCACCGCCACACAGCAGTGGCTGCCTCTTCGTCACTGTTGCCACCATAGCGGGAGAAACAAGTGGACAGGGTATCCATTTCACGCTGCAGGGTCGTGTTGAGCAGGTTGAGGTAGTGCTGCACCTCCAGATCACCTGTCAGTTCCATGTTGCGTTGCTGCAGCTTGCCCTTGTGCCAGTTGTGATTGAAACCTGACAATGCACGTGCAGCTGGGTCACGCAGCAGGACCACAAATCGGGCCTGTGGAATGTATTGTAGGATGTTGCGTGTACTATATGCGTATGGTAACCTTGAACACATATGCGCACACGTACAACTTGTATAAAATATGCACACCACACACGTGCACACCACACATGTGCACACCATTGCATACCTCTGGCAGATGCTGTTGTACACGAGTAGGCACAAGGGGATGGAACATGTAGGCAGGGGTGATTTCCATCCTCACAGCAGGGTGTTGTGCACTGTGTGTGATGCATGTGATGTTCAGGAGCTGGTTGGCGCCATACAGAGCAGTGAAATCATGCACACAATGCACATACACACACACACACACACACACACACCGGCATTGGGAATCGTGTTCAACTCCGAAGTGCTGTTGAAGATAGGTAGCAAAGGCTTCGGCTTGGGGTTGTGTTGTAAAGTCAAGCCTGTTGTGAGGACGTGTGTGCGCGTCCTGACAATTCGTGTGCACCATTTGCTGTCAAATTCATACTCTGTATTGAAAAAGTGGGTTTCTTTGATGGCACTTGTGGCTGTGTTAAGTTGTGGATGGTAGCGGGCATGATGGACCCATCCATATAAAAAGCTTGTGCCCGCCTTCTGTGCGCCTGCGTGGTGCGGACTGGGTAGAACAGGTTGTTGGACACACGGACATCCCATGCAACACCCTTACCTATTCCAAGCAACTGTGGTTTGCATGATGTCAGATTGGCAGGGCTGATGGGTGTGAGGTACGACCCAGGTGCGTGGGATGGATGCAACTCCCCTGAAACTAACAATGCCCCCAAAACAAGGCCAACGAGAGAAAGGTGCATAGACTATTTGACTGTGATTGACATACTTTTTTCGTTGTTTTCAAGCTATATCCGAAACATACGAAGATAGTATAAAACGAGCTCGTTTTATACCTCGTTTTTTAATGAACCCGAGGTCAACACGTCTCTGTGTATGTATGGTATTTCTTCCCACGTTATTATTGTAGCGTGTACAGGAAAAGTACAAAAGCACAGACAAGAGTACACACACAGACATATAAGCAAAAGGCGCTCACATGTCGATTGTGACGCAAATCAAGCAGTATTGGGCAAGTTTATTTGCAGTATGTGGGTGTATACAGCATCAGTGCTACCATACTCTGTCTCATCACCAGCAATACTACGTCACAGGATATCCCCACCAGCACATTGCAACTCACTGGGGTGCTTGGCTTGGCTGTTGCGTTGGCTTACTACTACCACTGGCGCAAGCCACCACAATCCAGCAACAGCAACAGCAGCAACGTTGCAAAAGAGGTAGGTAGATATTAATGTTGTTGTTGGACGACCATCATCACCACCGCCACCCATCACCCACAACTGACAACAGGTCACCCCCCCCCCAACAAACACCCTCGCACATCGCTTGCGTGGCGTCCAGCGCATCACCCTTTCGCTCCCTGGCGTAGTGCTCACTGAAACATCCCCCACACAACTTGAAGAGGGTGCGACCTTGCTCAACGATGTTGCTGACCTCATTACCCGTCTACGACAGCACTATGAGCTGTTCTTGTTGTGTCGGGTTGAGTCAGACATAGGGGAGGCTGCTGTACGTGGTTGTTTGGAGGGGGAGGGTGTCTGTGGGAGGGGTAAGGGACAGGTGTCACCACACCGTGTGTTGTTTTGTGGCACGACAGTGGGAAGCACATCCATGGTGCGGCAGCTCGAACCAGACTTGCACATTGATGGTGACGTTGACACGGTATGTTGTGTGTGGATGTACGTGTGTGTCAGACATATGCCATGTGCCAATACGGATACAACAGGTGCAGGAGCTGCAGCGTTTTTTGCCACGGCTGATGCTTGTGGGGCCAAAATCCGGGGCGTATACACAACCGGGGCATGTAGAGTTCTTTACGTCATTGCATCAGGCACTGACATAGCTGTAACAATGCTGACAATACTTGCGTTGTGGGTGGGGAGTCACACGCTCACAGCATGCACAGCGTGTGTCACAGCCAAAGATACAGTCGTGTTTTTTACGTTTGGCATCGTTAACTCCACCAACACTCAAGATATCAATTGACAGCACCATTATTCGCTAACATAACGGCAACTACACGCACACGCCCAATGCATAAGCTTGTCATCACGAGGACGACCCGAGGGTCTGCCGCACGCGCTGTTTTCAAACGTAAAACACCACCTTTAGATGTACAAGAATGTCAAAAGCCTGTTGACATCAACTTCAAGGCCGATCACGGCAAGGTCGCGATAGTCAAACAAGCCATCGGATCGATTGCCTCCTCCCCCAAGCAACGTGCGTTGCATTGTGGCTGTTTCGACATGGACACAAGTGGTCATGTGATAGGGAGTCTATTTGGAATGTTTCCGAGTGAGAATCTCTGAATATTGCCGCGTGGATTAATTTTCTCTGCTTTTCTTGCAGAAAAACTGAGGCAGAATTCAGCGACCCACGGAATTTTTCATAAAACATATGCCTGCATGCTTTCTGGCTCTGAGCTTGTTGCTGTTGCAATGTATACACATACACAACTCTCCTGACAGCGTGGTGGTGTTTGTTGCTGCATGCATAGTGACTCGGGGTGGAGCCCCCAATGTGCCACGCCATGCCGCTGCGGTTCAACAACAGGTACTTCACCCTGATTACACACACCCTGGCCGTGCTGTTGTATACCACAAAACCCACACAGGGAACCCCCCATGAATGGTTATGTAATTTTGTGTGGGTGTTGCATTTGTCTGGGGTCCCCCGGTTTAGGCGTGGCACTCAACACTTTTTCAATAAACCCAATACCAGGGTGCTTCCTGGCTCTGAGTTTGTTGCTGGTGCAATGTATACACGTATGCAATTCATAGGCAGCGTGGCGGTGTCTGCGCTCCATGC
>VFQP010002850.1_pt1 | contig 18602 bp, 15 predicted proteins | sample 3512351 | NCBI WGS metagenome assembly VFQP01 (sample SAMN10412372, study PRJNA504923) | tailings metagenome | isolation source: Relicate 1 Philex TSF1 revegetated site | place: Philippines: Tuba, Benguet | collected 2017-08-29
TGGCATTAACGACGCATCCTGGCTGGCGTAACGAACAGTAATCAAATCGTTCGGCCTCAATGCGCAGGTTTTATTGCCGCCACAAATGAGAACCATTATCATCGTTCGGTTTCTGGCGAGATTGTGATGTCATCGCCAGCTGCAGCATGGCGGATGTCGTGCCGCCCGGCACACCCCGCATATCTTTCCAGCAAACCGAATGACCGACTCCGCGCCAGTTTCCGGCCAGCAGCGCCGCGCCTTCTGGCTCAAGCATCTTCACCAGTGGCACTGGATCAGTTCCGCGATCTGCCTGATCGGGATGCTGATGTTCGCCGTTACGGGATTCACGCTTAACCATGCCGGCCAGATCGAAGCCAGGCCGACGGTTGTCACGCGCAGTGACACCGCGCCGCGCGAGGTCGTCGAGGCATTGAAGCGTGCCGCGCCGGCTGACGCCGCCACGAAGAACCAGAAGGGACCCGTGCCGGCGGCATTGTCGGCATGGCTGGCGCAAGCGCTCGATGTCGATGCCGACGGGCGTGAAGCCGAATGGTCCGCCGATGAAATCTACGTTGGCTTGCCGCGGCCTGGCGGCGATGCCTGGGTCAGCGTGGCATTCGACACCGGCGAGGTCCAGTACGAATCCACCTCGCGCGGCATGGTTTCCTATCTGAACGACTTGCACAAGGGTCGCAATACCGGCCGCGCGTGGAGCCTGTTCATCGACGCCTTTGCCATTGCATGCCTGATCTTCAGCGTCACGGGCCTGTTCCTGCTCAAGCTGCACGCCACGGGCCGCGTGGCCACATGGCCGCTGGTGGGCGCGGGACTGGTAATCCCGTTGCTGCTGGCGATCCTGTTCATTCACTGAATTGTTATTACATCCATCGAGAAAGGTAGTTTCGACATGCGCCGACTCCTGACCGTCACCTTGACCGGCCTCGCCGCTGCGCCGCTGGCTCCCGCCGTGGCCGCCGACCTGAGCGTCAAGGTGGAGATCCCCCGCCTGAACGTAGCCGAATACCACCGTCCGTATGTGGCGATGTGGGTTGAGCGTGCCGACCAGACCCCGGTTTCGACGCTGGCGGTCTGGTACGACGCGAAGAACAAGGAAGGCGAGGGCACCAAGTGGCTCAAGGATATGCGCCAGTGGTGGCGCAAGGCCGGCCGCGACATGCAGATGCCGGCCGACGGCGTCTCGGGTGCCACGCGTGCGCCGGGCGAACATGCGCTGACGTTCTCCGATGGCAAGGCACCGCTGGGCAAGCTGCCCGCCGGTGACTACCAGCTGGTGGTGGAAGCCGCGCGTGAAGTGGGTGGTCGCGAGCTGGTGCGCGTACCGTTCGCGTGGCCGCCAAAGTCCGCGCAAACCGCGCGCGCCGCGGGCGAGCATGAACTCGGCGGCGTGACCGTCAACCTGAAGCCTTGAGCCATACGAACCAACTTGCTGACTGGAGTCCGACGATGAACAAGCCTGCCCGTTTCTCTACCCGTCTTGCCATCCTGGCCCTGGCCGCGCTGGCGCCGCTGGCCGCGCACGCGCATCGCCAATGGCTGCTGCCATCGGCAACGGTATTGTCCGAGAAGGATGCCTGGGTGACGGTCGATGCGGCCGTCTCCAACGACCTGTTTTACTTCGAACACGTGCCGATGCGTCTCGACAACCTGCTCGTGACCGCACCCGATGGCAAGACTGCCGTGCAACCGGAAAACGCATCGACCGGCAAATACCGCAGCACGTTCGACCTGCACCTGACGCAACCGGGCACGTATCGCGTGGCCGTGGTGAACCAGGGCGTGTTCGCAAGCTGGAAGGACAACGGCCAGACCAAGCGCTGGCGTGGTGCCGCCGATGCGTTCGCGCAGAACGTGCCGGCCAACGCGCAGGACCTGCAAGTCACCGAGATCGCCGGCCGCGTGGAAGCGTACGTGACCAATGGCCGTCCGACCAAGCAGGTACTGGGTACCACGGGCAAGGGCCTGGAACTGGCGCCGATCACGCACCCGAACGACCTGATCGCTGGTGATACGGCCAGCTTCCGCCTGCTGCTCGACGGCAAGCCGGTCGCGAACCAGAAGGTGGCGGTAGTACCGGGCGGCATCCGCTATCGCGATCGTCTGAACGAGATGTCCTCCACGACCGATGCCGACGGCAAGTTCAGCGTCAAGTGGCCGACCCCGGGCATGTACTGGATGGAAGCCGAGCTGAAGGACGAGAAAACCTCGCTCAAGGAAGCCAAGTCGCGCCGTGCCACGTATGCCGTGACCGTGGAAGTGCTGCCGCAGTAAGCTACAGGGTTTGTCGATGCATCGTGTGCTGATTCCCGTCGCGTTTGCCGCGCCGCCGCCCGAACCTGTTGCGCAAGGGCAGGTATGCCAATGGGCCGGTGAAACGATGGGAACTACATGGTCGGTCAGCGCCGTGCTGGCGCGTGCCGACCAACAGATCGGCATCGAAGCCGGTATTCGCGCGGTGCTCGACAATGTCATCGCGCAAATGAGCAATTGGTCCGATACCTCGGACCTGACCCGCTTCAACCGTGCGGTGCCCGATAGCTGGGTGACGCTGCCTGATGATTGCTTCTCGGTATTGCAGGCAGCTTTGCAAACCGCACGCGACAGTGGTGGTGCTTACGATCCGTCCGCTGGTCCGTTGGTGGACCTGTGGGGCTTCGGGCCGACGGGCAGGTGCAGCAGTACACCGTCGCCTGATGACGTTGCACGCGTGCGCGCATCGTGCGGATGGCAGCGCCTGGAGATCGACGCCGCGCGGCACCGGGTTCGTCAACCCGGTGGTCTTGCGCTGGATTTCTGCGCCATCGCCAAAGGCTTTGCGGTGGATGCGGTCTCGCGTTACCTCTCTGCGCAAGGCATCGACCATCATCTGGTCGAGATCGGTGGCGAATTGCGCGGGCAGGGCCTGAAACCTGACGGCATGCCGTGGTGGGTCGAGCTGGAGTCGCCCACGGCCGATGGAGACCCGATCAAGCGCACGCTGGTTGCATTGTTGGGTTTGTCGATTGCCACGTCGGGCGACTACCGACGCTATTTCGAGCAGGATGGCAAGCGCTATGCCCATACCATCGACCCTCGCACCGGTTATCCGGCCGCGCATGCGCTGGCGTCGGTCACGGTGATTCATCGCGATTGCATGATGGCCGATGCGCTGTCCACCGCATTGACGGTGCTTGGCCCACAGGCCGGCATGGCTTTCGCGCAGCGTCAGGCGCTGGCCGCAAGATTCCTGGTGCGCACCCCCCATGGCTTTGATGAACTGACCACGCCGGCGTTTGCCGCGATGCTGTCATGACGCGCTGGTTCGGGTGGATCGTCCTCATCATCGGGTTGGCGCTGGCCCTGTTGGCACCTGATCGCCATGCGATTGCAGCGGGCGTGATCATCGCCTATGCAGGATTCTGTGCCAACGTGATTGGCGCGCATCGTCGGCGCCGTGCGGCACGCATGGCTGCTTCGACGGTTCCCGAAGGCGCGACAAAGCCGACGCTGGTGGCCTATGCCAGCCAGACCGGCTTCGCGGAGCAACTGGCCACGCAAACCGCGCGGGCCTTGCAGGGCGCCGGCCTGCCCGTGCAATTGCTGTCGTTTGCCGAACTCGATGGCGCGCGGCTGGCGGCTTGTGGGCAGGCGTTGTTCCTGGTCAGCACCACGGGCGAGGGCGATGCCCCCGATACGGCTTCGGGCTTCACGCGCAAGCTGCTGTCCGGTAGCTCTCCCGATGCACTGAAGCAGTTGCGCTATGGCGTCCTTGCGCTTGGCGACAGCAGCTACGCGCGGTTCTGCGCGTTTGGTCATGCCCTGTCGGGCTGGCTGCAACGGCATCAGGCGCAGCCGCTGTTCGATATGGTCGAAGTCGACAATGGCGATCCCGGTGCACTGCGCCATTGGCAGAACCACTTGTCAGCGCTGAGTGGCGGAGCCGAGATCGAGGACTGGGAGCGTCCGCGCTACGGCCACTGGCAACTGGTGGAACGTCGACTGCTCAATCCGGGTAGCCTGGGGGCACCGGCCTATCATCTGGCGCTGGTGCCCGAGCAAGCGAAGGACCTTGCGTGGCAGGCTGGCGATATCGCCGAAGTGGGCCCATGCCAGCCGCCAGAGGTGGTGGTCCGACTGCTCGGCCGGTTGGCGCTCGACGGCGCCGCGCTGGTCCGTTGCGACAGCCGTCCGATGCCGTTGGCCCAGGCCTTGGCCACACGGCTACCGCTGCCCGATGCGCATATGCAGACGATGGCTGGACTGGCGCCGCAGCAACTGATCGATGCATTGCCCGCGCTGCCGCATCGCGAGTATTCGATAGCTTCGCTGCCCGCCGATGGCCGTCTGGAATTGCTGGTGCGGCAGACCTACCGTGCCGACGGCGCGCTGGGTCTTGCTTCGGGGTGGCTGACCGAGTTTGCCGCCGAAGGCGCCCGCATTGCACTGCGAGTCCGCACCAATCGCACGTTCCATGCACCTGCCGATGATCGCCCGTTGATCCTGATCGGCAATGGCACGGGTTTGGCCGGCCTGCGTGCGCTGATCAGGACGCGCGCCGCGGCAGGTCAGCATCGCAACTGGCTGTTGTTCGGCGAACGTTCCGCCGCGCATGATGATTTCCACGGGGCCGAACTGCAGGCATGGTCCAATCAGGGCGTGCTGCAACGCATCGACCGGGCATGGTCGCGCGACGGTGGCATGCCGCATTACGTGCAGGATGCCGTGCGAGCCCAGGCCAGCCTGATAGCCGATTGGGTGGCGCAGGGCGCGGCCATCTACGTTTGCGGCAGCCTGCAAGGCATGGCGGGGGGCGTGCATGCGGCGCTTGCCGAGATCCTGGGCGAAGCGCGCCTGCAGGACATGATTGGCTCGGGGCATTACCGTCGCGACGTCTATTGATGCGCACCGGCGCTGACTGACGCGCGTTTTTTGCGGCGGCGCAGGATCGCCTGCGCGATTGCATTCCGCTATCCTCGCAGGTCAGTTGCCGCCGAGGAGATTCGATGTCCCGCCCTACCCGCCCCACCCGTGCGCTGGCACGCCTTGCCGTATCGGCCGCCTGGCTGGTCGCGTCTGTCAGCGTGTCCGCACAAGCCGCCGGCCCGGATAAGTTCACGGTTGCCGGCCTGGAGAAACCCGCCACGGTGCTGGTGGATCGCTGGGGCGTGCCGCATATCTACGCCAATACGCTCTACGACGCGTTCTACGTGCAGGGCTTCATGGCTGCGCGCGACCGCCTGTGGCAGATCGATCTCTGGCGCAAACGCGGACTCGGCGAGATGGCGAAAGACTTTGGACCGGCCTATGTCGAAGGCGACCGTATGGCGCGTGCCGTGCTGTTCCGCGGCGACATGTACCGCGAATGGCTCGCATATGGCTCCGATGCGAAGCGTGTGGCAGAGGCTTTCGTGGCCGGCGTCAACGCCTACGTGGCGCAGGTGGAAGCCCATCCTGACCTGCTGCCGCCCGAATTCAAGATCCTGAACTACAAGCCGTCACGCTGGCGCGCCGACGATATCGTACGCATCCGTCATCACGGACTGACGCTCAATTTCACCGGGGAAATCGATCGCGCGCAGATCTTTTGCTATGTGAAGCCAAACGCAGTGCGTGCCGACTGGGTGCGCCGCGAACTCGATCCGCCGGTCGAACCGAAGGTACCCGATGGGCTCGATACCTGTGCGGTACCGGCGGCCGAACTGCGCAAGGCCTATGACCTGGCCACGGCCGCACCGCGTTTCCCGAAGGACGTGTGGTCGCAAGGCGGCACCAGCAAGGCCGAGAATATTCCGGTGGAGCAACTCTATGCCACGGTCGATGCGTCGAGCGATACCGCGCGCAGCCTCGGATCGAACAACTGGGTGATTGCGGGCAGCCGCACCGCCACGGGCCGGCCAATCCTGGCCAATGACCCGCATCGCGCGCATGGCGCACCAAGCCTGCGCTATATCAGCCACCTCAACGCACCGGGGCTGTCGGTGATCGGGGCCGGCGAGCCGTTCCTGCCTGGCATCTCGATTGGCCACAACGGCACGGTGGCGTTCGGGCTGACGCGGTTCTATATGGACCAGGAAGATCTCTATGTCTACGAGACCAATCCCGCGCAGCCGCACGAGTACCGGTACAAGGGCCGTTGGGAGCCCATGGAGACCATCAGCGAACAGATCGCCGTGCGCGGTGAACCTGCGCCGCGCAAGGTGACGATCGACTATACGCGCCACGGCCCGGTGCTGTATGCCGATGCCAAGGGCAATCGCGCTTATGCGTTGCGCGCGGCGTGGCTGGACCTCGGCATGGCGCCTTACTTTGGTTCGATGGACTACATGCGCGCGCAAAACTGGGATCAGTTCCGCGCGGCGATGAACCGCTGGGGCGCACCGGGCGAGAACCAGGTCTATGCGGACCGCTTCGGCAATATCGGCTGGATTCCCGGCGGGTTGACCGTGAACCGGCCGAACTGGGACGGACTGATGCCGGTGCCGGGCGATGGCCGCTACGAATGGGCCGGTTACCGCAATATGGATGAGCTGCCGTGGGCATTCAATCCGGCGCCGGGCTTTGTGGTGACCGCCAACGAGAACAATATCCCGTCCAACCATCCCGCCGCGAAGATCGGCGTGGGCTACGAATGGAGCGACAGCTCGCGCGCCCGCCGGCTCAAGGCACTGGTGGCCGCCAATGCGCGCAGCTCGCTGGAAGATTCGATGGCGTGGCAGAACGATACCGTCTCGCTGCCGGCCCAACGTGTGGTGGCACTGGTCAAGCCACTGAACAGCAGCGATGCCCAGGTGCAGCGCGGGCTCGACCTGCTGCGCAACTGGGATGGCAACGAGCGCGCCGATAGCGCACCGGCCGCGTTGTTCGAGGTCTGGTTCAGCAAGTACCTGCGCACCGCGATCGTCCGCGCCGCTCTGACTCAGGAAGGCTCGCGGCTGGTGGGTGCGGCCGATGCCAGTCGCGTGATCGCGGTGCTGGAACGGCCCGATACATGGATGACGGTCGACAAGCGCAACGAGATCATGATGGCCACGCTGAAGTCGGCCATGCTCGAGATCGAAAAGAAGCTCGGTGCCGATCCGAAGAGCTGGCAATGGGGCAAGCTGCACACGGCCGTGTTCAACCATCCGCTCAGTGCGATTCTCGATCCTGCGGTGCGCCAGCAATACGATGTCAACGCCGGTCCGATCGGCGGGTCTTCATTCACGCCGATGAATACGAGCTATCGCAACAACGATTTCCAACTGACAGCCGGTGCGTCGTTCCGCATGGTGCTCGATGTCGGCAACTGGGATGCGTCGCGCGTGGTCAACACGCCGGGACAATCGGGCAATCCGGCCAGCCCGCATTACCGGGACCTGGCACCGCTGTGGGCCAGGGGAGAATACTTCCCGTTGGTGTATTCGAAGAAGGCGGTAGAGAAAGAAAGCCGGGAGAAGGTTGAACTGGTACCACAGTGATAGCGGTTGATGATGCCCGTGGTGTTATCCGCTCTCCCGCGGCGCGGGAGAGCGGAGTAGAACAGCGAACAGCTACAACGCCATCTCCAGCACCCTCGCCACGTGCATCGCCTCACGTCCGGCGCCATCGTGGATCTGATGTCGGCAACTGGTGCCGTCGGCTACCACCAGCGTTTTCGCATCGGCCTTGCGCACCGCCGGCAGCAACGACAGTTCGCCCATCTTCATCGATACCTCGTGATGTTCGGCCTCATAGCCGAAGCTGCCGGCCATGCCGCAGCACGATGATTCGATCAGTGATGTCTTGAGATCTGGAATCCAGCCGAGCACCTGTTCCACGGGGCGCACCGCATCGAATGCCTTCTGATGGCAGTGACCATGCAGCAGTGCCTGCGCATGGCCGATTGGCTTCAGCAAGGGCGTGAAGCGCCCGGCACCATGTTCGCGTACCAGGAACTCCTCGAACAGGAAGGCGTTGTCGGCAAGCTGACGCGCCGCGTCGCCATAGCCGTACTGCAGGAATTCATCGCGCATCGACAGCAGGCACGACGGTTCAAGTCCGACTACCGCCACGCCGCGCGATACAAAGGGCAGCAGCGTATCAAGGGACCGTCGGGCTTCCGCCTTGGCTTGATCCACCAGGCCAGCCGCCAGGAACGTCCGGCCGCAGCATAGCGGGCGTTCACCGGGTACGCCCGACAGGTGCACGGTGTATCCGGCGGCTTCCAGCACGCGCTGCGCGGCGCGCGCATTCTCTGGCTCCATATGATTGTTGAAGGTGTCGACGAACAGTACGACTTCCTTGTCCGCTGCGGGCTTGCTGGCGTAGTCATCGCGCAGGAAGGCCGCTTGCCAGCGCGGCAGCGAACGCCGGGCTGACAGCCCAAACAGGCGCTCGCTCAACTGCGGCAGGCCCGGCACGCGATCGCGCAGGTTGAAGAGCCACGGCAGCTTGCTGGCAAGGCCGGCATAGCGGGGCAGGAATGCCACCAGCTTGTCGCGCGTGCGCAGTCGGCCCGCGCCGGCATTGGCCGCGCGTACTTCGATTTTCATCTTCGCCATGTCGATGCCGGTGGGGCAATCGCGCTTGCAGCCCTTGCATGACACGCACAGGTCCATGGTCTCCCTGACGGCCGGGTCGAGCAGGCCCTCGCTGCCGAGCTGGCCCGACAACGCGAGCCGCAACGTATTGGCGCGCCCGCGCGTCAGGTGCTGCTCGTCGCGCGTGACCCGATAGCTCGGGCACATGGTGCCGGCGTCGAACTTGCGGCAATGCCCGTTGTTGTTGCACATCTCCACCGCAGCTGCCAGGCCACGCGCGGGATCGAGTCCGGTACCGGGCACGCTTTCGGCTTCGGTCACCGGGTCGCGCGTGACGTTCCATGCCGACCAGTCCAGCGTCGGCTGGATGGGTTTGACGGTATAGGAAGGCGGGAAGCGGAACAACGCCGTTTCATCCATCTTCGGCGTACGCACGATCTTGCCCGGGTTGCAGCGGTTCTCGGGATCGAACAACGCCTTTACCTCGGCAAAGGCCTGCGCCAGCGCCGGACCAAACTGCCAGGCCACCCATTCGCCGCGACACAGGCCGTCGCCGTGCTCGCCCGAATATGCACCCTTGTATTCGCGCACCATCGCCGCGGCTTCCTCGGCAATCGCGCGCATCTTCGCTGCGCCGTCGCGGCGCATGTCGAGAATCGGGCGGACATGCAAGGTACCTACGCTGGCATGCGCATACCATGTGCCGCGCGTGCCATGCTTGTGGAAGACTTCGGTCAGGCGCGAGGTGTACTCGGCCAGGTGTTCGAGCGGTACCGCGCAATCTTCGATAAACGACACCGGCTTGCCGTCGCCTTTCATGCTCATCATGATGTTCAGGCCGGCCTTGCGCACTTCCCACAACGCCTTCTGCGGTCCGGCATCGGGCATCTCCACCACGGAGCCGGGCAGGCCAAGGTCGGCCATCAGCTCGACCAGTTGCCGCAGACCTTGCAGCGTGGCGTCGCGGTCTTCACCGGCAAACTCCACGAGCAGGATGGCCTCGGGCTCGCCAACCAATGCCTTGTCGATGACGGGCCGGAAGGCCGGGTTGTTGCGCGCCAGGTCGATCATCGTGCGATCGACCAGTTCCACCGCCGCCGGCTTCAGCGCCACGATATGGCGCGTGAGCTCCATCGACTGGTAGAAGGTCGGGAAATTGACCACGCCGAGCGTCTTATGCGTGGGCAGCGGGGCAAGCTTCAGCGTGATCTGGCGGAAGTACGCCAGCGTGCCTTCAGAGCCGACCAGCAGATGGGCCAGGTTGACGCTGCCGTCGCTGGTGTAGGGGCGCTCGTTCTGCGGCTGGAAGATATCGAGGTTGTAGCCGCCCACGCGGCGCAACACCTTCGGGTACATCTGCGCGATGGCCTCGCGTTCGCGTTCGGCAATGCGCCGCACGCCATCGGCGATGACACGGTGTGGCGCGGAATCGGCCGGCCAGTCGGCATCGAAGCGCACGTCCTCGCCGCTGGCCAGGATCGCCTGCACGCCGAGCACGTTATGCACCATGTTGCCGTACTGGATCGACCGCGAGCCGCACGAGTTGTTGCCGGTCATGCCGCCAATCGTGCATTGCGCTGCTGTGGAGACATCCACCGGAAACCACAGGCCATGCGGCTTGAGCCACGCGTTGAGGTGATCGAGCACGATGCCGGGCTGCACGGTCACCGTGCGCGCGTCGGCATCGAAGTCGATGATCTGGTTCAGGTACTTGCTGTTGTCGATGACCAGCGCCTCGCCCACGGTCTGGCCACACTGGCTGGTGCCACCGCCGCGCGGCAGCAACGGGGCCTTGAGATCGCGCGCGATATCGAGCGCAAGCCGGGCATCGGCTTCATCGCGCGGTACCACCACGCCAAGCGGCATGATCTGGTAGATCGACGCATCGGTGGCATAGCGGCCACGGCTGGCGGTGTCGAACAACACTTCGCCGCGCAGCTCGGCGGCCAGGCGCCGGTACAGCGGCGATTGCAGGGCATGCGCGGAAGCCGCGCCAGGCATGAAGCGCAGCGGCTGCACGCCGGGCGGCGTGGGGGTGGTCGGCAAGGCCATGGGCGGGGATGTCTCCGGTTGCGAGCACTGGTGGACACCGGCCTGGCCTGCGCACGCGCGGTCGCGCGTGACGTCCAGGGTCAGGCCGCGGCGTCCTGTGCGCGTTCTAGTTCGGCGATCAGCGCGTCGTGCTTGTGTTGCAAGTGCGCGCGCAGGATGTCACGCAGGGCCGCGCCGTCGCGCTTCGCCAGGGCATCGAGCATGGCGCTGTGCTCGCGCACGGCCAGGTCCCATTTGTCGTGGTCGAAGTTCGAGCGGAAACGCAGCGCCTGGATGCGCAGGTTGATACGTCGATAAGTCTCCTCAAGGATGGGATTGCGCGCCGCCGCGTTGATCGCGTCATGGATGCGCCGGTTCAGCGCGTAGTAGTTGGGCAGGTCGCGCCGCGCGTGGCACGCCAGCATTTCATAGTGCAGCGCGCGGATCTCGTTGAGCTCCGCTTCGGTGATGCGCTGGCAGGCCAGTTCGCCAGACATGGCCTCCAGCGCGCCCATCATCTCGAACAGGTGGTTGATCGATTCCTGCGACAGCACCACGACCTCGGCGCCCCGGTTCGGCAGCAGTGTCACGAGCCCGTCGCCGGCCAGCACCTTGAAGGCTTCGCGCAACGGTGTGCGCGACACCTGCAGCAAGTCGCACAGCACGCGTTCATTGAGCCGCGTGCCCGGTGCGAGGTCTCCTTCCATGATCATCGTGCGCAGGCGCTGGGCTACCGCCACATGCAGGATCTGGCGGTCGACAGCGTGCGAGGCGGAAGTCGGATTTGTGCTCATTAGGGATCGTGTGGCTTGACAGTATTGTATTCAAAAACTAATCTGGGGCAAGCACGAACTGCGTTCCGGCGACACTGGCCCTGCCCGGAACCAAGCAACGACTGGCATTAAAGCCTTGTAGTTGTTGATTTATAAGGCTTTTTAGCGGAGAGGCAGGTGTTTGCGCCCGCCAACATTATCCCGCATGCCGGACCTGCAGTGCATCCCAGATTTTTGAATACAAAATTCAAACATAAGGACACGAGGCGACATGATCCGACTGAATTCCCATCCCAGCGGCCGGCATTTCCTGCAGATTCCGGGGCCCACGAACGTGCCCGACCGGGTGTTGCGCGCGATGGACTACCCCACCATCGACCATCGCGGCCCCGAGTTCCAGCAACTTGGCAAGAAGGTGCTGGCCGATATCCGCAAGATCTTCCAGACCGCGCAGCCCGTGGTGATCTATCCCGCGTCAGGCACTGGTGCCTGGGAGGCCGCGCTGGTGAATACCTTGTCGCCCGGCGACAAGGTGCTGATGTACGAGACCGGTCATTTCGCGTCGCTGTGGAAGAAAATGGCCGACAAGCTCGGGCTCGATCCCGAATTCATCGTGGGCGACTGGCGCCATGGCGTGGACGCCGCCGCCATTGGCGCGCGCCTGGCCGATGACCGCAATCACGAGATCAAGGCGGTCTGCGTGGTGCACAACGAAACGTCGACCGGCGTGACTTCCGACATCGCCGCCGTGCGGCGGGCCATTGACGGTGGCGGTCACCCGGCGCTGCTGCTGGTGGACACGATCTCGTCGCTGGGTTCGGTCGACTATCGCCATGACGAATGGGGTGTCGATGTCACGGTGTCGGGTTCGCAGAAGGGCCTGATGCTGCCGCCGGGCATCTCGTTCAATGCGGTCAGCCAGAAGGCGATCGCGGCCTCGGCCAACGCGAAGTTGCCGAAGGCATTCTGGGGCTGGGACGAGATCCTGGAATCGAACAAGAACGGCTTCTGGCCGTACACGCCGGCCACCAACCTGCTCTACGGACTGTCCGAGGCATGCGACATGCTGCTCGAAGAAGGTCTGCCGAACGTGTTCGCGCGCCATCATCGCCACGCCGAGGCCACGCGTGCGTGCGTGACGGCATGGGGCCTGGAGATCCTGTGCCAGAACCCGGCCGAGTACAGCCCTGCGCTGACCGCCGTGGTGATGCCCGATGGCCACAACGCAGATGCCTTCCGCAAGGTCACGCTCGAGAACTTCAACATGTCGCTGGGACAGGGTTTGTCGAAACTGTCCGGCAAGGTATTCCGCATTGGCCACCTTGGCGACTTCAACGACCTGACGCTGATGGGCACGTTGTCTGGCGTGGAAATGGGCCTGGCGCTGGCTGGCGTGCCGCACCAGTCTGGCGGCGTGCTGGCGGCAATGGAAAGCCTGCGCAACACAGCGTTGAAGCCGGCCCTGCGCGCCGCCTGATGCAGCAATCGGAGGCGGCCCTGCAGAGGCCGCCCCGGCAACATGGCCGATCCGCCCGAGAGCGCGCGGCTCAACCCAAGGAGACAGACCATGACGTACCGTTATGCCGTGCGCGCGCTTGCGTGCGCTTCGCTGTTTGGTGTCGCGCTGGCCGCCGCGCCGGCATTTGCCTGGGAACCAACCAAGCCTGTCGAAGTGGTCGTGCCGTTCAGCGCAGGCGGCGCATCGGATCAGATGGCGCGCTCGATCCAGGGCATCATCGCCAAGCACAAGCTGATGAACCAGCCGATGATCGTCGTGAACAAGGCGGGCGCCAGCGGTGCCGAAGGGCTGATGGATACCAAGGCCTCGAAGGGCGATGCCCACAAGCTGCTGGTCACCTCGTCTGCGCTCTATACGGTGCCGATGATCAGCCAGTTGCCGTTCAACTGGCGCGACCTTACGCCGGTGGCCATGGTGGCGATGGATGAGTTCGTGCTGTGGACCAATGCCGAGGCACCGTACAAGACGCCGTCCGACTATATTGCCGAGGTAAGGAAGACCCCGAACAAGTTCAAGATGGGCGGCACGAGCTCGAAGCGCGAGGACCAGATCATTACCGCGCAGACCGAACGCAAGGCTGGCGTGCGTTTCATCTACATTCCCTACAAGGGCGGCGGCGAAGCGGCGACGCAACTGTCAGGCAAGCACATCGATTCCAACGTCAACAATCCGTCCGAATCGATCGGCCAGTGGCGTGCCGGTGAACATCGCGCGCTGTGCGTGTTCGCACCCGAGCGCATGCACTATTCGGCCAAGATCACCGCCACGCAAAGCTGGGGCGACATTCCCACGTGCAAGGAACAGGGCCTCGACGTGCAATACCAGATGCTGCGCGTGTTCATGCTGCCCGGCGGCGTGACGCCTGACCAGCAGAAGTATTACGTCGAACTGATGCAGAAAGTAGTGGCCACGCCCGAGTGGAAGGAATACCTCGAGAAGAACGCGCTCAAGAACGATTTCATCACGGGCCCGAAGCTCACCGAGTTCCTGACCGCGGACGAGACCCGCCACAAGGACATCATCAAGGAAGCGGGATTCGTGGCGGCGGCGAAGTAAGCATCGCTGCTGGTTGTCGCCCCTCTGCCGCCCGGCGGGAGAGGGGAGCAAACACACAGGAGACGAATCCCCATGAACGAACAAATACACGACGCCGCCGCGCCGGCGGCGATATCGGTGCGCACGGCGGAGATTGCCGTGGCGGTACTGATTGCCATCGGCGCGGTGGTCGTGATGGTGACCAACTACCAGATCGGTGCCGGCTGGGCACCCGATGGTCCGCAGGCCGGTTACTTTCCGTTGCGCATCGGCGCATTGATCTTTATCTCGTGCGTGGTGGTGCTGTGGCAGGCCTTGCGCGCACAGAACGATGCGGTCTTCGTAACCGTGCCGCAGCTGAAGCAGGTGGCGGTGATCCTGGTGCCGCTGACCGTCTACGTGGCGTTGATCGCGTTCCTAGGCATCTACGTGGCATCGGCGATCTTCATCGCGGGCTTCATGCTGGTGATCGGCAAGTTTGCATGGTGGCGCGCGGTGCTGGCCGGCGTAGCCATCAACGCGGTGCTGTTCTGGATCTTTGAAATGCAGTTCCGCGTACCGCTGCCCAAGGGGCCGCTTGAAGCGGCCTTCGGATTCTGAGGGGACGGGCATGGAAGAACTCAATGCATTGATGGGCGGCTTTGCCGTCGCGATGTCGTGGCACAACGTTGGCCTGATGCTCGTGGGCATTCTGCTCGGCATCGTGGTGGGCGTGCTCCCCGGGCTCGGTGGACCCAATGGCGTGGCCATCCTGTTGCCGCTGACATTCTCGATGGAACCCACGTCGGCCATCATCATGCTGTCGTGCATCTACTGGGGCGCGCTGTTTGGCGGTGCGATCACGTCGATCCTGTTCAATATCCCCGGCGAAGCATGGTCGGTGGCAACCACGTTCGACGGCTATCCACTGGCGCAGCAGGGTGAGGCGGGACGCGCGCTGACTTCGGCCTTTACCGGGTCGTTCCTGGGCGCGCTGGCGGGCGTGCTGCTGATTACGTTCCTGGCGCCGATGGTGGCAAAGTTCGCACTGCGCTTCGGACCACCGGAATTCTTTGCGGTCTACTTCCTGACGTTCTGCAGCTTTATCGGCATGGGCAAGGAAGCCAAGGCCAAGATCGTGATTGCGATGTGCATGGGCTTTGCGCTCGCGGCGGTCGGCATGGATACGGTATCGGGCACGTTGCGCATGACTTTCGGTTCCACCGAACTGCTGCGCGGTTTCGATTTCCTGGTGGTAGTGATCGGCCTGTTCGGCATCAGCGAGATCCTGATGACGATGGAAGAGGGCATCGCGTTCCGCGGCAAGCGCGCCAATATCGACCTCAAGGTGGTGCTGAAGACCTGGGCCGAACTGCCGCGCTACTGGATGACGCTGATCCGTTCATCGATCATTGGCTGCTGGCTTGGTGTGACGCCGGGCGGTGCCACGGCGGCGTCGTTCATGGGTTATGGCGTGGCCAAGCGTTTCTCGCGCAAGCGTGAGACGTTTGGCAAGGGCAATGTCGAAGGCGTAATCGCCCCCGAATGCGCGGCCCATGCGGCAGGTACCAGTGCGCTGCTGCCGATGCTGGCGCTGGGCATTCCCGGCTCGGCCACCGCGGCCGTGCTGCTCGGGGGCCTGATGATCTGGGGCCTGCAGCCGGGACCGCTGCTGTTCACGGAGCAGAAGACGTTTGTCTGGGGCCTGATCGCCAGCATGTACCTGGGCAATCTGGCCGGACTGATCGTGGTGCTGTCGACGGTGCCGCTGTTCGCCGCGATCCTGCGCATTCCGTTTGCGATTATTGCGCCGCTGATCCTGGTGGTCTGCGCGATCGGCGCGTTCACGGTGCACAACGCCATGTTCGACGTCTGGCTGATGCTGATATTTGGCGTGATCGGCTACGTGCTCAAGAAACTCGACTATCCGCTGGCGCCGTTGGTGCTGGCGCTGGTACTGGGTGACCGGGCCGAGGATGCGTTCCGCCAGACCATGCTGATGTCACAAGGCGAGATGAACGTGTTCTGGTCGAATGGCCTGGTCGGCACCATCATGGCGCTGGCCATCGTGATCCTGGTGTGGCCCGTGATTGGCGGTCTGTTCGAGAAAGCCCGGCGACGCACGCCGGGCGACGTCGAGGGTCAGTCGACGTAGAACAGGATGCTGATGAACTGGCAGAAGCTGCCGCCGAGTACGAACAGGTGCCAGATGCCGTGGAAGTGGCGCACCTTCTCGTCGAACAGGAAAAAGCCGATGCCGGCCGTGTAGATCGCGCCGCCTGCCACCAGCCAGTACAGGCCGGCGGCGGGCAGCGCGGCCATCAGTGGCTGGAATGCGATCAGCACCAGCCAGCCCATGATCACGTAGATCGACAGTGACAGCACGCGGGTGCGATGGCCGATCCATAGTTCCTGGATGATGCCGATGGCGGCCAGGCCCCAGTTGATGCCGAACAGTGTCCAGCCCCACGGGCCACGCAGCGTAACCAGTGCAAACGGCGTATAGCTGCCGGCGATCAGCAGGTAGATGGCACAGTAGTCAAGCCGTCGGAAGATGTCCTTGGTCGGCCCGCGTACGCTGTGATAGACGGTGGAGATCGTGTACAGCAGTACCAGCGTGGTGCCGTAGACGACCGAGCTGATGACCTTCCACGCGTCGTGGTACAGCGCCGATGAGGTGACCAGCACCGCCATGCCGGCTGCGGAAAGTACCGCGCCTGCCAGGTGACTGTATCCATTGAACCGTTCGCCGCGATACATCCCGAATGCTCCGTTTGCGTGGTTGGGCCAACGGGCATTGTGGCATGGATCGCGGAGATCACGCTGATTGCCTGACGATGCAGGGTTATTTCATCATCTGGAAATGCTTGAGCGTGCGGGCATTGGCTGCCTTGGCTGCCGCATCCACATAGTGCACGCCTTGGTTCCGCGCGAATGCATGCTGGCACCCGGCGTAGCTGTGGATTTCCACAAGGGCATTGTCTTGTAATGTCTCGATGATCTGCGCGCGTGCCGTCGCTGGCACGAATTCGTCCTGCTCGGCGATATGCATCAGCAACGGCTTCGAGATCTTCGACGCTTCGCCCAGATGCTTGTCGATACCGACGCCGTAGTACGACACCGCTGCATCGGCACCGGTACGCGTGGCCGTCAGGAAAGCCAGCAGGCCGCCGAGGCAGTAGCCGACGGTGCCGACCCCGCCCTTCACACCAGGCTGCTGACGTACGGCAGTAATGGTGGCGTCGATATCGGCCACGCCCTTGTCCACGTCGAACGCGGTGTAGAGCGCCAGCGCCTTTTTCCATTCGGCTTCGGTCTTGTCGGTCAGTTCGACATTGGGCTCCTGCCGCCAGTACAGGTCCGGACAGATGGCCACGAAGCCTTCGCGCGCAAAGTTGTCGCAGGTTTCGCGCATATCGGCATTGATGCCAAAGATTTCCTGGATCACCACGATCGCGGTGCCGCGTGCGTTGGCGGCATCGGGCGTGGCAAGGTAGGCGGCAAAGCTGCCGTCGGGCACGGTGATGGTGATGCGTTGCGACATGGTGGTCTCCGGTGGTGAGAAGCAGGAACGGCGAACCCAACCAGCTTAGTCGAAGCTCGTGACGATCGCGGGCCGCCTTGCATTTATGCCGCCCATCATCTTTGATGGAAACTTCCGCCTGCTGTCTCCCCCAACCGCCAGGAGTACGCATCATGCCCTTTGCTGCCGCCAAGGATGGAACCGATATTTTCTACAAGGACTGGGGCAGTGGCCGCCCGATTGTCTTTTCACACGGATGGCCACTCAATAGCGATGCCTGGGATGCACAGGTGCAGTTTTTCCTGCTGCAGGGCTTTCGCGTGATTGCGCATGACCGGCGCGGTCATGGCCGCTCGGGGCAGCCGTCGGATGGCAATGACATGGATACCTATGCCGACGACCTGGCCGCGGTACTCGACAAGCTCGATGTCAAGGACGCCGCGCTGGTGGGCCATTCTACTGGCGGTGGCGAAGTGGCCCATTACATCGGCCGCCATGGCACGAAGCGCGTGGCCAAGGCCGTGCTGATTGGTGCGGTGCCGCCACAAATGCTCAAGACCGCCACCAATCCGGGCGGCTTGCCGATGGACGTGTTCGACGGTATCCGCAAGGGCGTGGCCGAAAACCGTTCGCAGTTCTACCGTGACCTGGCCATGCCATTCCATGGTTACAACCGTCCGGGCGCCAAGCCGTCGCAAGGCACCATCGACGCATTCTGGGCCCAGGGCATGACCGGCGGCATCAAGGGCCAGTACGAATGTATCAAGCAGTTCTCCGAGGTCGACTACACCGAGGACCTGAAGAAAATCGACAAGCCCACACTGATCCTGCACGGCGAGGACGACCAGATCGTACCGATCGACAACGCCGGCCGGCTATCCGCGAAGATCGTCAGGGATGCGGAACTGAAAACCTATCCGGGTTTCTCGCACGGCATGTGCGCGGTCAACGCCGACGTCATCAACGCGGATTTGCTGGCGTTCTTGAAGAAATAAGCGTTTGAAGCAGGCTCCGCTCTCCCATGCAATGGGCGAGCGGAGAAAGAAAAAAGAAAATCACGGATGGTCAAACACCCGTTTGTGGTGCCATCGTCACGTTGTTGACACATCAAGTCTACAGACTGCGCGTCTCGCCTTGGGCATCCCCCTCGTGCGAGGGGTGCCCCCGCCAGTAGCAAACCAAAATCAACGCGGCCGAGAAAATGCGTCCGGGCACCTGACAGGTTCACGCTCGGCCCGCTGCTCGGACCTCGAAACATGAAAACC